>Ga0208046_1000005_pt1 | contig 51255 bp, 52 predicted proteins | sample PL_2010_300m_FD_184161 | JGI IMG/M metagenome (GOLD analysis project Ga0208046, IMG submission 184161) | Freshwater microbial communities from Powell Lake, British Columbia, Canada to study Microbial Dark Matter (Phase II) - PL_2010_300m... | ecosystem: Environmental > Aquatic > Freshwater >... | reverse complement strand
GGGGGCTGGGGATTGGGGACCGACGATTTCGCTGCCGTGCCTTCTGCCTTCTGACTTGGCCTCTGCGGCCCCTGTCCAACAGTGCGTTCTTTGTCCGCCATTGTTCAGTCCTTCTTGTACTTCGCGACGCCCTGCTCGTACAGGTCGCCGCCGTACATGTCGTTGATAACGATAGCCGGGAAGTCTTCAACCTTGAGTTCACGCACCGCCTCGGGCCCGAGTTCCTCGTAGGCGATGACCTTGGCGGCCTTGATGGTGCGCGCGATCAGCGCGGCCGCACCGCCGACCGCGGCGAAGTAGACGGCGCCGTGTTGCTTCATTGCATCGAGCACCGGCTGGGTCCGATTTCCTTTGCCGATCATCCCGCGCAGGCCTTTTTCCATCAGCAGCGGCGAGTAGGCGTCCATCCGGTAGCTGGTGGTCGGGCCGGCCGAGCCGATGACCTTGCCCGGCTTGGCCGGCGACGGCCCGACGTAGTAGATGACGGCGCCGTCAAGGTCGAACGGCAGCTTCTCCCCGGCCTTGAGGGAATCGGTCAGCCGCTTGTGGGCGAGGTCCCGGCCGGTGTAGATGGTGCCGGAAATCAGGACCGAGTCCCCGGCACGCAGGTCTTTCACGGTTTCGGCAGTCAATGGGGCAGTAATCTTCTTTGCCATGCACGCCTCCTAGAGGGTAACCGACTGGTGCCGGGCCGCGTGGCAGTTGATGTTCACCGCGCAGGGCATCGTCGCGATGTGGCACGGGAACGCCTCGATGAAGACCGCGAGCGCAGTCACACGCCCACCCAGGCCCTGCGGCCCGATGCCGAGCTTGTTCACCTGCTCGAGCAGCTCCTTCTCCATCGCGGCGTAGAACGGGTCGGGGTGGACCGAGCCGATCACACGCAACAGCGAGTGCTTTGCCAGCATCGCGCACTTCTCGAATGTACCGCCGATGCCGACGCCGACGATGACCGGCGGGCACGGGTTCGCCTTCGACCGGGCCACCCGGTCGACGACGAACTTCTTGATGCCCTCGGCGCCGTCCGCGGCCGAGAGCATCTTCACCTCGCTCATGTTCTCGCTGCCACCGCCCTTGGGCTGGACGGTGATTTCAAGCCCGTCGCCGGGCACGATGTCGGCGTAGATGATGGCCGGCGTGTTGTTACCGGTGTTCTTCCGCCGCAGCGGGTCCTCGACGATGGACTTGCGGAGGTAGCCATCCGTGTAGCCCTTGGCAACGCCCTGCTGAATCGCATCGTACAGCTCGCCGCCCTGCACCCTGACCCCTGACCCAATCTCCACCCAGACCACGGCCCAACCGGTGTCCTGGCAGATGGGCATCATCTCCTTGCGGGCGATCTGCTCGTTGTCGAGCAACTGGTTCAGGATGTCCTTGCCTGCCGGTGACTCCTCGACCGCGAGACCGTCTTTGAACGCCTGCACCACGTCGTCGCCGAGTAGACAGTTGGCGTCGATGCACAGCTTCGCAACCGCCTCTCTGATTGTGTCGAACTGAATCTCTTTCACTCTTCGCCTCTGTTTTCTGCGGTCAATCTGCAATCATCAATCTGCAAACTAGAATCCCTAGAGCGCGTGCTCCAGCACCCAGATTTCCGGCGCCGGTGGCAGCTTGTCGGCACTCACCTCGACCTCAGCTTGGCCGACCCGCTTCACATTAGCCTTGCCCTGCACGAAACCGTCGACCCCTGCGATGTCAAACCCGAGCTTGTCGTTCTTGTAGTGCATCGGGATGATGACCCTGGCTGCAAGTTGCTCCGCGACCTTGTGCGCGGCGGCCGCATCCACCGTGAAGGTGCCGCCGACCGGCACCAGCAGCACATCGACCCTGCCGATTGCCGCGGCCTGCTGCACGGTCAGGACGTGCCCCAGGTCTCCGCAGTGACAGACCCGCATTCCGTCGGCCTCGAATACAAACACGGTATTCCGGCCGCGCCCGGCGCCTTCGTTCGCATCGTGGAACGTCTCGAAACCGCTGATGCCGACTGAACCGGCCTTGAACGTGCCCTTGCCCTCAAACACTTTCGGCTTGCCGGGAAGATACGAGACGCCGTCGTGGTCCTGATGATGATGGCTGACCGTGACCACGTCAGCGGTCTCGCGAATCGGGCCGTACTTGATTGCGCCGCTGAAGCTCCCCGGGACGTAGGGATCGGTGACTATGGATGTGCCGTCCGCTGCGGACAGCCGGAACGCGGAATGACCGAGCCACTTGAGCTTCACGTCAGCCCTCCGAGTCCGGGTGTGTCATTCTGAGGCGAAGCCGAAGAATCGTCGGTTCCGAAGACTCTTCGCTTCGCTCAGAGTGACAGTCGTCGGGCATCAGTTCGTGCTGGCGGGCACCACCGCGACCCGCTGCTTAACCCGGCTGACACGCTCGAACTTCACCGTGCCATCGACCAAGGCAAACAGGGTGTCGTCCTTGGCCCGGCCCACGTTCGCGCCGGGCAGAATCCGCGTGCCGCGCTGCCGGATGATGATGCAGCCGGTCGTTACGCTTTCCGAGCCGAATTTCTTCACGCCCAGCCGCTGGCCCGGGCTGTTCCGGCCGTTCTTACCTGAGCCGCCACTCTTCTTATGTGCCATATGACATTCTCCTTAAGCAAGTTATGAAGCAGGATTGCTATTATATCCGCCGGCATCGGTGGAGTCAAACGGCCCGGGAGGCTGCCGCCAGGCCCGACCTTGACTTCCCGACGAGAACCCCTAGCTTATAGGCACAAACACAAAGGAGACTACATGGAAGCCAGTGCAGTTCTGTCCGCACCCGACACGCAGGCCCGCAAGAACGCGAAGGCGATGACCGGCTGGATGAAGTTCATGGGCATCATGACCATCATCGCCGGCTGCCTGCAGGCTCTCTCGATCTTCGGCCTGGTCATCGCCTGGCTGCCGATATGGATGGGCGTGATTCTCACCAAGGCCGGGTCCAAGGCCGGTGAATACGCCGACAAGGGCGACTTCGCATCGCTCGAGGGCATGACCGGCCAACTCAAGACCTACTTCACCATCTCCGGCATCATGATCATCGTCTCATTTGCCGTGTCGATAATCGTCGTCGTCGCCTGGGCTGTCCTGCTCGGACTTGGCGTGTTCTCATCGTCGAGCCTGATGGAATACTTCAACCGGTACCGGTAGCTCTCCCCGACAGCAACGCAACGGCGGCGCCTTCGCGCCGCCGCTAATCACTTAAGTCTCTCTACCTCAGGTACTTCTCGGGACCAGCCGCAAACTCTTCCTTGCAGCTTGCCGCGCAGAAGTAGTAGGTCTTACCTTTGTGGTCGTAGCTGCAGGCCGCATTTTCCTTGGTTACAGTCATACCGCAGACGGAGTCGAGGTTTCCTTCTTTGGTCTCGTTGTTGTTGTTCATTCTTAGCTCCGTCTTATTCGACCGCCCTCAGCGGCGTTCGGTTCACGCGGACAGGTGTTCGGCCAGCCAACGGCGAACCTGGGGCAGCCAGGCATCCTTGATGTCGGCCGCGACCCAGCGGCCGACAATCTTGTCCCCGTCGGTGGCGACGACCAGCGGCGGGGTATCGGTCCAGTCGTACCACGCGAAGTCGGCCAGATTCTCGGGTGTGGCCGCAGTCCCTTCGACGTACCTGACTTCAGGTGCGACGCCAGCCCGGCTCAGCACGTCCTGGGCCTTCTTGCAGAGCTCGCAATTCTCCTTGGCAAATACCTGAAAATTCAACTCATCCTCCGGTTATTCGATTGAGAATGTAAGTTACTCCCCTCACGCGCGAAATCAATAGTCTTTATCACGAACGCCCGTCAACCGATTCCGAGCGGGTGGCTCGCGCCCGCCTCTCTTGTGTCCGCCTCTGCCTGCAGCCGGATTTCAGCACAACCTGCTAAGTACGCCAGCCTCTTGACTCCGCCAGTATTGTCGAAGGGGGATGGAGTCGGGCCGGACACGCTGCTTCCAGGTCACGCCGGCAGCGACGTCCGCCAACTCGTCTGCCGCGCTGATTTGACGCCTGCCTCGCGGAGTGCTATCCTACGCCTGAACGTGCAAGAAGCAATTGAGCGAACCCTGCGCGGCCTCGGCCGGCCCTACGAGCGCCTGCTCGAACTGAAGGGCGCGCGCCGGCTGTTCCTGGTCGGCGGCACGATTCGGGACATCATCCTCGGACGCGAACCCACCGACTTCGACTTCGCGGTGTCAGGCTCCGGACTCAAGTTCGCGACTGCCTTTGCCCGCAAGGTCCACGGCAGCCTCGTCGTGCTGTCCGAACCGGACGACGAAGCCCGGGTCGTCTACCGGAAGCCGAACCCTGGGGACAATCCCCGTACGGGGACAGTCTCCGTCACCTTCGACTTCAACGGCTTCGGCGACCGGGCGATCGAGGACGACATCCGTCGCCGCGACTTCACGGCCAATGCCCTTGCCGTCGAAATCCTGCCGGACGGCGTCGGCGACCTCCTGGACACTGTCGCCGGCCGAAGAGACATTACGGAAAGGCTGCTTCGACCGGTGACTTCGGACTCGCTTAAACTCGACCCGCTCCGGCTGCTCCGCGCCGTCCGCATCGCGCTCGAACTCGACTTCCGCATCGACGAATCGGTGTTCGACCTCGGCCGTAACGTCACGCTCAAGCAGACAGCGCCGGAGCGTATCGGCGCGGAACTGCTCAGGATTATGGAATGTCCGGGCTCCTACACGTATATCCGCAAGTTGTTCGACCTCGGCCGGCTGCAGGAAATCCTGCCCGACCTCGTGCCGCTGCTCGATGACGAGGATCTGCGCGAGCACTCGCTCCGCACCTACTTCAAGATTGAGGAAACCGTCACTGACGACTCCTTCTTCCGTCGCTTCGACCCCGAATGGACGGCCTACTTCGACCAGTGGGGAGCCAGCGAAGTCCAAAGTACAAATGACAAAGGACAAAGTCAGGAACCGGACGCTCCGACCGACGGCTCCGGCCAATCTGCAATCTGCAATCTGGAATCTAAAATGCCTCTGCCTTTCCGCCGCGGCCTCCTGAAACTCGCAGGCCTGCTTCACGACATTGCCAAGCCCGAAACCCGGTTCATCAACACCGAGGGCGAAACCCACTTCTACGGACACGACAGCCTTGGTGCGCGCGCCGCCGGCCGCATCGGCCGGGACCGACTTCGCCTGTCCCGGGCCCAGACCGCCATGCTTTCCGCCCTCGTCGCCGAACATATGCGGCTTCACCTGCTCGCCACCGCCCCGGACCTTACCGACCGCGCGGTACGCCGCTTCTTCCGCGACCTCGGCGAAGAGGCATTCGGCCTGATGATTCTCTGCTTTGCCGACGGCTGGGCAACTGCCGGCCGTACCGGACACCTTGAAGACACGATAACCCGGATGATTGAGCAGCGCCGGACCGAGGCCGCGAAGCTGAAGGTGAAACGCTTCGTCACCGGTCACGACCTGATCGCCCTCGGCCTGAAGCCGGGCCCGGTGTTCAAAGTCATCCTGCAGGAACTCGAAGACCTGCAGCTCGAAGGCGTGATATCGAGCACCGAGCAGGGGCTGGATTACCTCAAAGCGCATCTGCCCGCACTCAGCGCGGGCAATTCCCAATGACCAAACCCGAATCGCCAATCACCGTTCGCCATTCGCCATTCGTCTACGGTCCTGTTCCCAGCCGCCGCCTCGGCCTCTCGCTCGGCATCAACATCATCCCGTTCAAGACCTGCACCCTTGACTGCATCTACTGCCAATGCGGCAGGACCACGAAGAAGACCCTCGAACGCCGCTCCTTTTTCCCGACAAAGGACATCCTCTCCGCCGTCCGTACCGTCATCCGCCAATCGTCAATCGGAAATCGAAAATCGGAGATTTCCTTCTTGACCTTCTCCGGCGAGGGCGAGCCAACTCTCAACAAAGACATCGGCCGCATCGTCCGTCGGTTCAAGCGCGAGTTCTCCATCCCGGTCGCCGTGATTACCAACTCGACGCTGCTAACCGACCCGCAGGTCCGGCGCGACCTCTACGCGGCGGACCTCGTTGTGCCGTCACTCGACGCGGCCGACCAGCGTAACTTCGCCCGGGTAGACCGCTGCCACCGAGACCTGCGCGTCGCCGACATCATCGAAGGGCTGAAGCTCTTCCGCCGCGGCTATCGCGGCAAGATCTGGCTCGAGATCATGCTGGTGAAGGGAATGAACGACTCGGTCGAGCACGTCGTGGCCCTGCGCAAGGCGGCATGGGAGATAAAGCCCGACCGAGTCCAGCTCAATACCGTCGTGCGCCCGCCGGCGGAGAAATCCGCCAAACCGATGTCGCACGAAGACCTCGAGCAGATCCAGTGCCTGTTTGGGCCGAATACGGACATCATTGGAGAAGCCAAGGACAAAGGACGAAGGACAAAGGACAAATCCTCGGTCCTGCCGGATGACGCGATTCTTGCGACAGTCCACGGCCGGCCGGCTACGAGACTGGATCTGGTCTGTTCGCTGGGCATCGCGCCGCGTGAAGTCGAAGCGGCATTGCACCGTCTGACGCGCGCAAAGCGCATCAAGCTGGTTGAGTTCCGGGGCAAGACTTACTACGAACCGGCATGGCTAGCAGGCTGTTGGCTCGCTAGTTGCCCTCACCGGCCCCTGTCGGGCAGTACGTACAACGTTCCTCGTCGGGGTCTTACCACGAAGACACCAAGGCACAAAGAGAACTAACCACGGATGAACACGGATGGCCAGACAGACGGCATAAAGGAAGGCCTTTCGCCTAGGAACTGGTAACTGGTACCTGGACACTCGCGGCCTACGGCCGCGACGATCACCCTCCTCAAGTCGAGGTCGGGGCTTCTTCGGACGGGAACTCGTCCTGGGGCTGCGGCTGGGGAGTTCGGCCGGCGAACGAGACATACAGGAAGAGCGCGGCGATGATGGCGATTATCAGCACCCACACCGTCCGCGATGTATTCTTCATCGGCATCTACACGATTCTAGGAAGAGGTGGCTATTCTGTCAACCGGGCAGGGCGAAATCACGGAGGGAGTGCGCCTCGTTTCCACGGGTAATCAGGTTCCCGGGTTCCGCCCGCGCAGGAAAACCAAACTCGCGAGGGTCACTAGCAGGCCGCCGGCGATAAGCACCATGTCGATCGCGCGGGCGCTGCCGGCCAGCACATAGAGAAGCCCGACCCCGGCTGTTCCTATTCCTAGTACGCAGGTAATGGTCCGCAGCCGCTTCGAACGCTGCGACCCGGAGGGCGGCGCGGGAACTGCCGTCTTTTCACTCCCCGGCATTGTGCGTTTGATAGACAAGGATACTTCTCCGGTCGGGCGTGTCAAACGGGCGGGCGCTGGGCATGACGCAGAACGCCGGACACGCCCGGAGGCAAGACCCCGGTCGTGATGCAAGGGACGCCGGGCTTCGTGGTGCCTCAGACCACGCAAGGAACCACGGCAGGGGTGACGGTCGAGGTAACAGGTGTGATTGCCGGTCGGGTAGGCCGACCAATGACGGTAGCCACAACCGGACTCGCTTCAGCCTGAGCAACCGGGAAGGTATCAGCGCAAGCCTTCGTGGGAACGGCGTTCGGAATCGCCCGCAGAACGATGTAAGGGACCACGACCGGAACCTACTCGGGAACGAGTCGAGGGGTCATCCCCGGGGCTGTCCCTTGGATGGGGGTCCGAGTTCGGAGCTGAACGCCTAACGCCTTTCGCCGGAAGGAGATAGGCGAATGTGCCATCTCGGACGAATGATACGAATCCGTCTCACTTGTGGCGGATAGCCCGGTTTGACGTCGATCACCACGTGCTTGCTGAATCTGTTACGGCTGCAGCCGGCAAGTGCTCGAGTGAATCTGCAGACCGGTGCTCTAATTGGAGGTGGACCATAACCGCAGCGCAGCCGCGCGGACTATGAACCGGAGCCGAGCCACAGAGTCACCGGCCGTTCAGGTGCCTGTGGGTTCCGCCCCACCACGCGACCCGGGTCAGCATACGTCGCAAGACACGACATGGGATACGAGGGTATACCCAGCTCAAGACCCGGCGTAGGAATCGAAGCGCCGGACAAGAAGTGACCGGCAGAGCAGAGACAAAGGGAGAGACGCAATCGGCCGAGCTACGGGGGGCGTTCCTTGACTTCCCTGAGCGGCGGAAATACAATCACGCCTCTATGAGACTGGCAGTCAGCGCGAACCGGATGCAGCTCCTCCGCCTCAGGAAGCGGCTGGCTATCGCGCGGCGTGGGCACAAGCTGCTGAAGGATAAGCAGGAAGAGATGATGCGCCTCATCCTCGCTCTGGTCGCCGAAATCCTCGTACACCGGCAGAAGGTCGAGAGCGGGATGGCCCGGATCCTCGGCCGGTTCGCCATCGCCCGCGCATACTACGGCAGCGAGGCACTGGACGAGGCGGTGATGCTGCCGTCCAAGCGGGTCTCGGTGACGGTCACGACCAGGAACATCATGAACGTGAAGGTGCCGGTATTCCACAAGGAGATATCGGGCAAGACGCGCTGCTACGGCTTCGCTACCACTTCCGGGGAGCTGGATTTCGCGCTGTCCGAACTCGACGACCTGCTCGACCCGCTGTTGATTCTGGCCGAGAAGGAAAAGAGCCTCGAGCTCTTGGCCGCCGAGATGGAAAGAACCCGCCGCCGCGTCAATGCGCTCGAGTTCGTCCTGATACCGAACATCGAGGAGACGGTGAAGTTCATCAACCTGAAGCTGGCCGAAGCCGAACGGGGCGACCAGACGCGACTGATGCGGGTGAAGGAAATCATCCGCGGCGAAGCCAGGTAGCGGGCCGATGGCGAAAAGTCGGCGGATCCGGGCGTGGGTGTTCCTCGTGTGTTGGACCGTGCTCACGAGCTTCGCCCTGACCTTTCCGTTCCGGAAGGGCCCGAAGATTGTCGAACGCGGGTACGATAAAGTGATTCACACTTCGCTCTTCACGGTGATGGGCATCTCGGCCCAGGCAGCCGCGCCATGGATTTCGCTATTGGTCACCGGCCCGGTCGCCGTCGGCCTCGAACTCGTTCAGAAGAAGATACCCCGGCGCGAGTTCGACATTGCTGATATGCTGGCCAATATCACGGGCATATTCCTTGGCGTGGCGTCATACGAGCTCTCCCGGAGGCTGGGATGAGCGGGACCCCGCGCGCCCGCCCCAAGGGCACGCAGGATTTCTCACCACCGGACTCTGCCCGGAAGCTGCACTTCGAGAACGTATTCCGGCACCTGGCCGAGTGCTACGGATACCGGGAGATAATAACGCCGACCTTCGAGCATACCGAGGTGTTCGTGAAGTCTTCGGGCGAGGCCTCGGACGTTGTCACCAAGGAGATGTACTCGTTCAAGGACCGCGGCGACCGGGACCTGACGCTCCGGCCCGAAGGCACGCCCGGGGTGGTGCGCGCCGTGCTTGAGAACCGGCTGCGCCTGCCGTGCCGCCTCTACTACGTCGGCCCGTTCTTCCGCTACGGCCGGCCCCAGAAGGGGCGGTTCCGCGAGTTCTACCAGGTCGGAGTCGAGGCGCTGGGCGAGGCAAGCCCGCTGGTTGACGCCGAGATCGTCTACTTCGGCACCGAGTTCTTCCGATCGCTCGGCATCCGCGACTGCACGGTTCAGGTGAACTCTATCGGGTGCCGCGAGTGCCGCCCGGCCCATCGCGACTCGCTCACCCGGTTTCTGGCTGGGCAGCGCGACCGGCTGTGCGCAGACTGCCACGTGCGGCTTGAGCACAACCCGCTGCGGGTCTTCGACTGCAAGGTTGAGACCTGTCAAGCCGCCTTGAAGGATGCGCCGACGCCTAGACAGTATCTATGCGCGGCCTGCAAACGGCATCACGAGCAGGTGCTCACAGAGTTGAGCCGGCGCGGGCTGCACCCCGAGGCAAACGACCGGCTGGTACGCGGGCTCGACTACTACAGCCGGACGACGTTCGAGTACATCTCGGGGTCGCTTGGGGCGCAGGACAGCCTCGGCGGCGGCGGACGCTACGACTATCTGATTGAGGAGTTCGGCGGGCCGGATACGCCCGGGGTCGGCCTGGCCATCGGGCTGGAACGGACGATGCTTGCCGCGCCGGTTGCGCCAGTTCCGGCTCGCCGTCAGCTCGCGTTTGTCGTCTGGTTGACCGAGGCCGAACTGAACGCGGCTCAGGAACTCGCCGACCGGCTGCGGGCGGACGGCATTCCCGCGCAGGTCGACTACGACGCGCGCAAGGTCAAAGGACAGTTCAAGTCGGCCGATGCGGCCCAGGCGGCCTGCTGCATTATCATCGGGCCGGACGAATTGACCAAAGGTGTCTATTCACTCAAGAACCTGGCGACCGGCGAGCAGCGCGAGGTCTCATCGGACACAGTCAGCGCAGAAGTCCGCAAGCTGTTTACCGACTAGGATTCCAGAGGTCTAGTGTCCTGACACTAGAATCCTGGGTTCCTTGACCCCTGGACCCCTTTCCTTACCTGGTCGCGGCGAGTGCGTATTCGGTGAGCTGGAAGTCGCAGCCCTGGTCGAGCACCGCCACTGCCGCAGTCCAGCGACCGCCCGGCGACGCGGGCAGCGCCAGTTCCAGTTCGGCATTGCCCTTCTCGTCCTTGACGCCGAGGTGGTCCTTTCCTACCTGAATGCCGTGGTATTTCGGGCCGCCGAGCAGCGCAATGTCGGGCTCGTCACTGCGCGGCCACGCCAGCACGAACAGACGGCAGCGTCCGCTCTTCTTCATCTCCCAGTCGTAGCTGAAGGTAATCTTGCCGGATGGTCCGCGCAGAAACGGCACCGCCAGCTTCAGCTCGGCCAGCGGCGCGGCGCCAGGGCCTGCTGCCTTCGGCGCGTGTGTCACGCGTAATGCAGCCAGTGGCACCATCAGTCCGGCAGGAGGGGCGGCGAAATCGGACGCCGGCACCTCGTCCGTCAGCGGGTGCTTGGTTATGGTTATCTCGAACTTCGGCTCAGCCTGCTTCTGGGTGGCCTCTTCCTGGCGCGCGTCCGCCAGCCATTCGTCCCAGGGCCGATTGTCCTTCGACGCAGAGTGGCGGGCGCACACCGGCATCAGGTTGTCGACTGAGGTCTGGCCGCCGGACGAAACCGGCTGGCGGAATACCAGCGTCGTGTGCTCGCGGAAGCAGCCCGGCACCGCACAGACCGTGCCGCGCAGAGAGAGGACCGCCTCCTCCAGTTCCGGTGGCCACTTTAGTTCATCGACGTAGGCATAATGGTCTTCGTGTGGAGTCGGCGGGTAGTGGACCCGAGCACATCGGCGGCAGGCTGCCTCGGCTTCGCGCTGAGACCAGTCGACCGAGGTCGGCTTGGTGCACTCAGGGCAGCTATAGTTCCAGAACATGGTTCCCTCCGCAGGTAGGTGGTATGATATCTTGACTCGTCACGGACATGCTTTCCTCACCATCATTCTGACCAGAGTTGACCCGCTGTCAAGGCAGGCGGCGCGCTGCGCGCGAGTTCCCAGTTTTCGGTTGCCGGTTTCCAGCGGCAGAGACGCCGAACGCGGTCAGCGGTGTACGGTTCACGGCATTCGGTCTCTCGGCGACTTTGTGGTGAACTCCGGCCTACGGCCGGCGGTCAGTCCAGCGGCAACGGCTCGTGGAAGGTGTAGCCGCGTGCTGCGTGCCACGCGCCAGGGTCCGCGAAGTAGTAGGCGACTTCCTCGTACTCTTCGTCGGTCAGGAAGCTGATCTCGCGGGGTATCTTCGGTGACAAGGCCGCGTCGCGGTTGGTAAGTGAATCGAGTTTCACGCCGGCCTGCTTGAGGTCTTTGCTCCCCTGTTGCTGCCGGTCAAAGATGACAAAGCAGGCTTCAACCCGGCCGCCCCACTCCCGGATTTCCTTAATGACGCGGGTCTTGGTCCAGCCGTGGACCAGGGTGTCATCAACCAGCAGCACCCGCTTACGGAAGAGCTCGTGGCTCTTGATGCCCTCGAACGGACTCGCCTCGGGGTAGCGCCGCGCGCGACGGGCGTAGAACATCGGCTTGGCCAGCTTCTGGGCCATCACCGCGGCGATCGCGATCGAACCCGACTCGATGCCGCAGATGACGTCGAATTCGAGGTTGCGGACGAGCAGGGTCGCCGAGGAGAGCACGAAGTCGTTCACCGCCGGGTAGCTGGCGAGGCCCTTGACGTCGATGTATATGGGGCTGTAGTTCCGGCCTTCGTCGACCTTGAACAACGGACGCAGGTCGCCAAGCGTAACCTTGATTGCGCCGATCTGCCAGAGCACGGCGGCGACGGTTTCGGCCATGTTGCCCGACATCACGCGGCGAATGAGGCCGAGGTCCGGCGTGATGATGCGCTGCTCGCGCATGAGGCGGTAGAACTTGTCGGCCTCGTCTTCGTTCAGCTCGATGGCGAGCCTCGTCTCGTCGATGTCGTAGACGACATGGAAACGCCCGAGCTCCCGCTCGCGGCCGAGGAGCGCGTAGCTCTCGGCGTTCGACTCGCGCTGCCGAGGGCCGAGCCTGGCGGCGGCGGGGTTAATCTTGGCGCGATAGGTTTCGAACAGATCCTCGGCGAGTGAGGCGACTTCGTCGTACTCGAGGATGTAGGGCGTGCTTGCCCGCATCACCGAGCCGGCACACTCAATCTCTTTGAGCGGGACCTGGCTGAGTTTCATCGCCCTCCGGAGGACGCCCCGGGCAGCCTGCTACGGACGGCGGGCGGCTTTGAACGCTTGGAACTTCGCACTGTAGAAGAAATTCCAGAGCGCGCGGCACTTGCGCCGCAGTTCCGCGAACGAGCCCTTGTTTTCGAGCACGAAGTCGGCCCTGCGCCAGATTTTCGCATCCGGCGGCTGAAGCTTCAGACGCGCCTGGACGTCTTCTTCGGGCATGCCGGCGTCGACCAGCCGCTTGGTTTTCAGCCGGTCGGCAGCCGTGACCAGGATGGCGACGTCGACCTCTTTGTCCAGCCCCCAGACAAAGAGCAGCGCCGCGTCGACCACGACGAGGCCCTTCCGGTTCCGGTCAATCTCCTTGCGCACCCGCTCGAGCAGGGCCGGGTGGACGATCGCGTTCAGCTTGGCGAGGCTCGCCTTGCTGGCGAAAGCCACCTTGCCTAGCGCCCGGCGGTCGATGTTGCCGACCTTGGTCAGAATCGCGCGGCCGAAGGTCTTGACAAGCCGGCGGTACTCAGTCGTGCCCTTGGCGAGCACCGACCAGCCCATCTCGTCCGCAGCGATGATCTTTGCGCCGTAGCGCTTCAGTTCGCTGGCGACGGTCGACTTGCCGGAGCCCATGTTGCCGCCGATTCCCACGAGCAACCGTTCTTGTGAAAGTTTCCTGTCAAACATTGAGAATCATCTCCAGCTTAGAGGACCTTCGCTTCTTCGTGAAGCAACCGCACCAGTTCCGGCACGACCTGTTCCGGCTCACCTTCGAGCACACGCCCGGGCTTGCGGCCGGGCGGCAGCCGGTCTTCGATGTACTTGAGGCGCCGGGTCAGCACCGCCGGGTCGATCCCCAGCTCGGCCGCACCCAGCACCGGAATTTCCTTCTTCTTCGCACCCATCATCCCCTTGAGGGTTGGGTAGCGGGGTTCGTAGTTGCCCTTCTGCATCGTCACCAGGCACGGGACTCGAGCGTGGACGACCTCGGTCGCGCCTTCGATTTCGCGCCGGGCAACGATGGTGCCGGCCGCGAAGTCTGCGGTCACCTCGGCCACGACCGAGACGTGCGGAACACCGAGGAAGTGGGCGATTGCCGGCGGCACTGCCGCCTGGTCGTCGTCCACCGCCTGCTTGCCGCACAACACCAGGTCAAAAGGCTGCCGCTGGACCGCCTTGGCAAGGAGGCGACCGGTGGCCAGGGCGTCGATGCCATCGAACTCCGGGGCCGTAAGCTGCACCGCGCCGTCGGCGCCGATCGCGAGCGCGGTCCTGAGCGCGGTCTTCACCCGCTCCGGGCCGAGCGCGACGACGGTGATAGTGCCGGCGCCGGCTTTCTCCTTGAAGCGCAGGGCGGTCTCCAGCGCGTATTCGTCGTACGGGTTGACGACCCACTCGATTTCGGTCTTGTCCACAAAACCGGTCTGGGTGTTGACCCGGATCTTCGTCTCGGTCGACGGGACCTGCTTGACGCAAACGGCAATGTTCATGACCAGGCTTTCACCAGCAGGCAGGCGTTGTGCCCGCCGAACCCGAACGAATTGGACAGGGCGGCCCGAATCCGGCAGTCGCGCGCCGCGCCCTTGACGAAGTCGAGCTCCACGCCGTCGTCCGGGACCTCGTGGTTGACGGTTGGGTGAACCCGCTGGTGCTTCACCTGCAGGGCCATCGCCGCCAGTTCCATCGCGCCCGCAGCGCCGAGGCCGTGTCCGATCATCGACTTGGTCGAGTTGATGCAGAGTTTCTTCGCGTGTTCGCCGAACACGGCGCACAGCGCCTTCACCTCGGATGCGTCGTTCAGGGGGGTCGAAGTGCCGTGGCCATTGACGTAGTCGATGTCGTCGGGCCGCAGGCCGGCCTCGGCAATCGCCTCGCGCATCACGGCGATGGTGCCCAGCGCATCCGGGTCCGGAGCGGTGATGTGGTAGGCGTCGGCGGTGGCGCCGTATCCGGCCAGCTCACAGTGAATCGGCGCGTCGCGCCGGCGGGCGTGCTCAAGCTCTTCGAGGACGAAGATGCCGGCGCCCTCGCCCATCACGAACCCGTCGCGGTCCCGGTCATATGGCCGGGAGGCCCGCTCCGGTTCCGAATTGTGCTTCGAGAGCGCGCCCATGTTGCAGAATGCGGCGATGGTAAATCTCGTGATCGCGGCCTCGCTGCCGCCCGCGATCATCACGTCGGCGTCGCCGTGCATGATGTGACGGAACGCGCTGCCGGTCGCATGTGCGGCGGACGCGCAGGCCGAGGTCGTATCGTAGTTGGGGCCGCGCAGACCGTAATTGATGGCAATCTGGCCGCACCCCATGTCCGGAATCATCATCGGCACGAGCAACGGCGATACACGCCGCGGGCCCTTCTGCAGGAACTGAATGTGCTGGGCTTCCCAGGTTTGGATGCCGCCCATCCCGCAACCGGTGACTACGCCGACCCTGCTCCGGTCCTCTTTCTCGAAGTCGATCTTCGAATCGCGGACCGCCTCATCCGCCGCCCAGAGGGCGTACTGGGTGAACCGGTCGGTTCGCTTCACCAGCTTCGCGTCCAGACGCTGGGTCGGATCGAACCCCTTGACCTCGGCGCCAATCTGCACCTCGAGGTCGGCAGTGTCGAACGAGGCGAGTCGGGCCACGCCGGTCTTGCCGGCGAGGAGGCTCTGCCAGAATGTCGGGACGTCATTACCGACGGGCGTGACCACACCCATCCCGGTTACCACGACCCGTCGTCGACCGCTCTGGTTGCTCATCAGCGGTTGAGGTGAGGGATGCCGGCTTACTTCTTCTCGGCCAGCTTCTTCTGCAGGTACTCGGCGGCCTTGCCGACAGTCACCAGTTGCTGTGAGTCCTCGTCCGGAATCTCGACCCCGAACTTCTCCTCGAACGCCATAACCAGCTCGACGATGTCGAGCGAATCCGCGCCCAGGTCGTCAACGAAGTTGGCGGTATCGGTCACTTTCTCCGGCGTCACGTGCAACTGCTCGACTATGATGTTCTTAACATCGTCTATCAGCGCCATCAGGTTCCTCCTTAAGGATTCCGGCCTGCAGGACAGGCCGTTCTTGGCAACTGCATAACCGCACTCCTAGGATAGCAGTGTATCAATAAGCCCGCTAAAGTCAATTCAGGTGGGGTTCCCCAGTGGCGACAAAGAACTGCCTGTCACCCCGAGCGAACCCGTTCGGCAGCCTCAGGGCAAGCTCCGTGGGTCGAGGGGTCTCTCAGGCGAGATTGCTGAGCCATCGGATGGCACCTGCGAGGACGCAGAGCGACTCCGACGATAACGCCTCCGCTCAGAATAACAACACCCATCGTGTGAGAGTCGCCGTCCTGTCCGTCCAAACGTGCTCGTACGCATTTGCTGGCCGGTGTCGGATTGAGGGAGGTTAGGACCTAGGGCAGGGCGAGGAGGTTCAGGCCGGAAAGCGGGTCCGGTTTCCTCTCGAGTCGACGGGTCCCGGGGACGAGCGCGACCTCCAGCGTGACCGTGACCGTGCCGGAAAAGAGGTGGCCGGCAAAGGTCTTGAGATTCGGACGGCTGATTACCGCGTGAATGTGGCACGCGGGAGCCCTCTTGAGCCAACCGACATTGCCGACAATTGCGGCAACCTCGTTGTCGCCCTTGAACATCCGTTTGTGATAGGCCCGGGTCTTGGGGTCGAAGCAGCCCAGGACGATATCCTCGGCCGCGCCGATGCCGGTCAGGAACCCGGACTTGATGCGCTGTCTCCGGACAAAGCCGGCCAGCGTCTCCACGATCTCCTCGCCCGGCATCAGCCGCAGCTGGTAGTATCCCCCATTGCGTATTGCCTTCATGCTTCTTCCGTCTGCGCCACCTTTTTCATTTCCCCTTTCCCCTTCTCCTTCTTGATATACTTGCACTTGGGATACCCGGGACAGGCGATGAACGGCCCGAACCGGCCCTTGCGCTCGACCAGGTTCTTGCCGCACTGCGGGCACTTCTCCTCAAGCACCTTCGGCTCCGGCCGCCTACCGCGGACCATGAACCGGCACTCGGGATAGCCGGTGCAGCCGACGAACACGCCGAACCGGCCGCGCTTCTCGGCCAGCGGCTTACCGCATTGCGGGCAGGCTTCGCCCGGCTTCAGGTCCGGCCCGGGCTCTTCCTTCTTTATGTACTTGCATTCGGGGTATCCTGAGCAGGCCTTGAATGGCCCGAACCTCCCCGACCGCTGTGCCAGGGGCTTGCCGCACTGGGGACACTTCTCGTCCAGCAGCTTCGGCTTTTCCTTCTTAATGTACTTGCACGTCGGGTAGGTCGAGCAGGCGATGAACTTGCCGAACCGACCCCAGCGTTCGGCCAGGTTGGCGCCGCAGTCCGGGCACTTCTCGTCCAGTTCCCGGCTCAAATCCTGCTTGATGTCGGCTACGCCCTCGGTTACCTTGTCCAGGTCCTCTTTGAACGGCTTGTAGAACCGCTTGATGACCTCCTGCCACTTCTCGGTCCCCTCTTCCACGAGGTCGAGTTGCTTTTCCATCTCGCGCGTGAACCCGATCTCGAAGACATCCGAGAACCGCGGAACCAGCACGTCGCAGACGATGGTTCCAAGCTCGGTCGGCCAGAGCCTTCCCTCGCGCCGCTCCGCGTACTTCCGGTCGAACAGGGTTGAGACGATGCTCGCGTAGGTCGAAGGCCGGCCGATGGAGTTTGTCTCCAGCCGTTTGATCAACGTCGCCTCGGTGTAGCGCGGCGGCGGCTGGGTGAACTTCTGCTCCGGCCGGAACTCCTTCATCTCCAGCGGCTCGCCGGCGACGAGCGCGGGCAGAACCTTCTCCTTGTCCGGGTCGCCGTACACACGCTCGAAACCGGGAAACTTGCACTTCAGCGCATCGGCCTTGAACAAATAGTCGCCGCCCGCAACCTGAGCCTCGGTCAGGGAATAGACAGAATCGGCCATCTGACTGGCAAGGAACCGGCGGTAGATCAGGTCGTAGACCCGGAACTGCTCAGGCGTCAGGAACCGCTTCACCGAATCCGGCGTCCGGTCAATCCGGGTCGGTCGGATTGCCTCGTGCGCGCCTTGCGCGCCCTTCTTGTCGGGATAGCGGCGCGGCTTTTCGGGCAGGAATTCCGGGCCGTAGTTATCGGCCACGAACTGGCGCGTGTCGCGCACAAACGTGTCGGCAACGCGGAACGAATCGGTGCGCGGATAGGTGATGAGACCCGCGGTTTCCTTCTCCAGGTCGATACCCTCAAAGAGCTGCTGCGCCACCTGCATTGCCTTACGGGCCGGGAAGCTCAGACGTTGTACCGCGTCCTGCTGCATCGTCGCGGTGATGAACGGCGGCAGCGGCCTTCTTGCCCGCTCGCGCGACTTCACGTCCGCAACTCGGAACCGGGCCGCGGCGCAGCCCTGCTTCACCGCCTCCATCTCGGCCGCGCTGTGAATCTTGAAATCCTCGCCCTTGATTTTCGCCAACTGGGCTTCGAATGACGCGGCATCGGCCTTGGCGAACAGCGCCTTGACCGACCAGAACTCCTCGGGCTTGAATGCCTGTATCTCGCGCTCGCGGTCAACGAGGATACGGAGCGCCACGGTCTGGACCCGACCTGCCGATAACCCGCCGCGTAATATCTTCCAGAGCAGCGGCGAGACGAGATACCCGACCAGCCGGTCGAGCACGCGTCGCGCCCGGTGCGAATAGACCTTGTTCATGTCAATCTCGCCCGGCGCCGCGAACGCCTCCTTGATGCCTTTCGGCGTGATCTCGTACAACAGCACGCGCTTCACCGGGCTGCCGTTGCGGATTTCGAACGCGACCGAGTAGGCAATCGCCTCGCCTTCACGGTCCGGGTCGCACGCGACGTAGACGGCTCGCGCCTGCCGGGCTGCGGCCTTCAGTTCGTTGATAACCGGCGCCTTGCCCCGGATGCGGATGTAGTCCGGCTCGAACCCGTGCTCGACATCCACTCCGAGCCGGGACTTGGGCAGATCGGCAATGTGACCCCTCGAAGAGAGCACATGCATCTTCCCTGCGAGCAGCTTGCCGATTGTCCGCGCCTTGGTCGGCGACTCGACAATCAGCAGGTCTTTGCCCGTCCTCGGCTTCCCGGTGTCTCCACTTCTGCCTTCTGTCTTCTGCCTTCTTACTTCTGCCTTCGGCTGGGTGCTCGTCGAAAGGTCCTTGCCGGTGCGCTCCGCCTTGCCCGGCGCGGCTTTCCCCTTCGGGCGGGAAGCCGTTCCAGCGCCGCCAGGCACGCCAGCCGGCGCGTCCGCTACTGCAGACTGCAAACCGACGCCGAGTCGCCCTGAGTGAGTCTGACGAATCGAAGGGTCTCTCAGGTCTCGCCCCTCGCGGCTCGACCGCGCATTCTTCTTTGTGTCTTCGTCTCTTTGTGGTGAATCCCCGGACTTCGGGACGGCCTTGGGCTTGGTTTTCGCCTTTGCGGTTTTCTTCGCCATTGTGCGTGTAGAATAATAGGAAAGAGTGAACTGTCAACCGCGGATGTGAAAGTGCGTGCGAAAGCTCACCTCAGAATTCCCGGAGAATTTCACCGCCAAGAGCGCCAAGCACGCCAAGGCCGAAGAGATCATCCACAGATTCCGCAGATGACGCAGACGACGAAACCGTCGCCCCGACGCTGATGGAGGGGTCTCGCCTCGTGGCATCCACACAGATCGCGCAGCCTCAAGCCACAAGCTCAAGGACTGGCGCCGCGGCGTGCGCGGGAACCTTCCTCGTTACTCCTCAAGAAACTCGGCAAGTTGGCTACGAAGTTCTCTGCAGAGGGATTCGGGAAGGAACTTGGACGGGAAAGTGGGCTGTGACTCGGCAAGGACCTCGGGACGAAACCTGACTCGTTACTCGGCAAGGAACCGGACAAGGAGCTCCAGTCGTTGCTCGCGAGGTAGCGGACGAAGTAGCGGTGGAAGTAGCCGAACAAGTAGCCCGCATCTTTCCCCGGGATATTCCTCGGGTCGTGACTTCGGAAGCTATGTGGGTAGCCACTGGGGAAGCATAGGAGGGGTCGGGAATGGAACAGGGGCTAGGGTATTGAGACTATGGCAGTTAGGACCTTTCCCCAAGGCCGACGGAATGTGTACTATACTACATATTGAGACTCGGGAATGAACGGCAATTCTGACCGTCCGCGGCCGTCCACGCGTCAGGAATCGCTTGCTGTGCCGCCGCGATTCTCCCGGACTTTCCGCTGACCGCGCTTCTGACTTCTGCCCTCTCGTCCCTGACCTCTGACTTCGCCCGCTCTCTCGTATCCTGCCATCGTTCGGACACTTACTCCCTCCTCCCTCGCGCTTCATTCCTTCCTAGCTGCTGTACCCCAGACGATTGGGGGAGCCCTTGCCCCCTAAACGGCCCTCGCTCCTGCAGCCGGCACAGCGCCGGAAACGGCAACCGCTCCGGCCGCAGCAACAGCCGTCGCTCCGGTCCCCTGACCTGGTATCGCATCGGCATCCGCTCACCGAGCCGGAACAGCGTCCCCTCCGGGTGCTGCGCCTGCGCCCTGACCCGCACCCGGTCCTCGTGCCGCAACAGCCACCGGTCCTGCTACCGCACCGGCTCTCGTGCCTGGGTCCGAAACAGCTTCTGTTCCAGGCCCCGAAACAGCGTCCGTTCCGGCTCATGTTCCAGCACCCGCAACAGCCGCCGCTCTAGTTCCCGTAACGGTATCCAGCCCTGCGCCAGACCCTTCTTTCCATCGCTCCTGCCGCGCGGGCTTGACTATACGCGGCACGCACATAACATCCCTACTGATGCAAGGCCAAATCCGGCCACACGGCCACGACTCCGCTGCCGCCGATGTTCGCTGGGTGCCCGATGACAAGTGAGACGCTGACGCCATGACCGAAGCAGAACTTCGGCTGATACTGCAGGAAGGCGAAGGCTATCGCCTCGAGTTCAAAGAGAACGTTGGCAACCTTGAGCGCGAAATGGTGGCGTTCGCCAACGGTTCGGGTGGCCGCATACTTCTGGGAATCAACGACCTCCGCCAGACCTCGGGCATCGCCATCACAAACGAATTGAAGTCCAGAGTTCAAGACATCGCCAACAACTGCGAGCCTCGGGTCAGGGTTGAACTTGAGGAGTTCGAAAACGTACTCATCGTTCACGTGCGGGAGGGAACGGACAAGCCGTATCATTGCGCAGGCGGGTTCTTCTTGCGCGTCGGTCCGAACAGCCAGAAGCTCAGACGCAACGAGATAATCGAGTTCCTGAAGTCCGAAGGCAAAGTTCGGTTTGAAAACATGGTCAGCAATCGGTTTCTCTTCGACGAGCACTTCGACCCGACGAAGCTCCGGGACTTCCTGCGCCGGGCCGGCATCACCGTGGTGCTTGAGCCGGGCGCAACCCTCGTGAACCTGGGCGTGGCCGAGCGGCAGGAAGGCAAGGTACTGGTTAACAACGCCGGCGTGCTGCTCTTCGCCCGAAACCTTGCAGACATCTACTTCCACACGGTCGTGACCTGCGCGCTGTACAAGGGCATCGAGAAGGTGAACGTACTCGACCGCAAGGACTTCAACTCGGATATCGTGAGCTCGGTCGAGAACGCGATGGTATTCCTGAAACAGCACCTGCGGCTGGCCTACGAATTCACCGGCGCGACCCGGCGCAAAGAAGTGCCCGAGATACCTCATGACGCCTTGCGCGAGGCGGTCATCAACGCGGTCATTCACCGCGACTACTTCGAGCGCGGGGCCAACGTGATGGTCGAGATATTCGACGACCGGGTCGAGATAACCAACCCGGGCGGGCTTCCCAAAGGCCTGAAGCCTGAGGAATTCGGGACGAAGAGCGTCCTGCGCAACCCTATCCTGGCCGACCTGTTCCACCGCGCCGGGTACATCGAACGAATGGGAACCGGCATCGGCCGGATGCGCGAGCTGATGGCCAAGGCCGGACTACCGCCGATGAAGTTCGGATTTACCGCCTTCTTCACCGTCACGTTCCAGCGCCCGACCCAAGTCGCGCAGATTCAGACCGTTGACGCTGCTGACCGCATCCGTCGTGTCATAGATGATGCCATGAGTGAGGGAATAAGTGGGGGAATAAGTGAGGGAATAAAAGAACGCCTGGCCTGGATTCTTGAGCAGATTCTCCACGCCGGTTCCATCTTGCGTCGGGATATCGAACGTCAGTTCTCGGTCTCACGTCAGACAGCCGAGCGGTATCTCGCTCTGCTCAAGCGTAGCGGTCTCACCAGATTCGAAGGCTCGCGCAAGACCGGCTCCTATGTCCTTACCGACAAGGGCAAGGCCCTGCTGAAGGAGCTGGACCGATGAACCAAACCGCATCCACTTCTCGGCTTCTTCCGTCCTCCCTCTTCCATCCTCAATCCTGTATCCTGTATCCTCCATCCTCCTTCCTCAGTCCTCTCTCCTTTTCTCGTCGCCATCGCCTCCGCCGTGCCCCGCCGCAAGCGTTTTGCCTCGCCTGTCCGCTGCCGCTTGACTTCGCTGGGTAGTCGGGCTATATTGACTCAACGTAAGAAGGTGCAAATATGAGTACAGTCGAAGAGACAATCAGACTGATGGAAGGTCTCCCGGACAAGCTCCAGGCTGAGGTGCGCGACTTCGTGAAGTCCCTGGGGGCCAGAGGTTGTGGCGAGGCCGTTGAGCAAGACCGAGACTGGATGAGCCTCTCGCTGTCCAGTGCCATGCGGGGGATGGAGAACGAAGAAAGTCCAACCTACTCAACGTCCGATCTGAAGGAAGTGTTTTCGTAATCCGGCCTGGCCAGGTCGTGCTCTTTCGGTTTCCCCAGACTGATTTGGAGTCAGGCAAGCTGCGTCCGGCCCTGGTCATTGGGAAACTACCGGGCAGATTCGGCGACTGGCTCATCAGCATGGTATCCTCGCAGGTTCACCTCCAGGTCCCCGGGTTCGATGAAGTGATTCGAGAAGACGACGCCGACTATTCAGCGAGCGGACTCAAGGCAGCGAGCCTGGTTCGCGTTGGCCGACTGGCGGTCGCGGAAGAACGCGTGTTTCTCGGGGCCATCGGCCAGGTCACGCCGGATAGACTGCAACGTATCAAGCGACGATTGGCAGATTGGCTGATGAGTTGAGATTCCGCCGCGGCGAATGAAAGCAGCCCGGCGGGAAAACGTCCCTAGTTCCTCCACCCTCCTTCCTCCATCTTCCGTCCTTCCTCTGACGACTCCGTCGCTGCTCGGAACTCCGTACTCAGGTCCTGACGTGAATCCTCCATCCTCCGACCTCACTCCTCTATCTTCCGTCCTCAGTCCTTTTCCCGGTCCGCGCCCCGCCGCGAGCGTATCGCCTCGCGTGTCCGCAACCCCGCCCGCGCCGGCTTGACTTCACAACCTTCAGATTTATGATACCGAGCCCCAAGGAGTAGCATGGCAGAGAAAAGAACTGACTCAGAACCGGACGACGGCCAGCCCGAAGTTGCTGCTGTGGCGCTGCCGGAGCAGAAGCAGTTCTTCAAGATACCGGCGCGGTTCGGGCACGTGCCGGTGGCCGAGCAGCCGCTGGGCTATGACCCGGAGAGACGGTTCGAACAGCACTACCCGCGCATCGAACTACCGTTCCAACTCGTTGATACCGTCGAGACCGCGGCGAAGCGACGCTACACCAAAGACGAACTCTTCCCGAACGGCCTGAACCGGCTCTTCTTCGGCGACTGTCTGCACGTCATGCGAATGCTGCCGAGCGAGTGCATCGACCTCATCTACATCGACCCGCCCTTCTTCTCAGGCCGCAACTATAACATCATCTTCGGCGACAAGAACGAAGTCCGCTCCTTCACCGACATCTGGGAAGGCGGCATGCCTGGCTATCTCATCTGGCTCAACGCTCGCCTGTACGAGATGAAGCGACTGCTCAAGCCAACCGGCAGCATCTTGGTGCATCTCGACTGGCATGCTGCACACTACGTGCGAGTCGAGCTGGACAAACTCTTCGGCTACGCGCAGTTCCAGAACGAGCTGGTCTGGTTCTACAGGGGAGGCGGTTCCTCGACGGAACGTTGGTCACGGAAGCACGACAACATCCTGTGGTATGCGCGTTCGGACCACTGGACGTTCAATCTGGATGAGGTACGCACGTCGTACTCGGAGGAGATCCTTTCACGGCCGAAATCCAGCTACAAGCATCACCACTATGGGGACAAAGGAAATCCCAGCGCTGTCGTGGATGGCTGGGATCTGAACCCCAAAGGCAAACGCCCCGATGATGTGCTGGAAATCCCGATCCTCAACCCCGGAGCTCGAGAGCGAATCGGCTACCCGACTCAGAAGCCGGAGGAACTGCTCGAGCGGCTGATTCGCGGACTCTCCAACAAGGACGATGTCATCGCCGACTTTTTCGGTGGCGGTGGTGGCATCCCCGCAGTTGCTCAGCGGCTTGGCCGCAGGTGGATATGCTGTGACATTTCTCGGGTAGCGGTGGCACTGACCGCGGACAGAGTTGCGCGGATCCTGGCCCCGAATCTGAAAGAGGAGAAGCGAGCGGCGAAGGCAAAGAAAGGCAGCGGGCTGTTTGCGGACGTCGTACACGATGCGCCGTTGACGAGCGTCGAGGATGCGAAGAAGAAGGCGGTCGAGGCGTCGCCTTTGACCATGACCGGCTACTCGGTTGAGCATTGGGGCATATACGAAATCAACCGGCTGACTCGACTGCCGGATGAGGCGTTCCGAGAGTTCGTGGTGAAGTGCTACGGAGCGCGGAAGTGGACAGGCTCTGACCCGAACATCCACGGCGTGAAACAGAATGAGTTACTCTGGATTGGTGGGCCGAAGGAGACCGACGTCATTACCGCTGCGGACGTGAAGGCATTTGCGCAGACGGTGATGAAGAGCCGGAAGCCGGAGGAACGTCAGGCCGTGATGATTGCCTGGGGCATTGACCCGAAGGCACGGGCATACGCCGAACAAGTGATGGCGTTGGGCCAGCAGAAACCGATTCAGTTCATCAGGCTGCGGCTCTGGCCGATGCAGGGCGAGGAGTTCAAGTCGCACGTGACTCGGCGGCATCCGAAGTACAAGGAGTTCTTTGCCTTCATCCTGCCGCCGGACGTACCGCGCATCGGCGTGACGCGGCTCGGCCCTCGCAAGTACAAGTTCGACGTATCTGAGGCGCGCTCGATGAACACCGGGGGCAAGATTGTGAACGTGCAATGGGACTTCGACTTCCGCGATGGCATCTTCTCGGCGTCGCAGGGGTATCAGCTTTGCCGCACCGAGAAGAAAGGCAAAGGCGAGCACGGCTTTGAGGGCCTGCTCGTGGTCGAGTACGAATTCGAGGAAGTTGAACCCGGAACCGAAGTCACCATCGCCTGCCGGGTCCAAGACGACCTCGGCGGCGAAGGGACGAAGGTGATGAAGGTGAAGGTGGAGTGAGATATGGACAGAGAACACGTCAGGTCGAGCAATCTGCACTCTGTTGGTTACGACTCGGAGGCCGAAGCGCTTGAGATAGAGTTTCACAGCGGAAGTGTCTACCGCTATTCCAGCGTCCCGAGCCATGTCTACGAAGGTCTGATGACGGCGGCGTCCAAGGGGACCTACTTCAACGAACGTATCAAAGACCGATATCGGTGCCGCCGAGTGAGGTGAGGGAAGCCGCGCGTGGTTATTGAGTCGGTTCGGGTGCAACACTACAGGTCAATACTTGACGAGACGCTCCACTGCGACGCGCTGACTGTGCTCGTTGGGGCGAATGGCACGGGGAAGTCGGCGTTCCTGCGTGCGCTGGACCTTTTCTACAGCTCGGCACCCAAGGTCGAGCCCGATGATTTCTACGACGGAGACGCGTCGAAGGAAATCGTCGTAGCGGTGGCGTTCGGCGGGCTCTCGGACCTTGAGCGAAAGCAATTCGGTCCGTACGTTAGAGACAATGCGCTTGCAGTTGAGCGTGTCGTGCGTTGGAATGATGGCAAGCCCACTTACAAGCTGCACGGCTGGAGCCTGCGATGCGCTCTGTTTCGGCCAGTCCGAGAAGCACTTGCCGTCAAAGACAGAGGGAAGACTGCACGCGAGGCGTACGAATCCATCAAGGGCCGGGCCGAGTTCGCGACATTACAGGATTGGCCCGGAGTATCGCTTGTGACCGAGGTACTGAATCAATGGGAATCGGCTAACGCTGACAAGTGTGACCCGGCCCGCGACGACGGGCAGTTCTTTGGCTTTACCGAGGTCGGCCAAGGCTACCTTGGCAAAGATACTCGTTTCCTGCTTGTTCCTGCCGTGAGAGACGCGGCTACGGATGCCGCCGAAGGACGCGGCTCCGTGCTGACGACGCTAATGGATCTTGTGGTCAGGAGCGTTCTCGCCAAGAGCGAGGCCCTAAAGCACCTGCGAGAAACCACACAGCAGCAGTACAGCGAGATGGTTGGACCGGGCAAACTGGCTGAGCTGGACACGCTGGCCGGAACGCTGACCTCGACGTTGCGTACGTTTGTCCCCGACGCTGGCGTTGACCTGCGCTGGCTCCCAGCCGGCGACATCGACATCCCGATGCCCAAGGCAGACGTGAAGCTGGTCGAGGATGGGTACCATTCGACAGTCACACGGACCGGACACGGGTTGCAGCGGGCCTTCGTGCTGACGCTGTTGCAGCACCTGACTGCGGCGCGGATTCCCACGGACGAGCCGGCTGAGGCCGCGCCCGAGCGACAACTACCGGGCCTCGTGCTGGCCATAGAGGAACCGGAGCTCTATCAGCATCCGAGCAGACAGCGCCACATGGCCAAGGTTCTGAATGAGCTTGCGTCCGGTCGGATACCGGGCGTGGCAGACCACACGCAGATCATCTATTGTACCCACTCACCTTTGTTGGTCGGGATTGACCGCATCAACCAAGTGAGACTGCTGCGCAAACACGAGGTACAAAGCGACAAGCCGAAGGTCACCAAGGTTGTGCGGACTACGCTGGACAGAGTAGCGGCGGAAGTCTGGAAGGCGGACGGCAGCAAAGGCGACACGTACACAGGCGCGACGATCCTTCCTCGGTTAAGGTCAATCATGACGCCTTGGATGAATGAGGGGTTCTTCGCCGACGTAGTTGTACTCGTCGAGGGCGAGGACGACCGAGCGGCGGTTCTGGGCGTGGCGCGTTCGATGAACCAAGACCTTGAGAGCATGGGTCTTGCGGTCATACCCTGCGGTGGCAAGAAGAGTCTCGACAGACCAGCTATCATCTTCCGCCAGCTAGGCATACCGGTTTACCTTGTGTGGGATGGGGATTGCGGAAAGGGGGCCACGTCTGGGCGCTGCCCACAGTGCAACAAGCCCCTCGACAAGAAACCAGACCCCGCAGACAATCGGCGTCTGCTGCGATTGCTGGACATGAAGGAAGAAGACTGGCCGCAGTATGTCGAACCGTCGTCGGCCTGTTTTGAGAAAGACCTTGAGGGCACGCTCTGCGCGGAAGTCGGACAGGCGGTGTTTGAGGAGCTGCTCGCGGTCGTACAAGAGGAATACGCCATCGAAGAGAGGCAACACGCGCTCAAGAACCCCGCTGTGATCGATGCCGTGGTCCGGAAGGCCAAGGAACGCGGGGCGTCATCGGTCACGCTGGAGAACATAGTCAAGCAGATCGTGTCGCTCCTGCCCAGCCACGCGGACAGCCTCAAGGCCGCTACGGTGACGGCAAAGGAAATGCAGTGATGATGCCGACGCTTGGCCTTCAGTGCATCAACTGGGTCGAGGCGATAAGGCAGGCGAAGGAGAGGGCCGACTTGCAGTGAGCACAGAATCGCGGATAATGACAGGAAGAGATAACTGACCATGCCACGAAAGAAGGCCGAAGCCTGGTATTCTGACGAGGAATTGACCCTTGCCATCAAGGAGCAGAATCCATGGTGGCAGGAAGGGCGTCTGCCGTCTGAGTTTCTGAGACCGTTCCACCGGAACGCCTTCTACGATGCCTTGGAGTTCGTAGACAACGGCAGCAGCCAGCGGGCGGTCATGTTGTTGGGTGCTCGTCGGGTCGGAAAGACCTCGACACTGTATCAGCTTGTGAACCATGTGCTCGCCAAAGGCGTGGACCCGAAGCGCGTGCTGTTCCTGTCACTTGACCACCCTCTGTTCCAATTTCCCAACCTGCGCAAGTTGCTGGAGCAGGCCGGGAAGTGCGCGGGCAACAGCACGACCGACTTCAAGTTCATCTTCCTTGATGAGATACAGTACACGCACGACTGGGCGCGATGGCTCAAGACGCTCGTACAGGAACCGGTGAAGCGCCGCATCGTGGCGACCGGTTCGGCGGCAGCGACGCTTCAGGCCAGAGGGCCTGCGGAGGGTGTCGGCCGTTGGATCGATGTCCATGTGCCCACCTTGAACTTGGTGGAGTTCGCGGTGTTGCATGGCAGAGACGCCAAGCCACCGCCAGCCCGATTTGACCTAGCTCATCCGGACGACTACGAAGCGCTGGACGCCACGACTGCTGAGATGGTGCGCACCGAGTTTCGAGAGTACCTGCTCCGGGGCGGGTTTCCGGAACTTGCGCAGGGCAAGTACACGGTCGCACAGGCACAACGCCTGCTTTCTGATGACATCGCAGAGAAAGTACTCAACCGCGATATGGCCGCGCTGTTCGGCGTCAGGCAGTTATTGTCCCTTAAGCAGATATTCCTGGCAATCGCCTTCCGGTCGTCGGACATCATTGACCGCCGTAAGCTGTCCGAGGATTTCCAGGTCGCGCCGCCCACTGTGAACCAGTACGTACACTACCTGGAACAGGCGTTCCTTGTCCGTTGTTCGCTACGGTACAGCCCGACCGAGAACCGGGTCGTGAAGAGCCACCCGAAGGTGTACGTTACTGACTCGGGGTTGCGGAATGCCGTGATGCGGCGCGGCGCGGCAATGCTCGACAACCCGACCGAGATGGGGCCGGTGGTAGAAACCGCCGTCTTCAACCAGGTGTTCACGTGGGCACAGGAGAACCTGGCTACGGTGTACTACTGGCGGAATCCGCAGACCGACCACGAAGTAGATATCGTCGCTCGGACCAGCGAAGGCAAGCTGATTCCCATCGAGGTGAAGTACCAGAGCCGGATAAGGCCCGATGACTACCGGGGGCTGACTGAATTCATCGAGAAGTATAGCAGCCGGGTGCAGGCTGCGTACCTCGTCACGGCCGATGCCGCGAGTGCGGTCAGCGGAATCACGACGATTCCCGCTCACGAGTTTGTCTGGCGGCTGGCGTGGGCGGCCACGAACCCGAGAGTCGCCGAGTTCATTGAGAGGAACCGCATCTTCGGCACCCAACAGACCCCATCCGCCACGCCACCTCAGACTCCCGGCGAAAGCGGGCCGTCTGGCAAGGAGGGAAGCTGATAGTCCTCTTGATTACCTATGACCTGAGGCAACCGGGTCGCAACTACGACGCGCTATATGTGGCAATCAAGGCGCTCGGAGCGTGGTGGCACTACCTTGACTCGACGTGGCTGGTCCAGACCGCATTGACGCCGGACCAGGTGGTTGCGAGTCTTCGTCTTCACATGGACGCCAACGATTACCTGCTGGTCGCCAAGGTGGCACGTCCGTATCAAGGCTGGCTGCCGAAGGACGCGTGGGAGTGGGTGAACTCACGCATCGGCTTCTAGTCCGGCAGGCCCGCTACGAAGTGAGCTAGACGGCATGCCTCCCGCCAGAATCGTCGAGATGCACAATTCCTTTCAGGGCGGGGTGCTGAAGGGCTATCAGGCGTGGGTTACGTCCGGGTTCCGCGAGCCAGCGGCCTGCGATGCGGCGCGGGACTATCTTGCCCATCTTCGAACTCCAGACCCGAAAGCCAAGGCGCTCTGGCCGCACCAGATGGAGGCGGTGCAGCGAGCAATCTACGCGAACGAAGTCCTGAAGCCGCAGGACGCGGGGTGGAAAGACCTGCTGCTGAACGTCGTTACCGGTGGCGGCAAGACCCAGATAATCGCGGCGCTGATGGCATATCTGCGCGTATGCCACGACGTCAGGTCGTTCCTGGTGCTGACGCCGAACACGATAGTTCGTGAGCGGCTGGCAAAGGACTTCCGGTTCAAGGTGGAGAACGGCAAAGGTCAACTGGTGGACAACCCGGACCTGGTGTGGCCCAACTTCAACCTGTTTCCGCCCGAGTTCAAGCACCGCATGCACGACATGACCCTGCACGTCTTGAAGCCAGGTGAGGGCAGCGCCGGCATCAGGAGTGCGGCTGTCGTACTCGGTAACATCCACCAGCTCTACCAATCCAGTTTCAGGGGGCAGGAGAACCTCGGCGTCATCCTGAACCACTTGGGCAGGGTTGCCGTGTTCAACGACGAGGCACACAATACGGTCGCGCCCATGTACGACGAGATTCTGGACACGTTGTCGCGGTCAGGCAAGACCGTGCTGCGGGTAGATACGACCGCCACGCCGGGCCGGGCTGACGGCGAGACTCCACGCAGCCGGATGATATACCACTACGGCATCAAGGCGGCGGTACGCGACGGCGTCATCAAGACGGTATATGTGTGTCTGCCAAACATCAAGACCGTCGAGTTGACCTATACCGATACCGACACCAACGAGATTGTGCGCGTCGAGGAAGTGCCGTGGGAGGAGATTGATGCCAAGCGGATTCCCGCGACCAAGTGGGTGATGAGTCCAAAGCCGCTGCGGCAGCAACTGGAGATGGCAAAGCGGCGCTGGGTTGACCAGGTGAAGCGGGCCGGCGGCAAGGTCGTGGAGTCGGCCGAACTGGTGAACAGCGGCGGCACAGGTAAGTGGCGGCGGTATGATGTCCAGGAAGGCGGCGAGTATCGGCCGATTCTGTTCGTGGTTGCGATAAACATCAGCGACGCCCACAGCGCCAAGAAGGTGCTGGAGCATGAGTTCGGACTCAAGACCTTCGTTATCGCGTCAAGAGACGAACAGGAAACCGACGTTGACGTCAAGCAGCGGGAGAGGGAACTCAAGACGGCAATGACCATCGGCACGGATGCCGACGAGGAGCGGCACAGCGCGGTCGTGAGCGTGCTGATGCTGCGCGAGGGCTGGGACGTGAAGCCGGTGTCGGTCATATGCCTGCTGCGCAAGTTCTCGTCGCCGGTGTACGGCCAGCAGGTCATCGGCCGGGGCCTCCGCCGCATCAAGCCGCGCGACAAGGACGTGAAGGAACGATTGCTTGTCGTGGACCACCCGAAGCTTGACCATGGTTGGCTGTGGAAGCTCATTGATGCCTATGTGAAGGAGAACGTCGGGCTGCAACAGGAAATAGACCTCGACGAGGCCCCCGAGCCCGAGCTGAAGCCGGATGAGATAGTCCTTCCCGAAATCAAAGAGGGCGATGAGGGCGAAGAGGTCATCCTGCCCGAGCCGGACGAGGTCACCTGTGAACCGTTGAAGCAAGACTGGCGGACGTTCCTGTCGGAGTTGGAATACCCACGTGAGAACGTAACCGTGTCGCGTGAGGAACGCGTAGGCGAGAGCGAACGCGACCTGACCGGAACCGGGTTCGTGACCACGATTGCGTACTCCGACGCCGAAAGGAACGCGCCGGAGGGCTTCATTCCCCCCTCGGAGGGAATCCCGCTTGAGCAACGCCGGCAGGAACTGGGCGACCAGATAGTTGAATTGGCCCGCGAGTTGCTGCTTGAGAACGGGCTGCCGCCGAGCGGCATTAGTGCCCTGTACCGGGCGCTACTGTGGCATGTCAGCGAGAAGTTCCTTGGAGGCAAGACCATCGGGCAGTGCGAATCTGAGTTCCAAGTCCTATCCCTGCAGGGCAGTCTTCACTACGTACGGCGGAACCTGAACCGGCACCCGTTACTCAAGGCCATTCTCGACAACCCCCCTGCCGAATGAGCGCACGCGGCGTGCTCGGAGGTCTGAAGCGATGCACGCGCAAGAGCGAGCCATATGATTCCACATGGGAACGTGACTACATGATGCAGCTTGACGCCGACGAGGCGGTGAAGCGGTGGGAGCGCTGTCGTTCTCTGCGGATTCCATATGTCAAGGCGGACGGCACCAGGGCTACCTACAACCCCGACTTCATCTTGGAACGCAATGACGGGTCGAAGGAAATCCATGAGGTCAAGGGCGGGCATCTGCTCGGAGGCGCTGATACCGAGGCCAAGCTGAAGGTCGGGGCCGAGTTCTGTCGCCGGCGTGGCATGGCCTTCAGAGTCATAACGCGGGGGGCCTGACGGCTCAGTACCTGCGCGGCTGGTCGTCGGGCTGGCGCAAGAGCACCCACGGCGGAAGGGAGTGGTACGATTCCTCGTGGGAGCTTCGGTACATGGATGAGCTGGAGCACGACCCGCTTGTTGTCCGCTGGACTCGCCACCACGGATTGAGGATCCCGTACCGAAAGTGGCTCGGCAACCGCGGGCACTACGAGCCGGACTTCTTGGTAGAGCTTGCTGGCGGGGACAAGGAGCTGCGTGAGGTCAAGGGCGAGCACCTTCTGGGTGACAAGAACACGCAGCGGAAGCTCCGGGCTGGTGACGAGTTCTGTCGCCAGCGAGGAATGAAGTTCAAGCTGGTGACAAAGAGCACAGTGGACCCATCAATGTGGCGTCCCGAACCGAGAATCCGAACAGAGGACGCCCTGCCTGCTGCAAGACCGACGCTGGCCGAGGATGCATTCGCGCCCGGCCGCTCCGGATGTCTCGCGACGGTACTGGCCGTGGTCGCACTGGCGACGCTTGCCGTCGCTGCCTGTCTGCTTCTCACTCTCCGGTAACACGGTAAGAGATTCCTAACGCGCGCCGCGGGCAGGGCCGAGGGGAGCATGGACGCGGCCAATATCATGAAGCCGGCGCTGGCCCGGGGAAATCTGAGGCGAGGAACGAGGAAGGAGGAATGAGGAACGAAGTCGGCGTTTCTTCCATCCTCCATCCTCCATCCTCGTGAGGCCGCCTGTGCGGGCTGATTCTAGGTGGCAGGCTGAAGGAACACGACGCCTGGCAGGTAGTGCGCGGCGAACAGGGGCTTGTGGTTGTGCCGCTCATCCGGAAGACGGAATAGAAACAAACCGAGTTCCGACTGGCCGGGTAAGTCTCGGTGACACGATTGGCGATTCCTGACTCGCGGACGGGCTAGTCTTCGATGACGACGATTGCCGTGGCGTAATCAGGCAGGTGTGAGATGCTGACGTGGACCTTCCTGCCCGCCAGTATCTCCTCAGCCCGGCCTTGACAGCATACCTATGACCGATAGTATCTCGGCAATGGCTGCGCAAGCCCGAACGATCCTGACACACACGAGATGAGCAGAGTATCCCCGAAGTCCCGCCCGAAGTGGCGCGCCCGCCGGTCGCCGTTCGACGTGCCCGGAGTGGGCCGGGGAACCACGCGTCGGGAACTCCTCGCCGCGATTCGCGAATCCCGCAAGCGGCAGGGCAACTCGCGCCGCGCGGGGTCGTAGGCCGACGACCCTTCGCCAGGTCTCCGGCCGGACAATCCGGCAATCCAGGACAACTCCCATTAACCTGTCTCCGATTCCGGCGTAGGCTGGCTAGTCTTCGATTACCACGATTGCCGGGCGTAGTCGGACAGAGTGCTTCGGGCTATCTGCGCCGGGGTTTCCCGGTTCGGCCGCGAAGCTCTACGGCGAGGTCCGGCAACGGCACGGCCTCGATGTCCGCAGTCAGTGGGTAGCGTTCTTTTCCGGGGTAGACGATGAAGCGGCGCGCGGGAGCCAGGTCGACGCAGGCCGAGTGAAAGCCCCTTTCGGGCTGTGGTTTCAGGCTGCGTTTGACCTCGACGGCCCAGCGTCTCCCGTCCGGGAAGACGAGCAGGAGGTCAATCTCCGCCCCGCCGCTGGTGCGGTAGCAGTAGCCCGTCACTCCGTCCGGCGCAACCGAAAGCAGGTTCTCGATGACGAAGCCTTCCCAGCTTGCGCCCAGCGCCGGGTTCCCGAGCAGGCCGTCCATGTCGGCGATGCCTAGGAGCGCGTGCAGGATGCCGCTGTCGCGCAGAAGGACGCGGGGAGACTTGACGAGCCGTTTGCCGACATTGGCGTGCCACGGCGGCAGGCGGCGTACAAGGAGCAGGTCTACGAGCAGGTCAAGGTAGCGCGCCGTAGTCTTGGCATCGACGCCGAGGCTGCGCGCGAGGTCGGCCGCGTTCAGGAGACTGCCTTGGCGGTGGGCGAGCATGGTCCAGAAGCGGCGCAGGGTTTCGGCAGCAATCCTCGGCCCGAATTGCGGCATGTCGCGTTCGAGATAGGTGCGGATGAAGTCTTGTCGCCAGCGCAGGCTTGAGGCGTCGGTCTTTGCGAGCAGGCTGTCTGGGAAGCCTCCGCGCAGCCAGAGTCTGTCGGACGAGGCTTTCGTGGGTTCGAGCACCGAGAACGGGGCAAGCTCCAGATAGCGGATGCGGCCGGCCAGTGATTCGCCGGATTGGCGGAGCAGTTCGAGCGAGGCCGAGCCGAGCAGGAGATAGCGGCCGTTCGCCGTGCCCCGGCGTCGGCTGCGGTCAATCAGCCCTCGCAACACCGGGAACAGGCCGGGCGCGCGATGCACCTCGTCGAGAATGACCAGCCGGTCGAGATATTGTTCGAGGTAGAGCTCCGGCTCGGCAAGCTTGGCGCGGTCCTGCTCCGATTCCAGGTCAAGGTAGTTGGCGTTGAGTTTCCTGCTCGCCTCAAGAGCCAGGGTGGTCTTGCCGACTTGTCGAGGCCCGAGCAGGCAGACTGCTGGCACCTCAGCCAGTGACCGAAGCACATCGGCAAGCAGCAGCCTACGTACCATCTATGTAATTATGGCATGCAACTCCTGATTTGCAAGGATTCTTCTTCATCACTTGGTGCGTCACTTCTGGTCGTAATGACGAGACCAGGAACATGGTAGTGGGCGCAGACGGGCTAGTCTTCGATTACCACGATTGCCGTGGCGTAATCAGGCAGATGCGAGATGCTGACGTGGACTTTCCTGCCGGCAAGTATCTCCTCGGCCCGGCCTCGATGCGCGGTCAGCGGGTCGCGGTTGGCGGAGGGCGGTTAGTCTGCGCGAGTCGCCGGTCTGATTCGGACGCCATCACGATTGATGATGACAAGACGGCCGCGTATCTGGTCCTCGGACAACGGTTGGAAGCGGCGATGGAACGTCGCAGTCGCCTCAGCGACGGTCATCCGGTAGAGCTTGGCCACGACGATGCCGCCGCACTTCGCGGGTGGAAACCTGAGTGAACGAGTGAAGTCCTTGTCCATTGTGACGACAACCAGTTGCTCTCTGACTGCGCGCTCGAAGACCGCATCGTCGGGTGCGCCGGCGAGTTCTGTGCGTTTGGTATCGAAGACCGAGTGGCCGGCGGTCCGTAGATACTCTACGATCGGGTCGTAGAGATTTTCATTCGCCAGTATCCTCACGCAGTGACACCGGCTTCCTCTTCGGCCAGCATTGCCGCATAGCCGATGCAGGCCTGGATGTCTTCCTCTGCGATGTCGGGATAGGCCTTTCTGATGCCGGCATAGGTCTCTCCTGCTGCCAGCAGGTCGAGGATGATATGGACGGGAATCCTGGTTCCCTTGATACAAGGCTTGCCGCTGCAGATACGCGGGTCAGAGGAAATCCTGTCTTGCCAGAGCATGCTTCAGTCTAGGTCGAGTGGCTGTATAGTCAATGGCCGGTTGCGGCGCGAGGCGCTACCAGACGACCTTGACGCCGTATTCCCGGAAGACCGGGTCGGATGAGACCAGCGATAGGCGCTCGGTAAGCGCCTGCGCTGCCAGCAGCCGGTCGAAGGGGTCGCGGTGGAGGAACGGGAGTTTCTCTACCGCTGCGGCGTGGGGCCAGTCGATTGACAATATGCTGAACCCGTCAGCCAGCTTCTCGGCCACGTATTCCTCGACCGAGGCCGGCAGCACGAGCCGCCCGAGACTCACCTTTGTCGCCATCTCCCAGACACTGGCGGCGCTCAAATAGAGCTCCGCGCCGCCGGCCTCAAGGGCACGGCGGGCGCGTCGGCTGAGGCGCGGGTCGCCGGTCACGAACCACAGGAATGCATGCGTGTCCAGAAGGAGCTTCATCCCAAGAGCTGAGATAGGGGTTTACCACCAAGACACAAAGATGGGTCCGGACGGAAATGCTCTGCGTACGCTTGGTGTCTCTGTTCGCACTTTGCCATTTCCACTTTCCACTTCGCTTCTTGGCGTTCTTGGCGGTTCAGTTGCCGGCTTCACTTCGTATACGGTTCCATCTCCGGCAGCGGTTCATCGAAGCCGGCTCTAACCGTCACCCTTCCCTTGTCACACCCGAATCGGGGTCGATGGTCCGGCCGCGTCAGCGGACGCAGTTCCGCGACCGGGCGCCCACGCTTGGAGATGCGGTACACCTGCCCCTGGCGGACCCTCTCCAGCAGTTCGGAGAGATGCGTCTTGGCTTCAAAGGCGCCGATCGTCTTGGTCTTCATATGAACTAGTCTATTGAACTGGTTGGTTGGGTCAAGCTCTGACGCCGGCCAGGAAACCAGAATACAACCGCCAAGGTCACCAAGAATGCCAAGCAGAAGCGGAGCACTTCCATCCGGACCCGTCTTTGTGTCTTTGTGACTTTGTGGTAAGATTCCGGCCGGCGCCGCGCTAGTCTTCGATGACGACGATGGCGGTGGCGTAGTCGGACAGGTGGGAGATACTCAGGTGCGTCTTCCTGCCCGCAAGTATCTTCTCGGCCCGGCCAGTGACTCTGATGGTCGGTCGCGAACGCTCATTGTCGCAGACGTCGATTTCGGTCCAGCCGATTGCCCCGCGCAGCCCGGTGCCGAGCGCCTTGGAGAACGCCTCCTTGGCCGCGAAACGGCCCGCATAGGATGGGTACTTGTCACCAAGCGTCTCGCAGAACTCGACCTCGGACTTGGTGAAAACCCGGTTGCGGAACCGCTCGGGGTAGCGCTCAAGCGCCGCCCGAACGCGAGAAACGCTCACGAGGTCGATTCCGATCCCGAATACAGACATCGGAGTTGGTTAACCACTAGGACACAAAGAGCACATCGCTATCTCCGTTTCCGAGACCTTTGTGTCTTTGTGACTTTGTGGTTAGATTCCGTTCCGCTGAGCTTTTCCACAATCGGGATCAGTTCCAGCACGTCGTTTATCTCGAAGTCCGCGCCGGAGACGTTCGTGCCGAACTCGTCGCCATAGCGCGCGAAAACCGTGTACATTCCAAGGGTCTTTGCTCCGATGATATCGCGCTCGGCCCAGTCACCGACCATCACCGCCTCTTCCGGCCGGACCTGCAGCAGCTCAAGCGCTTTCCGGAACGGCTCCGGCGCCGGTTTGCGCACGCCGGTGTCGTCGAAGGTCACAACCGTGTCGAAGAACATGTCCACGCCAAGCTGCACCAGCCGCATCCAGACCTGCATCCGCGGCGCGTCCGACACGACGGCGAGCTTCAGGTGCATCCGGAAGAGCCTGAGCAGCGCCAGGTTGACATGCGGGTAGGAAACGAGCGTTCCTTCACGCGCGCGGCGGTAGGCGACGATGCCTGCGGCCAGCACCCGGTAGTCGACGTAGCCGAGGACTTCGTGCAGGAAGTCATCGAACACCCCCTGGTACTCGATTCCCTTCCGTTCATATACCTCGAATACCTTTTTGTGCGCCTGCTCCGGCGTCAGGTCGAGCCCCGCGTCAATCATCGCGACGATTGCCGCGCCCACCGCGGCGTTCTTCCACTTCGTGAAGTCAACGAGGGTGTTGTCTACGTCGAAGACGACGGCCTTAATCATCCAAGACCCCCCGGAAGAATCAACCACAAAGTCACAAAGACACAAAGGGTCACAAGACCACCCGCTTGATGCCGTTCTTGATGACCGGGACGTTGAAGTTGATGAGCAATCCCAGCCGGCGACCGCTCAGCTTCAGATACGTCAGCAGCTGCGCCTTGAAAACCGGGTTCGTCGTTTCGACCGATTTGACTTCCACTATCAGGCAGTCGGCGACCAGCATGTCGAGCCGCAGCCCGGCGTCGAGTTGAGTTCCGTCGTAGACAACCGGCAGCGCAACCTGCGTGGCCACAGCCAGATTACGCTGTCTTAGCTCGTGTGCCAGGCAGACCTCGTAGACCGATTCAAGCAAACCCGGGCCCAACGCCTTGTGAACGCGATATGCCCCATCTACCACGGCCTTCGCCACCCGTTCCACATCGGCAGGCACGGGTTGAAACCGCATCATCAGCTAGGCAAACGTCGAGGTGACAAGCGTGAAACCGCCCGGTACGCCCAAGTCCCCGTCAGTTCCTCTTTGTGCCTTTGTGTCTTTGTGGTAAATACCCGGCTCCGGAGAATCCCGTCCGCAGGCGGTCGTAGGTTTCGGAGAGGTGCTCGCTGATGACCTTGGTCTCGGACAAGAGCGGCATGAAGTTCACGTCCCCGAGCCAGCGCGGCACGATGTGGATGTGAACGTGCCCGACAACTCCGGCGCCCGCAACCCGGCCGAGGTTCGCACCGACGTTGAAACCCTGCGGTTTGAGCCCGCGGCGCAGAACAGCAAGCGACCTCTGCACCAGCCTGAACAGCTCCGCACCCTCGGCCGCACTGAGCGACTCGAGGTCTGCAGTGTGCCGGTTCGGCGCGACCATCACGTGGCCGTTGTTGTAGGGAAACCGGTTCATCACGATGAAGGCATGCTGCCCGCGGTGGAGTAAGAGGTTCGCGGCGTCATCCTTCGCCTTAAGCAGCCTGCAGAACAGGCAGTGGCGCTTCCCAGCCGAGGGGTTGCCGGCTGCGCAGTAGATGTACTCGGCCCGCCACGGTGCCCATAGCGTCTTCATCCGAACAGTCCCATCTGTGTCCCGGGCTCGGCGTCGCGCGCGGCCGGAGTCGGCGGGTTGCCCGGCAGGACCTGGATTACCCCGAACACGCCGTCGTAGCCCGCGGTCGCCTGCACCTCGCCCCGGCGCATCCGGTCGATGCCGAGTGCGACTCGGTCGTTCGAGTTCTTCTCGATATCGGGAACCGGGGAGTTGAGGAGGATCTCGAACTCACTGCCGAGCGCCGCAACCATAGACTCGTACATCTTGTGCACCTGTCCCGTATCCCGGCCCACGCCGAGGGCCTCGCCGATGACTTCCTCGAGCGGAACCAGGTGTTTGAACGGAATCACGTCGGTCGGGACCTCTTCCGGTTTGCGGTTCGCCAGTTGTTCTACCCGGTGGAGAACGCCAATGGTAAGTTGCCGGCCGCAACCCGGGCAGAGGTTATCGTTAACAAGCGACTGGGCCGGGGCGAAACTGATGCCGCAGGCCCGGTGCCCATCGTAATGGTACTTGCCTTCCTCGGGGAAGAACTCGATGGTGTAGAGGAACCGTTTCCGGTCCTTCTTCTTCAGGACATCACGGATGGCGTCGTAGGTCAGCTCGCAGTCAAAGACGTTGCCTTCACGGCCAAGCCGGCCCGGCGAATGCGCGTCGGAGTTGGAGATGAGCGTGCGACTGTCGAGCGCGGACAGCCGCCAGTTCATCGGCGGGTCGCTCGAGAGCCCGGTTTCGACCGCGAATATCTCTTTCGACAAGTCGCCGAAGCATTCCTCGATTGAGTCGAACCCCGAGTTCGAGCCGTAGAGCGAGAACCACGGGGTCCAGATGTGCGCGGGCACGAGGAACGCGCGCCGGTCGATTTCGAGCAGCTTGGCCAGCAGGTCGTAGCTTGAGAGCCCGAGGGTCGGCCGGCCGTCGGAGGCGAGCTTGCCGTAACCGTCGAGCCAGGCCGTCAACTTCTCTGCGGTCTCGAAGCCGGGGACAAAGACGAGGTTGTGAATGCGGCGCAGCTTGCCGCCGGCGCTGTAGATGCCGTTCAGTTCGACGTTGAGGATGAAGTGCGTATCGTCGTGCGTGAACAGACCGGTGCCGGTCGGCTTCAGGTGCTGCTTCAGCGACTTCAGGTACTCGGGGTGGGTGAAGTCGCCGGTCGCAACCAGCTTGATACCCTTGGTCTTGGCTGTGGCCGCGATGGCCGGGATATCCATGTCGCGGCTCGTCGCGCGCGAAAACCGGGAGTGGATATGCAGGTCAGCTATGAATTGCATGAGTTCCCGTCATTCTAGTCCCAGCCTGCGGACAAGTCAAAGCGGTTCCGTTCCGCACTTCTGACTTTTCCATTCTGCCTTCTGACTTCTGACTTCGCATGGTTATCGCGCCACCACCATCATCCTCGTGGTGTGCGGCCCCGGCTCAATGAAGGAACCGTGCTGGAAGAAATGAGCCTCCGTGAACCCTGCGGCCTTCAGGCAGCGCTCGACCTCCTCGGGATAGTAGCCCCGCTCCTGGTGGATTTCCACGAACCTCTCGCCTGCCTTGCCCGCCTCAGGCTTCTCCCAGAAGGTCAGAGTCAGCGTGGACACGCGGGTTTCCTGGTCCCAGTTGTGCTGCCATATTGAATAGACGTCGCCGACTTCGCGGGCGGTCGTCCGCGTGCCCCACTGCTCGGCCAGGCCGTGAATCGTATTCATGTCGAAGACGAAAAGCCCGCCGGCCATGACCGCCGCACGCACGCAGCGGAAGCAGCGGACCAGGTCATCCTCGGTTAAGAGGTAGTTCATGCTGTCGTAGAGACAGATTGCCGCCGCGAGCGGCTCGCGCACCGCGAAGTCACGGATGTCGGCATGAATTGTCGTAACCGGCAGGTCCCCCCGCTTCGACTCAAGAACGACGAGCATCTCGGGTGAGCGGTCGACGCCGGTCATCCGGTAGCCACGCCGGGCAAGCATCAGGGTCGGGATGCCGGTGCCGCAAGCGAGGTCAAGAATCGTCTTCGGGTCGGAGCAGAAGTGGCCGAACACGCGCACGACATAGTCGACCCAGCCCTTGTAGTCGACATACTTGACCATGAACTTGTCGTAGTGGCGGTTGAAGCGGCTGAACGGCTCGCGCATCATGGTCGAAGCCAATATAGAACGAACGACCTCGAAGTCAAGCGGGCAGAACGAGGCCCAAGAACCGAGGCCGGAGCATACCACCAAGGCACAAAGACACGAAGCGGCAGGGGCGAAACCGGCAAGGATGAATCAGGAAAGGTCGGAGTTCGAGCACTCGTCCTTCATCCCTCCGCCTTCATCCTCTCCGGGTATACTCGGTGACTTAGAGGCTGTTGAAGAAGCCGCCTCTTGTCATTCTGAGCGCAGCGAAGAATCTTCGCGATGGTGATTCTACGAGAGTTAGAAGACCCTTCACTTCGCTCAGGGTGACATGAATGGGGTTTCTCAACAGCCCCACTTAGTGTCTTTGTGGTTCAATGCAGAGCCCGGGGCAAGCGCGTGGGTTGCTTCTCGATTCTCGGCGTCCATAATCAAAGGACGATGCGACTTGAGAGAAGCTGCGGCGCGCTGATGCTACTGCTCGCCGGCGTGGCGGCTCTCGCCTGTCGCAAGCCGGATTACTTTCCGCTCAAGGACAGCCAGGAGTGGCGGTATGCCGCAACGGGGTATGAGATCCTCGAGGCCGACACGCTTGAGACTGAGAGCAGGACCTACGCGATTGCCGTGACCGGTTCGGCAGTGGAACCCGGACTCGGCAAGACATACGAGGTCCGCATCATGCGGGACGAGGAATCCTACCTGTCATTCTTCTTCCGCAAGACCCGGGACGCCGTGTTCGTGCTGCCCACTTCGCATCTCGACGGGCTCGGGCCGACCTCTGGTTGGATGAAGCTGCTGGAACTGCCGCTGCGCGAGGGCGCGTTCTGGTATGGTGACGAAGCACGCTCGCTGTCGTTCGAAGTGATTGCGGTTGAAACCATGGAGACCCCGGCCGGCAGCTTCCGCAACTGCTTTCGAATCCGGATTCACTCGCCCGAGCCTTACCTGATGGACGTGTGGCTCGCGCCCGACGTGGGCATCGTCCGCTGGCACCATCGCCTCTCCGCTTCCCGGTTCGAAGTCGCGGAACGGATTCTCCGCTAGCATACGGACGCCGTCCGGGCCGCAGGATTCCGCCGTCGACCCGCGTCACCGTGAGTTCTTCTCTCTTCCTCACCTTCGTGTCTTGGTGCCTTAGTGGTGAAATTTCCTGTCTCCCGCACGAAAACGATTGACAACTCGTTCGATATTCGTATTCTTTTCGCGATGGATTGTGCGACCCTGCGTTTTGTGGGTCACCTGATGAGCCTTTCAGTACTTCCACTGCATACAATTGTCCGTTCCGTAACATGCTCGCGGAGGCTTGGCCTTGCGCGGGCGAAATCCTAACCAAAGGAGGATACATGCCAGCGAAGAAGAAAGCGAAGAAGGTCGTCAAGAAGACAGCCAAGAAGGGCAAGAAGAGGTAGTCTTCTCGACAGTCCACCATTGCCGCCGCGCATCCCGCGGCGGCGTGGCTTTTCTGACCCACCAACTCAAGCACGGACACACGTCGGACCAGGCGCGCGAAAACGGTGGCTCGGGCTGTGCCCGAGCCATCACGTACGGATAGTCCCAGACTAGCGGACCCGAAGGATCTTGCCCGTCCGGCCCGCCTCGCGGGTGAAGTAGACTCCTGGCTTGAGTGCCCGCGAGCGCCTTCCCAGCGCATCGTATAGAGGAACGCGGTCGGGAAGGCCGCCGGATACGACCGACAGACACCTGCTTCTTTGAGTCGTGGGAGACGGCGACGGTTCGGCGACCCCGGTAGCGAGCACGTCTACGTTGCCGTAGACATCGCGGCTGGTCCCTTGCTCCCACACGACGAGGCAGTTCGAATCCGAGAAGGCCAGCGCCGGCCACCAGCGCATAGTCGCGTCAGTGCCCGAGACCGGGAACCGGTCGCCGACAAGCGAACCATCCGTCGCTATGAACTGGCCGAATATCGTCTCCGGTTCGTTGTTGAGACCGCTCATCCAGACTGCAAGGAAACGCTGCCCGTCGTATGCGAGCGCGGCCCAGCGCTGGCAGCCAGACCCCGTGGCAACGGCGAACGGGTCACCCAACTCGCCCTGACGCGACACCAGCCTGCCATAGAGCTCGAGGGTCGGATACGCGCCGGTGTGCCAGACGACAAGGTAGCTTGAGTCCCCGAAGCAGAGATTGGGTCCCGACGCGGTGCCGGGCGCAAGCTGGAACACGTCGCCCTCGGGCAGGCCATCCCGGTTGACGAAACGGCCGTAGGAGCCGCTGGAAGACCTGGACCAGACCACGAGGCTTCGCTCGCCGTCGTCGGCGACGTTCGGACGGTGCTCGGACGCGCTGGCGGTCGATACCTTCACTCCCGAATCAAGAACGACTCCGGCCGGCGTGACCCGCGCGGCAAACGGGTGAAAGGTATTGGATGGGCCGTACTTCTCGTCCGACCAGACTACGAGGTAGTTCTCGCCAGTGAAAGTAACGACCGGGTCCGTCTCCATGAAAGAATCCTCGGCCGGGTTGCAGATGTAGAACGTGTTCAGCGTGTCGAGGTCGGGAGTGACACGCACTCCCAGCAGGTCGCCCTTGGTTCAGCAGTGCTGGCGGGTAACGACGAGGAAGTTCGAACCGTCCCACGCCGCGCTCACGCGATAGCCGATGCTGTCGGTAAAGAGCTCGACGCCGGTCGGGTCGAGCACCGTGCCCTGCTTAGTCACCCGCGCCGCATAGACGCCGGTGAGCGGATACGCCCGCTGGTCTTCCCAGAAGACGTAGAACTGGTCCTGGGCGTATACGACCGAAGCATAGCCGGTGTACCCGGAGGCGGTACAGATGGGGAAATCGGCACCAACCAGGGCAAGCAAAAGTAGCGTACTCATAGTCACCTCTCGCGGGATTCTACTCCCAGCCAGCCCGCGCGCAAGGCCAATCGGCGCTCGTACTCGTTCGTCACATACGGCTCACGGATTGACGGTTATCACCGAGCCGTCATCGAAGCGGAAGACAAACTGCTTGCCGTGCACGTTAGCGGCTATGTCGTTTCCCAGGGAGTCAGCGTGGAATTCCGCAAAGTACAGCTCAACCAACTGCGTGCCATTGGGTGCGATCAGCACCGGCTCATCGAAATGGACCGTGTCACCGGGCCCGGTTCCAGGCATCCCGGCCGGTATTGGATATCCAATACCGTGGTCCCCCTCAACAATGAAATCCCTCATGTACGCGGACTCCGGCGTATCGTAGAACTCAAGCAGGTTGATCGTGTCCTCAATCGTCCCGTCGTTGATGACTCTGATGATGAACCCCGAGCTGTCGACGGGCAGCATCGGCGCGCCGACCATCCTTAGTCCGCTCCAGCCCGGCGGACGGATGACGATGGTGTGCGGGGAAGACCACAGGGATGTCAACTCGCCGGTGTCTTTTGCCTGCGCCGTGACTGCGTAGGTGTCCGGTGCGGACCAGGCGTGGCTCATGCTAACCGGCCCGCCCGGGAGATCGAAATCGCTCCAGTCCGAAGTGTCGCGGTCGCCCCACGCGAACCGGATTGCCACCGGGATACCATCGGGATGGTCTGCGCCGGCCGTGAATTTGTACAACGTATCCCGGCCTCCGACACTCGGCCCAGCCGGCGCCGCCGGCGTTTCCGGCGGCCAGCGAATGGCTACTCTCACCTTGAGTCCGTCGGACAAGTCGGACGTACGTTCCCGGTCCTGCGCCGATACGCGAACTTCATAGTTGCCTGTGTCTGACCAGACGTGAGTAGACGCGACCGTGTCCCCGCTCGCGAACCATCCCACCCAGTGCGAAGCAGTAGAATCGCCCCAGTCGAAGCGAAGCGCCATGCTGTCTCCATCCGGGTCGCTTGCGACTGTCTTGAAGGTGTAGGTCGAGTCCTTGAAGCAGTATGCGGGGCCGGCCGGGACAGCCGGAACGTCCGGCGCGTGGTTGCTCCCGCAGGAAAACCAGGCAGCCGCAACCAGTGCGAGGGCTGCGGCAGACAATGCTCTCGTCTTGTTCACTGTTCCTCCTTACCTTCCTCCCCCAACCCGGCCGGTGTTTCTCGAGTCGTGATGGAACTTGGGCCACGGCGAATCCGCCAGCGGACTCGTGCCCTTGAGCGCGTAGAGGTAGCCGTCCTCACTGATGAAGTAGACCATTCCATCTGCGCCGATGGTTGGTGGTGAGTTGATGCTGCCATCGGTCTCATACCGCCACTTCAGCGTCCCGTCCGGGTGGAGGGCGTAGAGTGAGTTGTCGTCCGAGCCGAAGTAGATGGTGCCGTCCGCGGCAATTGCTGGCCCGGCGTCAACATTGCCGCCGGTCAGGTAGCGCCACTTGAGGGTGCCATCAGGGTTCAGGGCGTACAGGTAGTCGTCGGTTGACCCGAAGTAGACAGAACCGTCCGTGCCGATTGCGGGAGCGGACCGGACACGGTCACCGGACAGCGCCCACTTGATGGTGCTGTCAGGATTCAGGGCATAGAAATCGAAGATGGTCCGGGAGTCACACCCGAAGTACACCGTCCCGTCTGAGCCGACTGCCGGCGATGACCGTACGTCGTCGCGGGTGTCGAGAATCCACTTGCTGGTCCCGTCGGGATTCAGGGCGTAGAACGCAGTGCTCGAGCCGAAGTAGATGGTGCCGTCGGCAGCGATTGCCGGAGAAGCTTCAACGTTGCCGTCGGTCTCGAAGCGCCACCTGAGCGTACCGTCCGGGTTGAAGGCGTATGCGTAGTCGTCGTCTGACCCCACGTAGACCACTCCGTCAGCCGCAACGGCAGGAGATGAGGTAACGTCGCCGCCGACCGAGTACCGCCACCTGAGGACACCGTCAGGATCAATGGCGTATAGCCCGTTATCGTTGGAGCCAACGTAGATCGTGCCATCTGGTGCGATTGACGGCGACGACCGTACGTTCCCGTTGGTGCGGAATCGCCACTTGACGGCCCCCTCGGAGCCCACGGCGTACACGGCGCTATCGTTGGACCCAACGTAGATGGTACCGTCCGGGCCGATGGCAGGTGACGAGTTCATGTAGGGCAAATCACCGGGACCAAGCTGGACGCGCCACAGGCGCAGCGTGTCCGGCGGCTTGATGATGATACTGTGCGGCAGCGACCACAGCGACCATCCGCTACCCGTATCCCGGGCTTGAGCAGTCACAGCATAGGTGTCCGGGGCGGTCCAGATGTGGCTCATTGCCACCGATTCGCCGGAGGCGACGAACGGGCTCCACCCGGACGTGTCGCCGTCGCCCCATGCGAACCTGACTGCCACGGTGATGCTATCGGGATGCGAAGCCGAAGTGGCAAAGGCGTAGGATGAGTCCTGGCCGCCTCTGTCCGGCCCGGCCAGTTCGTGCGGCATGTTCGGCGGCCGGCGCAGCACTACTCGCACCGCGAAAGCGCCTGACCAGCCGGACCTCTGCTGCTCCTCGTCCCTTGCCTGAACGCTGATTTCGTAGGTCCCGGTGTCGCGCCAAGCGTGAGTGAGTGTGCTTGTGTCTCCGCTCGGGACCAGGCCGGTCCAGTCCGAGACGACCGAATCGCCCCAGTCGAAGCGGGCGGCAACACGGTCGCCGTCCGGGTCGTTCACGATTGTCTTGAAGGTGTAGGTGGTGTCTTTGCAGCAGTAGGCGGGGCCGGTCGGGACGGCCGGAACGTCCGGCGCGTGGTTGCTCTTGCAGGACAGCCAGGCAACCGCTACGAGCGCAACCGCTGCGGCAAACAGCGCTCTCGTCTTGTTCACTGTTCCTCCTCCTTACTTTCCTCCACCGACGCGGCCGGTGTTCCTCCGGTCGTGGTGGAACTTCGGCCACGGCGAGTCGGCCAGGGGACTCGTACCCTTGAGCGCGTACAGGTAGCCATCATAGCTGACGAAGTATATCGTCCCGTCAGTCCCGATGGTCGTTGCTGCCGCGACGTTGCCGCCGGTTTTGTACCGCCACTTGAGCGTTCCGTCAGAATTGAAGGCATAAAGCGCGTTGTCGTCTGAGCCGCAGTAGATTGCGCCGTCAGCCGCTACTGCCGGCGAGGCGTGGATAGGTTCCTGGGTGTTGTACCGCCACTTGAGCGTTCCGTTCGGGTTCAGCGCGTAGAGGTAGTTGTCGAGCGAACCGATGTAGATTGTACCGTCGGCGGCGATAACCGGCGAGGATTCGACATTGCCGCCGGTCGCATACTGCCACTTGAGCGTGCCGTCAGGGTTCAAGGCGTAGAGGGAGTCGTCGGTCGAGCCGAAATAGATGGCGCCGTCGGCCGCTATCGCCGGGGATGAGTAAACGCTGCCGCCGGTAGGGTAGCGCCACTTGACCGTGCTGTCGGGATTCAAGGCATAGAAGTCCACCGCTCCGAAGTAGATGGTGCCGTCGGCTGCTATCGCCGGGGATGAATTGATAACTCCGTTGGCCAGGATGAACCACTTGAGGGTGCCGTCGGGGTGTAGCGCACGCAGGTAGCTGCCGTATGACCCGACGTAGATTGTGCCGTCGGTGGCTATCGCTGGGCAGGACGTTACGCTCCAAATGAGCTGGTAGCGCCACTCCAAGGCGCCGTTCGAGTTCACGGCGTAGAACCAGTTGTCGTCCGCCCAGAAGTAGACGGTGCCGCCGTCTGCCAGCGCCGGGGAGGACTGGACGTAGCCGCCGGTCTGGTAGCGCCACTTGAGTGTGCCGTCGGGATTGACCGCGTACAGCGAACTGTCGGCTGCTCCGACGTAGATGGTGCCGTCCGGACCGATCGCCGGCGACAGGTCCTTGCCCGCATCCAGCCACAATCGCCACTTGATGAGCGTGTCCGGCGCATGGATGAAGATGTCGTGTGCGGGCGACCATTGCGAGCGGCCGGTACCCGTGTCCCTTGCCTGCGCCGTCACCAGGTATGTGCCCGTATCCGGCCAGACGTGGCTCATCCCTATCGAATCCCCCGAGGCGACGAAGCTGCTCCATTCGGAAGTGTCGCCGTCGCCCCACGCGAACCTGATTGCGACCGTGATGCTGTCGGGATGGAAGGCGAAGCTGGTGAATGTGTAGGAAGAATCCTGGGCTCCCTGGTCCGGGCCCGCCGGTTCGGACGGCGTATCCGGCGACAGGACAACAACCACCGAAAGCCCGTCCGAGAAGTCGGACGCGAGGAACTCCTGGTCCTGCGCCCAGGCGCGGACCACGTAGGTGCCGGTATCGGACCAGGCGTGGGTCAGCGCGATTGTATCGCCGCTGGCGAAGAAGTCCGACCAGGTCGAAAGAGTGGAATCGCCCCAGTCGAAGCGGACGGCCACGCTGTCGCCATCCGGGTCGGCCGCAGTTGTCGTGTAGGTGTGTATCGTGTCCTTGGCGCAGTATGTGGGGCCGGTCGGAACGGCCGGCACGCCGGGCGCGCGGTTCTTCGTGCACCTGCAGGAAGAAACCGCAGCCAGCGCCAGGACAGCAGACACTACCAGGAACAGTCGGATATGAGTTCGATACATCTTACCTCCCGCGACGCTCAGGCGTCGTCAAGCCGAACCCCTTACTGACCGATGTAACCAGAGGATAGCAGGAACGCGCCGATGGTCGACCGGCGCCGGACACCTGTACTCCTCAAGCCCGCGCTCGCCGGCGCGACCGGTGCCGTAACGACCCAGTGCCTCACCATGCTCGGCCGGCTACGAGGTAATTGTAACTCTCGCCCGGCCACTGTCAAGCCAGGCCTTGACGCTAGTCTTAGATACGCTACCCAGACATTTCATAGGCCGGGCCATTCAGGCCAGAATGCAGAGGCGGAATTCAACCACAAAGACACCAAGTCACAAAGAAGAAGGGATGAAGCACGGAAAGGCTGAAACAGGAAAGCCGGAGCCCGGCATTCATCCTTCATCTATCCCTCCGCCTTCATCCTTGTCATTGTACGTTTTGTCTCTGTGGCAGGAATCCGGGCCTCTGGGGTCCGAGCCATCTGCCTGGCTGTCTGTGTTAATCTGTGGTTCATCATGTTCTCTCCGCGATTCTGCATTCTGGTCTCTGCATTCTGACTTCTGAATTGTCCGCCTCCGGGCTAAGCATCCGCTTGACACCGCCCCCACCTTGACTGAGACTGAAGCATGAAGATGAAGACGTTCTGCTGCTTCTTGCTGGCCGTTACAGCCGTAGCCGGCTTTGCCGCGCCGAGCCGGATTGCCGTCGTGCCCGCGTCGGGGCGGGCTGCCTTGGAACAGCTTGCGCAGGCGGGCGTGCTTGTGTACGCCCGCACCGAGGGGTTCGTGTTCGCCGAACCTGCGGCCGGCCTGGCCGCGATCTCGTCGTCACTCGAGATCTCGCTCAGCCCGGACCGGGCGACCTACCTGGTATACGCTTCTCACGCCCGGTCACCATTACCGGGACTCGTGCTCTGGCAGGACGGGAGCACGCAGTTGATGCAGCTTTCGCGGGCTGAAGCAGACGCGGTATCGCGACTCGGCGGCGAGTTGCAGCAGTTGCCGGACAAGCCGCACCCGATTTGGCTCGCGCCCGAGCGTTCCTACCCGCTCAGCCCCGACGCCGACACGCTCATCGAACGGCTGGTCGCCAAGGTCTCCCCTGACTCGATCCGGCAGCAGATTCAGCGGCTGCAGGACTTCCGCACCCGCTACTCACCAGCCGAGAGCTGCCGCGCCGCCGAGCAGTACGTCTTCGACTACTTCACCGCCCTGGGCCTGGATTCGGTCCAGCTCGACACCTTCCAGTGGCACGGCATCACGATGCGGAATGTCGTCGGCACCATCGTCGGCCGGCGCAACCCGGAGAAGGTCGCCATCATCTGCGGCCACATGGACTGCACCTCCGAGGACCCGGACAGCGACGCTCCCGGCGCCGAGGACAACGCATCGGGCACCGTGATGGCCATCGAGGCCGCCCGTGTCCTTGCGGCCGAGGAACTCGACCAGACCGTGAAGTTCATCGCCTTCATCGGCGAGGAGCAGGGGCTCATCGGCAGCTTCCACTATGCCGCCGCGATGCGCAACATCAACGCCGACATCACCGGCGTCCTGAACTTCGACATGATTGCCTGGCCCGGCGGGCAGTTCGGCGTCGCGATATTCTGCGACTCGGCTTCGTACGGGCTCGCGGAGATGGAAGGTCACATGGCCGGGGTGTATACGACCCTCGACCACGAGGTCATCGTCGGCTCCTATGGCAGCGATCAGCTCTCGTTCCACTACTACGGCTACCCGGCGACCGCCGGCGCCGAGTACGGCGGCTTCTATCCTTACTACCACACGACCGGTGACACCCTCGGCAACCTTTCGATGCCACTGGCAACCGAGGTTGCGAAGATGGGCATCGCCAGCCTGGTGACAATGGCGATGTCGCCGAGCGCGCCGGACAGCTTCCGAGTCAGAGACGCGGGAACTGGCGGAACGCTGGAGGCAACTTGGCTCGCCAGCTCCGCAACGGATGTGGCCGGGTACAAGCTGATGTGGGGCACCATTTCAGGCGCCTACCTCGATTCACTGGTAGTGGGCCGGGTGACGCAGCAGCGAATCTCCGGCCTGCAGAACGGGACACGTTACTACCTGACGATTGTCGCGTTCGACTCCGCCGGCCACGAGAGCGGCCCGGCCCCGGAGCAGAACGCAGTCCCCGGCATGCTACCGCTGGCCCCGGGCGGCGTTTCCGCGCTGCCGTTCTTCGGTGGCATGGCTCCAGCCTGGCTCCGCAACAACGAGCTTGACCTTGCCGGCTACAACGTCTACCGCTCGACCGTGTCGCACTCCGCGTACGCGAAAGTGAACGGCCCGTTGGTGGCCGACACGACCTACCGCGACTCCGGACTGATGTCGGACACGATGTACTACTATGTCGTCACCGCGGTGGACTCGAGCGCGAACGAGGGCCCGCACTCAGCCGAGGTCCGCGGCAAGCCGATTACCCTCGACCACGGCATCCTGCTCGTTGACGAAACCCGCGACGGCACCGGCCAGCGCGGAAGCCCGAGCGACGCCCAGCAGGACACATTCTACCACGCGCTGCTGAGCGGAACGCAGTACCGTGACTGGGACGCGGCCGTCGACGACGTTCCGCTGGCCGGCGACGTCGGCCCGTTTTCAACCGTAGTCTGGCACGCGGACGACTACACGCAGCAGCGTATCAACCCGGCCGTTTCAGGCCTGGCCAACTACCTCGAACACGGGGGCAAGCTCTGGCTCGTCGGCTGGAAGCCGATGCTCGGCGTGATGGGCGGCGGCGGCTATCCGTTCACGTTCTCGGCCGGGCAGATGCCGTATGACGAGCTGCATCTGGCCGGGGCCGGCCAGTGCGCGGAGATGAACTTCCTCGGCGCGGCCGGGCAGTCCGGCTACCCGGATATCACTATCGATTCGACCAAGCTCTTCGCTCCATTTGAGGGCAAGCTCCCCTACGCGGACGTCCTCTACCCGCGCGACGCCGACACCGTGCTGACGTTCAACGCGGCCCTGGGCGACAGCTTCCAGGGCAAACCGGTCGGGGTCCGCTGGCTTGCGGGCCCGGGCAAGGTTGTCAGTTTCGGATTCCCGTTGTACTACACGGTCGAGTCCGAGGCCTTCGTGCTGGCGCGCAAGGTCCTCGACGACCTCGGCGAACCGTATGGCGTCGCCGAGGGCCAACAGCTAACGGCTTACGGCTCACGGCCTCTGCCGACCATCGTCCGCGGAATGCTCTTCCTCCCTGCTTCATCCCTCCGCCTTCATCCTTCATCCCTCTTCGACATGACCGGCCGCGCCGTCATGTCGCTTCGCCCCGGCGCGAACGACGTCCGCGGGCTTGCGCCCGGCGTCTACTTCGTGCGGCCCCCGGGCGGAAGCTCAGTGACAAAGCTCGTATTGACGAAGTAGGCTTCCCGGTGTCACCCCGCTCGTTCCGGAGCCTGCCCTGCTCGTTTCTACGGTGGCGCAGCCACACGAAGCCGAAGGGGTGCGTTGCGCAGATCGCGGGTCGGAACGCTGGCTGTAGCCGTCGTCGTATCTCTCGTCGTGTTTCAGCTCATATCCTGACCTGTATACCGCGCTGTACCT
>Ga0208046_1000004_pt1 | contig 62526 bp, 57 predicted proteins | sample PL_2010_300m_FD_184161 | JGI IMG/M metagenome (GOLD analysis project Ga0208046, IMG submission 184161) | Freshwater microbial communities from Powell Lake, British Columbia, Canada to study Microbial Dark Matter (Phase II) - PL_2010_300m... | ecosystem: Environmental > Aquatic > Freshwater >... | reverse complement strand
TATAATAACAAGCTTGAAGGCAAGGACTTTGTCAAAGGACCGTCCCCTGACAAAGTTTAAAATTAAAAGAATAAAAGAAAGGAGTGTAATTTGCATGCAATTACAATTGATTGTGGCTATTATTGTAGCTATTCTGGCTGTTGTCTTTGCGCTTCAGAACGCAGTTCCTATAACGGTAAGTTTTTTGACCTGGAGATTTGAAAGCTCATTAGCATTGGTGCTTTTAACTACTCTTGCTTTGGGGATTTTGATGAGTTTATTAGTTTCAGTACCTTCGATGGTAAAGACCAGGAAGATGATTTCCAGTCAAAAAAAGAAGATTAGGGAACTGGATACCGGCCTACAAAAAGGAGTTGGAAGCAAAATAGAAGAGGAAATTGAGGGCGAAGAATCAGAATTACCTTTAGAATAAGTAACCCTCATTAAATCCGTGAATCGATATTATAAATTATTAGGTATTATATCTATCTATATTAAAACGAGGTGAATTGTATTGCCTGAACTGGTTAAGAAAAAATCAAAAAAAGTAGGGCTTCCTCCGGGAACCATAGTCCACATCGGTAATAAGAGAATGGAAAAAGTAAAGATTAATATCATTGACTATAATGAAGAACATTTTCAAGAGAAAGAAGTAAAATCTGCCGGAGAGTGTTTCCCTTATAAAGATAAATCGACTATAACCTGGATAAATATAGATGGTGTACATGAGATTAAAGTTATAGAAGAAATTGGAAAACTTTTTAATTTACATTCTCTTATTTTGGAAGATATTGTAGATACCGATCAACGTCCTAAAATAAAAGATTTCAGAGATTATATTTTTATTATTTTAAAGATGCTTTATTGTGATAAAAAGAGCAATGAAATGAAAGTTGAGCAGGTAAGTTTGATTCTGGGAAAGAATTACGTAATTTCTTTCCAGGAAAGAGAAGGAGATGTATTTGATTTTATTAGAGATCGGATTAGAAATAATATTGGACGAATAAGAAAATTAGGAGCAGATTATCTTGTTTATTCTTTAATGGATGCAATAGTTGATAACTATTTTACTATAATTGAAAAGCTGGATGAAGAAATAGAGAATTTAGAAGATAAGGTGATTAGTCAACAAAATCCCGCAAATGTGCAGGCAATTCATAAATTAAAGAGAGATTTAATCTTTTTACGTAAATCTGTTTGGCCATTAAGGGAAGTAATTAGTATCCTGGAAAGAGGAGAATCCCCTCTTGTACTTGAATCTACCAATCTTTATCTTCGGGATGTATATGGTCATACAATTCAGGTTATGGATACTGTAGAGAGCTTAAGGGATATAATTTCAGGAATACTGGACATTTATCTTTCCAGCATAAATACCAGAATGAATGAAATTATGAAAGTGTTAACCATTATTGCCACTATATTTATTCCTCTGACTTTCATAACTGGTATTTATGGGATGAATTTTCAATATATGCCAGAAATTAAATGGTTCTGGGGCTACCCGTTAATTTTATCAGTGATGCTAATTATAGGGATTGTTATGGTCATCTTTTTTAAAAGAAAAAAATGGATGTGAACCCAAGCCCTGATTAATTTTGCTATAATTCTCATTAGTTTGCTAAAGAACCGTTGTTCCCTCGCTATTTTTGTTCTAATATTTCTAAAAATATTTCTACTATTTTAGGGTCAAACTGAGTTCCGTTTCCTCGTCTAAGTTCCTGGATAGCTGTTTCTTCGGTTAGGGCTTTACGATAGGGTCGGTCGGATTTCATAGCATCATAGACATCAGCTACGGCCAGGATGCGTGCACCTAAAGGTATATTTTCTCCGGATAATCCGTCAGGATAACCTTTACCGTTATACCATTCGTGATGGTATCTAATTAAAAGCTTGATTGGTTGTAATAATGTTACATGTTGAATAATATTTTCTCCAATAGATGGGTGTTTCTTTATTTCATCATATTCCTCGTTGGTCAAAATTCTGGGAGCATTTAAAATAAGTCCGCTAACTCCAATCTTTCCAATATCGTGCAGCATTGCAGCATATTTTAATTGTTCTTTTTCCTCCTCTTGCAGGTTCAACTTTTGGGCAATTAAAGTTGCATATTCTACAACTCTTGCTGAATGGCCATGAGTATAAGGATCTTTTGCTTCTATAGCCTGCGCTAATGCTTTTACTATTTCAAAATAACTTTCCTGAATTTTTTGATATAAATGGGCATTGTTAATAGCAACTGCAGCTCCCTCAGAAAAGGATTTAAGTAACTCTATTGTTTCAGAGGTAAGGGAAGTATTTTCTAAATTTATAACCCCAATTACGTTTCCTTCTACAATTATGGGAATTATGAAAAGTTGTTTTATCTGCCGATGAATTATCTTAATTTTTGTAAAATACTTGTCGCTTTCTAAATCTTCAATGTATAAGGGTTTTTTATTTTTAACCACCCAGCCGATAGTATTTTCATTTTCGGTAAAAATAATCTTATCAATGTTTTTTTCGCTCTTATCATAGGGGATTTTAATAAAAAAAATATGTTTCTTTTTATCTAAAAGCATAATCGAGCCCCTATCCGCACCGCTTATTTTAATAGAAAAATCTAAAATAGTTTGCAAAATATCATCGAGTTTTAAGGTTGAGTTGATGGTTCGGGAGATCTGATAGAGCACGGACAATTGATCTTTAGAATTTTTTAACCCCAGTGTTCGATGTCTTACTTTCTCTTCTAATTTATCATTAAATTCTTCTAATATTTTCTTGTTTTGATTTAATTCTTCGTTTTTTGCTCTAAGTATCCGAGCAAAGTTTTTACCGGTAATAAAAATTAAAGCAAAAGCAACTCCTGTAAGCAGGATGGTAGCGATAATATATTGTCCATTTTGATAAAGGGAAGGGGTTATCTCGAATAAACCTTTATGGGGGAGGAGATTTAAATATTCTAATAAAACTATAAAGGCATAACTCGTGAAGGTGATAAGAGTGATGACAAATCCTTCTTTGGGAGTAGATAAAAAACTGGCATAAAGGATAATAAAGACATAAAAAATAGCTCCAATCCAGAATGCGCCGCCAATATAATAAAAAATAGTGGTCATGAATGCCAGACCTATAATATAATGAGTGAAATTGAGGTATCTTAATGTTTTAAGATTAACTTCCTTCTTTTTTATAAAGCATCGAGTTAAACAACTGTAGGCAGCCCAACTAAAAATAAGAAATAAAATTTCCCTATAGAGAGAAATTTGGAAGAGATATTTTAAAATCAGTGCAGCTACAAAGAAGATTGATAAAGTGAAGCAGCTAAAAGTAAAATCAATTATTAATCTTGTTTTTATATTTTCAATTTTTTCGTTTTCAGGGTTTTAATTTTGATTTAGATTGATAGTTCTTATCTCCTATTTTTTATTTTCTTCTCTTGGTATAATTCTATATATTTAAATAATATACTACACATTTCCCAAAAATCCTTCTTTTTATAAATATTTTCTGAAATTTTTTCAGTTATCAAATAGTCAGGGTGCAAAAGCTAAGAAAAAAATTGACTTTGCAATTATAATTTTTTGGTATTATAATATTAGTAGAGTATCGAAAAATTCAATAGTCAAATAATTTTAGATGGGAATGAAGATAAGTCTAAAAACCATAAGCTTTAAAAGGCAAGGGAAATACATGAAAGATAAAGAAAAAACCAAAGAGCAGCTGCAAAATGAATTGACGGAATTACGCCGGCAAATTACTGAATTACAAAAATCGGAGATGAAGCATCTGCAGATAGAAAAAGCCTTAAAGAAAAGTCAGCTGAGCCTTGTCAGCATATTTGAAAATATTCCTCAAGCAGTAGTCTATTTAAATGAAAATGGTAACATTAAAAATATAAGTCCCCGTTTTACCGAACTGTTTGGTTATACCTTAGAAGAGGTAAAAGATAAAAACATTAATGAGGGGATGATTCATCCTTCAGGGAAGATAGAAGAGGGAAAAAATCTGGATAAAATAGCATTATCTGAAGGATATTTTAATTATGAGTCCATCAGAAAGAAAAAAGACGGCACTCTCTTCCCGGTATCTATATCCGGTTCAAATATAGTAATTGATGGACAATTGAAAGGGATAATAGGTACCTATTTTGATATTACTGAACGCAAGAAGATGGAAAAGGAGCTGCGAGAGAATCAACAGACTTTATTAACCTTGATGAATAATTTGCCCGGTATGTCTTACCGCTGCTGTAATGATCGGGATTGGACTATGGAATTTGTAAGTGAAGGTTGCTTGGATCTCACCGGTTATAAACCGGAGGAAATAATTGACAACAAAGTAATATCTTTCGGCCAGTTAATTCATAAAGATGACCAGGACTACATCTGGGATGAAGTGCAGGCTAGCATGAAAGCGAAGAAACGTTATAAATTAAATTATCGTATTAAAACAGCTGAAGGGAAAGAAAAATGGGTGTGGGAACAGGCCCAGGGAGTTTTCACAGCTGATGGAAAATTATTACATATAGAAGGATTTATTACTGATACTACTGAACGAATACAAATCGAAGAAAGCTTGCGCAAAAGCCAGCAGGAATTTGCCAGTGTTTTTAATAGTAGTCCGGAAGCTGCCCTTTATCAGGATGAAGATGGCCGCATCATAAATATAAACCACCGATTTACTGAACTATTCGGCTATACCTTAGAGGAGGTTAAAGGTCGATATATTGATGAAGGAATGATTTATCCTGCAGATAAGATAGAAGAAGGAAAGATTCTAACTCAAAAGGCATTTGGTGGGATTTCCTGTTCTGACTATGAAACTACTAGAAAGAAAAAAGATGGCACTTTAATTCCCGTAATTATCTCTACCGCTCCGGTTATAATTAATAAAGAAACTCAGGGAACTATTGCTTTATATAGAGATATCACCGAACGTAAACAAGCTGAACAGCTTCAACAAGTCCTCTATAATATTTCTAAAGCCGCTAATTCATCCATATCTCTTAGACAGCTTTATAAAACTATCCATCAAGAATTAGGCACTATCATTGATACCACTAATTTTCATATTTCCCTACTAGACAAAGGAAAAAACAGGATAAATTTTGATTATTTTATTAGTGAGAAAGATGATATTTCTACTACTTTAAAATATGACAATTTTGGTTCACTTTCTGCTTATGTAATCAAGACCGGCCGTCCCCTTTTAGTCAATCGTAAACAGATTGATAAAATGATTGAAAGGGGAAAATTAATTCCGTCTCATCTGGGAACCTTAACTGATGAGAGGCTGTGGTTAGGAGTTCCCCTAAAGATAGAAGATAAAGCAATCGGGGCTATGGTAGTCCAGAATTTTACCAACCCTGAACTCTATTCAGAAAAAGACATCAAAATTATGGAGTTTGTCTCTTCCCAGGTAGCCACTGCTATCGAGCGTAAAAAAGCGGAAGACGCCTTACGTAAAAGCCAGCAGGAATTTGCCAGTATATTTAGAAACAACCCTGAGGCTTTGGTCTATGTAGATGAGAAAGGTACTATCCTAAATATAAATCCTCGCTTTACCGAACTGTTTGGCTATACTTTAAAGGAGATAAAAGGCAGAAATATTGATGACGGGACAATTCATCCCACTAGTAAATTAAAAGAAGGGGTGAGATTAACTAAAAAATCATTAAAAGGCTATCTTAATTTTGAGACTATCAGGAGAAAGAAAGATGGTACTCTCTTTCCGGTTTCTTTATCAATTTCTAATATTGTAATCGATGGAAGATTAAAGGGAGGAATAGGTACCTATTTTGATATTACTGAACGAAAAAAGCTGGAAGAAGAATTGGAAAAGTTAGCCCACTATGATACTCTTACCGGCTGTTGCAGCAGGGGATATGGTCTAAATCTACTTGAACAACAAATTAAAATGGCTAATCGAAAGAAAACTTTCGTCACTTTATTCTATCTCGATATAGACAGATTTAAATATATTAATGATACCTTCGGTCATGAAGAAGGGGATAAGGTCTTAAAAAAAGTAGTTCAACTGTTTAAATCAACCCTAAGAGAGGCGGATATCATCTGCCGTCTCGGAGGAGATGAATTCCTGCTCATCTTCCCGGAGAACTCCTTAAATGATGCTTCCCTTATTAGAGAGAGGTTAAATAAAAATTTAAAGAAATTAAATCAGAGACTGGCAAAACCCTATGAAATAGGTTTCAGTATCGGTCTTTCTTATTATAACCCGGCCAATCCTCTATCTATAGAAGAATTAATAAAAATAGCTGATGAAAATATGTATAAAGAGAAGAAAAAGAAAAAAGAAGGGGAATAAGCATCTCATCACCTATGGGAAAATATTTTAATCCATAAAAGGGGATAATTAAATGAAAAAGATTAGATTGGGTGTCCTGAGCACCGCCAGAATTGGTACTGAAAAGGTAATTCCCGCTATGAAATTGGGCGAGTATTGCACGGTTACCGCCATTGCTTCACGACAACTGGAAAAGGCACAGGCAGCAGCCGATCAATTAGGCATAGAGAAAGCTTATGGTTCCTACGAAGAACTACTAACCGACCCCGACATTGATGCTGTTTACATTCCGCTTCCCAATCATCTGCATGTTCCCTGGACCATCAAAGCACTGAATGCCGGTAAACACGTTTTGTGCGAGAAACCCATTAGTCTGAGTGCAGCTGAAGCTCAGAAATTGCTGGACACTTCCCGGAAATTTCCACACCTAAAGGTAATGGAAGCATTTATGTATCGTCACCATCCGCAGTGGCAGTGGGCGAAGCAACGGGTTACCGAAGGGAAAATCGGCGAATTAAGGACGATTCAGACTTTCTTCTCCTACTACAATACCGACCCCGATAATATTCGCAACAAAGCTGATATTGGCGGCGGGGGACTGATGGATATTGGTTGTTATTGTATTTCGCTTTCGCGGTTTATCTTTGAGGCTGAGCCCTGGCGGGTCTGCGGCATTATAGAAGAAGATCCAAATATGAAAGTTGACCGTCTAACTTCTGGTATATTGGAGTTTGCCAGTGGTAGTTCTACATTTACCTGTGCTACCCAGCTAGTGCCTTATCAGCGGGTTAATATCTTTGGTACCAAAGGGCGGATTGAAATCGAAATACCTTTCAATGCCCCGTCTGACCGGCCCTGTAAAATATGGTATGGAGATGGTATCAGGATTGAAGAGGTGGTGCTGGAAGTTTGTAACCAGTATACTATTCAGGGAGACCTGTTTTCCCGGGCAGTGCTGGAAGATAGAGAGGTCCCGGTACCGCTCGAAGATGCTGTGGCAAATATGCAAGTAATCGAAGCAATCATCAGCAGTGCCAGGAGTAGAAGTTGGATTAACCTTGAGACAGGCACTACTGCCTAACGGCTAACTAAATTATCTTGTACCTGTATTTATTAATGATGTATTATTCCCATGAAACCTGTCCTCGACCTGATCGGGGAATGGGAATCCATCCTTTCCTTTCCATCGAAAAATCGATAATCAAAAACTTTCATTCAAAAGAAGGATTTTTTCTCATTCTTGTCGTATCTTAATATTAGTATTTATAAAACTATTTATTAATTAATCTGAAAGGGTAGAGGTAATGAGCCAAAACCTGACAGGGGACGGTTCTCTGTCAGGAAAATAGTTTTTACTTTTTATTCAATACTCTATATACTGGTTTAATTATGGACATCAATATTCTAAATGATTAATAATGTCTGAAGACAAAGGGATTAGATATTGTGAGAAGAAAAGATAAAGAAATAGTTGATAAAAAGACGATAGTGTCTATTATTGAAAAAGCAACTATTTGCCGGGTTGCAATGTGCTGGCAAGATGAGCCTTATGTGGTACCCATGAATTTTGGTTATCGGGATGATTATATCTATCTACATTCAGCCGGGGAAGGGCGGAAGCTGGATATTCTTCGTAATAATGATAAGGTTTGCATAGAATTTGAGGTTGATGTAGAACTGGTGCAATCTCGGGAAGCATGCAAGACCAGTATGAAGTATAAGAGTGTCCTGATTCTTGGAACAGCAGTTATTTTAAAAGATATTGCAGAAAAGAAAAGTGCCCTGGATATTATAATGCATCATTGATATGCCCATACTTCTCCATCTGTATTTTCTTACCCGGAGGATATTCTGGGAAAATTAATCATTATTAAAGTAAAAATTGAAAAAATGACCGGTAAGGAATCATTGTAAAGGGGATTTAGACAGAAGAAGATGAGAAAAGTCAAAGAGATGATTAAAGAGGATGGGCTCTGGGCTGATTCCTTACCCCGTCTTATACCACACTTAGAACAACTAAGGCTCCCGAGGTAACATTGAAACGGATGTGCCAGACTATCCGTTAGAGTTCATTTCCGATGGTTATAAATTTACACGAATTACAGAAGTAAAAAGTGTTTACTGGGCCTGGCAATTTACCGTATTAAATAAATCAGATAAAAAATGTAAAATAACGGTTAGGTTTAAATTAATAGACGATGATGGTTTTACAATTGATTCTTCGGTTGGATATGGAGAAGCAACGGCAGATTCAATTATTACAATAAAAGGAGAGAGTAGTATTCTGGTTCGCGATCTGAAAAGAGTATTTAACCGTGCTTGGGAGATAAGTTACGAAAAAAGTTACAGTTCAGGGTTTATACCCGAAGGTTATTAGATTAAAATATAATAAGTAATTCTTATCGGAAATTATTTAAATATCAAGGGAGAGACTATTAGTGAAAAAATTGTTTGATAAAACAAAGATTAATCAGATGGAACTGAAAAATAGATTTATCCGCAGTGCAACCTGGGAAGGATTAGCAAATCCTGATGGCTCCTGTAACGAAGAGTTGGTTGAATTAATGTTAAAACTGGCCAAAGGTCAGGTAGGATTGATTATCACCAGTCATGCCTATGTTAATCAAACCGGACAGGCAGGGATAAGACAATTGGGCATTTATAGTGACCAACTTATTTCCAGTTATATTAAAATAGTTGAAAAAGTCCATAGAGAAGGCAGTAAGATTATTATGCAAATCGCCCATGCAGGAGGCCGAGCTTCGGCCCAATTAATTAAAAGTCAACCTTTTGGACCTTCTTCTTTAGAGATTAAAGATTGTATGATGTGTAGAGAAATAACCAAGAGTGAAATCTTTCAAATCATAGAAGATTTTAAAAATGCGGCAGTGAGGGCAAAAAAGGCAGGTTTTGATGGTGTCCAGATTCATGCAGCTCATGGATATCTGCTCAGCCAATTTCTTTCTCCATTTTTTAATAAAAGAAAAGATGAATATGGGGGAAGTATTGAAAATAGAGCTCGCCTTATTTTGGAAATTCTTCAGGCTATTAGGTCTGAATTGGGCAAGCAATTTGCTATTCTCATTAAAATAAATTCTGATGATTTTATAGAAGGTGGCTTTACCCAATCCGAAATGGTGGAGGTATCAGCATTGCTTGAATTCGCAGGTATTGATGCTGTTGAGATAAGTGGAGGAACAGGCCTTAAGATAAGCAAATATTCTTCTTCCAGAGTAAGCAAGAGTGATTCAAAAGAAGATGAGGTCTACTATCGTGATGCTGCAAAATTATATAAGAAAAAAATTACTGTTCCCTTAATCTTGGTGGGAGGGATCCGCTCTTACGAGATGGCCAAGGAGCTGATAGAAAAAGATTTAGCAGATTATATTTCACTATGTCGTCCTTTAATTAGAGAACCAGATTTGATTAAGCGTTGGCAAGAAGGCGATATCAAAAGAGCTGCCTGTATCTCTTGTAATAAATGTTTCGTGCCAACAAGAGCAGGAAAGGGCATATATTGCGTTGTAGAAAAAAGTAACAGAGGACGGTTATGCTAACTCAACAATATAATACCTTTTACTTTCTGCTACCCACTTATTAATTTTCACCACCTATTTATGGCGCTTCTTTTTTAAGTAGAGCATTCTTTTCAATTTATTTGTACTTTTTCTTCATTTAACTAAATAATTGTTAGATATTATTTAGATATTATTTTGAAAAATACTATTTGGAGTGTTAGAATAAAAAGGATTTTAAAAATTTAAAAAAGAAGTGATTTATTAACCTTACTTGTAATCTTAAAATAAAAGAACTATATTAATTAAATGTATTAATTCGAGGCCAAAGAAGAAAATGTCTGATAAAGATAGAAAAGAAATAAAATCAAAATTAAAACTAAATGCATTAGGCCATTCCTATAATGATATGTATTTTTTCATTATACCTTTTCTCCTGCCTCTTTTTAGAGAAGAATTTAGCCTTAGCTATGTTCAATCAGGATTAATTTTAACTATTCACGTTGCTTTAAGGTCTATCTTTTCCTTAGTATTCGGATATTTTGGGGATAAATATGAGAAAAGAGTGATTATAGCCTGTGGATTTGTCTGCTCTTCTATCTTTTTAGGAAGTTTAATCTGGATAAATAATATCTATTTCATTGTTACTTTTCTATTTTTATTGGCTATCGGTGTATCAACCTTTCATCCCTTGGCAACTGCTATGGTTAGAGAAAATTCCAAGAAACATCAGAGAGGACGTTATATAAGTTTATTTTCTGCCGCGGGAACAGCAGGTATAATTGTTGCAAGTATATTATTCGGTTTTTTAGTTCAAACATGGGGATGGAAAATAACCTGCTTGCTGCTCTCTTTGCCGGGTTATTTTTTAGGCTATGCATATCTGAAATCCAAAAAGGATAAAAAAAATCTTAAAACAGAAGCAGAGAAGAAAATCAAGCAAGGTTATGTCTATTTATTTTTCATGAGCATGGGTATTCGAAGCCTGGGATTATGGGCTATTCTTTCGTTTCTTCCTCTTTATGCTACAGATTATCTCGGTTTAAAACCCGAGATTTCTGCCTGGAGTGTCAGTATAATTTTTATCGGAATGTTAGTAGGCAGTCTCATTTCCAGTAGAATTATAGATAAAAGCAATCCGCTTATCTTGGTATTGTCAGCCACCATTATCACTACTTTCTTAATCCTGTGTATCACTTTCATTGCCCAACCCATACCCATTATCTTGCTTATCGGAACCTTAGGTACTGTAGAAGGTATATTTTTCCCTTCTCAAAGTACCTGGCTAACTTTTATTTGTCCGGTTAACCATCAGAGTAAAATTTTTGGGATAGGTCTCTTTGTTGAAGGAGTTTCTGCCACAATTGCACCAACCCTCTATGGATGGATTGCAGACCAATTCAGTTTAATTTTGGCTTATCGTTTAGCCGCTATTCCTCTGTCTGTTAGTTTCATTCTATTCCTGATACTTCATTTTTTAGAGACTAAACACGATAAAGCTTATAAAGTGAAACTCAGCCTTTCAATATAGAGTATTCAGTACAACTTTCATTTAGATGTTATGCTGTTATAAGGAAAATGATTCCTTGTAATAAAGGAATCATACTTGCAGGGAAACAGGGCAAAGAAGTCTATTGTTCGGTACGATACGATTTTTTATCTTCGATCTTTCAGGAAGGAGAATATTTCATGAATTCTAAAGAAAAGAAAATTGATGCAAAAAAGATTAGAGAGGAAGTAAAAAAAACTTATGCTGAAGCAATATCCCGGGAAAAGCTAAGTTGTTGTTGTGGTAGTTGCGGAGAAACATGCTGTGCCCCTAAAGCAAAGGATATCGGCTATAGCGAAAAGGAACTTAATAATCTTCTTGCTGATTCTGCCATTACAACTTTTGGTTGTGGAAATCCATTGGCCTACAGTGAAGTCAGGGAAGGTGATGTTGTGCTTGATCTGGGCCCGGGTGCCGGCGGGCTTGATCTTTTGATTGCTGCCCGTAAGGTGGGACCCTCAGGGCAGGTCATCGGTGTGGATATGACCGAAGAGATGATTAGCAAAGCGGAGGAGAATATCAAGGCTGCAGGAGTCAAGAATGTTGAGGTGCGTAAAGGATTAATCGAGGATCTTCCTGTAAAATCATCTTCGGTTGACTGGGTAATTTCTAACTGTGTTATTAATCTTTCTCCGGAGAAAGAGAAAGTGTTTTCTGAGATTAGTCGTGTATTAAAACCGGGAGGCCAAATGGTAGTTTCAGATATGGTGGGTGAGAACATCCCGGAATGGTTGAGAGAAAATAAAAACTTATACAGTGCCTGTATTTCAGGAGTGATAAGTGAAAAGGAATATCTTTCCGGGCTGCGTAAAGCAGGACTTGAAAAAATAAAAGTTTCTGAGCGCAAAACCTACCAATCGGATGAGTTGGAGTCATTGATTAAATCAACACCGGAAATAAGCAAAGATATCAAGCAAATTGTTGAAGAATCAGATATTAAGGTAGCAAGCATTAAGATTTCTGCTTACAAGCCCGCTCTCTGAGATTCTTAAAAATAAAAAAGGAGATTTAAAAAGATGGAAAAAGAGATTATATTAAATAAAAAGGCACCTGCCGCTATTGGTCCTTATTCCCCTGGCCTGAAAGCGGGGAATTTAATATTTGTTTCCGGACAGATCCCTATTGACCCTAAGACCGGGGAGATGAAAGAGGGAGACATTGAAGTCAAAACCAAAATGGTATTAGAAAATTTAAAAGCAGTTTTAGAACCTTATTCCATATAGGGTTCAGAGCAAACATAGTCTTGACAATATATTAGAAAAAGTGTATTTTTTAAAAAATAATAACACAATACCTGAATTAAGTATTAGAAAAGTATTCTCCTTAAACTTATTGAATTATAATACTAAAACTACCTGCAAGCCACTATCAAACAACAGAAAAGGGGGATGTATTTTTCCAAAAGGAACAATTTAAAATATAAAAGGGCATTAAAAAATGAGTGTATTTAAACACGATAGAGAAGTATTGCGGGAGCTTGCGGAAAAAATTGCTGATGAGCTAACGCAAGACTATTATTGAGCTGTCCCCCCAGAATATTCCAAAAAAATCAAAAGGTTTCCTTTGATTTAATTTAATTCAATTCTAAAACCTCAATCTCTTTCCAAGTTTTGGTAGTCTTTATTAAACTGCATAATAAGAATTAACCATGCTTTTTATATATTATTTTCATTTGCTAAAAAGAGAAAGCGAGTTCCTCTCTTCTTTTTATTCTTCACCCGACATTTAATTTTATTTTATAATACAAATTAGAGAATAAAATAATTTAATCGTCTTATGCTATATTTTTATTTCTGTAAAAAGAGGATTTTTAAAAATTATGTGGTATAAATATATAAAATACCTCTGAGAATAAAATGTTATTTTAATTTTTATGTTTTGTTCTAATGATAATAAAGAATTAATTAGCTTAAAAATAATACCAAGAGATATATTTATTATTTTGATAAAAAGGGAAAATAAAAATATGAATAAAAATAAAAGCAATTATCAGCGAAATTACCAGGTAACCTGGGAACAATTTCATCGGGATAGCCGGGCTTTAGCCTGGCGACTACTGGACACAAAGAAGAAATGGGATAGAATTATCGCTGTAGCCCGGGGAGGGTTAATTCCGGCTGCTATTATTGCCCGGGAATTGAATATTCATTATGTCGATACGATTTGTATTTCCAGCTATACTTTAAAGCATCAGAGAGAACCTTCCATCTTAAAAAGGGTTACTGAATTTAAGGATAGAGGAGATAGATATTTAATGATTGATGATTTAGTAGATACCGGCAAAACGGGAAAAGCTGTTCGGGATATGATTCCAGGGGCATATTTTGCTACCGTATATGCTAAACCCGATGGAAGACCGATGGTGGACACTTTTGTTACCGAAATTAGCCAGGATACCTGGGTACTTTTCCCCTGGGACAGTGAGATTACTTCTAATTTTGTAAATCCCATAATCAATCAGAATGATTAAATGGAAGAGCATAGAAGAGCTTAAGTTTGTAATTTAGACTTCAAAGAAAAGAGACGGATTAATGAAGAGAAAAAGAAAAGGCAGTAGTTATTTAAGTAAATTGGTAAATAAATTCAGGCAGTTAAAAGCAGGACCGAATAGATTTAATAATAGAAATAGTAAAACAGATTTTAGACTAATACCTATTTTTAGTAATACATCCAAGTTTAAAAAGAAGGAACAAGCACTTCAACGAAGTAGACAGGAGTTTATCGGTTTATTTAAAAATTCACCGGAAGCATTATCCTATACCGACATGGATGGAATTATTCTGGAAGTAAATAAACAATTTGAAGAACTTTTTGGTTATGAACTTGAGGAGATGAGGGGCAAACATATTGAAAAGGTATTGACTAATTGGCGTACACATATTTTGGGTAGTGACCGTGTTTTTAAGGATTTGGAATTGATTGCAAAGAAAAAGAATAATAAATTAATTCACGTTTCTGTTTCTATTACCTTAAACCAGGTGAATGAACAAACTATTGGAAAAATATTTTTACTCAATGATATTACTAATCGTAAGGTAAATGAAACAGTAAATAACGTATTATATAATATTTCCCGCGCAGCTAACTCCGATATTTCCTTGACGCAACTCTATCCTGTTATTCGCGAAGAGCTCAGAACTATTATCGATACGACTAATTTTTACATTGCTTTATTCGATGAAGAGAAAAATAAACTTTATTTTTCTTATTATGCTGATGAAACAGGAGAAAAAGATAAGGATATTCTAGTCTCAAAATATAGTGACTCTGACAGTATTTTTAATTATATTTTTAAAACCGGGGAGTCATTACTGTTAAATTATAATAAGTATAAAGGGATGATTGCCCGAGGAGATTTTAATTCCCATGATGTAATAACCAATAAGCAAGTATGGTTGGGGGTTCCTTTAAAAATAGAAAGTAAGATTATCGGCTCTATGATTTTGCAAAGTTACACTGATCCGAACCTTTATTCTAAAGAAGATATAAGACTTATGGAGTTTGTTTCTCAACAGGTCGCTACTGCAATTGAGAGAAAACAGATAGAGGAAAAATTAAAATTTCTTAGCCTGTATGACCCCCTAACACAATTACCTAATAGAGTTTTATTCTATGATAGAATGAGACAGGAAATAGCTTATGCTAAAAGAGAAAAGAAGAAATTTGCTCTGATGTTTTTGGATTTGGATAATTTTAAAGAAGTTAATGATAAATTCGGGCATGACGTTGGAGATGAGCTTCTTCGGGAAATCGCAAAAAGATTTAACAGTCTTCTGAGAGAAAGTGATTCTATTTGTCGATTGGGGGGAGATGAATTTATTATTCTGTTACCCCGGCTTAAAAATTCCCGGGAAAATACCGAAGATGTTGTCCGGAAAATATTCAGTGTTTTTAGTGAACCTATCAAAATAAAAAATAATTCACTAAATATTCATTTAAGCATTGGAATAGCTTTATTCCCTGATGACGGAGAAAGGGAAGAGGTTTTAATGAAAAGTGCGGATAAAGCTATGTACATTGCGAAAAAAGAAGGACCCGATAATTATAAATGGGCAGGTTTTAAGTTAACCTGACAGGGGACGGTTCTCTGGCAGGTTTCATTATTTAAATCAGAGGATAGTCTGGCACATCTTACCACAGGCTTAAGCTCATCTTTTTTAATTCACTTCTTAAAAACAAAGCGGTGAGGATTACCGACAAAATATCTGCAGCAGGATAGGCGATCCAAATACCCAAAAGTCCAAGGCCAAAAACCTGTGGCAGTATAATAACTAAAGGGATAAATAATAGAACCTGTCTGAGTAAAGATAATATTAACGAAGGAACCGCTTTCCCCAGAGACTGAAATAGGGCAGCCCCTACTATCTGTATTCCGATTACTGGTATCATAGAGAGGACTATCCTTATTATAGTGGAACCTTTTTCTATTACTTCTGCGTCACCGGTGAATATATTTATAATTGCAAAAGGGAAAAGTTCTGCTATCAGCCAGCCAAAAGTGGCAATAACGGTAGTAGTGATAAGCGATAATTTAATAGTTTCTTTTACTCTATCAAGTTTTTTTGCTCCATAATTAAATCCTACTATGGGCTGCATTCCTTGTATTACTCCAAATAAGGGCATAAACACAAACATAATAACCCGATGAAGTATGCCTGCAATTATTAGGGCTATATCTCCACCAAAAATCCTCAGAGAATTATTTACCACGATAGCTACTATACTCCCGGTAACCTGTCTGAAAAAAGCAGCAGATCCTACAGTAAGTATTTCGATGATGATGTGTATTTTAGGTTTTAAGTGGTGCAGTTTTATTTTCAATGAACTTTTGCCACTGTATAAATAAGTTAGTATGTAGAGAAAAGAAATAAATTGAGAAATAATAGTTGCCAGGGCAGCGCCTTTAATCCCCATCTTAAAAATAAATATAAAGATAGGATCTAAAATCATATTTAATATTGCACCAATGAGCATTGTGACCATAGCTATTTTAGCGTTACCTTCTGCTCTGATCAGATTATTGGAAGACATGGCAAAGGAAAAGAAAATACTACCCCAGAGTATTATGGTAATATAGTCTTTGGCATAAGGTAAAATGGTTTCTGTTGCACCGAAAAGTCTTAGCATTGGTTCGGTAAAAGTGAGGCCGATAGCCGCGATGATTGAACTCAGTATAATTATAAGCAGAAAAGAATTTCCGGCAACATAATCTGCCTTTTCTATGTCTTTTGCTCCCAGGCTTCTGGATATGGCTGAAGCGGCACCGATGCCTATCATCTGGGCGAAAGCCATGATAACCATCTGAATGGGGAAGGCAATGGTTAGTCCGCCGATGGCTAAAGCTCCCACGCCCCTTCCTACAAAGATAGTATCAACGAGATTATACAATGCATGTACCATCATACCGATAGTTGCCGGTAAAGATAAATTTACCAAAAGTTTACTTATTTTTTCTTCTCCCAATCGGGCAGCTAATTGTTTCATGAATTATCTCCTGTTACGATTTTTTCCTTTATTCTTCCTCGGCGAGTGCGCGATTAAGAATTTCCAGACCTTTGATTATATCCCTTATTTCCTGTTCGGAAAGTTTCTTTAGAAGTTGGGTAAGATACTCTTCTTTTTTTTTGCGAAAATCATTGCAGAAGTCCTGACTTTCTCCGGTTAAAGATATTTTCACTACTCTTCGGTCATTTTTAGTGCGTTCACGCTTTATAATATCTTTTTGTTCGAGTCTATCCAGGATTCCCGATACGGTACTATTAGATAATCCCATTTTAAAACTTAATTCACTTACTTTTTGCTCCCCGTGTTTTTCCAGTATAGATATTACCGAAAGCTGAGGAAGAGTGAATCCTGAATCCTGTACATAATGATGAAATTTGTGCTTCAAAGATTTATTGAAATTTCTGGTAAGATCAATTATTTTGGAAATGCTTTCAAATTTTTGCTTGGACATGGATATATTTCCTCCTTTTTCATTAGTGTAAACTTTGGTGAGGTAGTTAGATAAAGAAAAGAATATTTATCGCTCTTATTCTCCTATTTTCTTTTTTCTCTAGTATTTTTCTCCTTCTTCAATCGATACTCGATATTTTTTTTGTGCCTTTTGGTAAATCGAGATTTATTTTATATAATATATGAATGCATAATCAGAAAAAATGCTTAAAAATTATTTTACATTAATATATTTATTATACTAATATTTCGGATACGAAATATTATATTAGATGATTTTATTTTTGTCAAGCCTTTGTTTAAATCGTATCGCGTATTGCGTATCGAGTATCGCGTTAATAAAGAGAAAGAAAATAAATTAAGGGAAAGAAGAGAAAAGATGTAAGCGTAACCTTTTTTAACTAACTACCCCGTAGAAATATTTTTATGAAAGAAAATTCCTCTCTTTTATGGCTGGGCTTGCTTTCTTGGGGTAGTTCAGGGATTTATTGATGCCGGGATAACCGAAGAGAAATTTGAAGAGGTTACCGGTTTCAAGGTACCCGATAAGAAGTCAGTTTCTGTAAGAGATTTTGTAATTGATAAAGGAATGGAATTCGGAGAAATAAAGGATAAGTTTGCGGAATAGCAAAAAATGGGATAAAATACGGTTAAACGATTAAAAAAATATCCCCCAAGGAGATTATTTATTATGAAAAAATTACTCTTTTTATTTTTAGGGTTAATTTTTCTGAGAATAGTAGTAAGCAGCTTTATCTATGTAAGTATGCCGGTTCAAGCTCAGGAAACCAAACCCATAAACCAGGGAATTACTATTACCGATCTGACAATAAAAGAAGATCATGAAGCTCTTGAGGTAAATATAGTATTTCCTTTGGTTCAAGATGTGAAAGATAAGCAGGTAGAAGAAAAGATAAATCAAATTATTCAAGAAGATATCCTTAATTTTAAAAATCAATTACAAACGGAATCAGAAGAGTATTTACAATCAGCCAGAAATGAAGAATGGGAGATAAGAAAATACGTAGCTTTTGTCGACTATATAATACATTATCAAAAAGATGATTTATTAAGTCTTTCGATCAACTATTATTCCTATACCGCAGGGGCACACGGATACACCTTGGAGCGTGCCTACAATTATAACCTGGTAAATGGAGAGGAGATTCTCCTTAAAGATATTTTAAAAGAGAAGAAAGATTATATAGATATTATCAATCAGGAAATAAAAAGACAGATAGAGTTAAGCCCGCAGGAATATTTTAGTGAGTTTTCAGTATTCCAGTCGATAAGTGAAGAGCAGCCCTTTTATTTAATTGAAGATGGGGTGGAAGTTTATTTCGGTTTATATGAGATAGCTCCCTATTCTTCCGGGATAAGATACTTCGAGATTCCCTATTCCCTATTCGGTAATTCTTAAGGCTGACTACCCGAGAAAGCGGTTTATCTGAAGAAAGCAAAGTGACCGGTTAAATTAAAGGAGAGATAACGATGAGTGTAATGATAAAAACTAAAATAGTATGCACTATTGGGCCAGCCAGCAATTCTTATGAAAAAATAGAGAAACTGATTCAAGGAGGCATGGATGTTGTCCGTTTGAATTTTTCTCACGGAAGCCATGAAGAACACCATCAGGTTATCGAAAATATCCGCTGGGCTTCTTTGAAGACAAATGAATCTGTGGCCATCCTTCAGGATTTAGGAGGGCCAAAGATAAGAATTGGGAAGATTAAAACAGAGCCCATTTTCTTAAGAGAAGGTTCTTTTTTTATTCTTACTAACCGTGAGGTTCCCGGTGACGAACAGGAAGTGTCTGTTACCTTTCCTTCTTTGCCCCAGAAGGTGAAGAAAGGGGATTGTATCTTTTTAGCTGATGGAACTTTGGAGCTTAAAGTTAAAGAGCTTACCCCTACTGATATTATCTGCCTAGTAGTGAGGGGTGGAAAACTTACCTCTTACAAAGGGATAAATATCCCGAACATATCTATGGATATCTCATCTTTGACTGAAAAAGATTATCAGGATATTCTCTTTGGAATAAAAAATAGAGTTGATTTTATCGGTCTTTCTTTTACCAGAAACGCTGAGGATGTCTTAAGGGCAAGAAAATTTTTAAAGGAAAATGGGGCAGAAGATATCTCCTTGATTGCCAAGATTGAAAAGAAAGAAGCGATAGATAATTTAAAAGAAATAATCGAAGTTTCTGATGGGATAATGATAGCTCGGGGTGATCTGGGAGTAGAAATACCCCTGGAAAATGTTCCCCTGGTTCAGAAGGATATTATTAAAAGATGTAATTTTGCTGGGAAGCCGGTAATTACCGCCACCCAGATGTTAATGTCGATGGTGAGCAGTCCTCGTCCTACCCGGGCAGAAGTAACCGATGTGGCCAATGCAATCCTGGATGGAACTGATGCAGTTATGCTATCCGAGGAGACTGCAATAGGCAATTATCCCGTAGAGGCAGTGGAAACAATGAATAGGATAGCCCTAAGAGTAGAAAAGGCCATAGATTATAAAAAAATATTGAGCGAGAGGTCGCTTTCGGTTAAACCTACCAATCCGGATGCGATAAGCCACGCCACCTGTCAAGTAGCCCTGGATTTAAAAGCAAAAGCTATTGTCACCTTTACTCTTTCCGGGAGTACTGCCCGCATGGTATCCCGATATCGTCCCCCTGTTCCTATTATCGCAGCCAGCACCAGTGATTCCACAGTTAGAAAACTTGCTCTTAGCTGGGGAGTTTACCCTTTTAAATCCGACGAATTGGAAAATACCGACGATATGATTGAAAAATCAAAGAAGATTGCCTTAAAAACCGGATTAGCCAACCCGGGAGATAAGATTGTGATTACCGCCGGAATTCCCTTTAAAATTCCCGGCACCACCAATTTACTAAAAGTAGAAACATTATAATTGATTCAGGGGACGATTGTTAATGCTCAAAAAATAATTAAAATTAGGGACCTACCGGCCATAATATAGGTAGGGGTCGGATTTATCCGACCCGAGATTCTTTATGAGCTCGATGAATCGACCCCCTATAACGGGATAACCCCGGGAAAGCAAGACTTCGCAAGACAGTTAAAAATAATTGTTTTTTAGAAGCTACCCTGGGCGGCAGTAATTTTCGAAATTTAATAGGAGGGAATAGTAGTGAAAGATAAAATTAAAATTGGAATTATTATCTGTGACCGTTACCATACCTGTGCCGGAGGTAAATGCCTTAGAGCTCTCCGTAACCGGGAAGGAGCATTTAGTGTTTACAGTAAGGATGATGATCTGGAATTAGTCGGATATACTACTTGTGATGGCTGCCCTGGTGGAAATATTGAATACGCTCCCGAGGAAATGATTAAAAACGGAGCTCAGGTTATTCACCTGGCTACCGGGTTGGTTGTCGGATACCCTCCCTGTACCCGTATAACTTATTTTTGTGATTTCATCAAGGAAAGATATGGAGTAAAAGTAGTTGTTGGGACGCATCCAATTCCTCAGAAATACTATGATATGCATAAGATGTTAGGAACATGGGATTCTCTAAAATGGGAAGAAATTATTCAACCGACATTAGCAGATGAAGAAACTCGTTTATCCTATAATTAATAAGTGAAAGGAGCTAAGGAAAATGGAAAAGACGGCGTACATTATTTTGATTACAGTCACTATAGCCTGGATTATTGCCTGGATAGTCGGTATGTTCGAGAATGTTTGGCTGGGCATAATCGGCTTAGTAACTATAGTCGGCTTAGGACTCTTATTTATCAAAGCTTTAACAGATAGATTGGCGAGTAAAGAAGACGATAAATATTCAAGGGATGTCAAAAAATAAGGAGGTAAGAAATGTTGTTAACTACTCAGGATAATTTTTCCGAATACGAAATTGTGGAAACTTTAGGAATTGTTCGCGGCAATACTGTTCGGGCACGACATGTCGGGAAAGATATTTTAGCCGGTTTTCGTAATATAGTTGGTGGTGAGATTGATGAATATACCAAATTACTGGCAGAATCCCGGGAGCAGTCCATCGACCGGATGATTATCGTAGCAGAAGAGATAGGCGCAGATGGGATAGTATGTATTCGCTTTACCACCTCGTCAATTATGCAAGCGGCAGCAGAGATGTTTGTATATGGCACCGCGGTTAAACTAAAGAAAAAGAAATAGGAGGATATAATACCGCTACATCCCCTTATGCTAATATTTTCTTAAATATTTATCTTATTTTCCAGCAAATAGGAAGTTGCCGTAAAGAATATAGCCGCAAGAATTATATTTAAAAATACGGCTGTATAACCTCCGGAAAGAAAATTAATTTTTGCTTCAATTCCGTAGTGCAATGAAATATACCTAATTTGATTTAAAAATGGACCGTAATATACCTTTTCGATTAGATAAGCCAGAAAGAAAAAGATACCTAATGATAATAAACTCGAATACTTTTTATTTACCAGTAAAGTTTTAGTCAAAGTTAAACTAAAATGTATCATTAAAACAAGATTAAAAAAAGCAGTTAGTATAAATAAAACTGTTGGTAAAAAGGAAAAATCAACCTGACTCTTTATTTGGACCATTTCCCGATAAGGTAATTTTGAATAGAATATTGACCCAAACCCAACGGTAATAGATGTCCAGAGAACTAATTGCATAAATAGTAATACTAATTTAGAAGCCAGGATAGTTCTTCCTTTTTTAGGTATGGTGAAAGTTAGATACCCGCAATCTTCAAATAGATCTTCTTTCAGCATATTAATTCCTTCAATAATAATAATTACGAAGATAACCAAACTTGCAAAAATAAATTTCCCGGTAGATTCTCCTAAAAATTTATACTGAAGGGCAGGGGTGGAGATCCTGTTTAAAAGTATAGCCCCTATTATAATCAAAGCCGCATATCTAAGCACTAACCATATCCAGCGGCGATAGATTTCATATTTAAGTAAAGTTATCATGATTAAAAAACCTCCTGAAACAATTTATCAATAGACATCCCTCTTTTATTTCTCAAATCTTCTGCGTTTCCGGATAAAATTATTCTACCTTCGGATAAGAAAAATACATAATCTAATAATTTTTCAATATAGTAGATTAGATGTGAGCAGATAAGTATTGACGCTTTTTCACTATAAGAATCGAGAATAGAAGTGATTATCTTTTCCCGGGAAATTGGGTCTATGCCATTTAAAGGTTCGTCCAGCAAGTAAAGCTTAGCTTCTCTGGATAAGGCCAGAGTTAATTTTAACCTTCCCATCATCCCCTTGGAAAGAGTGGTCACTTTTTCCTCTTCTTCCAATTCCATAAATTTTAAACTTTCTCTGGCTTTTTCGGCATCAAAATCAGCGTATAGATCCTTAAAAAAATTCACAGCATCCTTTATCTTCATCCATTTGTAAAGGTAGTTGATTTCAGGCAGATAAGAGACAATAGATTTTGTATATACTCCGGGCTTTTCATTATCTATGGTTATTTCTCCCTGGCTTGGCTTAAGCAACCCTGCTGCAATCTTTAAAAAAGTGCTTTTTCCACCACCGTTTGGTCCTAATATTCCATAAATTTTCCCTTTTTCTATATTTATATCAACTTTATCCAGAGCTTTTTTTTGATAAAAATATTTGCTAAGTTGAGTAGCTTTTAATATCTGTTCCATGTTTTCTCCTCCTTTTATAAGTACTCCTTGAGAGTATTAATCATTTCCTTATTGGAAAAACCTAATTTATTCATACCTTCTACAAAATCAAGAATTATTTTTTTGGAGATTTCTTCCTTTAGCAAACTTATGGTTTTTTCTTCTTCGTTTATATAAGTTCCCATTCCTCTTTTGGTAAAAGTAATTTTTTCTCTATCTAACTCTTGATACACTCTTTGTATGGTATTTGGGTTGACTTTTAATGTTCCTGCCAATTCCCTTACCGAAGGCATTTTTTGGCCTGTTTTTAATTTACCCACAACGATGTCCTGCTTAATGCTATCGATTATTTGTAGATAGATTGGAATACTGTTGTTAAACTCCATAATTAAATATTTTCCTTTTAATAATATACCCGAGCAATTAATTCAAATATATTTTTTAAAAAACTTTTATATCTTGGCATGTACTCTTTAAAAATTCCAATTTTATAAAATCCAGGATGTTTCATGCCATATCCCTATTTTTTATTTATAATTAATCTCTAACCAGGAATAAGAATAATCTTCTTCAAGACCTGCCCAGAATAAAATATTTTCAAGGCTATTTAAACCTTCTAATACAGCATTTAAAGATTCTTTTCTCTTTGCTCCTTCGGACCCTTCTTCTGCTCCTTCTGGTATCTGTTGTACTGCCATTTGTATAAACCTCCCTGCAATTTCACTAACAGAGTTCATATCTATATACAATAGCGAAAAAACCTTGGGAAAAGAAAGCATATATTTTATCGCTTCCAGCTTATCTAAAGTGGCCATATCTCCTTTTTGAGCATCTATAATATTCGCTATACCGCTTGATAAAACAAATCTATCTCCTGCAATTCCATATCCCAAAGGGAACATTGGGTTAGGCAGACTTTTGTAATTTATTCCCTCATATTGATTGTCTATTAATACCCCGCCCATTATAGGAGCAAAGTTCTCTAATGCAGGATAAAGATTCTGAATAAGTTTTTCTTCTGAAGAATACCCGGCTATTAGGCCCACTTTAGGGAAAATCCCGGAAGTATCAAAAAGCCCTAAACTAAATTCTTTTGCCGGCCAGGAGTAAATAGTTTTTTCTATGTCAATCCCACTTTTTTCCTGAACTTGTTTGATATTTTTTTCTAAATTAAGTTGAAGATCCTCGCTTATGTAACCTTCCTTTATCTCTTCCCAGGTAAAAGGTAATACGCCTCCAAGATAGAAGAATGTATTTTTGGGAAACATGGAGAGTGACCGTAGATTAATTATATCTATTTCTTTAAATATATCTATATATTTTTCCGCTATTTGAGCAATCGTATAGACTTTAAACTGCTTTTCTTGGTAGCCTCCCACCCCACTTACAGTGCCCATATCCTCTAAAGAATCCCGAGAATCCCTTAAAGTTTTAGCTAACTCTTCTTCTTCAACCACTTCGACTAATTCGTCTAACACATAGTAGAGTTCTTGACCAAATAAACAGAAAAAGAAACTTGAAGGCTCTACTTTCTTTTCGGTTTTTACTTTCTGTTCTAGGTATTCTGAATTTTCAAGAAGGGAATTACTCTCTCCCTGAAATACTTCTATAGCTTTTTTAACTGGTGACAAATTCCCTCCAATCACTAAGATATCCCCTAAAAAGGCGTAAGAAATGGATTTAAGAGGTTCTAAATCTGCTTCTTCAGGGAGAATTATACTTACTATGTCAATACCTTTATAGATCGATACTTCTTCTTCTAAATCATTTTTCGCTTCAATAGCTCCCACAAGCTTAGTAAAAGCGCGACTATCAGAAGGAGATAAAGCAAGCAGCACTTCTGGGACTCCTCCTACGGAAACACCTAAACAAGAGAGAACTGCACCACCGGAAAAGATGTTCTCTAAAAATAACGGGTCCAAGACATCAAATCCCAGTTCTTCTTTTATCTCTTCTCTGGTTATTCTATAATCTTTTATTACACTCCCTTCTTTCCCTTTAGGTGAAAAGCCTGCTAAATCTAATTCAGACAGACTTTCAATTAATTCTGCATCTTTCAGTTCTAAAACTCCGATAACATTTTCCGGGATTACTTCTAGTAAAGGATTTCCATACACAAAATTAAATAAAAAAGCAAATAGTAAAAATACGGTTACAATTAGACCAATAACTTTAAATTTGTTACTCATGATTATTTCTCCTTTTTGGCTTATTTTCAATCAAAGTGCAAACACTACTCGAAACGAGCACACTTTATGTATTAGTGTACTATATACATAATACACCAAAATATATTTTTGTCAAGGCTATTTTTGAAAAAAAATTAAATTATGATTACGCCCTTCACATTTGATTAAAAATAAATTATAATTTCGATAAATATCCTTCCACGAAATAGGATACATTATGTAAATTTTAAGTAGGTGAATAACAAGGACGGTTTAGAAATAAATATTTATCATATAAAAGGATATATTATGAGTGAAAAATCAGATGGAATAAATAAAAAAGCAGAAATAGCAAATCAGGTATTTTGGGATGAGATAGCCCCGATTCATTATAAATCGTATGATATTGAAAAACTAAAACAGGGGAAATCGTTGATTGATGAAATACAGAAAAAGGAAATAGGAAGTGTAAAAGATAAATCCTTGCTACATCTTCAATGTCATATCGGTACCGATTCATTATCCTGGGCTTTAGAAGGTGCTCAGGTGACTGGAATAGATTTTTCCAGGGAATCAATAAAAATTGCCAATGAACTAAAAAAAGCATTAGGTTTAAAAGCCCGGTTCATCGAATCAAATATCTATGATTTACCCGACACTCTGAAAGAGAAATTTGATATTGTCTATACTTCTCAAGGAGTATTAAGCTGGTTGAAGGATATAAGAGAATGGGGAAAGCTAATTTCTTACTATCTGAAACCCGGCGGTATTTTTTATATAATGGAGACTCATCCACTGCTCTATATATTTGACAACGATAAACAAGGAGAGTTAATAGTTAAGTATCCTTATTTCCCCACAGAAAATCCAACCTTTTGGGATGATAATACTCCGGATTACTCCGATGGAGAATATGTTCCCAAAAACCCGACTTACGATTGGACCTGGCCATTGGGTAAAATCCTTACCTCTTTAATCGAAGCCGGTTTGAAAATTGAATTTTTACATGAATGTGATAGATTATTCTATAAAGGGCTTCCCAATATGGTAAAAGATGAAGAAGGATGGTGGTTTCTACCTGAATACAAAGGGATGCTCCCACTAACTTTCACTTTAAGAGCTAAGAAAATATAATATTCATAAGGAACAATAAAGAGGATATACAAATATGGTAAAGTTCTTTGTTAAAGAGCCATCCCTTAATAAAGTCCTGACAATGAGGTGAAAATAATTATGAAAGTTAGAGGAATTTCAGTTTTTAATGAGAAACCTATTGAAGTTGAAATTAAGGGAGGTTTTATAGAGTGTATTAGTTTCTTGCCTCGAAATGAAAAAAATCTACCTTATATCTCGCCAGGGTTTTTTGACTTGCAGGTGAATGGCTATAAAGGGAGCGATTATAGTTTAGAAGATTTCTCAGAAGAACATCTAAGAAATATTATTGTTAATCTTGCTGCTTCCGGAACTACCCAACATATCCCCACTATTATTTCCTCTCCCCGGGAAAGAATATTAAAAAATTTGGAAATAATTTCCAAAGCAATAAATACCTCGCCTGATATCAAGGAAGCTATTCCGGGGATACATATTGAAGGTCCTTTTATATCTCCCGAAGAAGGTCCGAGAGGATGCCATGATCCTAGCTTTATTCGAGACCCCGATTTTGAGGAATTCAAACAATGGCAGGAAGCAGCAGAAGGTCGGATTGTGATGGTGACCATTGCACCGGAGAGGGAAGATTCTTTGGATTTTATTAGAAAGGTTACCTGTGCAGGTGTTAAAATTGCTATTGGCCACACCGGAGCAACTTCTGAAAAAATTAAGGAAGCCATAGAAGCGGGTGCTCAATTTTCCACCCATCTGGGGAATGGCAGTTATCCGATTCTTCCCAAAGTAAATAATTATATATGTGAGCAGTTAGCCGCTGATAAATTATTTGCCGGTATTATCTGCGATGGATTCCATTTGCCTTCCTCGGCAATAAAAGTGTTTGCTCGAGCTAAAGGGTTAGAAAGGTTAATGTTAACCAGCGATGTTGCTTTTGCAGGAGGGTTAAATCCGGATATTTATAAATGGGGCAATATGGAAGTAGAAGTATTTGAAGATGGCCACCTTGGCCTTGTCGGTACAGGTGTCCTTGCCGGAGCCGGCCATCTTTTAGATTGGGATATTGCTCATTTTATCAAATTTACGGGAAATAATTTAGCCAATACCATCCCTTTATGTACCATTAACCCGGTAAAAATTATAAAAATGCCCCACAACTATGGCAAACTCGAAACGGGTGCGCCTGCCAACCTCACCCTATTTCATTATCAAACCGGTTATGATAAACTGCGAATTGTCCATACTTTACGTAAGGGGAACGTTATCTTTTAGAAACTAATGAAAACCTGCCAGAGAACCGTCCCCTGTCAGGTTCTACCATCCTATTTACTATCCTATTTATTGACTTCTAAATTTTCAAGTGATATAATTTTAACCAATTACCAATCGCAAAAGAAGTCACATCAGCATGTCTGGAGACTTGCTCAATATGGAAAATATTATATTAAAAACTGAAAATATCTGTAAAAGTTTTTCAACGGTAGAGGTTCTGCACAGTGTCAGTTTTACTATCAGGTACGGTGAAATACTGGGAATAATAGGCGAGAACGGAGCAGGGAAATCAACCATGATGAAGATACTCAGCGGAATCTATCTTCAGAGTTCAGGAGATATTATCTTTGAAGGACAGAAAATTGATTTAAAAAAACCTGCAGACGCGAAAAAAATAGGAATAAGCATTATTCCTCAGGAATTCAACCTTATAAAAGATCTTACAGTTTGTGACAACATTTTTCTTGGGTCAGAACTCAGAAAAAACCGGCTTCTTGACAAGGAACTGATGAAGAAAAAAACAAGAGAAATACTAAAGGAGCTTGAGGTTGATATTTCGCCTGATGAAAAAATTGAGAACCTGAGCGGGGCTGAAAAGCAGATGGTTGAAATATGCAAGGCCCTCGCCTTCAAATCAAAGATACTGATAATGGATGAGCCTACATCAGTTCTTACCATAAATGAAATAAAAATACTTTTCAGACTGATGAAAAAGCTGCAGAAAGATGGGCTTACAATCATATATATTTCCCATAAACTGAAAGAAGTAAGGGAAATCTGCGATAGAGTTATGATTCTCAGGGATGGGAATTTTGTTACTGAAAAAGAGATAGATGAAATAACCCTGGAGCAGATGGCTGAAAGCATGGTCGGGCGTGAGCTGTCGCAAATTTTTCCCAGAAAAAACAGGCCGTCTGATGATATTATTTTTGAGGTAAAAGGGTTAACTATTCCAGGAGTCATAGAAAATGTTTCGTTTAGTTTGAGAAAAGGGGAAATTCTGGGGCTTGGCGGACTTGTAGGGGCAGGACGGACTGAGGTGTCAGAAGCGATAATGGGTCTACGTCCAGTTTCCGGAGGCGAAGTTATGGTTAAAAACAGACTAATTTCCATAAAGAAGCCTGCTGATGCCATAAAGGCTGAAATAGGGTATCTTTCGGAAGACAGACAGGGCAGCGGTATAATTACCAGCTTTTCAGTGATTCATAATATCACCCTTGTTTCGCTTCCTTCCTACAGCAACAATACAGTTAACTGGATAGATCAGAAAGCTGAACTGGAAGCCGGTAAAAAATATCAGAAGCTTTTCAATCTTAAAGCGCCGAGCCTGAAGACACATCTTGAGTTTTTAAGCGGCGGGAATCAGCAGAAAGTATCAATGGCAAAAACTCTTGATACAAAACCTGATGTTCTTATACTTGACGAGCCAACCAGGGGTATAGATGTCTCTGCCAAGCAGGAAATATATCATTTCATTAACTCCCTGGTCAAAGAAGGGATTTCGTGCATTTTTATTTCATCGGAAATGGAAGAACTTATCGGAATGTGTAACCGGGTTGTTGTAATGCAAGACGGAAGAGTAACAGGTATTCTTGAAGATAAGGATATTAACGAAGAAGAAATAATGTTTTATGCAACAGGAATTAGAGAAGGGGGAAACTGACAATTCTTAATCGCCTTGCTTTACTGAAAAAAATAGACTGGCAGAAATACGCTTCCTTTATTGCTTTGCTTGTTCTTATACTGATTTCATCATTTTTAAGTCCCTATTTTCTTAAATTCCAGAACCTTATGAATATTTTACGGCAGGTTTCCTATACAGGAATAATAGCGCTTGGTATGACATTTGTCATTATCGGCGGGGGTATAGATCTTTCTGTCGGCTCCATGACAGCTTTTATCGGGGCCATTGTAGTTCTTTTAATGAACTCCCTGGGTACTGTCATAGATAATGAGGTTATGGTTATAATTATTGGCATAGCTACCGGGATCACAGTCGGAGTTCTATTAGGCGCTTTCAATGGATTTATGATAACCAAGGGGAAAATAGCCCCTTTTATTGTCACTCTCGGCAGCATGGCTATCTTCAGATCTTTGACCCTGTATATAGGTAACGCAGGTGAAATCAGGTCTTCCAACATAATTTACGGTGAATTCGGAATGGGGTCTTTTATGCGTATTCCTGTTCCGGTATGGGTAATGCTTATTCTAGCGGCTATCCTTAACCTGGTGCTTAACAATACAAGATATGGGCGATATATCTGCGCTGTTGGGTCAAACCAGAATGTGGCCATGTTTTCAGCCATTAACGTGAGTTTCGTCAGGTTTTTTTCCTACACTCTTAACGGGATTCTGATCGCGGTATCCTCAATACTTCTGGCTTCAAGGTTTAACGCGGTGAGTACTTCAAACATGGGACTGGGGTTTGAACTTGACGTGATCGCGGCAGTAATTGTGGGCGGCACAGCATTGACCGGCGGCCGCGGTACAGTGTGGGGTACTGTATTCGGCGCAGTTATGCTCGGTGTTATAAACAATATGATGAATATGGTTGGAGTATCCCCTTATCTTCAGGGCACGGTGAAGGGTATTGTGATACTCGGGGCTGTGTTTATTCAAAGGCAGAAACAGTAATGCAACCCCAAGAGGTACTGATGAATAATTTAAGGAAAAAAGTTATAGCAGCACCGTATCCCCAGAAATTAAACAGATTATTTTCAGAAGAAAAAATCCACATGATTAGCTCTCTTGCTGATTTTGTCTACCTTGGCGATGAAAAAACTGCCGGTGATGAAATAGATGAACACCTGCCCGACGCTGCTGCTGTAATCGGTCAGATGGAGATGTCTGAATCCAGATTGAAGCTTGCGCCCGGGTTGAGAGCTATTTTCAACGTTGAAGGTAATTTTTATCAGAATATTGATTATGATTATTGTTTTAATAACGGTATATATGTTCTGAACTGCGGAGAAGCCTATGCCCTGGCTGTGGCAGAAATAGCTCTGGGATTTGCGATTGATCTGGGACGGGGAATTACCAGGGAAGACAGAAGGACAAGAAGCGGAAATGAAAAATACCTTGCAGAAGGCTGCCTTGATTCGTTGCTATTATCAGGTTCTGACGTGGGAATAATCGGGTTTGGATTCCTGGGGAAGGCCTTAACAAAACTTCTTGCCCCTTTCCGGTGCAAAACAAGGGTTTATGACCCGTGGGTTCCTGACAGCATAATAATTGAACACGGGTGTACACCGACCACGCTCGAGAATGTTCTTGCGGAAAGCAGGTTTGTTTTTGTCATGGCAGGTGTGACAAAAGACAACCAGGGATTTCTAAACGCGGAAAGACTTTCACTGATTAAAAAAGATTCATTCTTTATTCTTGTGAGTAGGGCGGCAGTCGTGGATTTTGACGCGTTATGTGGTCTGACTGAAGAAGGGAGATTCACAGCCGCGGTAGATGTTTTTCCGGAAGAACCTATTCCTAAAAACCACAGAATCAGAAAAAATGAAAATATTCTGCTATCAACTCACCGGGCAGGGGGAATACCTCAGGCTTTTACTAGGATAGGTGAAATGGTTATTGACGATCTTTCTTTGATACTTCGCGGGCTGCCCCCATTACGGATGCAGATTGCAATGAGAGAAACAGTCAAAAACTTGATAAGTAAACCGGCAAGATAAAACTGTAATTCTCAATAGGAACCGTTTTTGGTCAGATATCACCTGTCTGCGTGCGTACATACACAGGCAGGCATGTACAGACAGATCTTAACCGGATATCTGCTCACGAAACCGGCAACAAATAACCTATATCGGGAGGAGTTTTATGAGTGGAATAAAAGGACCAGCAATATTTCTTGCCCAGTTTGTTGATGATAAGCCGCCTTTCAACAGCCTCGAAAGCATTTCGTTATGGGCAAAGTCTTTAGGCTATAAGGGAATACAGATACCGGCATGGGATAAAAGGCTTATCGATATTGACAAAGCGGCTTCTTCCAAATCATACTGCGAAGAAATCAAGAGCAGGTGTAGTAGTATTGAAATTACTGAGTTTGCTTCCCATCTTTTTGGCCAGCTTATAGCTGTTCACCCTGCGTATGACCAACTTTTCGACGCTTTTACCGAGCCGTCTTTAAGAAACAACCCGAAAGCCCGGCAGAAATGGGCGGTTGAAAAAATGAAGTCAGTTATAAAAGCGTCAGCTAATCTGGGACTAAAAACAGTACCGACTTTTTCCGGCGCGCTGTTATGGCATCTGATGTATCCATGGCCGCAGAGGCCTGCAGGAATTGTTGAGGAAGGTTTTAAGGCTCTGGCTTCTCTCTGGAAACCTGTTCTAAATACAGCATCAGATTACGGGATAAATCTTGCCTATGAAATTCATCCGGGAGAAGATCTTCATGACGGTGTAACTTTTGAAAAATTTTTAGAAGCTACCGGCAGGCATAAAAGCGTAAACATACTTTATGATCCTTCCCATTTTGTGCTTCAGTGTCTTGATTATATTGGTTTTATACATATTTACGGAGAATTCATAAAAGCGTTTCATGTAAAAGACGCGGAGTTGAGATTATCAGGAAGGTCTGGAGTTTATGGCGGATATCAGAACTGGAAAGAAAGACCCGGCAGATTCAGAAGCCCCGGTGATGGTGATGTTGATTTTAAAAAAGTATTTACAGCTCTTACTGAAATCGGATACTCATCATGGGCTGTTATCGAATGGGAATGCTGTATAAAAGACGCTGAACAGGGAGCAAAGGAAGGGGCTCTTTTTATATCATCTCATTTAATTAAAACTCCTGAAAAAAGTTTTGATGATTTCGCGGGAACTGCAACAGATAAAAAAAGAAACAAAAAAATTCTTGGCCTTGAATAGTTTTTATATCTAATGGAGGAATACAATGAAAAAACTGTATGGAGGAATAATCGGATCAGGTAAAAACTCGTTTATCGGGTTAGTTCACAGAGCTTCTGCCGCTCTTAACGGAGAAGCAGAAATTACAGCTGGTATTTTTTCAAGCGACCCTGCAAAATCTGCAGAGCGCGGAGCAGAATTAGGAATTGAAAAAAGCAGAATATACAGTAATTACACCGAGATGATAGAAAAAGAAAATACCCTTCCTGAAGGGACAAGAATTGATTTTGTTATAATAGCAACTCCAAATGCTTCACACAGTAGTATGACAAAAGCATTTCTTGAGGGAGGATTTCATGTTGTTTCGGATAAACCCATGGCAGTTTCTCTTTCTGAAGCGCTTGAAATAAAAAAAACAGCGGAAAAAACAGGAATGATATTTGCGCTGACACATGGTTATACCGGCTATCCAATGGTTAAACAGGCAAGGGACCTGGTCAGGTCCGGAAGGATCGGAAATGTAATCAGTATTTTAGTTGGATACACTCAGGGATGGCTTTCCCCGCTTATAAATGATCCGGAAACATTCAAGACATGGCATCTTGATCCTGCGGTTTCGGGTCCGTCCTGTACAATGATAGATGTCGGAATTCATGCGCTGAATCTAGTCCAGACCATAACCGGTTTAAAGCCTGAAAAAGTCTGCGCAGACCTTAACACAGCCATCCCCGGAAACCAGCTTGATGATAACGGCAGTGTTCTGATAAAATTCGGCGGCATGGTAAACGGCCTTCTTCATGCTTCACAGGTTTCAACCGGGGAAGGAAACGCTCTGCGGATAAGAATATACGGAGATAAGGCAGGCCTTGCCTGGGATCAGGAATTCCCCGAAGTTCTTGAAATGATGAACCCTGACGGTACAAGTACAATATTTAAAAAAGGGATTCCGGCCTTGTGCATAGACGCCCAAAAAGCATCGAAACTTCCTCCCGGTCATCCGGAAGGTCTTATCTGCGCGTTTTCAAACATATACTCTGCTGCTTTTAGAGCCATGCACTGTGTTAAAAACAATCAGCCTCCATGTTCCGGAGGAATAAGCGGATGGGATTTTCCCGGTATGGACGAAGGGATAACCGGGATTGCCTTTGTAGAGGCAATCCTAAAAAGCAGCAAGTCATCGGAAAAATGGATTAAAGTCATTTTATAAAATCTTTTTGATCTGAAATGAAAAAAGGAGCCGCTATGAAGCAGCTCCTTTTTTTGTTCAATTACAGAAATAATAAGCAATTGATATAAGATTTTATTCTAATCAGTCTACTTCATCCGGATTATAGTAGTCAGCTGCGTTCTCAGCTGTTATAAGTTCTGCTGAAAGAATAATTCTTAAAGGAAGCTTTTTCTGATAGAAACCTTCAAAAACCTGATTGTTATAACCGAGAACAGCAAGCCCGATAGCTGTTGCTATACAGTCCGGAGGGTAAGTGACATTTGCTTTTACAAGCTCGTCGCCATCCATTATCTTCTGGAGCATTGCTTTTGATGCGCCACCGCCGAGCCATACTTTGATATCGCTTCTTCCTGATTCCTTATAAGCCTGAAGAGCACCTTTCATCATATCATCATCAGCTGTATAGACAGCATCAATTTGGGGATATTTCTGCAGGTAATTTTCCATTACAGCAAGAGATTTTTCCTGGTTCCACATGCCTGGTTGTGAATCAAGTATTTCCATTCCCGGATATTTGGCTGCAGTTGCCTTGATTGTGTCAATTCTGATTGTATTGATGGGGCATGGAATACCTTCAATAATAACCATTTTACCCTTGTATCCCAGTTCCTTTGCAATCCATTCAGTTCCTTCACGGGTATAACCTTCATCATCGTTTGAAATATAAACATCATAAACAGGTTTTGTTGTTCCCCTGTCAAGAACTACCGTGTATATTCCTTCTTTATAAACCTTCTCTATAACAGAAGTCACTGAAGCATCAAATGGAAATACAACTATCGCATCGATTTCTTTAATTAATAAATCTTCAATATCGGCTGCCTGTTTCGTAACATTATCAGCTGTTAAAACAAGAAACTCGAGATTGGGGCTTTTTACTTTCCAGTCTTCAACGGCTTTCTGTACCCACCAGTTAACTCTGCCCATATAGCCGTGAGTAGCAGTCGGAAGAGAAATACCAATTTTTCCAACGTAATCAGCTTGTGCTGCTAATATACTCATTGGAGCAAGACAAAAAATCAACCCCATAACTAACAAAATCACTAATATCTTTTTCATTTTTTTCTCCTTTTTTTCATATTGTTCTTGACAGTATCTTAAATTTGAATTTCAAAGAAATTTTGTTAAATATTCACCTCCATTTTTCTTCAGTATTTTATTAACCCGAAGAGCAGAATACCACGGGTTTATCGTGGATGAATGCGAATTCGCCCTAAGGGCGTCGAGCCTGGCTCGAAACGTGGATAAGGTATCACGGGCGTGTTCGTGTGGGTTTTACTAGGAATTTAAATTTATTTGAAATATAGAGTTTTAGTTTGCGCTATTTGAAACTAAGTCTTTTTATCCTTAGTAATACTACTAACTGGTTAGAGAAAAATTGGTTTTAGTGAGTGATGTTGGAATTAATATGTGCTATATTAATATAATAATAAGGGGTTTTTTATTTTTTGTCAAGTTCTTGTTTGAGTCATGTTTGTACCCAATATAGATTAAAATACCTGTCTGCGTGCTAACACGCACAGGCAGAGAAGCTCAAGTCTTTTAATGAAGGTCAATTCGGGAGATTCATTTGATTCTTTAAAAGATCCCATCTATAATCTAGGAAACTTCTTATTTGAATATAACCACTTAAGAAGACACGGAGGGTTGGAGTGTATAACCCCCTACCAAAAGTTAGAAAAAGTTACTGAATTATTGAGTTAGTACAACCGTCCCCTAGTAGGTTCCTGGTAGGTTTTAAAAAAATATATTAAAAAAAAGAGGATTCTCTGAACCTCACGTAGAATTAATACATATAATTATAATCAGCTTAACATATTAACATTCCAGCCAGGGCAGTTCGTTCTGATTGTAGGAATTTTTATCACTTTATTAAAGATAAAAAAGAAAAATGTTTAAAAGATATTTAAATAGGAAATTAAAAAAGACAAACTATCCGAAAGGATAGGACACCTAAAAATAAGGCAGGAGGTTAAGAGATGAAGGATTTTTCTATAAAACTCGGTTTTATTCCCACTCGGCGACTTGCTTTTGACAAAAAAGAGGCACAGAAACATAAAAATCTGATTAGAGATAAACTTCTTTCCTGGAAGATAGATTTGGTGGATATTGATTGGCTTAATGAGGATGGTATGCTCTATGACCTAAAGGACGTAGAAAAAGTATATAAATATTTTATAGAGAAGGATGTCGATGCCTTATTCTTACCTCATTGTAATTTTGGCACGGAAAGTGCAGTTGCTAAATTAGGTAAGTTGATGAACAAACCTCTATTATTATGGGGTCCTCGTGATGATGCTCCTCTGGGTAGCAGCATACGTTCCCGAGATACTCAGTGCGGGCTTTTTGCTACCAGTAAAATCTTGCGCAGATTCGGAGTTCCTTTTACTTATATAACCAATAGCGGGATAGAGGATAGTGTATTTGAAAAAGGTTTTACCAATTTTCTTCGGGCTGCCTCTGTGGTTAAGGCTTTTCGGAATATGAGAATTGGAATGATAAGCACCCGACCCGGAGAGTTCTGGTCTGTTATGGCTAATGAAGGAGAATTACTGGAAAAATTTGGCATTGAAGTAATTCCTGTTGCCCTCACCGAAATGATTGCCTCAGCCAGAGAATATAAAGATAAGAATAATGAAGCGTTAAAAGCGGTGGTTAAAGATATCAAAGGGAAAAATATAGACTATTCGTCAATTGGTGAAGAAAATCTAAAAAAAATAGTGGCTCTGAAATTGGCAATAAAAAAATGGGTAGAAGAAGAAGAGCTTTCTGCTGTTGCTATTCAATGTTGGATGGCCTTACCTGATGAATACGGTATCGCCCCTTGTTTTGCCAATGCTATGTTGACTGATGAAAAGATTCCGGTAGTATGCGAGACAGATATTCACGGGGCAATTACCGCAGTGATGCTTCAAGCAGCAAATATGCATAAAGAGCCGATATTCTTTGCTGACCTTACTATCAGACATCCTGAAAGAAATAATTCTGAGCTCTTATGGCATTGCGGTAATTTTCCTTATTCACTCAAAGCAAAGGATTCACCGGCTTCGGTTAGATGGCATGGTGAAGTATTTCCCGGAATTGCTCAATGGAAATTAAAAGAAGGAGAGGTTACTCTACTTAGATTCGACGGGGATAATGGCAAGTATTCTCTCTTAATGGGGCACGCTCATAGTGTGGAAGGCCCCCAAACCAGCGGGACATATCTATGGGTAGAAGTGGATGACTGGCCTTTATGGGAAGAGAGATTTATTCGCGGTCCCTACATTCATCATGTTGCCGGTATTTACGGAAAGTTTGCCCCGGTACTCTATGAAGCCTGTCGTTATATCCCCGAATTAAGACCGGATGCGGTAGAACCCAGCGAAGAAGAATTAAAAAGATGGCTAAGAGAATAGCGGCAATATTTTAATATACTTTAATAAGAGGGGTATGCCAGGATGAAAAAAAGCAATATAGGAATTATCCAGATTCTCCCCACCAGGGTATTTAGGATTTATAGAGGTGGATATTTTCTGGAAAAATTTAGGGGCATAAAAAACCCTCAAGATTCTGATTACCCCGAAGATTGGATTCTCTCTACAGTTAAAGCAATGCAGCCTTATGGTATACCTGATGAGAGTATCTCTAATATTAAAACTATTAAAGACATAGATAATTTAGAGGAACTGATAAAACATTTTCCGGAAGATATCTTGGGCAAGAACCATGTAAAGAAATTTGGAAATTCTTTAAATCTTTTAGTAAAACTTCTGGATTCTTCCATTCGACTTCCCCTGCAAGCTCATCCCAGTAAAATATTTTCCCGAAAATATTTAAATTCTGATTTCGGAAAAGCAGAAGCCTGGTATATCCTTGCCACCAGAAAGATTGGCAAGGAGAATCCCTATGTGCTTATAGGATTTAAACCCGGTATAACCAAGGATATTATGCAAAAAATGGTAAAAGGGCAGGATATTGAGGGAATGATTTCCTTTATGCATAAAGTAGAGGTAAAGCCGGGAGATGCCATCTTTGTTGCACCGGGTATTCCCCATGCTATCGGAGAAGGAATCTTTATGATTGAAATTCAAGAACCTACGGATTTTTCCATTTTGCTGGAAAAGAACATAGGTACACATACTTTAAAAGAAAAAGATTGTCATATAGGTCTGGGTTGGGATAAAGCATTAGATATATTTAATTATCAAGGATATTCTCTTGCCGAAATTAAGGAGAGATATCATATAAAAAAAGAGATACTAATTTCTATCAGAGGAGGAAAACTTTATAGATTAAATGGCGGGGAATATATGAAATCATGTTTTGGAATGATGTTAATGGAAGAGGTAAAAGATATAGAAATATCCTTTAGAGGAGGATTTGCCTCTATAGTAATTACCAGGGGAGAAGGAATAATTTCCACAAATGTGGGAGATTTCAAAGTAAAAGAGGGAGAGACTTATATGATCCCTGCTTCAATAGACATGCACAGATATGTGGCAACTAAAAGTAGTTTAGATATAATTATTTCCCTTCCCCCAGCTAATTAGATTTTAAAATTATATATTACTACAAATTATTTCTCTAAGTACTAAAGACTTTTTTCTATCTTTTCTTTTGCTTTCTTTACTCGATACTCGATACTGTTTTGACTTGATACCCGATACTATCTCATTCTGGCTCCTGACTCCTTCTTTCTTAACTATATACTTGATACTCGATACTATATACTATCTTAAATACTTTGGCATTTTTTAAATTAATGTAGTATAATTAAAATACCAGCCCTTGATTTTAAAATAACCGAAGGTAGATATTTTAATGGAAAAGGAGGGATGCATATTTAACAAAAAGATAAAAGTATGTTTCGATAGAGAGTAAATATTTTAATTAAAAGGAGATATTAATTATGTTACGTAAATTGTTAACTGCTTTAGTTTTAGTTTCAATGGTAAGTGTATTTTTTGCTCTTCCGGTATTGGCTGAAGCGCTTAGTGGTAAAGTTGAAGTTAATAGTTGGTGGACAGCTGGTGGTGAGGCTGAAGGTCTGAATGCTATGATTAAAATATATGAGAGCAAATATCCTGATATAGAATTTATCAATGCTACAGTGGCCGGTGGAGCAGGAACAAATGCCAAAGCTGTTTTTAAAACCCGGATGCTTGGTGGAGATCCACCTGATACTTTTCAGGTTCATGCCGGACATGAATTAATCGATACCTGGGTAGTACCAGGATATATGCAGCCCTTAACTGACCTTTATAAATCCGAAGGTTGGATCGAATCTATGCCTCAGGGTGTTCTGGATATCGTTTCTTACCAGGGAGATTATTGGTCCGTTCCGGTAAATATCCATCGCTCTAATGTACTATGGTTCAATAAGAGTATATTTGATACCTACAAGATTACTCCCCCCAGTACCTTTGGTCAATTCTTTGATGTATGTGATGAATTAAAAGCAAAAGGGGTGGTTCCTTTTGTTATGGGTACAAAAGATGGTTGGGAAGCCGGTCATGTATTCGAATCTATCCTGTTAGGAAAACTTGGAGCAAATGATTATAATGGCTTGTGGACCGGAGAAGTAAAATGGTCAGACTCCAGAGTTACTGACGCATTAGAAACATTTGTTAAAATGGTTTCTTATTTAAATACTGACCATTCTGCTCTTACCTGGGATGAGGCTGGGCAATACTTACTTAAAGAGAAAGGTGCAATGATGATTATGGGAGACTGGACCAATGGTTGGTTTATGTCAGTTGGGTTTGAAGATTATGGCTGGGCTCCTCCCCCTGGTAACCAAGGTATCTTTTTAGCTCTTTCTGATAGTTTTGCTCTACCTAAAGGCTGTAAAAATCAGGAAAATGTTTTAGCCTGGCTCAAAGTCCTTGGTTCCAAAGAAGGGCAATATAGTTTTAATAAAGCCAAAGGTTCAATTCCTGCAAGAACAGATATAGATATTAGTGATTACAATGATTATCTGAAATCGGCTGCGAGAGATTGGCAGAAGGATGCTATTTCTCCCAGTGTAATGCACGGAGCAGCAGCCAGCGAAGGTTGGACCACAGAATTTAAAGATATAATAAGCCTGTTTGTATCAAAACCGGATGTTGCTTATGCCCAGAAGGCACTCGTAACAGCTGCCGAAGGATATCTTAAATAATAGATAAATAATAGTAGGTCTTTCAGGAGCATTTTTTAGTGCTCCTGAAAGACTGAATCAATTAGAGGAGAAGCAGCCTATGCAAATAAAAGGAGATAAGTGGACACCCATCTTATTTATTACCCCTTCCATAGTGGCAGTGGGTATTTTTATTTATGGTTTTATCGGTTGGACTAGTTTCATATCTTTTACTAAATGGAATAATGTTCTCCCCGACTATACTCTAGCAGGTTTTGAAAATTATCGAAAGTTATTTGCCAATATGCGCTTTCAGATAGACCTTCAGAACACCCTCGTCTTTACAGTTATTTTTGTTATCTTTTCTTTGTTAATTGGCTTGTTATTGGCCGTGCTAATTGATCAGCGTATTAAGGGTGAGGGTATATTCCGCAATCTATTCTTATTACCTATGGCAGTTTCATTTATAGTTAGCGGAGTTATCTGGCGCTGGCTTTTTAATCCGGGCAGCATTCAATTAGGCAATATCGGAATTAATCAACTATTTGAAAAGATAGGACTAAATTTTCTTATCTGTGGCTGGTATACTGATCCCGATATAGGGATTAAAGCTGTGGCTATTGCAGCTGTCTGGCAGTTCTCCGGCTATACCATGGCTTTATATCTTGCTGGATTAAGAGGGATACCTTTGGAATTGCGAGAAGCAGCAGCAATAGACGGAGCCAATCAATGGAAAATATTTTATTATATTACCCTCCCTTTTCTTAAACCCATTACTTTTGGGGCTATTATTATTCTGGGACACATTTCTCTTAAGATATTTGATTTAGTAGTGGCTATGACCGGGAGTGGTCCGGCTTTTTCCAGTGATGTTCCGGCTTTCTTTATGTATGATACAACTTTTAGAGGAAATCATTTTGCTCAAGGCGCAAGCATCGCTATCATATTGTTATTATTAGTATCTTTATTGATTATCCCTTACCTTATAACTACATTCCGTAAAGAGGCATAATAGAGTGAAAATATCCGTAACTCGTCTTTTAATCTATATTATATTAGCCATATTTACCATTTTTTATATTATTCCTATGTATATTATGGTTGTAACCGGAATGAAGAGTTTTGCCGAAGTTAGTCTTGACACTATGTGGAATCTACCTATCAGTTTTAATTTTAATAGTTTTAATCTTGCCTGGGTAGGGAATACGAAACAAGGATTTCGCGGCATTTCGGGAAGTTTTTTCAATAGTGTATTTCTGGTGATACCGGCTACTATAATTTCAGCCCTGTTTGGTTCGTTAAATGGTTATGTTTTAACCAAATGGCGATTCCGTGGTTCGGATTTAATTTTTACTATGATCTTGTTCGGGATGTTTATTCCTTATCAAAGTATTATTATTCCCTTAGTGCTTACTCTGCAGAAATTACAGGTTTACGGGACAATTCCCGGATTAATTTTAGTCCACGTAATCTACGGGATACCTATAAGTACCTTAATCTTTCGTAATTACTATATAACAGTTCCCACAGAGATGGTAGAAGCTTCCAAGATAGATGGGGCAAATTTTTTAGGTATATACCGGTGGGTAATTTTTCCTTTATCTACGCCTGGTTTTGCCGTGGCTATGATCTGGCAATTCACTTCTATCTGGAATGATTTTCTTTTCGGTTTAATTGTAACCCCTAACCCGGCATCTCAACCCATTACTGTAGCCTTAAATAATTTAGCCGGAAGTTATGTCGTTCAGTGGAATGTTCAGATAGCCGGTGCTCTTCTTACCGCTTTGCCCCCAATATTGGTTTACTTATTCTTGGGAAAGTTCTTCTTGAGAGGATTGTTGCAAGGTTCTTTAAAGGGTTAGCCTCTATAACCGGGCAAGAGTAAGGCAAAAGTTTTTGAATATCTCCTTTATACTTCAAAAATCTTAAAACCCACCGTTTTAGAAGGTGGTGGTTTAATTAATGCAGGTAAAGATATATAATAGTAAAATAATATAATTAAAACATAGTTTGTGAAAGGCATAAATATGGATTATCTGTTAGGTATAGATATTGGCACTTCCGGGACCAAGGGAGTGATTATGGATAGAGAGGGTAAAATTTTTGCCCGGGCAGGGAGAGAATATTCTATAGATTTACCTCAGCCGGGCTGGGTAGAACAGGATCCTAAAATGTGGTGGGAAGCAGCCATCCAGGTAATAAGGGAAGTAGTAAAAGAATCAGAGGTTGACCCCCGACAGATTAGGGGGATAGGATTATCGGGGCAGATGCACGGAGCCGTCTTTTTAGATAAGAATTTACAGCCTTTTCGTCCGGCTATCATCTGGGCCGACCAGAGAAGCAGCTCTCAATGTGAATTTATTTATCAGAAAATTGGCAAAGAGCGATTGGCAGAGCTGACCGGGAACCCCATAGCCACCGGTTTTATGTGCAGCACTCTTTTGTGGATGAAAGAGAATCAACCGGAAGAATTCAATCAAATTTATAAAGTAATTTTAGCCAAAGATTATATCCGTTATAAATTAACCGGAAATTTGGGAGCAGAAGTTACCGATGCCTCCAGCACTCTGTTGCTGGATATAAAAAGACGATGCTGGTCAGAAGAATTATTGGATATTCTCAACCTTCCGCTAAAAATTCTTCCGGAAGAAGTTCATGAATCTCAAGAAGTGGCTGGTTATCTGCTTGCAGAGGTGGCAAGAAATACCGGATTATTAGAAGGAATTCCGGTAGTTTATGGTGGGGGAGATCAATCAATGCAGGCAGTTGGCAATGGAGTGATTAGACCGGGGATTCTTTCTTCTACTGTGGGGACAGGCGGGCAATTATTTATCACCATAGATAAATTCACCTATGATCCCAAGTTAAGAATCCATACTTTTTGTCATGCTATACCTTATAACTATCACTTGCAAGGAGCGATTCTTTCCGCAGGATTATCTTTAAAATGGCTGAGGGAGAATATATTACATACTCCTGATTCTTATCCTATGTTTGATGAGGAAGCGGAAAAAATTAGAGCAGGGAGTGAAGGTATAATTTTTCTTCCCTATCTTTTGGGAGAGAGGTCTCCTTATATGAACCCCCAGGCAAGAGGAGTATTTTTCGGGCTCAGTCTAAAACATCACCGGGCTCATCTGATTAGAGCAGTTATGGAAGGAGTGGTTTTTGCCTTAAGGGATTGTCTGGAGGTCTTTGAAGAATTAGGGATTAAGATTGAACAGATAATCGCTTCCGGAGGAGGGGCAAAAAGTGGAGTCTGGAGACAGATGCAAGCCGATATTTTTAATAAAGAGATATCCATGACTCAATCTATCGAACAAGCGGCAATGGGGGCAGCTATATTGGCCGGGGTAGGAGTAGGATTATATAAAGATGTGGAAGATGGATGTAAAAAAGTAGTAAAATTAAAAGAAGAAAAAATAAAACCAATTCCAGAAAATGTCGATATTTATAATCAGCAGTTTAAAATATATCAGTCTTTATACCAGGATTTAAAAGGAAATTTTAAGATATTAGAAGGAAAGGCAGTGTAAAATGGCGTTAGAAGAGATTTTAGATGTTGAAAGATTAAAAAAATATTTAAATTTAATCATAGAGAGGAATGCGGAAAAACAGAACCTTATCGGCTGGGTATTAGCCAAAGATATTCAGCGAAGGAAGTTATTAGAAATTGGAGATAAGTATTCTCCGGCTATGACTCAAGCTATTTTACTTGAATCAGTCTGTGAGCAGCTGCCGATTTTTATCGAATCGGGACAGATTTTTGCCGGAACGGAAGAAGATGCTTTTTCAGCAAGTTATGCTTTAATTAACCCTGCTTTTCGGATTGAGAGTTTTGAGGGATACAATGATGAAATGGCCTTTTATAATGATGTAAAACCGGGAAGCAAAATTGCTGATATTGAAGTAACCGAGCAAATGATTGAAGGTAATCGAAAATTCTGGAGTAAACATCCTTCGGTAGCGAAGATAAGAAATATATATAAAAAAACCGGAAACCAGACTAAAGAAGCAGTGTATTTTGTGGAAAGGGTTACCGGTCATACTATACCTGGTTTTGAGGGGGCTTTAGAAGAAGGATTAGAATACAAAATTGCAGAATTAAAACAACAAAAAAAGAAATTTCCGGATAAGAGCGATTATTTTAATAGTATGATAAAGACTTTACAGGCGGCTATAACTTTAGCTGACCGTTATGGTAAATTGGCCGGGCAGAAATATGAACAGGAAAAGGACCCGGCAAGAAAGAAAGAAATGCAGTTAATAGAGAAGACCTGTCATAAAGTCCCTCGTCAAGGTGCAGATAATTTATATGAGGCCTTACAATCTTATATTCTGCTCTGGCAGGTGATGAATCTGGAACAGCTTCCTAATCCCTACGCTTTTTCCGTGGGGAATCTGGATAGGATAATCCAGCCCTATTACAAGAAAACCAGGATTTCTAAAAAATTAGTTGTACAATTGATACGCCATTTTTTGGTCTTTTTTGAAGTGGGAGATAGAGACTGGGCTATTTCTCAGAATATTATGGTAGGCGGTTCAGATGTTAAAGGTAATGATTTATCTAATGATACAACCTATATTATATTAGAAGCATATCACCAATCCAATCGGCCGCAGCCGAATTTTTCAGTAAAAATACACCCCCATACACCATTTGAATTTTATCAGGCGATATCAAAATTTATGTTTAATTTTGGACATAGTTCTCCTTCTTTCCTTAATGATGTAGTGGTGTTTTCTGCTTTAAAGAAGAAAGGTATAGCTGAAGAAGATTTACAAAATTACGCTATCGCTGGCTGTCAGGAACCATTAATTAAAGGCAAGGAAAATGGAAATACTACCAATAGCTGGTTGAATCTGGCTAAAGTTTTAGAAATTTCTTTAAACAATGGGTATTCATCAATTACCGGGGAAAAGTTGGGTCCTTCTTATCAGGAATTGGGCCTGGAAGAAAATCCTTTTAGCTCTTTTGCGGAAACTAAAAAAATTTATTACCGTTATCTGGATTATTTTATTGAGATGATGGTACAGGCAGCCAATAAATGTACCGAAGCCCTTTCTCTGTTGCCGGTTCCTTTTGCTTCTTTTTTTATGGGAGGAGGAGAGACCGGAATCGACATGAGGGATTGTAACAGTGGTCCGGGGACAAAATATAATGCTTCCGGCTGCTTGATTCATGGTTTAGGGGTTAGTGCTGATTCCTTGACCGCAATTAAATATTTCTTTTATACCAATTCTAAAATAAAATTTTCCTTGAATGATTTGATTGCTGCCTTGAAGAGAAATTATGAAGGATTTGAAGAATTACGAAATACTGCCCAAAAGGTTCCCAAATTTGGGAATAATATTTCCTATGCTGATAAAGAAGCAGTAGAATTAGCGAAGATAATTAATGAAAAAATTAATCGACAAAAAAATCCTTTCGGTAAGAATTTTGCTGCAGATTGGAGCAGCCCCAGCACTAATCTGCTCTACGGATACTGGACGGGTGCTACTCCTGATGGAAGAGGAGCTCGTGAAGATTTAAGCTTTGGCCTTGACCCCTCTACGGGAATGGCTGCAAGCGGTCTTTTAGCCAGAATCCTTTCCCAATCAAAATTAGATTATGAAATTATGACCGGCGGTTCAGCAGTTGCGATGAGTGTTAACCCGGATAATATTAGAGGAATGAATTTAAAACAGAAAGCCCAATACCTTAAGGATATTATCAGCGCTATTTTTAATTATTCCGCCGAAGGCAAAGGGCAAGGATTGGGTTATGTTTATTTTAATGTGTTTTCTTCTGAACAATTATTAGATGTAGCTGAACATCCCGAGAAGTATCCTTACCCGGTTATAGTACGAATTCATGGTCAATACGGTGATGCCCGGAAATTATCTCCCGATATTTTGAAAAAGGATATTATCCCTCGTTTAGATCCGGGGTCTGTTTCTTTTTAAGAAATATCTACTTTGATATCTTTGTTTTTTATTATCTTGGCCAAAGCTATCATCTTTCGGTTAGAAGGAGGCATAAGATATAGCAAGGGATAGTCTTTCCCCAAGACTCTCCATTTATAAATACCGTGTCTTCCGTATTTTAACAGCTCTACTTTAAGCCCGCTTTTCATGGGAGAAAGAAAATCGGCAATATCTTGAAAATTCTCCTCTGAATCATTATATCCCGGGACAACCGGAATTTCTATCCATAAATCTTTCCCAGCCTCATAAGTTTTTTTGATGTTATGCCATACTTGTTTATTATCTTTTCCCATCAATTTTTCATGTGCTCTTGAGTTCATATGTTTTATATCACAGAAAACTAAATCCAGATAGGGGAGGGATTTAATAAATTGAGGAGACGAACCGTTGGTTTCCACTGCAGTAGGAAAATTAAAATATTTCAGACCTTTAAGAAGTTCAAAATAGAAATTCCATTGGGTGGTAGGTTCTCCTCCGGAAAGAGTTACTCCATAGGGAAGATTGCCTTTGGAAAATCTTTGGTAAGGTAAGATTTCTTGAATAACTTCTTCTACGGTAACTTCCTTGCCAATAATTTCTTTAGAACCGTCTTCGTAAGTTAATTCAGTCTTTCCGAAGGGCATGCTTTCCGGGCTGCCACACCAGGGACAGCAGAAGTTACAGCCTTTAAAATAGACAATGCTTCTCCATCCCGGACCCTCTTTTGAGGAACCATGTTTTATATTTATAATAAAGCCTTTAGCATCTTCTTTATATTTATTCATCAAAGTTCCTTTTTACTATAATTGTCTAAATTTTAATATATTCTTTCTATTTTTACAAAAATATTTTTTATTCCCTTTACAACATTTTTTAAAATATTAATATTTTATTTTTAATAAAAGAGGATTTTTTAATATTTTGTGGAATATAATCTATAAGTTAAATAATTTGCTTTGGTAGTTTTAATTGATTAAAATGATAAGAAACTTATTTTAAATTATTTGAAGGAGCGGGAGGTAGACATGATGAACAGTGCAAAAGTGTATTTTACAGATTTAAGGGCGAAACCGGGGAAGAACTTGCTGGATAAATTAAAGAAATTAGTTTTGGAAGCCGGGATTAAAGAGATTGATTTTAAGGATAAGTTTACTGCCCTAAAAATTCATTTTGGGGAACCGGGAAATCTTTCCTATATTCGGCCTAATTATGCAGCCTGTATAGTAAAATTAATAAAAGAATTGGGGGGAAGGCCATTTCTAACTGATGCCAATACTCTTTATTATGGGAAGAGAGCCAATGCCGTAGACCATTTAAATACGGCTATGGAAAATGGATTTAATCGGATTGCCGTAGGATGTGATGTTATTATCGCCGATGGCTTGAAGGGAACTGAATATCGGGAGATTCCCATTAACCAAAAACATTGTAAAGCACCTAGGATAGCTGCAGCCATTGCCGATGCCGATATTATTATTTCTCTGACTCATTTTAAAGGTCATGAAATGACCGGTTTCGGCGGTGCCTTAAAAAACTTAGGGATGGGCAGTGGTTCCCGGGCTGGCAAGATGGAGATGCATTCCAATTCTAAACCCAAGATCAATCTTAAGGAATGTGTCGGCTGCGGCCAGTGTATTAAAAACTGTTCCCAGCAGGCCATTCAATTCAATAGAAATAAAAAAGCGGAAATTGATTATCCCAAATGTATCGGCTGCGGTCAGTGTGTAGCAGTATGCCAGTACAGTGCAGCTGTAGTAGGTTCTGATGAATCAGGAGCTATGGTCCAGGAAAAGATTGTAGAATATACCTATGCAGTATTAAAAGACAAGCCCCATTTTCACGTTAGCTTTATTATGAATGTCTCCCCTTATTGTGATTGCTGGGGCTATAATGATATGGCCATAGTTCCGGATATCGGAATGGCCGCTTCTTTTGACCCTGTGGCTTTGGACAGAGCCTGTGTCGATTTAGTAAATAAAGCTCCTATGGTCAAAGGCAGTATCCTGGAAGAGAAGCATTTTCATTCCGGAGAAGATAAATTCACCCATGTTCATATTGATACTGATTGGAAGATCGGTCTGAACTATGCGGAAAAGATAGGTCTGGGCACACAGAATTATGATTTGATTATAGTTAAATAAAATAGGATGGGAAAATAAATGGTTTTTTGATAGGTTAAAACCTGCCAGAGAACCGTCCCCTGGTAGGGAATATGGATAGACAAGAGATAATTAAAAAAACTGAAACTTTTGTAAAAGAAACCTTGGGTAAGGATAGTACCGGACATGATTGGTGGCATGTTCATCGGGTAAGGAATTTAGCTAAACGGATTGCCCTGCATGAAGATGCTGATATATTTATAGTTGAATTGGCGGCGCTATTACATGATATCGGTGATTATAAGTTCTTTCAGGGAGATGAAGAAGCCGGAGCAGTGAAGGTAAGAGAGTGGCTCTCTTCTTTGGAGATTTTCCCTTCGCTTATCGATAAAATTGTAGAAATTACTTCTCGGGTCTCTTTTATGCATACTTTGCCCGATAAAGGAAAAAGGAAAGGCAAAAAGAATTCCGCTGCTCCAACAATCTCCAAAGAATTAATGGCGGTGACTGATGCCGACCGTTTAGATGCCATGGGAGCAATAGGGATAGCCCGGGATTTTACCTACGGAGGATTTTTTAATCGTCCAATTTACGATCCCTCAATTAAACCGAGCAAATCCATAACTAAAGAAGAATATAAAATTACCGAAGCTCCCTCCATCAACCATTTCTATGAAAAGCTGTTGAAACTTAAAGATATGATGTATACCAAATTAGGGCGTAAAATGGCTAAAAGGAGACACCGTTTTCTAAATCTTTACTTAAAACAATTTTTTAAAGAATGGAAAGGGAAAATGTAAAAACTTTGTCAAAGGACCGTCCCCTGACAAAGTTTCAAAATTCTTTTCTTTGTATTTTATTAGGGCAGGAGGTAAGAATGCATAAGGATTTTAAAGAAACATTAATTATTTTGGTAAGGCACGGAGAATGTGAAGGGAATATTAAGGGGATGTTTAGAGGAAGGGCAGATTTTCCTTTAAATGAGAGAGGTCTTGTTCAAGCACAGGATTTAGCCCGGGAACTGAAAAGTTTTCCTCTTAAGCATATTTATACCAGTCCCCTATCCCGGGCCAGGCAGACCGCTGAAGCGATTGCCCGACCATGCGGGATAGAAGTTAAGGCAGAAGAACAATTTAATAATATCGAATTGGGGAGCTGGGAAGGACGTTTAAAAAATGAGATTTCCGAACTGTATCCCAAGGAATGGGAGCTTTGGGTGAATAATCCGGAGAAACTTAGAGTGGAAGATATGGAAACTCTCTATGATGTACAAAAAAGGGCCAAGGCCTGTCTGGATAGCTTAGTTTCCAAGCATGACGGAGAAACTTTAGTAGTAGTTACCCACCGGGCAGTACTTAAACCTCTTTTCGCTGCCTGCCTGAATATTGCCTCACCCTATTTTTGGAAAATTCATTTTGATACTGCCTCTTATAGTCTTTTGTCTCATAAAGAAGGTAAAGGATATTGTCTGGTTCAGCTTAATCAAACCAAACATTTAAAAGAATATGTTCCCGAGTGGGTATAAAAAAAGAAAAATGAAAATTAAAATAAATCCGTGCGCAATTGGGTAGATAAAAAAGATTTGTTGATGGTTAAAAATGATGCCGAGGATTGTTTTTAATTAAATAAGGGAGTAGGGTATGGAAAAAAATTATTATGAAATTGATGAAAACATCTATCAGAGGTTTGACCAGAAAAATGATATGTTTTGCCGTTATCTGTGGGATAAAGACCTGAAAACTTATCAAAATAATTTTGCGGAAGGTATGCTAAAAAATATAAAAGCAAATAATGAAGGCTACACCCATTTCGATTACGCCTTTTCGAAAGCATCATGGGCAGCATATAATCGATTTCCCTTTGCCTTTTCCTGGGAAGGCGATACTTCTTTTGAGGAAGATTGGTATGGTTATAAATTAAGGGAGCAAAAATACCAGATTAAAGACCTGGCAGAATTTACTGCCAAAGTAAAAAAAGTAGCCGGGTTTTACGGCGCTTCTCTGGTGGGGATAACTAAAATTAATGAGAAATGGATCTATAAAAATGCAGGTAAAAGGTCAAATGGGCAATTTGTAGGCTCTTATCCTGTAAATTTACCCCAAGGCATTAACCGGGCAGTAGTTGTAGCTATAGAGATGGACTCTCCGGGGTTATCTACTACCCCTGCTTTACCCGCCTGCGCTGCCACCGGATTGGGATATTCCAAGATGGCTTTTATTATTTCCTGTTTGGGAGAGTTTATCAGAAATTTAGGCTACCGGGCTATTCAATGCGGAAATGATACCGCCCTGAGTATCCCTCTGGCTGTTGATGCCGGTCTGGGTGCATTAGGGCGAAACGGATTGCTGGTTACTCCGGAATATGGCTCGGGAATCAGGATATGTAAAGTTTTTACTGATTTACCTTTAATTTCAGATGAACCAAATTTTAATTTTATCTCTAAACTTTCTAATTTCTGTAAAAGATGTTATCAATGTGCTGAAATTTGCGAGACCAAAGCAATTTCTTTTAAGACAGAACCTGATTTTAAGGGTGAAACCATTTCCAATAATCCGGGTGTAAAAAAATATTATATTAACCCGGAAAAATGTTTTGAGTTTTGGGCAGAAAACACCAGCGATTGTTCCAAATGTATTACCGTCTGCCCATTCTTTGACGCCAAGGGCAATCTGTCTCTTGATGAATTTTGGACGGAAAAATAAGAAGAAAATTTTTTATAAAAAATTAATACAAAATAGATACAAGAAAAGCCATTGATTAAAAAAATCGGAAAGGAACAGAGTTTGAAATTAAGATATAAGATAATTATTTTTTTATCATCCTTTCTAATAGGTGTTTCTCTTTTAATCGGTGCAGCCGGTGCTGGCACAGGCATACAGGAAGAGATAAATCAATTCCCGGGATTTTCGGGGGTTCTGATAAAAGACCTAAACACTCAGGAAGTGCTATTTTCTCATAATGAAGATAAACTTTTTACTCCGGCATCTCTTACTAAAATATTTACCCTGCTGGCCGCTCTGGAAATACTCGGCGAAGAATACGCTTATCCCACTTCCTTCTATTTTTCCAGCACTACTCCGGGAGAGATAAACGGAAATCTGTATGTAGCAGGCAGCGGAGACCCCACTCAATCCCCGGAAGTAATCAGAAAGATAGCAGATGATCTGGTGCAAAAGTATAGTATCAGGCATATCTCGGGAGATATTATATTGGACAATTCAAAGTTCTTGCCCGAAGAGTTTTTAGGAAGGGGATGGATGTGGGATGATAAAAATCCCCTAATCGGAGCATTAACTGTAATGGGATCTAAAGTCAAGGAAAAACAAATTTCTTATCTTAATACTATGCCTCTTCTTTGGGGAAATATTTTTTCTCAGGAACTGTTTAAAAAAGGAGTTAAGATAGAAGGGGATATCCGGATTGGAAAAACCCCAGAGGATCTACAGGTAAAGTATATTTATTATTCTGATACCATGGATAAAATACTGGCTTACATGATGAAAAAGAGTGATAATCAGAGTGCTGAAAATATTTTTCGTACCCTGGCTTCGGAGGATAGCCCTGAAGGGGGCTCCATCACTATTGCCCGGGCTATTGCCTCTTTAGAAAAAATTGTTGATACAGCCCTGGGTTTAAAATGGGGGAAAGATTACATCCTTGTGGACGGCTGCGGGCTGTCTGAATATAATCTCACGACCCCCGCTCATCTGGTAAAAGCAATTGCTTACCTTTACCAGAAGCATGATTTTAAGATACTGGATTATTTTGCTACCACCAAAGAGGGGGGGACTTTAAAAGAACGCCTGCCTTTTCAGGCATGGGGTAAGACCGGCACTTTATCTTCGGCTTCAGCACTGGCAGGCATTTTACAGACCAAAAATAAGAGATGGGTAGTCTTTTGCCTTATGGAAAATAATTTTATCTTTATAGAAGAAGAGAATGATCCTAAAATTTTTGAAAACAGAATAATAGAATACATTTACGAAAATTTATAAGTTATTTTAACAACCCCCCTCGCTCCCTTTGGCTCTTTTAGTTTTTACTTGTAATTTGATTCTTCCTATATCCAAATAGAATTAGAAAAAAGCGGGTGAGATGGCTAAAAGATAGATTATTGAAATATTTGAACTAAAAAAGGGGATTTTTTAAAACTATGTAGAATAATAGTAAGATAAAGGATAAATATTTGAGCGTTATTTATATTGTAAAAATCATGTTTTTGAATATCTGAACAAAAATTAATAAATATCAATTTTTTACGGAGGTGTAAAATTAAAGATGAGAGACGAGGAAAAGGCAAAAGACCAACTTATTAAAGAATTGCAAGAAATGCAGAAAAAGATTACTGAATTAGAAAAAGTAAAAGTTGATTATAATCAGCTGGAGGAAAAGCTCAAACAAAGCTATAAAAAGTTACAAAAAATTATGGAAGGTACTGCCAATGTTATTACTCAAGTAGTCGAAATAAGAGATCCTTACTCCACAGGACACCAACAAAGAGTCTCCAAACTTGCCACCGCCATAGCACAGGAGATGAAAATTTCTCAAGAGAAGATTGAAGGAGTAAGAATTGCTTCCTTGGTTCATGATATTGGAAAGGTTAACTTACCCACTGAAATTATAAGTAAGCCCGGCAAATTAATTGATGTAGAGTTTAATTTGATTAAAAATTATCCCAAAGTGGGTTATGATATCTTAAAAAAAGTAGATTTTCCCTGGCCTGTTGCTGAAATTGTTCTTCAGCATCAGGAAAAGATCGATGGTTCAGGTTACCCCAGAGGGTTAAAAGGTGACGAAGTTTGTATAGAGGCAAAAATATTAGGGATGGCAAATGTGGTTGAAGCAATGTCTTCTTATAAATCTTACCGGCCTGCTCTTAGTATTGATGAAGCTTTGGCTGAAATTGCCGAAAATAAAAATATTCTTTTTGACCCTAAAGTGGTAGATGCCTGTCTTAAGCTCTTCAAAGAAAAGAGTTTTAAATTTTAAGTGTAGCAACACACCGTGCAGTGCTGTATTCAGAATGATCTAAAATGAAACCAGGAACAATTCTTTAATAAAGTAGGAGTTTGATTTATTAAACCTGTCATTAGATTGCCTGTAAACTTATTTGTTTTGAAGACTTGTGAGGTTGATGATTAAAAATTATTTGCTTATTGTGGGAGAAAAGTAAAATGAAAGACGAAAATAAAACTAAAGACCAACTTATCAAAGAATTAGCAAGAATACAGGAAAAAAATGCTGATTTGGAAGAAATAATAATTGAGGAAAAACGAACAAAGAAAGAACTAAAAGAATCTGAAAAAAAGTATAAAGATTTAGTTGAAGAGACCCCAATTGGTATAGCTAATATAGGCGTCACAGGTAAAATCATCTATATTAACAATAGATTAGAAAAGATCTCAGGTTATTCACGAGAGGAAATAGTTGGTAAGAATGTTTTCAAACTTGGTGTATTCCCTGATGAAATGCTAAAAATTTTAAGAGAACGATTAAAGACAAGATTAAAAGGAGGGTCAGTTCGTCGTCGTAGAGAGATTAGTTTTAACTGTAAGAATGGAAAATGGATATGGATAGAAATAACCGCCAAGTTAATAAAGAAATGGGGAATTCTATCTAATTTTCGCATAACAGTACAAGATATTACTGAGCGTAAAAAAGCAGAAGAAGCCTTGCGTAAAAGCCAACAAGAATTCGCGAGCATATTTCACAATAACCCCGAAGCTTTGGTCTATTTAGATAACAAGGACACAGTCTTAGAAATAAATTCCCGCTTTAGTGAACTTTTTGGTTATAACCTGAAAGAAGTAAAAGGTAAAGATATCAATAGCGGAATAATTCACCCTCCTGATAAAATAGAGGAGGCAAAGAGATTAACTAAAAAAGCGATAAAAGGGTATATTAATTATGACACTATTAGAAAAAAGAAAGATGGGATTTTATTTCCTGTATCCGTATCTGGTTCCCCAGTTTTAGTTGATGGAAAAATTAAAGGAAGGATAATATTGTATCAAGATATCACCCAGCGCAAACAGGCAGAACAAAAGATAAAACAGGGTTATGAAAAGCTCCAAAGAACTATGGAAGCTACCATCTATACTATATCTAAAATAATAGAGACCAAAGACCCCTATACCGCCGGACATCAAAATACAGTTTCTCATCTTGCGGTGGCTATAGCCCAAAAAATGAAACTTCCTGAAGATAAGGTTGAAGGGATAAGGATAGCCTCTCTAATCCATGATATCGGAAAGATCGGCCTGCCCCCATATTCTTTACCATGTTTTTACCGGACCTGATCAAGTAAACTTGACTCATTTAAAACCGGGGATGGTGTCTTAATGTATACTAAAAAATATATCTGGAGGTATGATAATAATGGAGATTAGATATGCTGTTCATCCTGGAGATTTTGCCAGGTATGATACAGAGCGCATCAGAAAAGAGTTTTTAATTCAGGATTTATTTAAACCGGGAAAGATTAATATGCTTTACAGTCATAATGACCGGATAATTGCCGGCGGGCTTACAACAGTGGAGCCGACAATATTAGAGGCTGGTAGTGAGCTCAAGGCTGATTACTTTTTGCAACGCCGGGAAATGGGGATTATCAATATTGGAGGAAAAGGCATAGTGACGGTTGACGGGATAAAATATTCTCTGGATAACCGGGATGGCCTTTATGTTGGAATGGGATCCCGGGAGATAGCGTTTTCTGGTGTAGATTCCGATGACCCGGCCAGGTTCTATTTCAATAGCGCCACTGCCCACTGTAGTTATCCCACGCAAAAAATAGCGATAAGCAAAGTGAAGGCCGTTCACCTGGGCTCTCTTGGTGAATCCAATAAAAGAGCAATTTATAAATATATTCATCCTGAAGGTGTGAATAGCTGTCAGTTAGTAATGGGAATGACAATATTAGAGCCCGGTAATGTCTGGAATACCATGTCCTGCCATACTCATGACCGACGGATGGAAGTTTACTTATATTTTAACCTGCCGGATGATAGGGTAGTCTTTCATTTAATGGGTCAACCAGGCGAAACAAGGCATATAACCGTCCGTAATGAAGAGGCTGTTATTTCGCCCAGCTGGTCCATCCACTCAGGGGTTGGGACCGGAAATTATACCTTTATCTGGGGTATGGTTGGCGAAAATCAGGTCTTTAGCGATATGGACAGTGTAAAGATGGATGATTTGAAATAAAAAATAATGAAAAGGAGGGGAGTTTTATGATTCTTGATGAGTTCAAATTAAGCGGTAAAGTGGCTCTTGTAACCGGGTGTAGTACCGGCCTGGGTCAGGGTATGGCCATCGGACTGGCTGAAGCAGGAGCAGATATCGTTGGCATTGACTACAAGGTCGATCCGGCAAAGACAAAGAAAGCTATTGAAGAACAGGGTAGAGGGTTTCTATATCTAGAAGAAAATCTTCTTTCCATTGAACCGGTTAACAGAATAATAGAAAGTGTTGTGAAGGAATTCGGTAAAATCGATATTCTGGTGAATAATGCCGGGATTATCCGGCGAGCTGATGCGCTGGAATTTTCCGAGGAAGACTGGGATGATGTATTAAATATTAACCTAAAAACAGTCTTCTTCTTATGCCAGGCCGCAGCCAGACAGTTTGTTAAGCAAAATACACCGGGTAAGATTATTAATGTGGCTTCCATGTTATCCTTTCAGGGAGGCATTAAAATATCATCCTATACTGCCAGTAAAAGTGGTGTAATGGGAATTACTCGTCTTCTGGCAAATGAATGGGCTAAATATAATATCAATGTAAATGCCATTGCCCCCGGATATATGGCTACCAATAATACTGCACCATTAAGAAAAGATAAGGAAAGAAGTGCTGAAATCCTAAAACGGATATCTGCCGGTAGGTGGGGTACCCCCGAGGATTTAAAAGGGATAGCAGTATTTCTATCTTCTCGGGCTTCTGATTATGTTAATGGATATACCATTGCTGTTGATGGGGGTTGGCTGGCCAGGTAATAATGATAAAAGGTATTAAAAAACCGGTAAATCCCTTTTATTCCTTTGTAAAAGGGATTTATTTCTTTACCTCTCAAGAAATAATAGATACTGTGTTAAAAATTTATATAATAGGTCCCTGATTTCCTCAAAGTCTTATGTTCTGTGGTAAAAAGATATCACTTCATATTACATACCTTTTGTCTGATGAATAACCATTATCATCTGCTTATTGAAACCCCTTATGCTAACTTATCCAGAGTGATGAGACAATTAAATGGTCTGTATACCCAACGATTCAACCAAAGACACCAGAGAGCCGGCCATCTTTTTCAAGGCAGATACCAAGCGATCCTGGTGGATAAAGATAACTATTTACTGGAACTTTCTCGCTATGTGGTATTAAACCCGGTAAGGGCAAAAATAGTAAAAGAACCCAAAGACTGGGAATGGAGTGCTTATCAGGCAACTACCGGCCATAAAGGAATTCCCTGCTTAACTACAGACTGGATACTATCTCAATTTAGCAAAGAGCAAAAGAAAGCCTCCAGAGAATATCAAGCCTTTGTCCTCTCCGGGATAAAAGCAGAATCACCCTTAAAGGCAATAAAAGGACAATTATTTCTTGGTCAAGATAATTTTATCGATAAGATAAACCACTTGATGAGCGTTAAAGAAAATTTAAAGGAGATAACAAAAAAGCAGCTTTACGTAACCAGACCACCCTTAAATGAAATTTTTAAACCTAAGGACCAGAAGTCAAAAGACCAAGTGATGTATGAGGCTCACCAACAGTATGGCTATACCTTAAAAGATATCGCAGAATATATCGGCGTGCATTATACTACGGTGAGCAGAGTGATTAAAAGAATCGAGCGGGAAGAGGAAAAGTAATATTTCAAGATCTGACCCCATATTCTTCCTCATAAATCGCTAAAAGTACAGGGGACGGTTCTCTGTTCCTCTTTACTCCCTATAAAACTCTTATTTTATAAGGGTTTCAGGAATGAGGAATTGGGGTCGGACTTCAGGCTTTTGTCCATATTCCATAGACAGGATTTGCCTATATTAGGCTTATTATCATTTTACGAATAAAGTAATAATAAAGGAAATTGTTATTATCACTTTGAGTTAAAAAATGATTATATTTCTATAATAATTAGAAAGTGATAATAATATATTCATTATTGACATTTATAATATTAAATGATAATATAAAGTTGCAATTTAAAAAATATAAGATAATTATTTATAAAAATATATAAATGATTCTGGAGTAGTGATTTAATGTTTCAAGCTGGAACCTATAAACAACAATACGAATACAAGAGTTTTAGCCCTTCTTTTATTAATAAATCCTTTGAATGGAAGGATAAACAGATAAATCTGCAATTAGAAGAAGCGATGAGGTATTTAGGGGAACTAAATGCCTATTCTACATTAGTGCCAGATGTAGAGCTATTTATCAAAATGCATGTGGCAAAAGAAGCTACTACTTCCAGCCGAATAGAAGGAACCCGTACCAAGATAGATGAGGTCATTTTACCAGAGAAAGAAATTAGACCAGAAAAACGAGATGATTGGCTGGAAGTTCAAAACTATATTAAGGCAATGAATTTTGCGATAAAAGAATTAGAAAAATTACCAATTTCCATTAGACTTATGAAAGAAACTCATCAAGTACTTCTTTCTGGAGTAAGAGGAAAATATAAACTACCCGGAGAGGTACGCAGAAGCCAAAATTGGATAGGTGGATCAAGCTTAAAGGATGCCTTTTTTATTCCCCCACATTATGAAGAATTACCAGAACTCTTAACTGATTTGGAAAAATTTTGGCATAATCGAAAGCTTTGCATACCTAATTTAATAAAAATCGCTATGAGTCATTGTCAGTTTGAAACCATTCATCCTTTTTTAGATGGCAATGGCAGAATCGGAAGGCTGTTGATTATTTTACAATTGATTGACTTAAAGATATTACAAGAACCAACCTTATATCTTTCTGATTTTTTTGAAAGACATAAAGGAGCTTATTATGATTCTCTAGCCATAGCACGAACATCGAACAACCTAGAACAATGGGTTAAATTTTTCCTCACCGGAGTTATTGATACTGCCAAGAATGGAAAAGAAACTCTAAAATCAATTGTAGGTTTATGTAAACAATATGAAGATAAAATAGTATCTCTTGGGCGTAAAATACCGATTGCCCAAAGATTATTATCATCTTTATTTTCTAACCCAGTGATTTCTATCAATCAAGCATCTGAACATTTGGAGATAGGCTTTGCTGCTGCTTCCCGCTTAATTGCTGATTTTCAGCGATTAGGTTTACTCGAGGAAGTAACTGGCTTATCCAGAAATCGGTTATTTGTATTATCCGAATATATTACTTTATTTAAATAGATAATGACAATGACAGAGGAGAATAAATGGAGAATAAATAGGGACAGCCCATTTATTAATATTTTACTTTAAATTAGATAAATAGGGAAGGTGTCCTACCGTGACAACTTATAAACCTATAGGATCTGAGGAATTTCTTAACCGGATGGTTGAGGTTTTAAGTATTATTATAGATAGATGTCCCAAGGGAAGACCTTGTAAAATAATATAATAATAGGTGTCTGCTATTATCTTCAAATAAGTATTTAAGGTGGGAGACATAATGGACGAAACAATAAAAGAACTGACTCTATTACTGATATATCTTACATCATGGAAAGAAGATGCCGGTCTTGTAAAAGTTCAAAGGAGCTGGAAAGGTTATACTTTTGACGCCCTAGATGAATTAAAGGAGGAAGGATATATTGATGGAAATAAACGTGTGAAATCAGTATATCTAACAGACGAAGGATTAGATAAGGCAAAAGAGCTTATGAAAAAATATATTGGGAAGGAAGAATAGATCGGATAATGGCAACATTTTTTTAACCTTTAGAACAATTCAGCAACTTATTTTATGAAAGGTTAGCAACCAGTTAATCGATTGTCTAATTGCACTATTTTTTACTATTTATAAGACATTGATTTCTATCCTATCGATTATTATGACTATCAATGAAAGGAGGTTTAATTTATGCCTATTTTACAAGTAGAATTACTAAAAGGAAGAACTGTGGAACAGAAGCGGGAAATGGTGAGAAAAGTTACCGATGCGGTTACAGAAACTTTAAATTGCCCTAAAGAAGCAGTAAGAATTATTATCAGGGAAATGGAACTGGAAAATTTTGCTCATGCAGGAGTTCTAAAATCTGACAGCAAATAAAATATTGGAATAAATAGAGACACATGTACTAGCTCAATATTTCGGTAACTTTTGGCGGACAACCTATAGGATCTGAGTAGTTTTTTAACCGGATAGCTGAGGCTTTGGGTATTAATCGAGGTATAGTATCGAGGATTAAAGTGTGACAAAAACCGTCCTTTGTCACATATAAAATTGACCTTGGAGGGGTGAGTGAGGATTCGGGAGAGCACCTGCTTCCCGAGGCTGCCAAGTATGCCAATGATAACATTCCTGCCGAAAAAGCCGCCAAAGGTTCTCACTTGAACCTCCTGAAATATTTTCTATTATTCTAAAATAAAATAATAGTGGTTAGTATTCTAATAAAAATAACTTATAAAAACTAATAAAAAAGGAAAATAAATTGGAATATAAGAATATGGAAATTCAAATGAAAATAGAGGAAAAACAAACAGAATTTTATGTTTGTGATAGTATCATTACCTTAGCAAATCGTTGGGAACATTTTTTAGCGCGTTTTGGATGGCGCAGGAACCATCGTCGGGTCAGACCAGGATTATACAAGTTAGGTAATCCCACTCAAGAATCACTGGTTTTTGCAAGTGCAAATTATACTTTGAGCTTTGATGCATTGCGGTCCTCTTTAAAAGGAATGGATGGTTATATTCTTGTGTTAGACACCAGAGGTATTAATGTTTGGTGTGCTGCTGGAGAGGGGACCTTCGGTACTGATGAGTTAGTGCACCGAATCGAGATGACTGAACTTTACAAAGTTGTTAATCACCGTTTGATTATACTTCCACAACTGGGCGCACCGGGGATTTGTGCTCATGAGGTAGAGAAACGCTCGGGATTTAAAGTAGAGTATGGTCCTGTACGTAGCTCTGATCTTTCCAATTACTTAAAAACGCGAACTGCCACCGCTGAAATGCGCAGGGTAAGATTCAATTTAAGAGATCGTTTGGAGTTAATCCCGGTTGAAATCATGGCTTTTTTATTTATTGCGATAATCGTTATTTTGATAGGCCTTTTTACCGGAGAAATTTGGAAATCATTACAGATTTTGGGGATATTGATAACCGGGCTTGTCTTATTTCCTATTCTGTTGCCATGGATCCCAACCCGTGATTTCATCACAAAGGGATTATTGCTTGGTGGTGTAGCAGTAATGATGATTTATTTTTTACCAGCCTATTTGATGAATGGCATCTTTGGTTGGGCACTTGCATGGGAAACGTTGATTAATATGTTGATCATGACTCCCGTAGTTGCCTTTCTGGCTCTGAATTTCACAGGCTCCACCACATTTACTTCCAGAACCGGCGTTAGGCGTGAAATTTTTACCTACATCCCTATTCTTGCAGTGATGTTTATTTCGGGGATTATTTTTTCTATAGTCATGTATTTAATTAAATTGAGGTCATAATAAAATGTTAACAAAACTGTTAAAGAAAAAAGTCCAAAGGAAAGCCATCAATACCCTGAAATACAAACCAGAACTATGTATCAATTGTGGTATGTGCAGCACTGTCTGCCCTCACGGTGTATTCGGTCCGGGTAAAGATACAGCTAAAATTGTAAGATTCGAGGCATGCATGGAATGTGGAGCATGTCAGCTCAACTGCTCTACGAACGTAATCACGGTGGAAAGCGGAGTTGGGTGTGCCACTGCAATGATTTTGGCAGCCCTAAAACTTCGAAAAACAGAAAGCTGTGGAGAAAGTTGTTGAGAAATAACACATAACCAGCAATAATTGAAATTATGAAGATATTATATCATTTTGCCGAGACAAAAACAGAAATAAGTCTGTTATGATTTTATAGAAAGACTTGAAGAAAAGCTTAAGAGGGTTTTAAGTTAAAACCGAAAGGAAGGTCTAAGATAAAAATATGAAAATCAGTAAATATCTTTTAGAAATTATAGTATTCGTGTGTGGAGCGGTGGTTATGATGTTTGAGCTTGTTGGTTCAAGAGTGCTTGGACCATATTTTGGAACATCGATTTTTGTTTGGACTAGCTTGATAGGTATTATTTTGGGGAGTCTTAGTATTGGTTACTATTTAGGCGGAAAAATTGCAGATAAAAAATCCAGTTTTAAAAGTTTATCCCTGATTATTTTTTTAGCAGCAATTTCAATTGGCCTGATGGTTTCAATAAAAGATTTTTGGCTTATTGTTTTGCAAAATAGTTTTACAGATATCCGAACTTCCTCGGTTTTAGCATCTATTAGTTTATTTTTGCCAGCCAGCGTGTTTTTGGGAATGGTTTCTCCTTATGCTGTAAAATTAAAATTAAACAACTTAAATACTTCGGCTCAAACGGTAGGTAATCTTTATGCAATATCGACCACTGGAAGCATCTTCGGAACATTTTTAGCCGGTTTTTATTTAATTCCACACTTCGGCACAAATAAATTATTGATTATTTTATCAGTAACATTAATTATTATTTCGTTGGCACTTTCTTCAAAAAAAGACACTTGGATCAAGCTATCTGTTTTTGTTATTATTGTTATTGGTTGGTTTGTAATTAGTGGACTTAATTATATGCTCCCCAAAAGTGGATTTATAGATGTTGATACGGCCTATAATCGTATTTGGATTTATAATCGTATTGATTATAGGACGAATAAGATAGTTAAAATGATGGGAATCAACAACGAGAATAATTCGTCGATGTTTTTAGATAGTGACGAATTAGTTAACGAATACACAAAATATTATCATTTGGCAAAACATTTTAATCCGAATTTTAAAAAAACATTGATGCTTGGCGGTGCAGGGTATTCATATCCCAAGGACTTTTTACATAAATATCCCGGGGCAACAATTGATGTAGTTGAAATTGATCCCAAGGTGACCGAGCTCGCAAAAAAATACTTTAGATTAGAAGAAAATCCAAGGCTAACTATTTATCATGAAGACGGAAGGGTATTTTTAAACCAAACACAAGGAAAATATGATGTAATTTTTGGAGATGCTTTTAGTTCTCTTCATTCTTTGCCATACCAATTAACCACAAAAGAAGCGGTGCAAAAAAAATATAATATTTTGAATGATGATGGGATTGTTATATTAAACCTTATTTCAGCGATAGAAGGCGAAAAAGGTAAATTTTTAAGAGCAGAATACACAACATATAAAAGCCTTTTCCCACAAGTTTATTTATTTCCAGTGACATATTCGGGTTATGGCAATATGGTTCAAAACATAATTTTAGTAGCCCTAAAATCTGAAAAAGATCAAACTTTTAATGACAGCGATCCAAAGCTAAATGAATATTTGCAGCATTTATGGAAAAAGACGGTTGATGCGGATATTCCAATTTTGACTGATGATTTCGCACCAGTTGATTATTATATTAATAAAACGATTTAAAAAAATTAAATAAAATAGGGACACCAGGGAGAGATAGGGGGCAAAATATAAGGGGTTTATAATAAAGATTCGCCCTGTGTCTTTTATAATTCAAATCAATGTCTAAAATTATCTATTTTGGGGAATATAAATAATATAAGTATTTTAAAATAAATAGTAATTTTGTAAAAGCATGATAAAGGCAAACTGCCCGAAAGGGCAGGACGCAAAGTAATGGATCTAAAACATTGTCATTGCGAGAC
>Ga0208046_1000003_pt1 | contig 63970 bp, 48 predicted proteins | sample PL_2010_300m_FD_184161 | JGI IMG/M metagenome (GOLD analysis project Ga0208046, IMG submission 184161) | Freshwater microbial communities from Powell Lake, British Columbia, Canada to study Microbial Dark Matter (Phase II) - PL_2010_300m... | ecosystem: Environmental > Aquatic > Freshwater >... | reverse complement strand
TACCTACCATTGTCAGCGGTGTCCTTTCGGTTGGGCGTCACTGACTATTAGACGCACCAACCATCAGAAAGGTGTCAAGGCTTTTTCAACAGCCCCAGTCTACGCGTACAACCTGTACGGGTGTCCGAAGTAGAAGGAGGGAGCGATGACCAGCATTCGATACCTCGCGACCGCGCTGATAGTGATCTCGGCCGGCACGACCGCAATTGGACAGCAGCCTCCAACCGAGCTGAAACTGGCGCTGCCCGAGTACCAGGTGGTGACCCAGGACACGCTTGACTTCGCGATGATCCCGGGCGGAGAACTGCTTACCGAAGAGGAGGGCAGGCCGCTCGTGCCCTGCTTCGTCGAGCACGTCGACTTCCCGAGTGGCTGGCGAGTCCAGAATGTCACGCTGAGGCGTCAAGGCGAACCGGAGAGCCGGAGCGGACTGCGGCTGCCGGTGGTTGTCCTTGACATGTATCGGGAGAAGCCGGTCCTGATGAAGCAGGGACGCTACCCGGTCCGCGGGCACTCATGGCGGGTGGTCGACGTCCCGGGCGGTGGCTCGCGCCTGGCGGTTGCTGTCTACCCGTTCGATTACGACCCGGCGACCAAGGAGGCGACCTACTGCCGGGGGTACGAGTTTGATATCAGAAGCGCCCGGTCAATGGTCGAACTGACTGACGTCACGACCGACAAGCACTCTTACTCCCCGGCGGAAGTCGTGAACCTGAAGGCTGCCATCGGGAACGCCGGTGCGGCGCAGGACCTGTTTGCCGCGGCGGTGGTTCTGCGGGCTTCGACCGGGGACACGGTGGGTCGGCTGAAACGGCGGGCAGTGACTGCGCCGGCCGGCTCGTCGGCGGTAGCGCTGGAGTGGCCATCGAAAGGCACCGCGAACGGCGACTACTTCGCCGACGTGACGTTGAGCGACGGCGAGGGAAATATCCTCGACCGCGGGCAGGCTGCGTTCCGTTTGGGGGTTCCGGCCGGCGAGCAGTCAGAATTCCAGGTCGAGCCGCAGCACTTCAGACTCGGCGACGGTGTCGGGCTTTCGCTAAGCTTCAAGAACACCGGCTCGACCGTGCTGGCCGGGCAGGCGGTTTTCGAGGTGCGACTCAAAGACTCGCTGGTTGCCGAGATGAGAAGTGACTTCGAAGGCCTGGCCCCCGGTCGGAATCGCCGGTTCTCGGATTCCTGGAACACCGCTGCCGCTGAGGAGAACGCACTCTATGAGGCTATCGGGTACGTGTTCTACGAGGCGACGGCAACGTCGGCAGAGCGGATGGTCATCAGCACCAACGCCATGCCGTCTGCGGAGTTCAACGTCACGCCCGATAGCGTGACAGCAGGAGAGGAAGTCCGGTTCGACGGCAGTGGGTCGAAGGACTCTGACGGCGCAATCGTCGCCTATCACTGGGAATTCGGCGACGGCGGCGAGGCTGAAGGTGTCGCGGTAGGCCACGTCTATGCCGAACCGGGCGAGTTCCCGGTCACGCTGACCGTTACCGACGACGGCGGACGTACCGCAACGGCGGAGAGGACGGTGCCGGTTGCCGAATAGCCGGAGGCGCGTGCAGCACGTAGGGAGTGTGGCTACCCACGCCGGCGCTTCCGACCGGCGACTCCGGCGCGTGAGCCACGTGCCGGGTCGATGGCCGGCTGCGCGTCCCTTCGCAGGCTTACGAGGAGGAACTTCATGACCGAGAGCAAGTACACGGACGCAGGATTCTGTATCCTGCTGTTCCTGGCCGGTCTGGCCGTGGCCGGGCCGGTGCAGTTCTCCGGCTCGGCGAGTATCTATGGCGAGTACGGATGGGTGACCGGTACAGGTGACACGCTGGTTGAGCCGCGGCCGGAGTTGCGGTTCAGCCTGAGCCCGTCGGTGTCGTTCTGGGGTTTCCCACTATCGCTGGACGTGGACCTGAGCACGATGGAATCGGGCCTGCGGCAGCAGTTGAACAAGTACAGGTTCTTCCTGCATCCGTCCGAGTGGGCCGAGGGAATGACAAGCCTGTCCGGTTTCGGGCTGGCGATCAAGGGTATCGAACTGGGCTCGTGCAATCCGTCATGGTCGCCGTACACTCTGTTCGGCGTGCCGGTGCTCGGTGCCGCGGTCGAACTGAACCCGTGGTACGTGTACTTGGCCGGGGCGGCGGGCCGGACACAGCGCGCGGTTGCAGTCTCGGACTCGACCGAAGGCGCCTACTCGCGGATGCTCTACTCGGGCAAGTTCGGATTCGGCAAGAAGGAAGGAACTCACTTTTACCTGACCGCCTTGTACGCCGGTGACGACACAATTCCGCCTGTGGGCAACTGGCGGCCGAACCCGAACGACACAACCGACACCTTCGAGGTCGTGCGGCCGCAGGAGAACTACGTGCTCGGCGCTGAGTTCAACCTGGACCTGGCCGAGGGCGCGTTCCGGCTCGAGTCCGAGGTCACGGGGTCGGAACTGACTCGGGACAGGCGGCTGCCGGTCGAGAAATGGGACTGGATGCCGGAGTGGGCGGCGAACACGTTCAAGCCGCGGATGTCGAGCTCGGTCGACTACGCACTCAAAGTGCGGCCGTCCCTGAATGTGCTGGATACGAAGGTCTATGGCAGGCTCGAGTTCATCGGGCCGGGCTACCGGTCGCTGGGCGCACCGGGCCTGCGCAATGACAACATGGCCATCGGCGCAGGCATCGAGCGCAGTTTCCTGGACAACGCTGTTTCACTCTCGGCCGCATACACGAGCGAACACGACAACCTGCTGGCTCAGGCGGTGGAAGACAGCCTCGGCAGAGTCGTCCGCGTGCTCACCCTGAAGAGCGCCACGACGCGATTCACGAACTGGGAGGCGAGCCTTGGGCTGACGTTCCCGAATCTGCCGTACCTGCAGGTCGGATACTACCCTTACACGCAGGCCACCGACAACCTTGACTCAATGGCCCAGGTAGCATCAACTTCGTTGACAAAGGGCAACGTGGTTTCGGTGAGCGCAGGCCACAGCTTCGAGACCGGCAAGCTCTCGCACTCACCCGGGGTCTCGGTCGGCTACAACGACCTGAGCGGCGACGACCCGACCGGCGATAACACGAGTTGGGATGCAGGCTTGAACTACGGGCTGGGATTCGAGTTCCCGCTTTCCTTGTCGGCAAGCTGCGGGTTCAGCAAGTCGGAGGCGGCGACGGATACCGCGCCTGATAACCGGCTCTACTTCGACGTCACGCCGTCGTACACGCTGTTCGAAAGGTGGACGAACAGCCTGAGCCTGGGTGGAACGTTCGGTAGCGGGACACGAATAGACGCGCGCCTGACCTCGTCGTTCCCGATATGGAAGATATGCGACGCCAGCGTTGGGATCAGCGACGCAATCTACAACGGTGGCGCCGATGGCGACTACAACGACCTGCGCCTGACCGCGCAACTGAGCAAGAGCTGGTAGTCGCGCCACCGAGGCGGCAAGGACGGTCTCCGGTTGCCGGCATGGAGTCTGTAGCGCCAAACCGCAAGCGGCGAGCGGTTGACTCCCACCCGCCGCACGCTACTATGTCCGCGAACAGGACGGCACGACGAGCTGAGATGAGCAAGATACTTCCGAAACCGACAGGCACAGAACTGCATCACTCGTGTCAGTGAGCGCTGACAACCAGGGCGAGTCCGCTCTACCTCGCCTCTACACCGACCTCGCGGCGTGGTGGCCGGTGCTGTCCAACCCGGACGACTATGCCGAGGAGGCCGAGTTCTACTGCAAGTACCTGCGCGAAGCGAGCCGGATTCCGATCAGGTCGGTGCTCGAGCTCGGCTCAGGCGGCGGCAACAACGCCTCGTTCCTCAAGGCTTACTTCGAGATGACCCTGGTCGACCTCGCGCCCGCCATGCTCCGCGTCAGCCGCAGCCTGAACCCGGAGTGCGAGCACATCCACGGTGACATGCGCGATGTCCGCCTGGGCCGGGTCTTCGACGCCGTGTTCGTCCACGACGCCATCGCCTACATGACCACCGCCGACGACCTGAGACGGGCGATCGAGACCGCCTGGGTCCATCTCCGGCCGGGCGGTGCAGCGCTCTTCTGCCCGGACTTCGTCAAAGAGACGTTTCGGCCCCAGACCAAACACGGCGGCCATGACCGGATGCTGCGCAGCCTGCGTTACCTCGAATGGACCTGGGACCCCGACCCGGAAGACACCACGGTTGTGACCGACTTCGCGTACCTGCTGCGGGACAAGGACGGCGTGCGCATCGAGTACGACCGGCACGTCACCGGTCTGTTCCCGCGTGCGGTTTGGCTGCGGCTGCTTGAGGAACAGGGATTCAAGACCGAGACCCGGAGCTTCGAGGCGACGACGCCGGACCGGGTCACGTGTGAGGTATTCCTCGCCTCGAAGCCCGCCGACTGAAGTCCGGGAATCCGGGACACTTCCGTGAAGAGCCGCGCATTTGACGTGGTCGGCTTACGGCTCACGGCCGACGGCTCAGCGCCGTCCGCCAATCGTCAATCGTAAATCCGAAATTCCTCGGAAAGCTCCCTGCAAAGTTCATCGGAACGTTGCTCTCAACGTGTCCTACATTGTTGCTTCCAGCGTGTGTTTCAGGGCGTAGGCAAATGGACCGGCCAATGCGTGTTCAAGCGCGGCCGCTATCGTATCGCGACCTGTTTCGGAACTCGTTCGCGTTGAAGTTCACTGCGTTGTTCGCGTAGAAGTTCGGGAACAAGGTCGTCGCGAAATTCCCCGCATTGTCAGTCATGAAGTCTCTTTCGATGTCTCCTCAGAAGGCATGCCGAAAGCTACCCGGGGGGGCATAGGAGGGTATTTGACCCAGATTGGAGCTAGGGACTTAGGACTAGGGGACTTAGGACGCTTTAGGGCCACCGGCGGAATGTGTACTATACTACATATTGAGACTCGGGAATGAACTGCATTTCTGACCATCCGCGCCGGCGTTCCCACCTCGCCATTCATCGTCCTGCGCTCACGGCTATCCGGCCATCACCTGCCCGCCTGTAGGCTCGCGCGTCAGCGCACGGTCCCGGATGCTCTCGTGGCTACCGCTCTTCACGACACAACTCCTTTCACCGGTATTAGAGAAGCTGCGACCCCCAAACGTAACACGGCTCGTTCATTCGTACATCGTTCATCGTCCTTCGTTCTTCTAACTCCCTCATCGCTTATCGCTTATCACTCATCACTCTTCTTGGTGGCCACTCCCCGGCTGGTTGGGGGAGCCCTTGGCCCCTGAGCAGCCTCTGGCCCTGACGCCGCTCCGGCCCCGAGACCAGCGCCGGCACTAGACACTGCACTCGCCGCTGTCCCGGCCCTCGTTCCAGTCCCAAGACCAGTCCTCGCACCGGCTCCTGCCCATCGTGCCGCAGCAGCGCCTGCTCCTGGCGCGGCCCCTGCCACCAGACCTGTCTCCTGCCTTGGCCACGCTCAAGCCCTCCTTCCGGCCGCCGCCCCAGCCCCAAGACCAGCCCTCGCGCTTCCGCTTGCTCTTGGCCCTTGAGCAGCCCCTGCTCCGGCTCTTGCCCCAGTCCCCGCTCCAGCCGCTGCTCTGGCCCTCAGTCCTGCACCTGCCCCGCTTTTCTCGCAACCCGCCACTCGACCGCTTGACCACTCGACCACTTCCGCGCCATCCTTCATCAGCCATCCCGCTGCTTGACTTGCAGCGTCCGACGCCTATTCTCTTGCCGCAATGGGTACGCCTGCACCCGACGCCGTCAAACGTCTGGTCGACCGCTTCGACCAAGACCGCAAGGTCTTCCTCGCCGGCGACTACAAAGAAGAACAACTCCGCCTTGAGTTCCTCAATCCGTTCTTCACCGCACTCGGCTGGGACATGGACAACAAGCAGGGCCTGTCCGAGACCTTCAAGCAGGTCATCCACGAAGAGTCAATCAAGGTCGCGGGTGCTTCCAAAGCCCCGGACTACACCTTCCGCATCGGCGGCCGCCGCACCTTCTTCGTTGAGGCCAAGAAGCCTGCGGTCAACCTCGCCACGGACTCCGCCCCGGCCTTCCAGTTGCGCCGCTACGCCTGGACCGCCCGGCTGCCGGTCTCAATCCTCTCCGACTTCGAGGAGTTCGTGGTCTACGACTGCCGCCTCCGCCCGTTCAAGACCGACAAACCCGCAACCGCCCGCACCATGTTCCTCGGGTATCAGGACTACGCCGAGCGCTGGGACGAACTCTCCGGCCTCTTCTCGCCCGACGCCATCCAGCGCGGAGCCCTTGAGCGCTACGTCGAGTCCACCAAGACCAAGAAAGGCACGACCGCGGTTGACGACGCCTTCCTTGAAGAGATTTCCCGCTGGCGCGACCTGCTGGCAAAGAACATCGCGCTCCGCAACCCGCGTCTCTCCACCCGTGAGCTCAACTTCGCGGTCCAGCGCACGATTGACAGGCTCATCTTCCTCCGCATCTGCGAAGACCGGGGCATCGAAAGCTACGCCTATCTACAGTCGCTTCTGAACGGCGAGCGGGTCTATGCCCGCCTGCTCAAACACTTCCGCGACGCCGACGACAAATACAACTCCGGCCTCTTCTGCTTCACGCGGAAAACCGGGACTGTACCGGATTGCGGCCGCGTCCGCGCGGCCGGGGACTGTCCCGAGTTTTCCGAGGGACCGGACCTGCTGTCGCTGGAACTGAACATCGACGACAAGCCGCTCAAAGACATCATCGGCAACCTGTACTACCCGGACAGCCCTTACGAATTCTCGGTCATGCCCGCGGACGTGCTCGGCCAGGTCTACGAACAGTTCCTCGGCAAAGTCATCCGACTCACTGCCGGCCATCAGGCCAAAGTTGAAGAAAAGCCCGAAGTCCGCAAAGCCGGCGGCGTCTACTACACGCCGACCTACATCGTAGACTACATCGTCAAGAACACCGTCGGCAAGCTGCTCGAAGGCAAGACGCCTAGACAGGCCGAAGACCTCCGTATCCTCGACCCTGCCTGCGGGTCAGGTTCCTTCCTCCTCGGCGCCTATCAGTACCTGCTCGACTGGCACCTTGAGCACTACGTGCAGCACAAGCCAGAAAAGGGTGTCATTCTGAGCGAAGCGAAGAATCGTCGCCCCTCTCCTTCTGTCACCCCGAGTCCTTCGAGGGGTCTCGCCCCAAGCAATGCATCCGCGCCCCTGTACCAAGACAGCAAAGGAAACTGGCGACTAACGACCACCGAGAGAAAGCGCATCCTCCTCAACAACGTCTACGGTGTTGATATCGACTCGCAGGCCGTCGAAGTAACCAAGCTCAGCCTCCTGCTCAAAGTCCTCGAAGGTGAGAACCAGGAAACGCTCAAGAGCCAGCTCAAGTTCTTCCACGAGCGGGCGTTGCCTGACCTTGGCACCAACATCAAGTGCGGCAACAGCCTCATCGGCCCGGACTTCTACCAAGGCGAGCAACAGGCCCTCTTCGCCGACGAAGAAGAACGTCTACGCGTCAACACCTTCGACTGGAACCAAGGCTTCCCCGACATCATGAAGGCTGGCGGCTTCGACGCCGTCATCGGCAACCCACCTTGGGGCAGCTTTTTCTCGGAGCCCGAGACGACGTACCTTCGCTCGCACTACGCGAGCAAGATGGGCGAGGCCGAGTCCCACCTGTTCTTTATCGAACGAGCACACAAGCTGCTCAGCACGACTGGGCGCCTCGGGTTCATCACTCCTAACACCTGGCTGACGGTTCTGCGCTCACGAGAGATCAGAGAACTTCTATTACGGTCCTCTACATTCTACGAACTGTATGAACTGTCTAAGTACGTCTTCGCCGATGCGCCAGACATCGTCCCGCTGCTCATTTTCCTAGGTCCCGGGGCAAGGCCCAAGTTACCGTGCGTGGTGCGCCGAGCCAACATCACCAAGATCACGGCGTCTTCCTTCGGAGGCGCGTTCACCGAAGAGCGTATCGCGCCTACGGTGTGGCGGGAAGCCGACTGCGTGATTAACATGCGCTTGAGCAGCGCTACGAACAGCATCCTTGAGTCCTGTCGAAAGGACTCCGTGCCGCTCTCCACGCTTTGTGACGTGCTCTACGGCATCAAGACTGGCGACAACCCGAGATTCCTTGCCCGTGTCCGTTCTAAGACTCACAGCGTTAAGGCACTGAAGACCGGTGAGATTGGGCGCTACCGACTCGAATGGAAGGGCCTGTATCTCTGGTGGTCTCAAGAGCTGGCAGGTTACCGAACATCGCCTGTCGCCGTTCCCAAGATAGTCGTGCAGTACATCAGGAAGATAAGCCTGCCGAGGCGCATCATCGCCGTGCTCGATGAGAAGGGCCAGTATTACCCTCTCAACAACTACTCGTACATCGCCGCTAGGTCGCGCGGGCCGGACCTCAAGTACATCTTGGGCATCGTGAACTCATCCCTCATGAACTTCTACTTCGCCAACACGTTCCTCGACTACAACATCAAACCAACCTACTTGCAGCAACTGCCAATCCGAGTGAAGGACCCCTCTGTCAAGGCCGACAAAACGAAGCATGACAAGATGATCGGGATGGTCGAGACGATGCTGAAGCTGCACAAGGACTTACCCAAGGCCAAAACGCCGCATGAGCAGGAATCCCTCCAGCGCCAGATTGCGGCCACCGACAAGCAGATAGACGGGCTGGTTTACGACTTGTATGGACTCTCGGAGGAAGAGATTGGCATCGTCGAAGATCACCATCAGTGAACAGCCAATGCAGCATAGATGAGTCAACCTGAGACGGACGTAGGCACCCAAACCCTTGCCGACGTGTTCGAGGTGCGCGGAGACTGGTGGTTGCCGCGCTCTCCAAACCGCAAGGTGGCGGGCACACTAAAGTTCGACCCTGCGAGAGGTGCTAGACTCGAACTTATGGGGTCACTGGCCGGACAGCACACGCTGGAGTTCGGCGTATACCACGTCATCCTTGGAGAAGCCCTCGATGGTACGCCAATCACGTTGACCGGGTGTGACATGTCATCGCTGCCACCCCACGTTCTGCAGATGGGGCGACTCGCGTGCGACTACGAACCAACGGCGGTGTTTCGGGGGAGTCACTTCGCCTCCATTGACAATATCGTGCTTGACTCGCTCAAGGTGAGCTATGATTGCCTTCCCGCTTGGATGCAGCTTGAGGCCGTGCGGGAAGAAACGGGGCCGGGCGACACTCGTCAGACACTCTTCCTACAGGAAAGCACCGAGAGCCACGTGCTGGATGACGCGACACTGGTGTTCCGTGTGTCCCCCGAAGTTCGGAGAGAACCGTGTACATACAGCGTCCGCGCTCGTGCCAGTGTTGAGTTTGCGCCCACCAAGCCGACTCACTATTCGAACTTGATGCGGAACTTCGTATATCCGATGCAGAATCTGCTGAGTTTGGCGATGGACGCCGAGGCGAAGCCGCTCGCAGTTGAGGGTACCGTGGCTGGCGCGCCTTCGGCCGACAGACCAGTGAGGGTCACCTACTCGGACTTCTTCCAGTCAAGGCTGCGGCCAAGGCCACTGGAAGAATTGTCGCCTGTCATCTTCAGCCTTGCGTCCCTCGGTGCAGATACGACGCGGTACCTCCGAAGTTGGTTCAGCAAGGCAGATCTTCTCAGGCCCGTGTGCGACCTTTTCTTTGGGGTTGCGCACCACCCCCTCATGTACACCTCCCAGCGCTTCCTAAGCTATTGCCAAGCTTTCGAGACCTACCACAGACGCCAGCGAAGTGGAGCGTACATGGCCAAGGAGGACTTCTCACAGGTGTTGTGCACCATCTGTGCTTCGATACCTGCAGCGCTGCCCAGGAACCTGGATAACAACATCCGAAGCCGGCTCAGACACAGCTGCGAATTCTCGCTCAAGGACCGCCTGCGGCAGGAGTTGGAGGTGCTCTGGCCGCTTGTGGGAATCGGATTCCGCAGTGATACTGGCTTACGACGCGTGAGTGTGGAGAGCTTCGTCGATTTGGTAACCCGAACGAGGAACGGCCTCACGCACGAGGGCAGATTTCCAGATAGCATCAAGAACGAGCACGTGTGGCACGCCAGCCGTCTGCTCAAGATGCTTATTGAGTGCATCCTTCTAACGGAGGTGGGATTCAGCGTGGAGCAGTTGCCGGGACTCGTGAAGCCAGCGAATCGCTACTTGCACTCGCTGGATGCTCTGGCCAAAGGAGAATGAAGGAGCAGTCACCCTGCTTGATGACGGCGGCAAGGCACGGCATGACGAGATGGTCGAGTTGGCGCGGAGAGTGATGGGGAAATTAGGGACAGTCACCTATTAGGGCCTCCATTCTCGCAGGCGATGTCAAGGCACGGCACAGCGGCATTTCAGATTGCAGATTGTAGATTGCAGATTGGCGGGCAAGGCGAGGGATGGAGAGCCAACGGCTGACGGCTTGCGGCTTGTTGCCAGCATGCCCGTTTGACGGGTCTGACCAGAGGGGCTATACTGAACCGTGACTGCAAAGCACAGGCCGCTCCTCTATCTGGAGACCTCGGTGTTCGGCTTCTGTTTCGACAAGGAGCCGCGCAACGTCATCCGGCGCGAGGCCGCGCTGGCGCTGTTCGAGCAGGTCCGGCTCGGAGTGCTGAACGCCGTCACGTCACCGGTAACGTTCCTGGAGCTGGATCGCGCGGCCGAACCTCTCCGGTCTGAGCTGATGGCATTGCTGGCAGACGTGCAGATACTGGAGGCCGATGAAGCAGAGGTGGCCCGGCTGACAGCGGTCTATCTGGACGAGCAGGTCATTCCGCGGCAGCATCTCAATGACGCCAGGCACGTTGCCTTTGCGACCATAGGCAAGGCGGACGTGCTCGTGTCGCTGAATCTCCGTCACATCGCCAACGACTGGGCGGAACGAAGCATCGGCGCAGTCAACCTGCGCGAGGGGTATCAGGTGCTGCGCGTGAAGACTCCCGAGGAGGTGCTCAGATATGAAGATTGACGGACTGGACTGGATGGACTGGCTGCACAAGACCCGCCAGAAGATGGAAGACGAGCGCAAGCGCAACGGCCAGAGCGAAGTAGAGTGGCTCAAGGAAGCACAAGCGCGGGCCAAAGCAATCAAGCAGGAACTCGCTGGTTGCGGGACACCGGTCGCCCGCGACCGCAAGACTGACGACTAGCCGCCGAGACCGAGAGAAATAGGCGGCAAGGCGCACGCGGCCGGGGGGCCGCGAGTGAGGCGCGTCCGCGCCCAAGGTCATATTCCAGTGACCAGTCTGCAGGTTGCAGTATTGAACTAGGTCACTTGATCCCTCGATCTCTCGGTCCCTTTCCCTGTCGATTGCAGATTGGCGGCAGGGCTCGGCCTCGGATGGTGAGCTTGGTCGAGACGATGATGACAGCCGACGGCTTGCGGCTTACAGCTTACGGCTTGGGGGAGGTCGAGATTCGGATAGTTGACGCACGGTAGCGAGCATGGCCAAGGAACCGAACTGGTCGCCGGCCGAGCTGAAGGTAATCGACCGCCACGTGCGTTACCTCGGTCGGGGTCGCCACGCAGACGCGCTCGATGCCGCCAGGGCCTGCATCCCCGAGCTGGAGCGCATCTGGAAGCTGCGACGGCCTCATGCGCGCCGACGACTCGGCGGCATTCACCAGAGAGTTCTGGGTCGAGCCAGCACACTCGGACTCGCTTGGTCGAAGCACAGATGGACTCCGGAAGAGATACGGGAATCAGGGACAGTCACCTATTAGGGCCTCCATTCTCGCAGGCGATGTCAAGGCACGGCATGACAAGATGGTCGAGTCACGCGGAGAACGATGAGCGATTGAGCAAGAGCGATGAGTGATGAGTGCGAAGTGATGAGCGAGGAGCGGAGAGGGAGAGCGAGGAGCGGAGAGGGAGAGCGAGGAGCGCGGAACGATGAGTAACGGGCGCGGGAATGCGGGCTTGGTCGAGCGGAGTGACAGCTATCGGCTCACAGCCAGTAGCTCTCGGCCCACGGCTGCTGGACTTGAGGCAGGCGGACGTTAGAATACCAGTATGAGCGGCGTCAACGGCAGCGCGGACGGCGGCCCGGTCGTCTATACGGTCGGCCACTCGAATGTCGCGCAGGAGGCGTTCATCGCTCTGCTGAAGCAGCACGGCATGGAGGTGCTGGTGGACGTGCGGTCTCAGCCGTACTCGAAGTACGTTCCTCATTTCAACGCCGGCGCTCTGAAGCCTGCCATCTTGGCCGCGGGCATGAAGTATCTGTATCTGGGCAAGGAGTTGGGGGGCAGGCCTGACGACAAGCGGTACTACGACAGCGACGGGCATGTCCTTTACGGTCTTGTCGCCGAGAGCGAAGAGTTCAAGGCCGGAATCGAGCGGCTGCTGCGCGGGGCCCGCGAGCATCGCGTGGCCCTGATGTGCAATGAGGAAAACCCGGCTGAGTGCCATCGTCGGCTCCTCGTCGGCCGGGTACTGAGCGAGAGGGGCGTGAGAATTCTGCACATCCGCGGCGACGGTCGCATCGAGCCGGAAGAGGAGTTGGCCGCGGCGGAGCAGCCGGCCGATACGGGCCAGCAGGAATTCACGTTCGCTGTACACGAAAGGCCAGCATGGAAATCTACACGGTCGGTTTCGCAGGCAAGACCGCCGAAGCGTTCTTCGGAGCGCTGAAGCGGGCCGGAGTCGGGCGCGTCGTTGACGTCAGGCTGAGGCCGGACGGCGGGCTCTCGCTCTTCGCGCGTGGCAAGGACTTGCCTTTCTTGTTGCGGGAGCTGTGCGGGGCCGAGTACGTCCATGAGCCGCAACTCGCTCCTACGAAAGACATTCTCTCCGACTACCGGAAGAAGAGGATTGACTGGCCCGAGTACGAACGCCGTTACCGCGCCTTGCTCGACGAACGCGGCGTGGCCGGGAAGCTGGATCGGGCTTTGTTCAGCGTTCCGGCCGCGCTCTTGTGCAGCGAGGCGTCGGCCGACCAGTGTCATCGCCGCCTTGCGGCCGAGTACCTCCGGTCGCACTGGCCGGATGTCACCGTGACCCACCTGTAGCGTTCTCGTGCGCATCGTCGTGAACCACTTGACCCGGATGCAGCCCGGGTTCGTCTGCATCGCGGGCATTGACCTTGCAACGGGTCGTCACGTCCGGCCGGAGTTGCCCGGCCGGGTCCGCATTGACATGCTGGGGCCGAACGGCGGGCCGTTCGACATGGCGGTCGAGGTGGAGCTCGGACGGGTGAAGCCGCACCCCAGTCCGCCCGAGGTCGAGGATTGCCTGGTGACTCCTTCCGCGCTGCGCAAGGTGAGAGACTTGCCGGCCGACGAGTTCTGGCGGCTGCTAGAGTCTGTGGCCAAGCCAAGGCTGGTTGAGATATTCGGGGCCGGCTTCTGCAAGCATGGAGCTACCTGGGTCATCGAGCCGGGCAAAGGCGAGGCATCGCTCGGTTGTCTTGTGCCTCAAGCGCCTCCGTTCCTGGAGGTCTGCGTCGAAGACTATCAGGGTCAGCCGAAGCAGCGCATCCGCTGCCACGTGCGGGACCGGGACGGCGAGTGCTTTCCGCCGGTTACCGACTTACGGCTGTACTGCGCTGACCAGAAGACCCCACGGCATGAGTTGGTTGCCGACCTGAACCGGCGGATGAAAGCCGGGGCGTCAGCGATTCTGAGCGTCGGTGTGACGAGGGTAATGAGTCAGGACAAGCACTGGTTGCAGGTCAATAACCTTCATCTGAGCGACAACCCGATTTGGCGCTTGCCTACGGAACAGGAAGAGGCCGAAAGGCCGGATGTACGGACGCCGCGCCGCACCGAAGCTCGCATCATGCCGACCGAGAGGAAGCCGCCCGGCGAAGCAATACGTGATGGCGCCATCGAGGCGGCGCTCAGGAAGTACTGGGGCTACGAGCAGTTCCTGCCCTTGCAGCGCGAGGCAATTGAGTGCGTGGTTACCGGCCGAGACTCGGTCGTCGTGCTGCCGACCGGCGGCGGAAAATCGCTCTGCTACCAGATTCCGGCCGTCATCATGCCCGGTCTGGCCGTCATCGTTTCGCCTCTAATCTCCTTGATGAAGGACCAGGTTGATGGCCTTGCCGAGTGCGGCATTCCCGCGGCCCGTCTGGACGGCAGTCTCTCTTACGAGGAGCGGGCAGACGTCGTGAGCCGGATGCGGCGACAAGCGCTGAAGCTGCTGTACGTTGCCCCGGAGCGGTTGGTGACGGACGACTTTGCCGAACTCCTGCGGCAGATTCGGATTTCCTTCGTTGCGATTGATGAGGCGCACTGTATCAGTGTCTGGGGACACGATTTCAGGCCGGAGTACCGGCAGCTCGGAACGCTCAAAGAACTCTTTCCAGACACGGCCGTTCACGCTTACACTGCCACTGCGACCGAAAGGGTTCGCCAGGACATTGCCGAGCAGTTGCGCCTGGAACGACCGGCCGTGATTGTCGGGTCTTTTGACCGGCCCAACTTGGTCTATCAAACCCAGCGCCGGCACAACGTCCTGGTGCAGGTGAGCGCGGTAATCGACCGGCACAAGAACGAATCGGGCATTGTCTACTGCATCCGGCGGGCCGACGTGGACAAGCTCTGCGCTGACCTGGCCGGACGGGGCTACACGGTCAAGCCCTACCACGCAGGGATGGACAACGATGACCGAGAACGCAGCCAGGATGCCTTCTTCGAGGAGCGGGCGAACACCATGGTGGCCACGGTCGCCTTCGGCATGGGCATTGACAAGTCAAACGTGCGTTACGTCGTCCACGCCGGCATGCCCAAGTCGCTTGAACACTATCATCAGGAGAGCGGCCGGGCCGGCCGAGATGGACTGGAAGCGGAATGCTGCATCTTCTATTCCGGCGCTGATTACGCGACCTGGCAGATGGTGATGCGCGATATGGAGCCAGCCCCTAAGGCCGCCGCGCTGGAGATGTTGAACCTCATGTACGGGTACTGCACCGGCGTCACCTGCCGCCACCGAGCACTTCTTGCCCATTTCGGTCAGGACCTCAAAGCGCCGAACTGCCAGGCCTGCGACGTGTGCCTGGGCAACCTTGACTGCATCGAGGATCCGCTCCCGACTGCCCAGACAATTCTGTCCTGCGTCTTGCAGTTGGGCGAGCGCTTCGGGGGTGACTACACAAGTCTGGTGCTGACCGGCTCCAAAGAAGAGCGAATACTGGCCAACTGCCACGACAAGTTGAGCACCCACGGCCTCCTGTCCCGTTTCTCGAAAAGGGTCGTCCGCGACTGGGTCGAGCAGTTGGCCGCGCAGGGGTATATTGACAAAGTTGGGGAGTATAACGTCCTGAAAGTAACGGAGTCGGGCCGACAGGTGCTCAAAGGCGAAGAGACACCCAGACTGCTCAAGCCCGCCGAAAAGAGGGCAAGAAAGGCCAAGGCGGCGGTAGTTGGCTGGCAGGGCGTTGACGAAGGGCTGTTTGAGAAGTTGAGGAAGCTTCGCCGCCGGCTTGCCGAAGAGAAGCACGTTCCAGCATACGTTGTATTCAGCGACGCGGCCCTGCGCGACATGGCACGGCTGAAGCCCGCGACGACCGAGGATTTCCTTGAGGTCAACGGCGTGGGTGAGAAGAAGTGTGAGCAATACGCACAGGTTTTCCTTCACGCGATTGCCCAATGTTGCCGGTAGGGGCAAGACCAGGGTCTCTCGGGGACGTCTTCTTGAAACGGATTATCCGTGGGCTATCAGTGTCACCATCTCCGGCCTGGCGCGGCATGATAAGATGGTCGAGTCACGCGGAGAACGATGAGCGATTAGTGATGAGCGATGAGTACGGAACGATGAGTGCCGGGCACGACAGCGAACGGTTCACGGCCGGCAAATCCTGGCCAACAGCTCCATCCGGTTTGACAAGCTCGGCCAGTCCGCTACCATGTCCGCGAATGTGACGGCCTTCAGCTAGCGGCCTACCGCTGACGGTACTGGCCGAACTTGATGCAGGCGGGACGATGCAGGCAGCTTCCTCAAAATGAATGTGAGGACCAAGGAGGATTGATTCGTCGTTTGACATTCGGCCTTGCGGCCCTGGGACTGCTGGCGACGTCTTGTGTGTTCGCGCCGATGGCCTACCACGATGGATTGCCGGCGTCCATGCCCGCACCCGGCTTCGCCGCCGTGAGGGTCGAGTACAACCGGGCGTACTGGCGGCACGACAGCATCTCGGCGGAACCGTACGTGTATTGGGGCGGTGGTCTACGTTTCGGACAGGAATGGCGGAGGTTCTGTTTCGAGGAGGGGCTGACCGTGCTGAATCCCGGCGTGACTCTGCCTTGTCTTCAGGGTGGCGTCGGGCTGCGCAATCCGGCTGTGACTCTGCGAGCCCTCTGGACCCCCGTTGCGCTGGGCTCCAGAATCCAGTTCGACCCGATGCTCTGGTGGCAGGTGTCGGCCTTGGTCGGCACACCAAGGAAGTTGCGGGGTTTCGGGATCTCAACTGGCGCGCGCACGAGTCGGATCGGAATCGGCCCGATGGCCGTATTAGACTACTCGCACAGCGGCATCTCTTTCCGGCTGGAAGGTTCGATGACCTTCCGGACGCCGTGGGCGGATAGCGCGGTGCAGGGCCGGGTTCTAACTGTGGGGCTGAGCGCCGAGCCGACCAAGGAGATTCCACGCAAATGACCCTCTTCCGCCAGCAGGATGGCCGGGGACGCTAGCCGGATTCCGTTCGCGCAATTGACACAACCCGCCCGATTATTCATAATGGTCGCGCTGATTCAGAGGTTTGCCCGTGTTTGACGAAGACCGAAGATATGGGAAGCGTCCCGCGTGTACCATTGGCACCGACCGATAGCCCGAGCGTGAAGGAGAAGGTAATGAGAAGACTGCTGTTCGCTGCTTTGGCATGCACACTCATCGCGCCGTTGGGTTGCACGTCCAAGGGATGGAAGGTCCAGCTCCGGGTCGGCCCCGGCAGCGTCGAGGCTACGCCCGAGGGCTCGCGCATCTCGGCCTTCGTCGCGGTCACCAACGCGGAAGGACAATACCCGGATACAGACCTCGTGGTCACGGTAACCAACAAGGTCGACGGTGTCTCGACCACGGTCGCGGTGCCCGCGAACAAAGGCACCTGGATGGGGTTTCTCTTCTACACCGACGGCCGGGTCTGGCCGACCTCGGACGTCGAGGCCACTGCCGTTACGCCCGAGGGCAAGACCATCTCGGCCAAGCGACACTACGACGCTGGCGGGACACCACTGCCGAGTCCGGCAACTTCGTTCGCGCTCGACTCAACGAACCGGCAGGTCGTGATGACCGTCGGCTCGGTCACGGGCGCGAAATCTTACCGGTTCTGGCTGAGCCGCGGCACCGCACTATTCGACATCGGCTGGGGCAGCCCGTTCCGCACGACACCGTACACGGATACGTTGTCGTTTGATTCACTGTAGTCCGGCCAGCTCTACACATTGTGCGGTCTGGCCACGAACCTCGACATGCCGGCGCTGAAAGACGGCCCGGCTGCGCTGACGAGCGTCCCGACCCTTGCGACCCAGACGCTTGTCACCGGCGGGCAGTTCAACAACCTGTCGGTCGCGGGTTCGCCACGGCCCTTCGCCGAGTCCCCGGCCGAACCGGGCATCCTGCAGGCCCGCTCCACGGAGTAGTGACCGCCAAGCTCCTCAAGGCTGTCAGCCGTGAGCCGTAAGCCGTGAGCCATATGCCCGGAGCAAGACTGGAGAAGGTCGGGCCGGACAATCTGGCACGCTGCGGCATCGGCTGCCTGACGAATCCGAAGAACGTGGGCTTCCGGCCCAAGTTCGAGTGGCTGCAAGCACGCTTTGCCGAGGGCCTGCGGATGCTTCTGTTCCGCGATGACCAGGGGCATCCCTTTGCTTTCCTCGAATACACGCCGGGCGAGTGCGCATGGCGGCCGGTCGACGCCAAGGGCTGGTTCTTCGTGCATTGCCTCTGGGTTTACTCGAAAGGGCAGAAACTGGGCGGGCTCGGCCGCCGGCTGGTTCTGGCTTGCGTCGAGGAAGCACGCAAGGCCGGCGTACTCGGCGTCGCGGCGATGACGAGCGATGGCCCGTGGATGGTCGGCAGGCAGGTCTTCACCAAGTGCGGGTTTGAGGAAGTCGCGAAGGCAGGCCGGTTCGAGCTCGTCGCGCACCGCCTCAGGTCGGGCCCGGCACCGCGCTTTCGGGACGTGAGCAAGCAACCGGCCGGACGTCGTGGTCTTGAGGTAATCTACTCCGTCCAGTGCCCGATGCTGCCGAAGTCCGTGCACGACCTGTCCAAGATTGCGGCCGGGCTCGGGCTGAAGCTAAAAATCACCAAACTCATGAGCGCACGCGAGGCGCAGGCCGCACCTTCTCTCTATGGCGCCTTCAGCCTCTTGTGGAACGGCCGGCTCCTGGCCGACCACTACGTGAGCGGCACGCGGTTTAAGAACACCCTCCGCGAGGAGGGAATCGGGCGGGCGAAGCGGCTCGTGACAAGACCGAAGTGAATCCGGGGACGCCGACCGGATCGGGCGCGCGCACTCACCAGAACCGCGGGAGGACGAGCCGGCTGCGGCCGTAGCGGCCGGTGAGGACGAAGTTGGGAGTTAGTCGTTAGGAGTGAGGTGGGACTCGGAGGAAATCAGAAGTCAGATATCAAAGTCCGGAGTGCGGAAGTGCCCTCACGCCTCGCAGGACGCTCGACAGCTTCCGCTCTCCCTGCCCGGTGAAAGCGCAGGGCCAGCAGCACCTGCTGCCGCGCCAGCAGGTGCAAGGGCCTGGCGGCCGTGCCGGCGGGGCTTGAGGAGCTAGCTCGCGCGGGCCCGGCGCAAGCCGCGAAAACCGAGCACGCTTACCAGCATACCTCCGGCGAAGAGCAATAAGTCAATCGCGTCCATGCCGCCACCGCCGGTCAGCACGCCCACCAGCCCGACAACGGCTGCCAACAATCCGGCGACTATGGCAAGGATGCCGATCGTCTTTGCACGCTTTGTCGAGGGGGGTGGAACGGGAGCAGCTACTTTCTCACTGTCTGACATCGGACCTCCTTTTGTACGTCCAATGGACCGCAGAGTCAGCGCTACACGTTGGCAGGTACACTCTCGGCGGAAGAATACCATCCCCTCGGACATTGTCAAGTGAAACTCAGACTGGTCAAACACGGCTCTACGGCCCGAGCAGCGCGTCGAGCTTCTTCGACAGGCGCGCGGCCAGGTTCTTGGAGTAGCCCGTATGAACATCAGCGATTCTGCCCTGCCGGTCCACGACGATGAGTGTCGGGTAGCCGGTGACCCCGTACTCCTTTGCCAGATCTCTCCCGGCCAACAGACTCGGGTACCCCGGTTTGACCTTCTGGACCGCGAAACGGGCGTCATTCGGGTCCTTGTCCACGTTCATCCCGAGTATCGCCACCGGCCGCTCAGCGTAGCTCTTCGCCACCTCGGTCAGCGCGGGCATCGCGAGTACGCACCACGGGCAGTCCTTGTACCACCAGTCGAGCACGAGCACTTTGCCTCGGTAGTCCTTGAGCGAATGTTCCTTGCCCGCGAGGTCGGTGAGCTTCCACGCCGGGGCCGGTTTGCCCCGCCACTGCAGCCGGGCCCGCAACCTGGAGAGCTGGTATTCGGTTGACTGCTCGTGCTGTTTGATGTCCTGGTCCAGGAGGCCGATGACCGTGCTGTCCTGCGTCTGCAGCAACGCGTTCTGCAGCATTGCCAGGCCGCGTTTCTCGACCGTTCCGCTCGTGTCTTCAGGGTCGCCGCTCTCAAGTTCCTTCTCATACGCCCTTTTCACATCGAAGTAGCCGATGATGTCACGGAACCGCGGCTGGAGGCTCGCGACGTCGAACTTCGTCACCGAATCGAGCCTGATGCTCCCTCGCGATTCGTTCTTGCTCGCAGCTTCCGCTCTGCGGCCCTCGCGCCGCAGAGGCAGCCCGCGCTTGGTGTCAACTACGATGCGCGCTTCGCTCGAAGGTGCTCCATAAACGATGTCGAGCGGCGAAGACTGGGTACGGTCCACGAGCCACAGGCTGTCCGAGAGGCTCTTGTTGTCGAGCCGGTAGAAGTCCACCGAGCCGACCAGCGTGTCCTTCTGCTGCCAGCCGTCTGCAGCCGAAGCCAAATCAGCCGGCAACGGAGGGAAGAGCGCAGACACGTCTACGTTCACCGTTGACTGGTCGCGCAGCAGCTTGCCGTCAGGCGTCATCTCAAACAGCTCCCAGCCTGTCTCTTCGGGCACTTCAGTCCTCTTGCCCGCAGTGTCGGCCTTGTATCCCTGGTCCACCACTCGCAGCAGTACGCGGAACATCCCACCCGAATCGCTTAGCACCCAGTGCTCGCGCAGTCGGCTGCTATGGCTTACGCTGCGTGCGTTCTTGGTATCGGATTCCCCGGTGTACCAGAGCTTCGTACCGGGAGTCAACCGGTAACGGGGCACCTGGAAGCCGGCAGTCTGTACTGAGGCCAGTCCGGTCACGAGAAGAAGCAGAAATCGTGTCATCACACATTCCTCCTTGGAAGGTCAGGCAGGGAGCTTACGCCTGCTGCAGACCTGAGTCAAGCAGCGGCCACGCAGGGAGGAAGTCGTAAGGACAAGAGGCAAGACAATCCAGCCTGGTCACGTAAGGACGAAGTCGGATACCGCAGTTCTGCGGTCCGGTTTCTCTATTCTGACTTCCGCTCTGTCCCTGTACTCCGTCGGCGGTTGAATCCGGATTCCATCCGCCTATACTCAATCATGGCCAATTGGAACGGACCGTTAGAGCAGATTGACGATACGCGGCTGCGAATCCCGAAGAGCTACAATCCGAAGATGCGGGTGGACGGTATTATCTATTCGGATGCTTCCCTGCTTGCGGACATCAAGCAGGACCAGGCGCCGGAGCAGGTGGCGAACGTGGCCACGCTGCCCGGGATCGTCGGCCAGTCAATGGCGATGCCCGACATCCACTGGGGCTACGGGTTTCCCATCGGCGGCGTTGCCGCGTTCGAGACCGGTGAAGGCGTGGTGTCGCCCGGCGGGGTGGGCTACGATATCAACTGCGGCGTGCGATTGCTGCGGACCAAGCTGACGAAAGAGGACCTGAAGCCGGCCCTGCTCGAGAAGCTGGTTCGAGCGATGTTCCACAAGGTGCCGTCCGGCGTCGGCTCCAAGGGCAAGATAAGAATCTCGCAGGCCGAGGTGGCGCAGGTGCTGACGCACGGCGCGCGCTGGGCCGTGGCCAAGGGGTATGGTACCGAGGATGACCTTGAGTACACCGAGGAACGCGGCCAGATGGCCGGGGCAGACCTGGCCGGGGTTTCGTCGCGCGCGTTCGAACGCGGGATGCCCCAACTCGGCACGCTCGGGGCGGGTAATCATTTCCTTGAAATCCAGGAAGTGGCCGAGATGTTTGACGCTACTGCGGCGCGGGACCTGGGCATCGCGCTCGGGCAGATAACCGTGATGATTCACACCGGTTCGCGCGGCCTCGGCTACCAGATATGCGACGACAACGTGAAGACACTTGGCGCGGTGTCGCAGAAGTACGGCATCGAACTGGTTGACCGGCAACTGGCCTGCGCGCCGATTGAGTCGCCGGAGGGCCGGAGGTATTTCGGCGCGATGGTCTGCGCGGCTAACTACGCGTGGGCGAACCGGCAGGCGATCGCGCACTGGGTGCGCGAAGCGTTTGCACAGGTACTCGGGATGACGCCGGAACAGGTGGGGATGAGCCAGGTCTACGACGTCGCGCACAATATCGCCAAATTCGAGCAGCACATGGTCGGCAAGGACTGCGTGAAGCTGTGCGTGCACCGGAAGGGCGCGACCCGCGCGTTCGGCCCGGGCGACCAGGCGACCCCGGCGAGGTACCGGCACCTCGGCCAGCCGGTGCTGATTCCCGGTGACATGGGCACGAGTTCGTACCTGATGCTTGGGACCGCGACCGCGGAACGCGACACGTTCGGCTCGGCCTGCCACGGCGCGGGCCGGGTCTGGTCCCGAACCCGCGCGCTCAAAGAGACCGAGCACCGTAACGTCGCGCAGGAGTTGAACGCCAAGGGAATCATCGTCATGGCCGCCAGCAAAGAGGTCCTACGCGAGGAGGTGCCGGATTCGTACAAGGATGTGGACAAGGTCGTGGACGTGTGCTCCCGCGCCGGGATTGCGCGCAAGGTTGCGCGCATGAGACCGCTCGGCGTCGTCAAAGGATGAGCCGCGCCTGGGGCGCGGAATGACGATTGAAGCCCGAAGTCAGAATCGAGGATCCCGGATTGGTCATTGGTCATTCGGCCATTGATTCGACATTCGAGCTTCGGTCTTCGGGTTTCGCCGTAGGGTTGTGAGTTTCGCGGAGAAGGTCGCAGCGGCACCCGAGGCGCCTGGCGTCTACTTGCTCAAGGACAGCAAGGGCCGCGTGCTGTACGTCGGCAAGGCACGGGTGCTCCGAGAGCGACTTCAAGCCTACGTACAGCCGAAGGAAGACCCGCGTCTGCGTTCGCTGGTGAGCAAGGTCACCGACCTCGAGACGGTCGTCACCCGTTCCGAAGTCGAGGCGCTGGTCCTTGAAGAGAACTTCATCAAGTTCAAGAAGCCGCGCTACAATGTGCGGCTGCGGGACGACAAGAAGTTTCCCTACCTCAAGATTACTGCTGAACCGTTCCCTCGCATCTACGTTACCCGGAACCTGAGAGACGATACGGCTTTGGGGACAGTCCCCGTGCGGGGACGGTCCCCATCGAAGTCGGTGTTCTTCGGGCCCTACACTTCGGCGAAGGAGCTTAGGAAAGCGCTCAAGGCCGTGAAACGGATATTCCGGATGCGGACGTGCAAGCGGGACCTGGCTGCCGCTGAATACGGGCCTCGGAAATCCCAGGGGACAGTCCACAACGGGACAGTCCCCGCGTTTCCTCGGCCCTGTTTGAACTTCGAGCTGAACCGTTGCACCGGGCCGTGTGCCGGCAAAGTGACGCAGGAGCAGTATGCCCAGCAGGTGAAGGACGTGGTTCGTTTCCTGTCCGGGCGGTCGGATGAGCTGACCGAGCAGGTGGAACAGCGAATGTGGGCCGCGTCGCAGGCCCAGGACTTCGAAGTCGCCGCCGGCCTGCGCGACCAGTTGATGGCCCTGCGCGAAATCCGGAAGGACCAGCAGGCGGTGGTGCAGGACAAAACCAGCCGGGACATCATCGGATTGGCGCGGGGGCAGAAGTCGGCGGTCGCCGCGCTGTTCCGCGTGCGCGAGGGGAAGATAGTCTCGCGCGAGGAGTACCCGCTGACCGTCGCCGCGGACGCCCCGGATTCGGAGATACTCTCGGCCGTCATCCGCTCGATTCACACCCACACGCACGACGTGCCGGAGGAGATTATCCTGCCGAGCGCGATTGAGGACGCGGCGGTGCTCGAGGCGCTGTTCGCCGAAAAGCGGGGACGAAAGGTGAGGATTGTCGTTCCGGAGCGCGGGGACAAGGTGCGGCTGACCGAACTCGCGCGGGCAAACGCCGAGAAGGCGCTGGTCGAGCTTCGGCCCGAGGAAAGGGTGCCGGCCGGGAACCGCGAGCTTGCGGAAGTACTCGGGCTCCCGACCGTGCCGCGACTGATTGAAGGCGTGGACATATCCAACACCCAGGGTACGAACGCGGTCGGGTCGATTGTGGTGTTCCGCGATGATCGGCCGACCAAGCAGCAGTACCGGTTGTTCAAGATCCGCACCGTGACCGGCTCGAACGACTTCGCGATGATGGAAGAGGTGCTGGCGCGGCGGGTGCGCGGCCTGCTTGAGAAGAACCGACCCCTGCCTGATTTGGTCCTGGTCGACGGTGGGAAGGGGCAGTTGTCGTCGGCAGTGAAGGCCTATGGCCAGTTCGACGCCGAGATTCCGATTCTGGGACTGGCCAAGCGGACCGACACGCTCTACTACGATGACGGACGAGAAATCACGATTCCGGTTACATCGCCCGCTCTGAAACTCTTGAAGCGCATCCGGGACGAATCGCATCGGTTCGCCATTACCTTTCACCGCAAGCTGCGGGGCAAGCAGATGGTCGAGTCGGAGCTGGATGAGATTGCCGGGCTCGGGCCGGTGCGAAAGAAGACGCTCATCCAGCACTTCGGGTCCTTGGACAAGGTCAGGCTGGCGAACGTCGAGGATATTGCGAAGGTCAAGGGCTTCGGTCCCGTACTCGCTGAGACAGTTCACCGCCATCTCCACACTTGAGTTGCGGGCTCATTGACTAGTATCACCGCCGCGCTATAGTTTCTTGACTGGCACAGGGACGCGCTGATGTCGAGATCTACCCTCTTTCCTGACGCGCGGCGGGACGGCCCGCTGCTTCTGCTCGGGCTTGCTCTCACGTTGAACTGCATGCACAATCGGCCAGACTCGCCGGCCGTTCCGATTGGGCCGATCTCGGTCGAGGTGGACTCTGCCTATACGTACAAGACATTCACGTCTTCTCGCAGGGAGTACGGTCTGGTATGGGTCAGGTTCGACTGGGGCGACGGCGACACATCTCCGTGGTGTGGGCACGACGAGACCGTGACCTGCTCGCACTCGTGGAGAGAGGGCGGAGTCGTCGGGGTGCGAGCCCAGGCTCACGACCAGCGGAGTGAGTTCTCGGAGTGGTCTGAACCTCTCGACGTGGCAGTCGCCGTGCCACCCTATCCGTACAGACTCGTCGATTCAGTGCTTGTCGCCGATGAAGAACTACTGACCGATGTTCATGTGCTGCCCGGTGGTGAGTTCGTCTACGTCACCAGCGAGTGGGACGCCTCGCTGTGGGTCGTGCGGACGTCGGACCTGCAGCTTGTCGCTCAGGTTCCTTTCTATGCAGGTTGGTGGGGCGGAGGGGGCGGCGAACGGATGGTGTGTTCTCCCGACGGCGAGTACGTCTACGCTACACACTACCGCCATGAGTTCCTAGCCGTCGTCCGCACCGCAGACCAGGTTGTGGTAGATAGCCTGATGCTGGGCTACGACGCAGTGACTGGTATTGCCGTATCGCCTGACGGGCGGCGGCTCTTTGCGGCGGTTGACGATGATCCAGACTTCATAATTGTCGTCCGGTTGCCCGATTGCGTGATCGAAGACACGATCCTCGCGCTCGGTGCCTACAGCTATGTTACGTCTATGCAGGTCGCGCCCGACGGCGCTCGCCTCTATGCCGCAGACGTTGAGGGGCGAGTCTGCGCCATTAGGCTGTCGGACAACACCATCGAATGGCAGGTACCGGCCCATGTGTACGAAGGGCCGGACGCGCTGGTCCTGCATCCGGCCGGCAACATCCTCTATGCACTCGAACACGAGCGCGTCTCGGTCCGGCAGTCTGCCACTGGTTCCTTCATTGACTCAATAGCGCTCGCGCCGGGCTGGGGTGCGGACATCGCCCCGGATGGTTCGTATCTCTACGTTACGTGCAGCGACAGTTCTGAAAACGGAGCATTGGCAGTGGTGCGGACATCCGATAACGCAGTGGTTCGGGTCATCGCCATGCCGGATGAGGCCAGTGACGTCGCGCCATCGCCGGATGGGCAGAAGCTATACGTGACAGGCGGCAACGGCAAGTTATACGTGCTGGGCCGCTAGTCAGTCACTCGGCGTCAGGAGTCGGCAACTGGGCATTCCTGTGCCCTGACCATCCTGATGACCCCTTTGTCGCCGTCGACCTGAATCATCTGCCCGGTCTTGATGAGCTTCGTGGCCGGACCGACGTTCACAACCGCCGGGATGCCATACTCCCGGGCGACGATACTGCCATGACTGAGTAGCCCACCCTGGTCCATCACGATTCCGGCGGCGGGGATGAAGTAGGGCGTCCAGCCCGGGTCGGTGAAGGGCGCGACGAGGATTTCCCCGGGCAGGACCTGCTCGGTACCGGTGTGGAGTATCACGCGGGCCGGACCGGTCACGACGCCGGGGCTGACGGCAAGCCCGCTCAGTTCCTCGGACGCTGAGTCGACCACGTCAGGCTTGTGCTTCGCCGGGTCATACTTGCCGACGACAATCGCCGGCGGCGAGAGGGCGAGGTTCCGCTCATGGTCCGCCCTGCGTTCCGCGACCTTGGCGCGCACGTCGAACCCGGCGTTGCCGCTGACAATCGGCGCGATCTCCTCAAGCCGCAGGAAGAACATATCGTCCGCCTCGGCCAGCACTCCGCGCGCGGCCAGCCTGCGTCCAAGTTCGACAACCATCGCACGTGTGTCGGCGATGATGCGGATGGCCGCGTCCTTCACGTTCTCGCGGATGGCGGCGGAAAGCTGTGCCTTGCGCACGACGTAGTTGAAGACCCACCGCTTGACCGGGTTGCGCAGACGGCCGAGCAGCCCGACGCGGAGGCGTTCGCGTTCCTCGGCGTGGCGCCGCTGGTCGGCTTCAGGGTCGGCCTTGCTCCCGGCGCGGATGAAGTTGCGGACGACGTCGAGCATGTAGTCCGGCTGCTCGCGCCAGCGCGGGTTATACATGTCCATCTCGCCGCGGGCGTGGTGGCCGTGAAGGTGCAGGAACCGATCCCAGCGAGCCAGGAAATCGCGGCCCGCCGGCGAGCGGTCGAGCCGCGGCCTGAGCTCGGCCCAAGGGCCCGGAGCGAGCAGGACGCGGCAGAGGTCCGAGTCGGCGGCAGCGGACTGGGCGAGGCGCCAGAGGTCGAGCCCGGCCTCGGCGCTCTGCAGTTCGCCGGTGCCGGCCAGCAGGCGGCTCGCATTCGCCCCGGTTGCGTCCTTGAACCACTTCTTGCACAGGTCGTACAGCACCGACGTGAACATCATACCGCCCAGCGCGTAACCCAGTCCCTCGCCGCCGACCCTCATCTGCGCCAACGTGGCCAAGGCCTTGGCCGACAGTTCCGCCTCCGAGAACCGGGTCAGGTCCGGCCGCGGCTTCTGCTCATAGGCGGTGAGGGCCGCGGTGATCCACTTGCGGCCCCGGCCCGGGCCGTGGCGCGACATCCAGAGCATGAACCCTGGAAGCTTGAGCAGCGTCTTGAACGGGCTGACCCTGATATCGGGCACGTCGTCGGCGCCGAGTTCGAGCTTGGCCCGGTCCTCGGCCTTGAGGTTCTGGCCGCCGAACATCTTGGCCTGGTCCATCCGGTTCGCGAAAGGCATCCGCCGCACCATCCCGGTGAAGGTGTTGAGGTTGGTGTAGACGCGGCCAGCGACCTCGCCCATGAACGGGTACTTGCCGAATGAGATGCCGAGGCGTCCGATGACTCCACCGAGCAGTTCGCCGATGTACTCGCCGATTGAGGACCAGACGAGCGGCGTGAGCACGCCGGGCAGTACTTCGGCGGTGTTGGTCGTCGACCAGACCTGGCGGTCCTCCCAGGACTTGGCCTCAGCGGCCCCTGTCCGACAGTGCGGCTTGCCGAGCGTCGTAATCGGGCGCGACTGCAGGATGAAGAGGTTGGGGCCCGCGAGCGCCCACTCGATGTCCTGCGGAGCACCAAAGACCTTCTCAGCCTTGAGCGCGAGGTGGGTCAGCTTCTGTGCGACCGCGTCGGAGATTGACGGCTTGTCGGCCCGGGCCGGCGAAACCGGCCGCTCGACGGGAGAGCCGGTCGGGGAGAAGGCGGTCTCGACGGACTTGGTGGAGACGGAACGTTCCACGACATGCTCAGTGTTGCGGTGAATCACGAAGCGGTCCGGCGTGACTTTGCCGGAGACGAGCGCTTCGCCCAGGCCCCAGCAGGCCTCAACGATGATGCGGTCGGGGCTGCCTGAGACCGGGTCGGCGGTGAAGACCACGCCTGCCGCATCGGCGGCAACGAGCTGTTGCACGATGACGGCCATGGCCGCCTGGTCGTGGGCGCGCTGTCCGACAGGGGCCGCCGAGGCCAACCCGTTCTGTGTGCGGTAGTCGAACGCCCGTTCGGTCCAGAGCGAAGCCCAGCACCGCTTGACGAGCTCGATGCAGCCGTTGGCATCGGTCGCCCGCAGATACGTGTCGTATAACCCTGCGAACGAGTGGCCGGGAAGGTCCTCGGCAGTGCCGGAAGAGCGGACCGCGATGAGCGGCGTTCGGAGCCGCTTAAAGGCAGCGCGGATTTCGGCTGCCGTCTCGGTGGCCAGTTCGCTGGCGGAGATGAGCTCGCGGGTTGCCGCGAGGCAATCGCGCTGCGGCTTGCCCAGCCGCGGCGTGGAAACGTGGGCGCGATAGGCCTCGGCCGTGACGCAGAAGCCCTCCGGCACCGGCAGGCCGGCCCGCATCATCGCGGCCAAGTTCAGTGCCTTCGCGCCGACCAGCGCGCCTGCGTCCGGCGGCACTCGCCGGAGCGAAATGACGCTGACAATCCTATTCACATTGTCAGTATGGCGGTGCCACATTCACTGTCAACAAGCCCGGGCGTCCAGTGAACCGATACATTTCCATCGGTCACCCCGAGTGAACCCGTTCGGCAGGCTCAGGGCAGGCTCCGTGAGTCGAGGGATCCCTCAGGCGAGATTGCTGAGCCATCGGATGGCACCTGCGAGGACGCAGAGCGACTCCGGCGAGGACGCCTTCACTCGGAATGACACTCCCTCAGTGCTCGGAGTTGCACGGGGGAGCCGAATGAGCTACACTTTCTCGCGCCCGGTGCCTCTCAAGTTGGCCGGAGCCGGGTGTGGCCGCGACCAGGGTTCTGGTCGTGGCGTGAAGATTCAGATTCACGGATGGCGCGGGCCGCACGTGCTCTCGCCCAAAGAGGAACAATAATGAAGAACGCAGTGATCGCAGTGCTCATGTTGGCAGCCGCGGCATTCGCGGCCAATCCATTCCGTCCCGCGCGCAGCGGCAGGTCCACGCCGCAGACGAACCCGGAGGACTTCCGGGTCGGGTTCTGGGACAGCCGGAAGTTCGACCCGCTCAGCGAGCGGGCGCCGCTCCCGGGCGGACTCCAGATTGACGAGTATGATGGTGATGGAACCGGCTACTACCTCGTGCAGTTCGGCGGGCCGGTGTACGGTTCGCAAATCGGCCGGTTGCAGCGGACGGGCGGCGAGTTCCTCGGCTTCCATTCGCGCTACCTGTCGTTCGTGAAGATGGACCGCGCCGTTGCGGGAGAGGTGGCGGCGCTGACGTTCGTGCGCTGGGTCGGCGTGTACCAGCCCGGGTACAAGTTCTGGTCACGGACTCTTGCCGAGGCAGGGTTCGGCCGAGTCTCGGTCGTGCTGTTCTACCCCGAAGACATCGAGGCGGCCAAGGCCGAGTTGGAGGCGATGGGTCTTGCCGTTGTCCGCACCGGCGTTTCCGAGGCGATGAAGGTCATCGAGGTCGACTGCCTTCGGGAACAGCTCGCGGCCATCGCGCGGCTCAACTGGGTTTCCTCAATCGAGGAGTGGCATCCGCCCGAGCCGGAGAACGTGGACTGCCAATGGGTCGCGCAGACCTGGACCGATGACCAACGCCGGGTCTGGGACCAGGGCATCTTCGGCGCAGATGAGATCCTGGGATACTCCGACGGGCAAATTGACGTCAACCACTGGGCCTTCTATGACCCGGCGGTCACCATTTCCGACACTGGGGAGTTCCCGACCCACCGCAAGCTGGTGGTGGTCAAGCACTATCCTCCGGCCGGCGGCGTCGGCGGGGTTAGCGACCACGGCACGCACGTGGGCGGGACCATCGCCGGCAACGACTCCATCAACGGCGGCTCGAACTTGAACGACGGCCACTCAAAGTCGGCCCGGCTGGTCCAGCTCTCACCGATTCCGGACCCGCCCGGCGCCGACTTCACGGTCCCGCTGAACATGGTCACCAACGACCTGAATGACTCCACACTCCGCCCCCACACGTTCTCCTGCTCGTGGTGGACCGGGACCAAAGGGCAGTACACGAACGCCGCCGCGACGTTCGACCGGTTCTCCTGGAAGAACAAGGACATCCAGACCATCAAGTCTTGCGGCAACCAGGGCCATTCGTCGCAGTACCAGATAACTGAGCCCGGAAACGCGAAGAACATACTCGCCGCTGCGTCGCTCCAGAACGGTACGAGTGCGACGTCGCTGTCCAGTTTCTCGTCGTCGGGCCCGGCACCGGATGGTCGCATCAAGCCGGACATATCGGTGCCCGGAGAGGACATCATGTCGGCGAACGGCGGCACACAGAACGGCTACCGGTTGATGAGCGGTACCTCGATGGCGGCGCCTGCCACAAACGGCAGCGTGGGGCTTTGCCGCAGCTATCTGCGCAAGGGCTACTACCCGTCGGGCACGGCGACACCGGCCGACATCTGGGGCTACGTATCCAGCGCTGTCCTCAAGGCAATGATACTCGTCTCCGCCGACCCGAACGTGGAGAGCTACGTCGTGCCGAGCGACCACATCGGCTGGGGCCGGATTGACCTCGACTCGGTTCTCTTCTTCGCCGGTGACACGCGCAAGCTGCTGGCGTACGACGACACGACCGGCCTTTCGACGGGCGACTACGACGAATTCGCGTTCGACGTGAACGACTCGACGATGCCGCTCCGCGTCGCAGTGGTCTGGACCGACACTGCGGCTGCGTCAGGGGCGAACCCCGCGCTCATCAACAATCTCGACTGCCAGTTGACCGCGCCGAGTGCCGATTTCTACAAAGGCGACCTCTATGACAGCGGCCAGTCGATCCCCAACCCGAGCGGGGATTTCGACAACAAGAACCCGCTCGAGATGTTCCGCGTGAACCAGCCGGACTCGGGCCGGTGGACGCTGCGGGTGTCGGCACAGAACGTCGTCACCGAGCTCCAGCCCTATGCGGTTGTCATCACTGGGCCGGTGCAGCTTGGCGACTTCCACGACGTGGGAGTCAGGAGCATCGTTGCGCCCGCAGACAGCGTTGACTCGGGCGCGGTCGTGACTCCCAAGGTCGTGGTCCGGAACTACGGCACTTTCGAGGATACTTTCGCGGTCTGGATGAACATCGGTGCGGACTACTCCGACTCGGTCGAGGTCACGCTCGCGGCCGGGGCAATGGACACGGTGGAGTTCACCGACTGGGCCGCAGATTCCGTCGACACCTTCGACGTGGTGTGCGTCACCGCGCTGGCGGATGAGAACCCGGCGAACGACACGCTGGCCGCAACCGTTGTAGTCTGGCCGCTGACCGGTATCCAGGAGCAGGGCAAGCTTCCCACCGTGTTCGCGCTCGACCGGGTCCGACCTACGCCGTTCTCACGAACCACGACTATCCGGTTCAGCATCCCGCGCACGACCCAGACAAGCGTATGTATCTACTCCGTGACCGGCGCGCTGGTGAAGACCGTCTGCAGCTCCTCTCTGCTCCCTGCTCACTACTCCCTCACCTGGAATGGCCTCGACGACCGGGGAGCAACCGTGTCGCGTGGCGTGTACTACTGCCGGATGGCGGCGGGCGAGTTCCGGGCGATGAAGAAGCTCGTGAAGCTCGATTAGCGCCGAACCTTCCTCCTACGCGGGCGGGGTTCTTCCCCGCCCGCTGCTCATTCACCCCAAACGGCCGGATCTAGCCACCAAGACACCAAGTCGGAGTTGTCATTTCGAGCGTAGCGAAGCGGAGTCGCTGTGCGTCCTCGCAGGTGCCATCCGATGGCTCAACAACCTCTCCGGAGAGACCCCTCGACAGGCTCGGGGTGACAAATCGTGTTCTCCTTGTGCCTTTGCGTCTTCGTGGTGAAAGACCCTGAGTTCTTGTTTGCGGAATCTGTGTTCATCCGTGGTTGACTCATGTTTCGGCGTTTGACAAGTCCGGTGCCGCGGCTATTCTGAATTAGCAGTGGCGACAGACGACAAACCGAACACCGCCGCAATCAACATCACAAAGGGCGTCGCGCTCGCGACCGAACTGGAGATTGCCACTTCGTTCGCGGCGCGCAGCAAGGGCCTGCTTGGGCGGCGCGGGCTGCCGCGCGACGGAGGCATGCTCATCGACCCGTGTCCTTCGGTCCACACGTGGTTCATGGGCTTCCCGATTGATGTCATCTTCCTCGACAACAAGAACCGAGTCGTCGGTCTGAGGCGCAATATGAAGCCGTGGCGCATGGCCTGGTCCTGGCGCGGAGCTAAGACAATCGAACTGCCGGTCGGCATCATCGCGTCAACGAGAACACAACTCGGCGACATCGTGGCCTTCCAGACCACCGCCGCGAAGACCTGAAGGTATCAACCACAGATGCACTGTCGGACAGGGGCCCCCGAGGTCAACGCGGATACTCGTCGTCCCGACCCGGCAATGGAAAACCGCCAAGGACGCCAAGAACGCCAAGGTGCTGTCATTCCGCTCGTTCCTACGGTGCGCAGCGCACCCGTAGCGGAGCGAAGTGGAAGAATCTCTCAGGCCAACCGCACGCCTCGCGAATCCCGCGAATTGGCTCCGACACTGGACCCCTCGAATCCCTGAGTCCTTGAACCCTGCCGCTGGCGGCGGTTGTTGACAGCAGCGGGGCGGGAGTATAATAGTACGTCAGTAGATAGCTTCACAGTCCGGGTTTACCCAAAGGAGGTGCTGTGAATATCCGCCGTGCTCGTGTTCTGCATAACCGTAGCATCCATTCTCACAATCGGGCCGTATGCCCCTTGGCCGTGCTGTTGGCCGTTGGTCTCTGCTGCATGGTGGCGGCTGGTGACCCGTGGCTGGAGACGACAATCGACCTGAGCGCTTGCCGGGGCGTGGAGAAACCGCGGTGTCTGGCGTTCTGCTCGCGGGAGAGCTCGGTTTGGGTTGCGGGTCAGACGCCAACCTCGGTCGGGAGTGGTTGTGTGGCAGTTGCCATCGACGGCGCGACGCTCTCGCCCATTGCCAAGGCGTACGTCAGCGCAGACGTCGTTCAGAGTCTGTGCTACGTTGCGCCGGAGAACAAACTCTATACCGCCGATGTCGGCTGGGACCTCAGCGGCCGAACGCTGACGGTTATCGACTGCAGCACGAGGACAGCGGTGTCTTCCGTGCAGGTCAGCTACAACCCGTTTCGGCTGTGCTACAACTCCGTCTCAAACAAGCTCTACTGCCTTACCACTTCGAATCCGGACCTGCACGTGGTCGACTGCTCAAGTGATTCCGTCGTAGCTCAGCCCCCGACTGGTCCGTACTCGCCCACGGACATCGTCTGGGCCTCCGCTACCAACGAGGTATACGTTGCTAATGGAGGGAACATCGGCAACTGGGACACAACCGTCACGGTCGTCGACGGCGTCACTGACGACGTAGTCGCCACGATTCCTGTGGGCAGGTTGCCGTCGGTCCTCTGCTACAACAGTGTAGAGGGAAAAGTCTACTGCGCGAGTACCGGAGGGAGGATTCCCGACCCGATTGTGAGCGTTATCAACTGCTACAGCCACGAAGTGACGGCGAGAATCGCGATTCCCGAGGGTCTATCGGCAATGTGCTACAACAGCAATGGCAATAAGATATACTGCGCCACGACGAACTCGACCGACACTTCACTCGTGGTGATTGACGGTTCGGCAGATACTGTCCTTGGCGCACCCAGGCCGTTCTCCGCCGTCAGTCGCAGCACGTACTACGACCCGAGCAGAGACAGGCTGTACTTCTGTAACACCGACGCCGACCGCATCGTGGTCGTAGATGGGACCGCGGATACCGTGGTCTGCCTGATCGAAGCCGGCCATCGCCCGTTCGTGCTCTGCTACGATACCACAAGGAAGGCTCTATTCTGCGGCAATGACGACGCGACAGTCACGGTCGTAGATTGCCGAGGCGACAGCTTGTTGTCGACTATCTTCGTCGGCTTGAACAACCCAGCGGCGCTCTGCTACAGTGAATCCCTCAACCTGCTCTACAGTGCTGAAGTAGCCAATGCTGCTGACCGGCATTCCCAGGTGTCGGTGGTCGACGGGGCCGCCAACCTTGTGCTGGCACAGACGCCGGTCGGCATACAAGCGGCCGCGCTCCTTTTGAACGCGCAACGAGGCAAGCTCTATTGCGCCTGCTACCTGAGTGACAGTGTGTTCGTCCTGGACGCGGCAACGGGACAGGTGACCAGGGCCATCCAGGTCGGTAACGCGCCACGAGCGCTCTGCTACGATTCACTCCACGACAAGATCTACTGCGCCAATGACAGCAGCGGGGATGTCAGCGTCATTGCCTGTGCTTCTGATAGCGTGGTCGCAACAGTGCCTGCCGGGAATGGCCCGCGGGCGTTGCTTTTCAACGCGTTCGACAACAAGGTCTACTGCGCCAACGAGCGGGGCAATAGCCTGACCGTCTTGGACTGTAATGGGGACACGGCGGTGGCAACAGTGCCAGGTGTGGGCCAACCGGTCGCCCTTTGCCTGAACCCCGCGCGGAACAAGCTGTACTGCGCCGACTACGGAGGTGGGTACGTCAATGCTATCGACTGCGCGGCTGATACCGTCGTTGCGAGGTTGCGTGTCGGGGCTTACGCACAAGATGTCTGCTATGGCCCGTCGCGGGACGAGGTGTACTGCGGGGTCGGGGCATACTCGGCGGGTCACGTTAATGTGGTTGAATGCAGTCATGACTCGCTAGTCGCCACCGTGGACGCTCAGGATCCAGTTAGGGCGCTGCTGTTCGATTCGGAGAATAACCGTCTCCTCTTTTCCACGTCTGGTGGCTGGCCGAGCATTGGCAAGGCAGCAGCGATAGACGTTGCTCAGCGTCGAGCCTGGTTCTCGCCGCGGCTTGGACGCGGCCCCAGGTCCCTCGCTTGGAACCCGCAACAGAACCGTCTCTACGTGGCGAACGAGGTTTCCGGTAGCATATCGGTAGTGAGGATCGACTCACTCGCTGTTGCCGAGTGCCCCGATGCGGGCTCGATTCGACGTGACGATGCGCCGACCATCGTCCGCGGCGTGCTGTGCTTGCCTTTGGCATCGAGCGTTGAGCGTGAGGCATCAAGCGTGTTGCTCGACGTCAGCGGCCGGAAGGTGATGGACCTGAAGCCGGGCGCGAATGACGTGCGGGCGCTGGCGCCGGGAGTGTACTTCGTGCGCGAAGCGCACGCGCAAGCTCAAGCTATCCAGAAAGTTGTCATCACGCGGTAGCCGCAAGCAGCCACGCCACAAATCGGCTCGGCAGCCATTCCTGAACGCCCAGTCTAGTGGTTCTCCAGATGCGGAACCTCGTTCCTAAATAGGGACGCTACCCATTTTAGCCATCTGGCGACCTAAGTAGCTTGAGGAGTTGCATTTAGGCTGCGAGATGGGCCGAAACTGACGCCTCCGGAACCACCTTGGGAACCGTTCCCGGGACGGTTCGGGAGGTGATTCGCGACGTGGTCCGCGAGGTGGTCCGGATTGCGATTGGCCGTGCGATTCCGACTGGGACTTCCAGCGTGAATTGGAGACGGATTGGTTGGCTGGCCTGCTAGCCGGTTGTGGACGTGACCTCCAAGGTCACGCGTAGGGCGATTCGCAGCGCGAATCGCAGGAAGTCTTGGAGTTCGGCTCTCGCGGGGACTTGCAGGTTGGTCTGCAGCGCGGTTTGGACCGTGACTCCCAGAGCGAGACGCGAGGTCTCTCAGCGGACCCGTCGCGCAGCGCATGCAGACGCGGACAGGACATCCACAGATCCCGCAGATTGCACGGATTCATGGCTCAGACTGAGCAGAATTCAAGACTAGAACTGCGGACGCGGAAGAGACCAACCACAGATTCACACGGATAGTCAGACAGATTCCGTCGAGCCCGACTCACTCGATCCCTTGATCCCTCCATCTCTCGATTCCCTTCATTGACCTATAGGCCTTTTCATATTAGTATTCCTGCGTCTGACGGGCAGGCAATGCCGGCCCGGAGGAATCAGAATCGAAGCCATTTCCCGGATCAGGGCGGAATCGCCTGAGTCTTGAGGGAGCGCTTCATCTGACAGCCGTCTAGGACCGAGAGGCCCAGAACTGAGATGGAAGCCACGAAAGCACGAATGACACGAAACATGCAGGAGAGTATCCGCAGGTGAAGCGGATTTCACCGATAGTCCCGCGTCCGAGTCTGCGGAGTCTGTGGATGTTCGCTCAGGTTCCGTTTCATCCGGTTTGGCCTCAGCGGCCCCTGTCTGACAGTGCGTGTCTTCGTGGCTATTTGTCTGGGGAAATGTGAATAGTCAGGAAGATTGACCATGAATGAGTCAGGTGCTGTCCATGAACGCCGTTTGGGCGTTGTCGCCGTGTTCGTCGAGAACCGGCTCGATACCGCGCCTAAGGTGAACGACATACTGAGCCAGTACGGCCGGATTCTTGTCGGCCGCATGGGAATCCCCTACCGCGAGCGGAACCTGTCGGTAATTGCCGTCATCGTAGACGGCTCGAACGATGACATCGGCGCGATGACCGGGAAGCTGGGTGCGATTACCGGCGTGAGCGTGAAGGCGGCGCTGAAAAGAAAGGGAGAGGAAGGGATCGAGGGATCAAGGGATCGAGTGTCGGACGGACGGGCAGAGACGAAGTCAGAAGTCAGAATGCCGGATACGGCGGGGCTTGCCTGAGCGCGGCAATGAACAACGAGACTACGGATTTCATCGACGACCGCAGGATTGAGGAGACGCTGGCTGCGGTACGGCCGGACCCGGTGCGGGTGCGGGAAGTCCTGGCCAAGTCGCTCTCCAAGCATCGGCTTGCGCCCGATGAGACCGCGGTGTTGCTTGCCATCCAAGACCCGGCCCTGTGGCAGGAGGTATTCGCCGCTGCGTGGAAGCTGAAGAACGACGTCTATGGCAACCGCATCGTCCTGTTCGCTCCGCTCTACGTCGGTGACAAGTGCGTCAACAACTGCGCCTACTGTGGGTTCAAAAGCTCGAACCGGGATGTCGTCCGCAAGACTCTGTCCGACGATGAGCTCCGGTCGGAGCTGGTTGCCCTCGAGGGACAGGGGCACAAGCGGCTGATTCTCGTTTGGGGCGAGCACCCGGACTACCCGGCCGAGGAGATGGCGCGAGTCGTCCGCATCGCCTACACGACCAAATCGGGCAAAGGGGCGATACGCCGCGTGAACATTAACGCCGCTCCGCTCGACGTGGAGGGCTATCGGGTCATGAAGGCGGCGGGCATCGGGACGTACCAGGTTTTCCAGGAGACATACCACCATGAGACCTATGCCCGGATGCACCCGGTGAACACCCGCAAGGGTGACTACCTGTGGCGGCTGACGAGCCACGACCGCGCGATGGCGGGGGGCGTGGATGACGTCGGCATCGGTGCTTTGTTCGGGCTCTACGACTGGCGGTTCGAAGTGATGGGGCTGCTCGCGCACGCCATCCACCTCGAGGAGGCGTTCGGTGTCGGACCGCACACCATCAGCTTCCCGCGAATCAACCTGGCCCACAACGTGAAGCTGGAAGGTCTTCGCCGGGTGAGTGACGAAGATCTCCTGCGGCTGATTGCGGTGCTGAGGCTGGCGGTGCCCTACACCGGCCTGATACTGACGTGCCGCGAAGCGCCGGAGTTGCGCCGGGCCGCGCTCCGACTCGGGGTATCGCAGATTGATGCCGGTTCGCGCATCGAGCTTGGTTCCTATCAGGAGTACCGGGGGGAGGATGCTCAGCAGCTTGAGCGCGAGCAGTTCGAGCTCCACGACACGCGACCGCTCGATGCGGTGGTCCGCGAGCTTGTCGGGGACGGCTACATCCCGAGTTGGTGCACTTCCTGCTACCGGCTCGGGCGGACCGGCGAGCACTTCATGGAGTTCTCGATACCGGGGTTCATCAAGCGTTTCTGCACGCCGAATGCGCTGACCACACTCGCCGAGTACCTGACCGACTACGCGTCGGAAGAGACCAAGCGCGATGGCCTTGCTTTGATTGAGAAGGAGGTCGGGCGGATTGCGGACGAGAAGACCCGAGCGCAGGTGCACGCCCGCATCGAGAAGATAAGGACAACCGATGAGCGCGACCTCTGCTTTTGAGCGTCCAGCCCCGGAGCCGGAACTGAACCACAAAGACACTAAGAACACAAAGCGAACAGAGCTGTCACATTCCGGGACCTCTTTGTGTCTTTGTGCCTTGGTGGTTGATCCCTTTCCGGTTCTAGTTCTGCGTCGAGCGGGGAGAGTGTGACCATGGAACGAACACCCAAGTCCATGCGGCTCCACATCGGCATCTTCGGCCGGCGCAACGTCGGCAAGTCGTCGCTCCTGAACGCGCTCACCCGCCAGCAGGTTTCAATTGTGTCCGACATCGCCGGCACCACGACGGACCCGGTCGAGAAGCCGATGGAACTGCTCCCGTTCGGTCCGGTGCTGTTCATCGACACCGCGGGCGTCGACGACGTCGGAGCACTCGGCGCGGAACGGGTAGCGAAGACGCGGAAGGTGCTTGACCGTACCGACCTCGGTGTCATGGTGGCCGATTCCGGCGAATGGGGCGAATTCGAAGAGGGCATCGGGGCCGAGTTGTCGAAGCGGAAAGTGCCGGTTCTCGTCGTCTTCAACAAGAGCGACTTGGGCCGGCCCGCGTCAGAAGTCGAGGCCCGGCTGCACGAAGACGGCATCCGTTCGGTGCAGACCACGGTCAGCCGCGGCGAGGGCGTGTTAGCGGTGCGCGAGGCGCTGATTGCGACCGCGCCCGACGACTTCCTCGCGCCGGACCCGATTATCGGCGACCTGCTGCCTGAGGGCGGGCTCGCCGTGCTGGTCGTGCCGATTGACAAGGAAGCGCCCAAGGGTCGCATCATCCTGCCGCAGGTGCAGACCATCCGCGACCTGCTCGACCACGGCCAGCTTTCGCTCGTGGTGCGCGAGCACGAACTGAAGGGCGCGCTGGCGCGGCTGAGCCGGAAACCCGATATCGTGGTCACCGACTCGCAGGCGTTCGCCAAGGTCGCGGCTGACACGCCGGCCGACGTGAAGCTGACGTCGTTCTCTATACTCTTCGCGCGGTTCAAGGGGGAACTGACCGAGATGGTCCGCGGCGCGACCGCGATTGACCGGCTCAAGCCGGGCGACCGCGTGCTCGTCGCCGAAAGCTGTACGCACCATCCCATCGGCGACGACATCGGCCGGGTGAAGATTCCGAAGTGGCTCCAGCAGAAGGTCGGCGGCAAGCTGGAGTTCACCACGCACCAGGGGCACGACTTCCCGCAGGACGTGTCGCAATTCCGCCTGGTGATTCACTGCGGCGCGTGCATGACCAACCGGCGCGCGGTCCTGAACCGCGTGGCGCGGTGCCGGGACCAGGGCGTGCCGATTACGAACTATGGCCTGACCATCGCCTATGTACTCGGCATCTTCGAGCGGGCGCTTGAGCCGTTTCCGGCAGCGCTCGCAGCACACCGGCAAGCAAAGGCAGCGCAGTGAGCGGCTCCCAACTCAATCCATGGGAAGGCGGCTGACCCGGAATGCAGGCCGCGGGCGCGGTCTTGAAACTGCTACGAGGGAAGGGCGGGGCAGAGCCCGAGCCGGAAGGCCTGACCCGCGACGGAATACTGGCCTGGCTCAAGGAAGAGGAAGAGTGGAAGCTGGACTTCCTCTGGCAGGAGGCAGACCGGGTGCGGCGTGAGCACGTGGGCGACGAAGTCCATTTGCGCGGGCTGATTGAGCTTTCGAACTACTGCCGCCGCGACTGCCTCTACTGCGGCATCCGCGGCAGCCGGAAGATAGAACGCTACCGGATGACCGAGGATGAAGTGATGGACTGCGCGCGGACGGCGCAGAAGCTCGGGTACGGCACCGTAGTTCTTCAGTCCGGTGAAGACCTCGGCCTGACATGTGACTTCATCACGAACCTGGTCCGGCGCATCAAGACCGAGACGCCGCTGGCCGTCACGTTGTCGCTCGGCGAACGTAGCCGCGAGGAACTGACCCAGTGGCGCGCGGCCGGTGCAGACCGGTATCTGCTGAAGCACGAAACGTCGGATGCTGAGCTGTTCCGGCGCATCCACCCGGAAAACGGGGGCTGCCCCGCGCCGAGTCGACGGGAAACGGGGACTGTCCCTTCGCAGGGCCCTGTGCGACTCCCAGGGACTGTCCCCGCTTCCCCCGGTTTTCTCCACCCACGAGTCGCACTCCTTAAGCAGGCGCGTGCGCTCGGTTACGAAATCGGTTCCGGCGTGATGGTTGGCATCCCGGGGCAGAGCTACGAGTCTCTGGCCGATGACATCATGCTCTTCCGCGACCTCGACCTTGAGATGATCGGCTGCGGCCCGTTCGTTCCCCACCCTGACACTCCGCTTGGGAATCCGCAATCTGCAATCTGCAATCTGAAATCTGAAATGGCCGGCTCTCGAACTCAGGTTCCTGCAACTGACCTGATGACGACGAAGGTCGTGGCCCTGACTCGTCTGGTCTGCCCGGATGCGAACATTCCTTCGACCACCGCGCTGGCCACGGTCAACAGAGAGCACGGCCGCGAACTGGGGCTGGAGCGCGGAGCCAACGTCTGGATGCCGAACCTGACCCCGTCCAAGTATCGCTCGCTGTACGAGATCTATCCCGGCAAGGCCGCGGTAATCGACACGGCGGAGCAGTTCCACGAGAACCTGCTCGCCACGCTTGAGCGCATCGGACGTGTTCCGGGCAAAGGCCCGGGCGGGCGCACGGGCCGCTGAGGCGCGTGGGGTTCAGGGGTTCTGGCTGGACGTCCGTGCTCATCTGTGTCTATCTGTGTTCATCTGTGGTTGACTTGTCCACGGCCTTCGAGCCGCTTGCTTGACCGGGCGCGGCCCGGCATCTATACTGGCCAGCTATGCCTGAGATGAGCGAGGCCCGCCCGGTAGAACGCGGGAGCCGCTTCTGGCTGTTTGTCGCCCTCGCGCTCACGTCCCTCACCCGCGTATGGTTCATACTCGGAATGCGCGGGCACCCGTTCTCGACCATCGGGCCGCAGATGCTCGACTCCTATTATTATCACCGCTGGGCAATCGAGATAACCTCCGGCAACCTCTTGGGCTCGGACGTCTTCTTCCTTCGTCCGCTCTACCCGTACCTGCTCGCGCTGGTCTACAAGGTCTTCGGCCAACACATCATCGCGGTGCAGCTCGTTCAGGCCGGGTTCGCGACTGCCTCCTGTTTTCTGCTCTACGAGTCGACCCGGCGCATCTTTGGCAAACGGGCCGCCGCCTTCGCGTCAATCGGCTTTGCCCTGTCAGGCACCCTCGTCTTCCACACCGGGACCCTGCTGTATGTAGAGATAACAGTCCTGTTCAGTCTGCTCTTCCTCTGGCTCATTCTCATCGCAGGCAAGCGCATCTGGCTGTGGATACCGGCCGGGATCAGCTTCGGCCTCCTGGTAATTTGCCGGCCCGAGATGCTGGCTCTCCTTCCGTTCCTGCTCATATGGCTGTCGAGGAAGTCCATGGTCCCGGGTCACTCGTCCCCAATTCCTGGTCCCACGTCCCGAGCTTCTCGTCTCGGCCTGCTGCTCATGGCGGTCGTGGCTCTGGCAGTCGTCGCCGTCGTGCCGGTGCGCAACCACATCGTCGCGCGCGACCCGGTGCTGTTCACTGCCCATTCCGGCATCAACTTCTACTATGGCAACAACCCGGCCGCCGACGGCACGTGGCAGCCGACCCGCGAACTGGAGAAGGGCGGCGGCTTCTCCCACGAGCGGCTCAGCGAAATCAGTCGCACCATCGAGGGGAAAGAGGCGAAGCCCTCGCAGGCCTCGGCCTATTGGATGAAGCAGGGACTCAAGTTCATCACCCGTCAGCCGGTTGCGTACCTCGAACTGCTCGGCCGGAAGTTCGTGCTCTTCTTCAGCAACTACGAGGTGCCGAACGACTACTACCCGGAAACCGCCCGCACCGTCTCGCTTCCGCTCAGGCTGGCGTTCGTGAACTTCGGCCTGGTGCTGGCGCTTGGGCTCGTCGGCATGGTCTGGGCGTTGCCGAAGCGCGCACGGGCGCTGCCCGCGTACCTTTTCGTCGTCGCTTACCTTGTCTCCGCCCTGCTCTTCTACGTGCTTTCAAGGCTGCGCGCGCCGGTGATTCCTTTCCTCCTGATGTTCGCCGGGTTCGGTCTGAGCGAAGTGGTCCGAGCGTTCCGGCAGCGCCACACCGCGCGGGCCCTGGTCGGCGTGACGGTTGCGCTCACCGTCTATCTAGTGGCCAGCCCGATTCCGGTCAAGCGCCAGAGCTACTCGGCGCAGGCCTGGACCCAGACCGGCAACATCTACCTCGAGCAGCAGGATTTCGGCAAGGCCGCCGAAGCGTTCCACCGGGCGCTGGTCGAGTTGCCGTCCTACAACTACGCGCGCTACTCCCTCGTGCTGGCGCTGGCGGGCGCAGGCTCGGTCGCTGACGCCGAAACCGAGCTCCTCAAGATCGAGCGGGCGACCGCCGGTTCCACCGACCGCACCACCGTCCTGCGCCTGGCGGCAGCCCGGACTGTCATCGCGAACGCGACCAGTACCGCCAGCCCGACCTGGAGACGGGCGCGCCGGATGGCCGACGCCTGGGTCGCGGTCGCGGACGGGAAGTACTCCGTCGCCGAGTCGCTCTATCGCGTGTCTTTGGCCCGGGACTCGAAGGACTCTGAATCCAGCTTCCTGCTGGGGATGGTCTATATTAGGATGGGTAAATCGGCTCAGGCGCGCTTGCGGCTGACCCGCGCCATAGCGCTCGACTCCACCAACGACGCGGCTCGTTCAGCTCTCAAATCTCTGGATTCCCGGCTGCACCGCCGCGACTCGCCCTGACGCCCCGCCCCGAATTCAAGATAGGTAGCCACGAAAGCACGCACTGTCCGACAGGGGCCGCTGAGGCCAAGTCGAATGAAACGAACTGCCCCATTTCTGCACCCATCCGTTTCGTGTCTTTCGTGACTTCGTGGCTTCTATGTCGGGTTCCGGGTCCGTCGGCGCGATTGACCGGACGGACTCCCAAGATAGGATTGTGGTCTCCATGCCGCAAACAACGAAGCCGACCGAGGCGCCGCTCGTAGTCGCCGAGAACCTGGTCAAGCGGTTCGGCGAGCTGGCGGCGGTCGACGGCGTCAGCTTCGAGATTGCGCCGCGCGAGGTGGTCGGGTTCCTCGGGCCGAACGGCGCGGGCAAGACTACGACCATCCGGATGCTCTCCTGCAACTCGCCTCGAACCGGCGGCCGGCTCGAAGTCTTCGGGCTGGACGTAGGAGCGCACCCACGCGAAATCAAGGCGCAGCTCGGGGTCGTGCCGCAGGACAACAACTACGACCCGGACCTTTCGGTTTCCGAGAACCTGCTGGTGTACGCCCGCTACTTCGGCATTCCCCCGAGTACGGCCCGGCAGCGGGCGAGTGAGCTGCTCGAGTTCGTCCACCTGACCGACAAGGCGGGCGAGAAGGTAGACGAGCTTTCGGGCGGGATGAAGCGCCGGCTGATACTAGCGCGTGGGCTCATCAACACGCCGCGGCTGCTCGTGCTCGACGAGCCGACGACCGGTCTCGACCCGCAGGCGCGCAGGCTAATCTGGGAGCGGCTGCGCGAGCTCAGGCAGCGGGGCGTGACTATCATCATTACGACCCACTACATGGACGAGGCCGAGCAGATTTGCGACCGGCTGCTGATCATGGACAACGGCAAGGTCATCGCTACCGGCTCGCCGCAAGCGCTGATTGACGGGCACGCGGGGGACGAGGTACTCGAAGTTGTTCCCGAGGACGGCGGGGCGGGTGCGGTCGAGACGGCGCTGGGCGAGTGCCGGTTCCAGAAGCTCGGGGACAAGTTCGAAGTGTTCGCGTCCGACTGCCCCGAGGCGCTTGAACGCATTCGCAAGCAGGTACGGCTGACCTCCTACAGCGTGCGGCGGGCAACGCTTGAAGACGTCTTCATCCGGTTGACCGGCCGGGAGCTGCGGGACTAGTCATGCGGCGGTCCTCGGTGCCGGTCGAGCGTGTCATTCTGAACGAGGTGAAGAATCGTCGGCTCCGGAGACTCTTCGCCTGGCCGCTCAGAGTGACAGATAACTAGCGCTATGCGGCGATTATTCCCGGACTTGAGCTTGCGCCTGTGGCAGGTCTGGTACCGCAACTTCCGGGTTTTCCGGCGGAACTTCCTCGTCAACTTCCTGCTGCCGATGGGCGAGCCGATACTCTACCTCGTGGCGATGGGTTACGGGCTCGGCGTGTTCATCAAGCAGATTGACGGCGTGCCGTACGCGCGCTTCATCGGCCCGGGCCTGGTCTCGGTCGCGATGATGTACGCCGCTTTCTTCGAGTGCACCTACTCTTCCTTCATCCGGATGATATTCCAGCGGACGTTCGACGCGATCATCGCCACGCCGATCAACGTCGAGGAAGTCGTGGCCGGCGAGATATTCTGGGGCGCGACCCGAGCCGCATTCAACTCGTTGATGGTCTATCTTGTCGTCGTCCTGTTCGGGCTCGGGCCGGTGTGGCTGCTGCCGCTCGTGCCGGTCTTCGGGTTCATCTGCGGCGTGCTCTTCGCCTCGCTCGGGATGATTGCGACCGCGACGGTGCCGTCGATCGACTTCTTCAACTACCCGATATTCCTCTTCATCACGCCGATGTTCCTCTTCAGCGGCACGTTCTTCCCGCTTTCGACCATGCCGCGTGCGGTGCAGACCGCAAGCCTGGTCCTGCTGCCGCTGACGCACATCGTCCGCATCAATCGCGGTGTGATTCTCGGACATCCTGACCTGTCGTTGCTCGCGAGCCTCGCCTGGATTCTCGTGGTCGGCGCCGCCGCCTTCTTCCTCGCCATCGCGTTGATGAAGCGCAGGCTGATCAAGTAGGATGCAGTAGACCGTAGACGGTAGACAGTAGACCGGATACCGGGTACCGTAGACAGCGCTCGGGTTTCCGCCACGGCAAACTGCAAACCGGCGCTGAGTCGCCCTGAGCGAAGCGAGAGGGTCTCTTCGGCCTCACTGGGACACTCGCGGCGTAGGCGCGCTTGGTCATTGACCGCAAACCGACGCCGAGTCGCCCCTTCGAAAGGCTCAGGGCAAGCTCTGACGCCGACGGAAGGGTCTCGTCTGGTCACCGCACATGGACACTCGCGCCAAGGGGCGCAACAATCTGCAATCTAGAATGCACTCGGCTCCTTCTTTCATCATTGACAGACAGGTCAGGGGTTGCTACTATAAATTACTTTGTGCTACAAAGCGATGTGCATAACAGAACCAACTGAAGGGAGACCTGTATGTCAGTGACCAGCTTCAGCCCGGGCGACCTCGAGAGCCGGGCCTGGCGGAGCGTATTCCAGGACGGCCTGTGGGATGTCGCACTCGGCATCGTGTTCCTGGGCGTCGGTCTGTCGGCGACCCTCAACCTTGCTTGCGGGTGGCCGATGCTTGCCGGCTCGGCGGTCGTCCTCGCCATAGGAATCGGGTACCTTGCCTGGTTCCTCAAGTTCTATCCGAAGCCGACCCTGGAGGCCGCCAATGCCAACTCCTGAAGCCGAGAACCAGGACCTCCGGCTCCCCGCCGACGTCGACGTGCAGCGCCGCGCCTACCGGGCGCTGAACGAGGACGGGCTCGTCGACTTCGCCGTCGGGCTCGGCCTGTCGTTCGTCGCGCTGTACGTCGGGCTGTGGCGCCTGGCCGGTGTGAAGATGGCCGCCTGGTCGGGGCTCTTCCCGATATTCGTGATGCTCATATCCCGCGGGCTCAGAAAGCGGTTCGTCTATCCCCGCATTGGCTACGCCCGGATCCGCAACGCCAGCCCGGCCATCCTGCTGATGGCAACTCTTGGCTTGCTGCTGGTCGCCGGACTGGTCGTGATGACAATCTACGCCCGGCGTGGCATGCGGCCGCCCGCGACACTGATCCCGTGGCTGTTCCGGCTGTTTGCGCTGTCCGGCGCAGCGACGCTCTTCCTCATGGGGCGCCGGACCGGGCTGGTCAGATTCTACGTCCATTCCGCTGTCATCCTGGTCGCCGTGCTGGCCTCGGCGGCGATCCGCAATGCGGTCTACGGACTGATACTGATGCTGGGACTGCCCGGACTCACCTTGCTTATCACCGGCATGGTCTGCTTCTTCCTTTTCCTGCGCCGGCACCCGAAGCCGGTACCGGAGGCGACTCATGCCGGCTCCTGAGCACGAGAACCAGGACCTCCAGCCCCTGGCCGAAATCGACCGGGTCATCCACGAACCGGCGCGGCTGGCAATCCTCGGGCTCTTGTCCGCGGTCGACAGCGCGGACTTCCTGTTCGTGCAGAACCAGACCGGGCTGACCGGCGGCAACCTCTCGTCGCACATGACCCGGCTGGAAGAAGCGGGCTACGTCGAAGTGACCAAAGAGTTCGTGGACCGGATTCCCCGGACCCTGCTCCGCGTCACGAAGAAGGGCCGGGCTGCCCTGCGCCAGTACAAACGGAACATGCTGCAGGTACTCAAAGGCCTGCCGTGATACCGGACTGACCGCCATTCGGTCACTTGTGCTTGAATGGTCATTGACTGCAACCTGCCACCTGCAAACCGGCGCTGAGCCACCCTGCTCGTTCCTACGGTGCCCTGGGCACCCTCGACGGAAGGGTCTCGTCTCGTCACTGGTAACCGGTACCTGGTCACTCGCGGCCCTTGGCCGCGTCCGTGCTTTCACGCTGACAAAACTTATATTGACACGGACAATTTCCCGGCTAATATTTCATGTCGGTCGCAACGGGGGCCTCGCCACCGACGCACTGTAAGACAGGGCCCCATAACCGCTTGTGTCCCGTTCCGGTCCTGTGAGTTCGTGAGCTTCGTTTCACCGCTCTCCTAGATCCCGCAACGATCCCAAGCACAACAAGTTCGGAGGTTCTATAATGGGTACGCGCATTTTCATAGGGAATCTTCCCTTCAGCGCAACCGAAGACCAGCTCAGCCAGCTGTTTGCACCGCATGGCGAAGTTGCGTCAGTCAGCATAGTGAAAGACAAGTTCACGGACCGTTCCCGGGGATTTGCGTTCGTCGAGATGAGCAACGCCGACGCGGCGACCGCCGCGATTTCGGCCCTTGCCAACCACTCGATGGACAACCGCCCGCTCACCATCAACATTGCGCGCGAGCGCACTGAGGGTGGTTCGCGCGGCGGCTACGGCGCACGCTCGGGCGAGCGCTCCAATTCCTACGGCAACCGCTAGCAACGCGGACTGATTTCGCTTAACGGGCGGGGCAACCCGCCCGTTTCGCTTCGCGCCGCGCCCCCGCGATTTTCGCAGACAACCACAGATGAACACTGATGGCCAAACAGATGTAGCGAGGGGAGGCAGCTTCGTCATGCGGGTTTGAATGGTCATTGGCGCTTGGTGCTTGGTCATTGACTGCAAACCAGCGCTGAGCCGCCCTGCTCGTTCCGGAGGCTGCCCTGAGGGCAGCCGAAGGGGTCGCGAAGCGTCACGAAGTCGAACAGGCCTCTCAGAGAGACCCCTCGGTTCCTCGGGGCGACAGCTCGCGCTGTCGTCTGCAATCCGGAATTGGTTGGCTGGAAACGCGCACCGCTGGCGTCGCTGGTACGCAGGGTATCGGGAGGTGTTCCGACTTCTTCCCCCGCCTCTTCCCTGGTCCCCCTGGCGTCCCTGTCCCTGTTGGTCCTACTTCAGGCTGGACCTGAACATCTCCAGCGCGTCGAACAAGAAGCCGATGACCAAATCCGCCTTGCTGGAGTCTGCCTTGATCGCGGCAGCGAGGTCCTCCCTGGCCGGCTCGAACTGTTCCGAGTGGTAGTACGCGAACCCCCTGCCGCTCAGTGCGCCCGCATGCCCAGGCTGGAGCTTGATCGCCTGGCTGTACGCCTCAATGGCAAGGGGGAACCGAGACGTCCGGGAATAGGCGTCGCCTTTGCCGCAGTAGGCGTCGGCAAACCCCGGCTTTCTGGCGAGCGCCTCGGTGAAAGCCTCCAGGGCGTCGAACGGCTTGCCGGCGTCCAGATACTGGACGCCCTTGTTGTAGAGCACCACTGCCTCATCTGGCGGCTGCGCGAGGCAGAGGGGCACAAGCAGAAACCCGCACAGCCACACGACTGCTAGGCAAGACTTCATCACATCCTCCTTAGATTTGGTGGATCTCGACGACACTTCATTCGATTCCACGCCTGTCAATGCCGGTGTCGGACCCGGCGTGGGTGGATTCTAGGACTCGCGGGGACGGATGTCAAGTTGCCGGCAGTACCAGGCAATCTCCAATCTACAATCAGCAATCTGAAATGCCCACAGGGGCGTGTCAAAGGCCATCCGTGCGTCAGGCGCGGCCAATCTCCAATCTCGAATCTAGAATGAGTCGGCTGGTAACTCGCGCCAAAGGCGCGACTAATCTACAGTCCCAATGCTGTTGCTGATGGCAGGGGAGACGCTTGCGCGTCAGGAATCTCTTGTTGCGTCCCCGGGACTTCACAGTGGATGAACGGAACAGCGGACGGCTACGCCCGCCGCGCTACGGATTGCTGCCCGTGTCCGGCATCCGTTCCCAGCCCTCGACCGCCTTCGTGTACTTGACCTGCACGAACCGTCGGTCGAATTCGTTCTCCTCGGTGAGCATCCGGCCCAGTTCCGCGGCGGTGAAGTAGCTCATCACGGGCCGGAAGAATCCCTGCTCCTCCTTCGCGATGTGTTTCGGGTAGAACTCGGTGAACATGTGAAGGCACTCGGCGATGTCGGCATGCGCGCTGGCTTCGCCCGCGGCGTAGCGGTTCCTCGCTTCGACCAGCCGCTCGGTGGTCGTGCGCGCGAAGACGTGCTCGGCCACCAGCTCGTCCAGCACCCGCCGGTGTTCCGCCGACAGCGGCTTGCGAGCCAGCTCGCGGAACAGGATGCTCTCCTCTTTCCCATGGTGACAGTGGTCGGCGTAGGTGCGCATGAACTCGACCGCGCCGTCAATGAAACCGATGTCGGCGGTCCCGATAGACTCCATGTCGGCGACCCGCCACCGCATCACGGCAATCATCCGCTCGGTGAGACGGTGTTCGACAATCAGCGGCTGGAGCAGAGACGGTTCATTCATGTATCCTCCTTGGCGGGCCGGCGCCGGCTCACGGGCAGGTCGGTGCGGATCGCGTCTCGGTTGTTCTCGGCCAAAATCGGCGCATCAATATTATCCTCAATTCGGAGACACAACTCAAGTCGGGCTGCATCCTCAAGGCTCCTCCTGCGGGCAACCGGATCCGCCGAGCCCCGCCAATCGACAACCTGGAATCTAGAATGTGAGACCAGATACCAGAAGGTAGAAGGGAAAAGAAGTGCCCCGGCCGCCAATCGCTATCCTGAGGGGCCGTCGGGGCCCTTCGGCTATCTGGTGTCCGGCAGCAGTTTGCGGGAGAGGGTGGTCGGTTCTACTGCGTTCATCGCGAGGGTCTCGGTCTTGACCGCATTCGCCGCGACTTCGTCCCGGGCGTGGTTGCCGATCAGCGACCGGTAGGTGATCACCACCGGGAGCGGGTGAGTCGAGCGGAACTCCTCTTCGTGCAACAGCACGGTCGCGTTCGGCGTCAAGAGAATCGGCGCTTTGAGCGCCGACCATACGGACTTCCCACTTAGGAAACCCAGCGATTCGACCAGCACCGTGCTCCAGTTGGACCGGAGTACGATTCTGGCGACCCGCCAGTAGGAAACCCGGCTCTGGGTCATGAACAGAACCGGCGCGCTGTCGATGGTGACATGGATGGCCTGCGGCGGCCTGGGCACCTTGCCGCCCTTGGTGACCGCGCCGAGGGTATGGACTGAGGCTGCAGGCACGGTGTCGGCGTCCCATGTGTACTCGAAGGTCTTGGTGTTCGTCACCGGGTCGGCCACATTGCCGAGTTTGACGGTGTCGAGGTAGAAGTCGAGGCCGCCGGCCGGGATCTTGCTGCCGGCCGGTTCGGCCTTTATCACGACCTTGCCCCAGACCGTGTCGTTGTTCGCCGGGCTCGTGATCTGCGCGGGCTTGCCCGGTCCGCCGCACCCGGACCCGACGAGCAGCACAGCAGCAATCGCGGTGCACGCGGACACCGCTTTCCCGGTTGAGAGCACACTCATCTCTTCCGGAGAACCTAGCCGGTCTTCCCGCCGCAGTCAAGCGCGGGCGACTTTGAGCTGAGGCTTCCGAAGACTGACGCACCTGTAACCCCCGGCGGTACTCTGCGTCCGAGCAGGTGCCGTCTGACGACTCAACTCGCTGGTTTGACAACCTCAGTTGCGAGTCCTAGAATCCAGCCATGTCCGAGCCGAATCCCGCCTTGACGGATATTGAGTTGAGTGCGGCGTCACCAAAGTCCGCTGGAAGGAGATAACATGTCAGTAGAGAACAACAAGGCAATCGCGCGGCGGTTCATCCAGGTGTGGGGCGACGGGAACCTGGACGTTATTGACGAGCTTGCGGCCCCTTCGCTCGTCGTCCGGTATCCCACAATCCCCCAGGTCATCCAGGGCAGCAGGGAGTTCAGGCATGTGATAGCCGGTTTCCGGTCAGCCTTTCCCGATTCGGCTCTGCGGGTTGAGGAGGAGATTGCCGAAGGCGAGAAGGTGATGCTACGCTGGACCTTCTCCGGCACCCACAAGGGCAGTTTCATGGGCATTCCCGCGACGGGCAAGAGGGTGACATGGACCGGCATCACCATCTACCGGATTGTCGACGGCAGGGTGGAGGAGGAGCAGGGAGAGGAGGACTTCGTCGGCTTCTTCCGTCAGGTCGGCCTCGTCCGAGAGCCGTGATGAGACCGGGCGTGCCGCGGCTGAAGCGTCAGGTCACGCCGGACGGGCGGAGAAGAGCGGCGCGAGGCTGGCGGCCCAGGCTTCGATTTCGTCCCACTTGCGGAAGTCGCCAGTCGACGCTTTCATCATCTTCATGATCGTCCGCGTAACGAAGTCCGACTTGGCGGGGTCGTAGGCGCCGGCGAACAGCCCTTCGCTCAGCGGCTTCGTCCGCAGGCGGACCGGGTCGAGATAGCCGCTGGCCGTCGCCCGGCTCTTTTCGTCGGTCCCCGTCATCGCCAGGCAGACGACGAACGCCGCGAACGGTTTGGTGCTCAGGTCGGCCTTGTTCTTGTCGAGGAACTTGAGCACTTCGGGCTTGAGCTTGCCGGCCCGAACCGAACTGCCGAGGACAACCGCGTCATAGGGCGCGGCGTCTTTCACCTTCTTGATTTCTACCGCCTGGGCCTCAAAGCCGTTCCGATTGAGGACGTCGGCCACGCGTTCGGCGACGCCGGCCGTGGAGCCGGCCCGCGTGCCATACGCAACCAGGACTTTCCGTTTCGCATCAGTCATGGGCACCTCTTTCTGCATCGAATGCTATTGTTGAGCCGCCGGTTGTCAATCGGCAGGACGCAAGTTGTCTCCTACGAGAAGGCGGCCGGCTTGCGCCGGCCGTCCTTCTTCTGTCTTAGGTATCGGCTAGCGGTAGTCGTCTACGAGCTCGTCCGCGTAGCCGGCAACCGAAGCGGCCAGGTCGTCCACCTCGTTAAGGCCGGCGTCGACCATCTGGGCGGTGATGAATTTGTGGCCGGGATACCAGACGTAGGAGACCGAAATCGATGAGCCGTAGCCCGGGTCATCCGGGTCCTGTTCCATCGAGATGATGTAGAGCTCAAGCCGGGCGTCGTCCTGCGAGTAGACGACCCGGAGTCCTTCTTCGCGAAGGTGTTGGCGGACCGAGTTGGCGAACTGCGAGCCGACTTCGTCTTCGCCGGTGTATCGGACGTAGACTCCGACCCGGTTGTGGGGAATCCGGATGATGTGAGGATAGTGGATGGGCGGGTAGTAAATGCGCGGGCCGAGATAGAACAGGAAACGCCACGAGCCGCTGTAGTGCCGATGTCGCCACTCTTCGCGCCGGCCATGCCAGCCACGGCCGCCGGGAAAGTGGCTGGGGCGGCGGTCGAAGTGGCCGTGACCGTGTCCGCCCTTGTAACCACCACCGCTGCCGCCGCCGCGCGGACGGCTGGGCTCGCCGATGCTCTGCGGGATGTTGTACTCGCCGGCGTCGCCCGACCTGCTGCTGCCTGTTCCCCTTGACCCAGTTCGGACAGCGGGAGTCGGATCGGTAACAACCCGGGTTTCCCGGCGCTCGGACCACGTCGGCGTCTGGACTTCATCGGACTTGTACTCAGGGGCCTTTTCTGCACTGTGCTCGGACTTGGAATCCCGAGCCGCATCGGACCTGCTCTCGGGAGCCCGAGCGTCTCTGTCTTTGGACTTAGGAGACTGGTCTTCTTGGGGTCTCGATTGAGTCGCCTGGTCAGGCTTCTCGTCTTCCTTGGCCGGTTGAACCTGGGCGACAACCGTCTGGTCGTCTTTGTCCGACCGGGCCTTGCGGGTTACGACGGTGTTGCCGGCCCAGGCCGTCAGCACGACTGCCGCCAGCACCAGTGCCAGCATTGTTTTCGGATTTCTCATAATCACCTCTTTCGGGTGGTTCACCTGCCACCCGTTCAGGAATTTCACCTCACGCTCCTGCTGCCTGGACGTCAGGCGAGGCACGAGTGTCACCCGCACTACGGGGTTTGTACTCTGTGGCCTCGCCATTCGCTCTCTCTGCTTAGACACATACAACCATACTATACCTGCTATTCCCGCGACCGCCAGTTGGGAACCAGGTCGGCGGACGGCGAGTTGACAGTGGGAACGAAGGGGGGAGATAGTCTCGGCGGCCGTAGGCGCCGTTGGGCAGTGGAGTCTGACCGCTCGGTCATCGGTCCGTTCCGGAATGCCGCGGAGAGCCCGACCGGCCAAGGCTTCTGGGAGGTCTACGCCGGCAGGTCCGGCGACTACGTGCTCGATGGCCTGCCGCCCGGTGAGTACGTCGTCCAGGACGAGGCGTCGGGCCATGAGCCAGGCCAGTACCCGGGACTCGTGACCATCGCGGACGGGGTAGTGGCATCATTCATCAGTCCGGCACTCTACCCGCTGACGCCCGTGGCCGAGCCACACACGCCGGCCGGCATCCTGAACTCGTACCTCGTAGTCGCGCCCAATCAAGCTCGCGGCCCAGTACGGGTGCAGTGGCAGGTCAAGCAGTCGGGCATCGTGACGCTCCGTGTGTTCGACAACGCCGGTCGCGCCGTGCATACGATTCAGAACGGCTACTAGGCGGTCGGGCGCTACTCGGCGAGCTGGAACGGCATCTGCGACAATGGAATGCGCGCCGCCAACGGCGTCCTCTTCTACAGTCTTGATGCCCCGGGAATCCGTAGGGTCGTCAAGGTCGCGATAGTGAGCCGCTAGCGCGGCAACGTTTGCACCGGAGAGGCGCGGCCCGGCCGCGCCTCTCCGGTTTCAGACTACGGTCGGGCCACGAGCGACGCATGCCCGATTTCCTGCCTCTGTCCGCCTGTAAATAATGCTTGACAGGGAAGAAGCTAGGCCGAGAATGAGGCGTAGGCGGACGACCAAAGGCGGCCGCCAGGGGTCCGAAGCAAACCAGATTGCCCTTCGGGGCAGAAAGGACTCGCATATGCCGAGAGGACAGGCCCTCATGAAGAGGACCGTGAAACTGACCGACGAGATGCAGCCGGTGTTCGGCCCGGGCAAGGTCATTAAAGTCAGTGACCTGAACAAGAAGCTCTGGGCCTACATCAAGAAGCACAAGCTGATGACGGGCGAAGGCCCGCTGATGAAGCGCTCCATCACCGTGACCGACGACATGAAGCCGGTGTTTGGCCCCAAGAAGGCAGTCAAGATCGGTGAGATGATGAAGCTGCTCTGGGTCTACATCAAGAAGCACAAGCTGTTCTAGTCCGTCCGCTATGACCCTGGGGCGCGGTATGCGCCCCAACAGGGCCCCGGGCTCGTGCGGTGACAAACCCGCGCGGGCCCGGAGCCTTTTGCACAGAGAGTCGAAGGCAGAAGTCAGAGACCAGAATGCAGAAGGCAGAAGTGCCGAACGCGGAGAACCGTGCACGGTGTACGGTATGCGGTTCAAGACATACGGTATACCGTGTGCGGTTAGCGTTCGGAGGTGAAGAAGAGGGCGGTGACTGAGAGACGGTCCGGGCCCGGGCCGCGGTAGGATTCGTACCCAGTGCCGAGGTCAGGAATCTCGTTCTTCGCGACGACCTCCCGGTACAAGTAGTAGGCTTGCTCCGCCGACTCCATCAGATCCTCGTCGCCGGTTCCTTGCATGTAGAACTGGTCGATGGCGACCTTCGTGCCAGGATACCGCATCGCTACCAGCCTGCGGCAGTAAGTGGCCGGGTTCTCCGGCTGTGGACCCGCGCGATAAGCGACCACCGACACCTTGAGCTGAGCGCCTCTCTTCATGTACTGGGCCGGGCTGTCGGCGTCAAAGAAGTGCCAGGGGCTGGAGATGGTCGAGAACCAGCTCCGGTCCGGCAGGGTCCCCAGCGTGTCTCCGAACACGGAGTCGAACAGCAGCCGGAAGGTGTTGACCGGCGTAAGCGATTCGTAGAGCAGCCCGCTGCCCGGCAATAGCACCGCGTTCAGAATGGCCATACGTTCGGCCATCTGATCCGGTTCGGGGTCGTCCCAGTTGAGAACCGAGCCCGGGCCGTGGTCGGCCTGAAGGATGATCACCGGCGGCTGCGGCGAGGCAGCAAGGATGCGCTCGATCATGGTTTTTGTCTTCGCGGTGATGAACTGAAGCTGGGCCCGGTACTTCTCGACATACTCGCGTCGAACTTTCTCTTTGTTCACCGTCTGAAAGGCGCCGCCATCGGTCATCGTGAAGTAGCCTTGCGGGTTGGTCTTCTCACCTTTGGCACCGAAGACGAAGGGCGGGTGCGGGCTCAGGATATGGCAGAAGACAAACACCGGGTGCTTCAGTCGCGCAGCGTCGGGCAGATGCCCGAAGGCGTAGAGGATGCGGTCGCGGTGCAGGTCGAACTGCGATTTCCTCAGAACGCGGTCGGTGATGAGCGGCAAGGCGGTCGTGCTGATGAGGACGTTCTGAAATTCGCTCAGGGCCCAGCGCGGGGCGAAGTGGACGTCGGCGTTCCTGAGGTCGGTGCCCGTGTAGCCCGAGGCGAACGATGCGATTGTATAACCCCGGAGCCGGAGTTCCTTCACGACCCGGCTGTCGCCGATCATGCGCAGTAGCGCCGAGCGGTTGTCTGACTCGTGGCCAAGTCTGCTCGCCACGGAGTCGAGATAGATCATGTTGAGTGAGGAGGCAAGCGACAGATAGGTCTGCGAGTAGTTGGAACGGCTGCGGGCTGCGATCCGAAAACCTTCCTGTTCGAGCCATGAGATGAACCCCGAGTTGTCGTAGCTGTAGACCGAGTCCAGCATGTCGGCGCGGGCGTAGCCGTCAAGGATGATGTAGTAGATGTCGGGCAGGTCCGTGGTTTCCGCCGGCGGCGCGTGGGATGCGCTTACGTTGGTCGTCCTGCCGCGCAGGAGGGCTGGGATGCCGATCACAAGGTTGATGAGGACGAGGGCCAGGGAAGCGAGGTTGAGAAAGACCGTGAGCCCGCTGAACTCACGGCGCGGCCGGGCGAAGAAGATGATTCCCAGCAGCAGGATACCGATAGCTGCTGCGGGCAGGAGAACCGGAGTTGTCCCAGGGCCCAGGGCGTCCTGGGCTCGGCCATAGAGGAAGAACAGGGCGAGGAAGAGGGAGACGACGAGTGCGGCCCGGCGACTGCTGCGCATGACGAGCCAAAGCAGCAGCCAGAGCCCGAGCGCCGCAGCAAAGGAAATCGCCAGCGGCAGCAGGAGTTCGGACGGAGCGATGGGCAGCTTCGCGGCGTTGTGGGAGTAGAGGAAGAGAATCGGGGCGACGGCGAACAGGAGCGGGTGCAGAACGAGAGGTCTTCGCTTGAATTCCCGGTTGCCGGCCGTCAATTCTTCACTCTCTGTTCGCAAAGAAGAAGGCGACCACGGGTTTGCGGTCCGGCCCCGGGCCCGAGTAGCTGTCGGGTTCGAGCCCGAGGTCAGGCAGGCCGCCAGACTTGACGGCATTGCGATAGGCCTCGTATGCGGCCGGCACGGAGAGCGAATCAGGCCTCGGCCGCCGGACGTAGACTCCGGTCAGACTGCGGTTCCCGCCGGGGTACCGTAGACCGATGAGCCTCCGGGCGTAGTGGGCGACGTCGGTGGGTCTGCGGGCGTCGAAGGTGGCGAACACGAGCACCGTCAGCGGGGCACCTCGCCGGCGGCGGACGCTCTCGTATGCTTCGGGTTGGTCAGCGTCATAGAACCGGAACGGCAACTCGGAGGTCGAGAACCAGCTCCGGTCAGGCAGAAGCGGCAGGTTCTGGCCGAACACGCGGTCGAAGATGAGCCGGAAGGTATTGACCGGCGAGATGGAATCGTACCAGGCCGGGCCGGTCGAGTCGGTCGGGACAAGGCAGGCATTCAGTATCGTCATTAGCTCGCCAAGTCGGTCCGTGTCCAGGTCGTCCCAGTCGCGAAACGCAACTGGGACGTGGTCGGCCTGCACGATGATGACCGGCGGCTGCGGCGAGGCAGCAAGGATCTGCTCGATCATCGTCTCCGTCTTCGCGGTGATGAACTGAAGCTGGGCCCGGTACTTCTCGACATACTCGCGTCGAACTTCCTCTTTATCCGCCGTCTGAAAGGAACTTCCCTCGGTCATCGTGAAGTGGCCTTGCGGATTGATCTCTTCGCCTTTGGCACCGAAGACGAAGGGCGGGTGCGGGCTCAGGATGTGGCAGAAGACAAACACCGGGTGCTTCAGTCGCGCAGCGTCGGGCAGATGCTCGAAGGCGTAAAGGATGCGGGCGCGGTGCAGGTCAAACTGGGACCTATGGAGCAGGCGGTCGAGGATGAGCGGCAAGGCGGTGGTGCTGATGAGGACGTTCTGGAATTCGCTCAGGGCCCGGCGCGGGGCGAAGTGGACGTCGACGTCCCCCAGGTCGGTGCCCGTGTAGCCCGAGGCAACCGATGCGATTGTGTAGCCGCGCCGCCGGAGTTCTTTCACAACCCGGCTATCTCCAATCATGTGCAGCAGCGCCGAGTGGTCGTCCGACTCCGGGCCAAGCCTGTCCGCTACTGAATCGAGATAGGTCATGTTGAGCGACGACGCGAGTGACAGATACGTATGCGAGTAGTTGGAGCGACTGCGCGACCCGACGAGGAAACTCCGGCTGCGGAGATAGCCGGTGAAGCCCGAGTTGTCGTAGCCGTAGGCCTGCTTCAGCATGTCCTCCCGGGCATAGCTGTCAAGGATGATGTAGTAGATGTCGGGCAGGTCCGTGGTTTCCGCCGCCGGCGCGCCGGATGCGCTCGCGTTCGTCGTCCTGCTGCGCAAGAGGGCGGGGATGCCGGTCACAAGGTTGATGAGGACCAGCGCCAGGGAAGCAAGGTTGAGAAAGACCGTGAGCCCGCTGAACTCCCGGAGCGGTCGGGCGAAGAAGACGATTCCCAATAGCAGGATGCCGATAGCTACTGCGGGCAGGAGCGCGGGAGTTGTCTTCGGGCCGATGGCGTCCTGGGCTCGGCCATAGAGGAAGAACAAGACCAGGAAGAGAGAGACGACCAGCGCGGCCCGGCTGCGGCTGCGCATTACGAGCCAGAGCAGCAGCCAGAGCCCGAGCGCCGCGGCAAAGGATACCGCCAGCGGCAGAACGAGTTCGGACGGCGCGATCGGTAGCTTCGCGGCGTTGTACGAGTAGAGGAAGAGGATCGGGGCAAGGGCGAAGAGGAAGTGGTGGACCGGGAAGGGTCGCTTGTCCCGCGGGCGAGAACCGGAAAACGGGGACACGGTCAGGATTGGCGGAGCTCCATCAGGTAGATGGTGCGTTCAGAGTCCTTGACCGGGGACGAGGCTAGGATAGCGAAGCGGGAAGAGAATGCTTCCTCGAATCCCGCTTGCGTGTAGCCGGGAAATATGTCCTCGCGGGTGGCGAGCAACCGTCGGACCTGCGAGTCTGATTTGGGCACGAACTCGACGACAAGGGTTCGGCAGATTCCGGCAAGGAAACCCACGATTCGGTCAAAGGGCAGGTTGTTGCCGATGGCGAGGTGGTGAATGAGGGCCAGCGCCAATGCCGCATCGCAGGGTCCGCGTTCGATGAGCGACTGACGCTCGCGGTTCTGCCAGCCGATGGCCGGGCTGGGATTGGTCAGGTCGGAGAGCAACGGCAACAGGTTCTTTTCGTCTCGCTTGCGGCAGTCGAGGTAGTTGAGTTCGACCGCGGCCGGGTCGATGTCGAATGCAATCGTGGGGATTCCGCGGTCGGCCGCGACGCGGCTGAACCGACCGGTGTTCGCCCCAAGGTCCCAGACCGTCTTCGGGTTCACCTTCTCCATGTAGTCCGCCACCAGTTGCGCCTTGTGTTCGAGGGACGCATCGGTGTAGTTCGTGGCCGCGTAGTAGCCGGCCCACTCGGTGCCGGCCGGTTTCCACGTGAGTTTCTTTGTGGTTGACTCAAGGTTGTCAATCAGGCCGAGGAATGCCATCCGGCTCATCTTGCGCCCGGCGAATCGGGCCGGCTTGTCGGCATATTTGCGCTGGGCCTGCGCGTGGAGATGGATGTGCGTTGCCAGGCCAAGGGCGAGACGGGTCTTCGACGGCAACAGGTGGCTGGCAAGGTCGAGCGGGATGCCGTCGATGTTCACCCGCATCAACTGACTGAGACGGACATCGGTATGGCTCATCAGGGCCAGCGGTGCGAGGAAGTGCTGACAGAATTGGCGGTAGGCCACCCACGGTTCACCTTCGCGGTACTGCTCGAACGAGAGCGTGTCAATCAGGACCGGCCGGCACCCGCGGAACTGGATGTTGTAGGCGCTTGCGTCTTTGAGCGACATCCCGTGCTCGAGTGCCAGTTTCTCAATGGACAGCGTGGCCAGTGCCGCGTCCTGCATCTGGCTGAAGCACCATTCGTACGCGTAGGAAATGAAGGGTATTGTCTCGGGCTGAATGACCATGCTGCCTCCGCCGAACATCAGGGGCTCGGAGGTCTCCTCGTGAGGTACGAGCAGCCCTTTCTCGGTCAGGTCGCGGTAGAGACCTGACTCCATGAGTCGCCCGTAGTCGGCGCGATAGCTCTCGTTCACCTGGCGGTAGAGTCTGCCTTCACGGCGGAACAGAAACCCGTTGGGGTCGCGGAACGAACCGGGAACAGAAGCGTCAGTTCCCATTTCCGGCGTCATCCTTTTGCGGCCTGAAGATCCGTTTGACGAAGGCGATGACCCTTTTCCAGAAGAGACCGACTGCGAATAGACCGCCGAGCAGGCCCCCGATGATGAGCTGCAGGACATAGCTGCCCGTGCCGGGGTCGAGGTAGCCATAGGCTGACTGCAGGAGAATCGGCGATACGAGGGCTGCCAGAAGCACGACCAGCCCGATTCGGTGAGATGACCTCTTCACGGTGATTCAGTGAATTGTATCCCAGCATCGGGGACGTGTCAACCCGCGTTGCGTCGGCGCTCAGGCCCTGCGTCAGCACGTCTACTGTACCTCGCATCATAGCTCTTGCCGTATTCCTCGCCGAATACTGAACCGGGGTGCGAACCGGACATTGAAGCATGTCGGCAACTGGATAGCAGATGAGGTCTCAAACCAGATCTGAAATCGCTCGCGGTTCTGAACCGCGCACCAGTCTTGCGATTTTGAAAGTAACTGTTGAGGAAACTGGTTCAGACATCAGTCCGGTCATCTAAGTTCTTCAAAGTCCCGAAGTTGATTCCGATTCCGTATCCTCAAGCAGTTCGTGGAAGGCTATCCCCCGGGTAACCCGAGGGCAGACCCCCCGGGCAGGGCTTATTGTGGTTCGATGTGAAGCCCGACACAAGATATAGACAGCGTCTCCATCTCTTCCGCCTCTTTCAGGCCCGAATTGGCCCGTGCAGGTTGGAATCGCCAACTTGCGTCCGAAGCCCGCGCCGCGGTCTAGGTCATCGGCCCATGGCCTCCTACGTCTGGCCACTACGGATCCTCGTCCGGGCCACGCATTGGCTTTGCTCCGGCTTCTTTCCCCCACAGACCTGGCTTCCAGCTCTTGCCTCCAACCTCTGCCTTCATCCTCTTGAAAACTCCTTTGCGACCCCTTTGACGGAGAGGCCGAACCGGCCAGTCCGTCCGCCGAGCATAAGTCCCGTCTTGTATGGATGTTACGAGACTCGGTTTCGCCGCATTATTTCTCTTGCGCTGGCCGGATTCATGTGTATAATTCCACTGACTTTCAGCGAGGGTTGACTACCGCACAATCGTAGGCAGTGACTCTCGCGTCGATTGTTTCCGCTCTTTGACAATTTGGAGAAGAGGCAGGCTGATATTCATCTCAAGCTACTAAGAGCGCATGGTGAATGCCTTGGCAGTTGGAGGCTATGAAGGGCGCAGTCAGCTGCGATAAGCGCCGGTGAGCTGCAAACAAGCTTTGACCCGGCGGTACCCGAATGGGAAAACCCGTACGGAGTCATGTCCGTACATCGCCGAGTGAATACATAGCTCGGCGAAGCCAACCCGGTGAAGTGAAACATCTCAGTAACCGGAGGAAAAGAAAGAAAACTCGATTCCCTAAGTAGTGGCGAGCGAACGGGGAACAGCCTAAACCGATTCCAGTGTCAAGCCGGCAGGCGTTGCTGGAGCGGTGTCGCGGGAGCGGTCTGGTCTACTGCCGTGAGACCAAGGAGTTACAAAGGTTGTCGGTTAGTCGAAGACCCCTGGAAAGGGACACCAAAGACGGTGACAGTCCGGTAGGCATAAACTGATAACTCTCCTGACCGTTTCCCAAGTACCACGGGGCACGAGAAATCCTGTGGGAACCCGGGACGACCACGTCCTAAGGCTAAACACTACCAACTGACCGATAGTGAACCAGTACCGTGAGGGAAAGGTGAAAAGAACCCCTGGCGGGGAGTGAAATAGAACCTGAAACCATGTGCTTACAATCAGTGGGAGCGGTGGCTGTCTTTCCGTAAGGTTTGGCAGCAGCCGTGACCGCGTGCCTTTTGCATAATGATCCGGCGAGTGTGCGTATGCAGCGAGGCTAAGGCTCAATGAGCCGTAACCGTAGCGAAAGCGAGTCCTAATTGGGCGTCAGTTGCATGCGCCCGGCCCGAAACCCGGTGATCTACCCATGGCCAGGTTGAACTCTCGGTAACACGAGAGGGAGGACCGAACCGGTGAACCTTGCAATATTCTCGGATGAGCTGTGGGTTGGAGTGAAAGGCTAATCAAACCGGGTGATAGCTGGTTCTCTCCGAAATGCCTTGAGGGGCAGTCTGTCGCGTTCAGTTGCGGAGGTAGAGCACTGGATGGGCGCTCTCTCACAATGTGGGAGAAAACCCGATCAAACTCCGAATGCCGCAACTCCAGAGCGATGGAATGAGGCTATGAGCTCTAAGGTCCATGGCCGAGAGGGGAATAACCCAGACCGCCGGCTAAGGCCCCGAAGTGTATGCTAAGTCGAAAAAGAGGTGAGGCTACTCAGACAGCTGGGATGTTGGCTTAGAAGCAGCAATCATTTAAAGAGTGCGTAACAGCTCACCAGTCGAGTGGTCTTGCGCTGAAAATTTATCGGGGGTCAAGCATACCGCCGAAGCCGCGGACTCGACGCAAGTCGAGTGGTAGGAGAGCGTTCTGTTGTAGGTCGAAGGCGTCGGGCGACCGGCGCTGGACGAACCAGAAGTGATGATGCCGGAACGAGTAGCGTTAAACCAGGTGAAAAACCTGGTCACCGAAAGCCCAAGGTTTTCTGGGGAAGGTTAATCCGCCCAGAGTTAGTCGGTACCTAAGCCGAGGCTGAAAAGCGTAGGCGATGGAAATCCGGTCAACATTCCGGAACCACCTTGGCGCCGTTATGAGCTAAGGGGTGACGCAGAAGGAAAGGCCCGGCCCCGTGTTGGATCGGGGTCTAAGCCATGGAGATGGGGCGTTGGCAAATCCGCGCCCGTAAGTCTCTGTGGCGAATGGGACGCCCCCGCAAGGGGGCGGAACCGGGCCAAACCGACTGCCGAGAAAACCCTCTGTGCCAGGCGTCCGGGTGACCGTACCGTAAACCGACACTGGTGGGTGAGGAGAATATCCATAGGTGCTCGGGTGACCTCTTGTTAAGGAACTCGGCAATCTAACCCCGTAACTTCGGAATAAGGGGTGCCGGCGCAAGCCGGCCGCAGTGAAGTGGCACTACCGACTGTTTAACAAAAACACAGGTCTCTGCTAAGCCGTGAAGGCGATGTATAGGGACTGACACCTGCCCGGTGCCGGAAGGTTAAGGAAGGGGGTCAGCCGCAAGGCGAAGCTCTCGACCGAAGCCCCGGTAAACGGCGGCCGTAACTCTAACGGTCCTAAGGTAGCGAAATTCCTTGTCGGGTAAGTTCCGACCTGCACGAATGGTGTAACGAGTGGTGCGCTGTCTTGACAAGAAGCCCGGCGAAACTGTAGTGGCGGTGAAGATGCCGCCTGCCCGCGATTGGACAAAAAGACCCCGTGAACCTTTACTATACCTTGTCATTGGATTCTGGCAGGGCATGTGTAGGATAGGTGGGAGGCTATGAAGCCTGGGCGCTAGCCTGGGCAGAGCCAGCGGTGAAATACCACCCTTGTTCTGTTGGGTTTCTAACACCGTGCCGTAATCCGGCCGGTGGACAGTGGCAGGCGGGTAGTTTGACTGGGGCGGTCGCCTCCTAAATTGTAACGGAGGCGCTCGAAGGTCGGCTCAGCACAGACGGTACTGTGCGGCGAGCGTAAGGGCATAAGCCGGCCTGACTGTGAGAGCGACGGCTCGATCAGAGACGAAAGTCGGACCTAGTGATCCTGTGGCTCTGCGTGGAAGGGCCATAGCTCATCGGACAAAAGGTACTCTGGGGATAACAGGCTGATTTCGCCCGAGAGTTCACATCGACGGCGAAGTTTGGCACCTCGATGTCGGCTCATCGCATCCTGGGGCTGAATAAGGTCCCAAGGGTTGGTCTGTTCGCCCATTAAAGCGGTACGTGAGCTGGGTTCAGAACGTCGTGAGACAGTTCGGACTCTATCCATCGTGGGCGTAGGAAACTTGAGGGGAGCTGCCCATAGTACGAGAGGACCTGGGTGGACGTACCTCTGATGTACGAGCTGTCCTGCCAAGGGCACTGCTCGGTAGTCACGTACGGCAGGGATAACCGCTGAAGGCATCTAAGCGGGAAGCCCACCCCAAGATTAGGTTTCCCGTGTGACCCCCGCAAGGGGAGTCATCCTAAAGGCTCCTGGTAGACTACCAGGCAATAGGCCACAGGTGGAAGCGCAGCAATGCGTGTAGCCGAGTGGTACTAATCAGCCGTGCGGCTTGAGATTTCGGTTTGCTTCTTCTCCTTTTACATTTTGGAGTCTGATATTCCCGGCGGTGATACCGGAGGGGCTACACCTCTTCCCATTCCGAACAGAGACGTTAAGCCCTCCAGGGCCGATGGTACTGTGCTGGTAACGGCATGGGAGAGTAGGTCGCTGCCGGGTTTTTCTTTTGGTCTCTTCGTAACGCGGGGTGCCTTCGATCCGCCATGCCCCGGCAGCAAGAGGCGCTGGCCAGGCGGAATCAGGATAGAGTAGCGGACCGGAATCGCGGCCCGCTTCTTTTTTTGTTGACATGAACACCGAGGGGGTTATTATCTTCCTGAGTATGGCACTCGAGATGCGCTATAGTACTATCCGGATTCTGTCTGGAGCGTTCCAGAGCGCGTCGCGGTTGCCCGCTCATCCGAAATCCAAAAAAGAGAGGAGGTGAACCCAAAATGAATAAGAAGGGCTTCACACTGATAGAACTTCTCGTCGTTATCCTGATCATCGGTATCCTGCTCGCCCTCATCATCCCGAACTTCGTGCTGTTCCAGGAGCGCGCTCGCCGCACCTCCGTGAAGAACAACATGCACGTCGTCCAGACGTGCCTCGAAGCGTACGCGACCGACCACAACGGCAACTACCCGAGCGATGTGTCAGACTGGACCGACGTCGAGGACATCTTCTTCGCGTACTTCCCGGGCGGCGACCCGATCGGAGTCGACGGCTCGCCGATTTACGGCACAGCCCCGATCAACCCCTACACCGGCATCCGCTACAACTACGAGGACGAGGACATGCTGTACCTCACCGACGGACTTGACGAACAGGGCATGAACGCTCAGGTTCGCAGCGACGATGATGACTGCCCGTACGCCGACCTTGCGGCGGAGAACGATCTGCAGGGCACGATGATGGTTCTCGGCTACATCTACGACACGAACCCGCTCGAGGTCGTCCAGGAGTACGGTATCTGCGGCTATGGCCGTGACGTATCGAACCCGATGTTCGACCGCGACGAAGTGAACGAAGAGTTCATCTACTTCGTACTTCACAACTAGCGCCACATCGGTGGCAACTGGGCGGGGCCTCGCGGCCCCGCCCATGCGTTTGGGGCGCGTCGCCGGTCCGCATCGGAGCACGGGGATACCAGCCTGGCCCAGCGCATAGGGCAGTTCGGGGCTGTTGAGAAACCCGGCCTCGAACGCCTTCAGACAGCGGCTGTAGCCAGGTCGAGACCAAGTCGTCGGCAGAAA
>Ga0208046_1000002_pt1 | contig 69739 bp, 56 predicted proteins | sample PL_2010_300m_FD_184161 | JGI IMG/M metagenome (GOLD analysis project Ga0208046, IMG submission 184161) | Freshwater microbial communities from Powell Lake, British Columbia, Canada to study Microbial Dark Matter (Phase II) - PL_2010_300m... | ecosystem: Environmental > Aquatic > Freshwater >... | reverse complement strand
GTCGTGTATCAAGGGAGGGTCGTGGGCCGGCAGATGTACCGCGAGCACCGGACCCACCTGCCGATAAGGGTCTGGACCGCGGGCGTGATTCCCATCATCTTCGCGCAATCGCTGGTGGTGTTCCCTTCGACCTTTGCCCAGTTCATCAAGGCTCCGTGGCTCGTGTCGCTGCAGAGCATCCTGAACCCCGGCGGCTGGCTGTACGATCTGCTCTACGCGGCCATGATTATCTTTTTCACGTACTTCTACACCTCGGTCGTGTTCAACGCGCGCGACATCGCCGACAACCTGAAGAAGTACGGCGGCGCGATCCCGGGCAAGCAGGCCGGCCAGAAGACCGCCGAGCACATCGACCGCAGCGTCACCCTTATTACCCTGCCCGGTGCGGTCTCGCTGGTGATAATCGCGCTCCTGCCCACGTTTTTCATGGGCGCGCTCCGCGTGCCGTTCTACTTCGGCGGCACGACGTTGATGATCATCGTCGGCGTCGCGCTCGACACCCTGCAGCAGATTGAATCGCACCTGGTAATGCGACACTATGAAGGCCTGGTCAAGGGTGGCAAGTTCCAGGGCCGCAGGTCCGGATAATCCCCGGAATACTTCCCGTCCGACAACGGTAAATAGCGTGGGTGAGCCCGAGGCGCGGGCAAGCGACGTTGAGCTGATTCACCGCGTCCAGTCGGGCAACACCGAGGCTTTTGACGAACTAATGAAACGCTATGCCGCCAGTGTCTACAAAGTGACTTACTCGCTCACGCGGAACCACGCGGACGCCGATGACCTGTCCCAGGAGACCTTCATCCGGGCCTATCGGGCGATTGCGCGGTTCGACGAGCACTACCAGTTCTACACCTGGGTGCGGCGGATTGCGGTGAACCTCTGCTTCAACCACCTGAAAAGGGGCAAGAAGTTCCGCTTCGTTCCTTTGCCGATGGCCGACGGTGAGGACGAATCGGCCGACATCGCCGACCCCCATCCGCAGTCTGTGGACTCCGGGTTGAGGCGGGACTTGGACCAGGCGTTGACCAAACTGCCGCCCGACCAGCGGGCTGTCTTCGTGCTGCGGGTGAATGAGGAAATGAGCTATGATGAGATCAGCAAAGCGCTTAGCATCCCGGTGGGAACCGTGATGTCTCGGCTGAACCGGGCGCGCGAGAAGCTGCGCGCGCTCCTGCGGGAGTACATGCCGGCAACATGAAACCAGCGTGCGGTTCGATTCGTGAGTGGCTCGGCGCCTACGCCGACAAAGAGCTCGACCCGGCTCAGGCCGCAAAGGTGGAACAGCACCTCGAGACCTGTGCCGGCTGCCGGCGCGAGCTCGACCAGATCCAGGAACTCCACCGGCTGGCGAAGAGCGTGGAGCACCCCGGGCTGGCCGACGACTACTGGGATTGGCATCGAACCAAGGTCTGGCGCGGGATCCGTAACCGGAAGCGCGCGCCGATGCCGTCGTACCGGCCGTCGTTCGTGTGGCCCAAGCTTGCCGCGGTCGCGGCGGGGTTCGTGGTCGTATTGGTCGTGGTCATTGCCGGATGGCGGACGCTCCTGCCAAGGCAGGGCCTGATGCAGCCGGTCGGCGAACTCCGTTCCGAGCTCAAGAGGGCTGCTGAACAACCGGTTGCGGCAGTGCCGAGTGTCAGACGTTCCGCGGAGAGCGAGGAGGCCGGGAAAGCCGCTGTTGGGACGTCTGCCGAAGCCGAAGGCCGGTCCGACGAGCTTGCCCGGGTCCCGGCAACTGCAGCCCGGGACGCGGAGAGGGCCAAAGTCGGCTACGCGGCCAAGGGCGCCGGGGCGACCGGCGCCACATCCACTTCGAAGCCTCCCACCGCGCCAGTACGCGGGATCGTTCCCAAGATGGAAGTCGCTGCCGAAGAACCTCTTGATGAGCTGTCTGCAGCACCTTCTGTCAGCGGGCAACACGTCCGCGTTTCCTCGGACAAGCGGAAAGGCCGCATCGTGTCCGGACCGGTGCTGCTCGAGTCGCCCCCGCTGGCTGATGCGGATGCGCTCGACACCGGCACCGTGCTACTGAACGTGAAGACCGACAGCGCCGGCCGGGTACTGAGTGCTGCCGTGCGACGCAGCTCAGGTTCATCGAAACTCGACACCGTTGCCGTGCGCCAGATACGGCAGTCCCGGTTCAAGGCGGCTGTGAAGAAGAACCGGAACGTCCCGAGCTCTTTCCAATACCCGTTCCGTGTCCAGAAGAAGCAGGTCAAGTCGGCGGAAAGAGAGCAGCCGCAGGCCGAGGAAGTGAAGCCGGACAAGCGGGAAGACCGGCAGGAAGAGAAGCAGCCTGACAAGCAGTCAGACAAGCAGGAAGACAGCCAGCCGAACAGACCGCTGAAAGAGAAGACCAAGAAGTAGTCCCGGGCCGAGCCCGGGAATCCCACCGACAACCGCCAGGTCCACCGAGAATGCCAAGGTTCGGACCGGACATCCACAGATTTCGCAGATTCCACAGATTGTCCGGACTTCTGATTTCTGCATTCTGATACCTGACTTCTAGTTTGGTCTCGGCGGCCACTCCTTTCCCACCGGAATACTGGCCCGGAATAAAGGGTAAGTACCAGTGCAGGAGGTCAATATGAAGACCATGAGCACGGTGTTCGATCACGACCTTGAATATGGTCGTGACATCCGAATCGCCAGCGTCGTGGCGCTGGTGTCCGTCGGCGTGGCGTTCCTGTTCGTGCCCCAGCCTAAGATCGAGCCGTACCGCCTGCGCGGGCCGGTCGAATGGAACTTCACCGTTGAAGACCCCGGGCCGGTTGTCTACGACCCGCCCAAACCGCCGGAACCGGTTCACCGGGGCGTCCCGGTTGCGAGCGACAACCCTGAAGCGCCCACCATAGGTCCGAACACTACCTTCAACGAGCTGAAACCGGACGTCACCGCGCCGACACTCGACCCCGACATCCCGTTCTGGAAAGTCGAGCGGAAGCCCGAACTGACTCACAAGGTCATACCTGACTACCCGGAGATGGCCCGCGCCGCAGGCATCGAGGGCAAGGCAGTGATTTCGATGGTGGTCGACACCCTGGGCAACGTGGTGCACGTCGAAGTCTACGCGACCTCGGGCAACGTGCTGCTGGACCAGGCGGCAGTCGCAGCCGCATACCAGTGCCGGTTCACTCCGGGCTATCAGCGGGACCGGCCGGTGACCGTGCGCCAACTGATCCTGCCGTTTAACTTCAAGCTTCAATAGGAGAACTAGATGAAGAACCTCTCGACAATCGTGGCCTGCCTGAGCACGGCCTTCCTTGTCGCGGCGGGACAGCCGTCGGGTACGTACCCGGCTACAAAACTCCTGTCGCAGGTCACGGTGAAGAGCCCGTCCGGGTATGAGAACCTGACTTTGTTTCCGTTGGTACGCAAGACCTCAACTTCCTCGACCTACACCTTGCTCGACGAGGCCATCCGTTCCGGCCAGGTCAAGGTGCAGGAGAAGGACGGCGGTCAGGTCAACACCGTGCGCATGAGGAATACCGGCAAGACCTACGTGTTCGGCATGGCCGGAGAAATCGTCTCCGGCGCAAAACAGGACCGGATGCTCCAGGACGACGTGCTCCTGCCGCCGGGCTCAGGCTGGCTGGACGTGCCGGTCTTCTGCACCGAGCACGGCCGCTGGACCGGCGAAACGATGAGCTTCGGCACCAAGGGATACATGGCGTCAGGCAAGGTCCGGGGCAAAGCCTCCCAGACCGGCAGCCAGGAAGAAGTCTGGGCCGAGGTAGACGCTGCGCACGCCCAGCTCAGCGTGGCGACCCCGAGCCGGGCATTCGCCAAGGTCTATGAAGACAAAGACGCTCAAGAACAGGCCAAGCCCTACATCGACAAGCTCGATGGCCTGCCGAAGCTGTTCCCCGGCGCAATCGGGGTCGCGGTTGCGGTCGGCAACCAGATAGTCTGCGTTGACGCGTTCGGCTCGCCCGCACTGTTCCGAAAGATGTGGCCCAAACTGCTCAGGTCGTACGTGATTGACGCCATGCACAGCCGGGCACGCGGCCGGCTGAAGGCGAAACAAGTGCAGCAGTTCATCCGAGGCGCCGCCGGCGCCCAGGTCACGAGCCAGCCCACAGTCGGGGCCGGCACGCTGCAACGCCTGTCGGCAGCGAACGCCTCCGGCTCGGCGCTCGTGTTCAGAAGCGCCGTCGTCCACCTCGACCTCTTTCCGGGTTCGAATCTGGAGTCCGACGACGGTTCCGTGCCGCGGCTTGACTTCCGCAGACAGCGGACACTCAACTAGACCCACCGCCTCCTTCTGGGAAAAAGCGGGGCCCCCCAGGCCCCGCTTTTCTTGTACGCCCAAAGGCGCAGCCGGCGCCGCCTCGCAGCCGGCATGCCCGGCTCCGACCATAATCATATCGTATTCTTGGTCGCGCTTCATCGCTTCGATGATGCTAGGTGTCCTCGCCTGTGTCAAACTGCTGTGGGCAGGGCAGCCGCCACTCTGGGTTGTAGTCTGCGTTCGTTTGACTCTGCACGAGTTCGCGGGCACAATTCGACGTGGCAAAGCGGAGCGAGGCTGTGACCGGTTCGGGTTCGCATGTCCAGGAATCCCCAAGGAGAACGGCGGTGTCTGTTCTGAGTTCTGAACATCGCGTGACCGGCCACACCGTCATTGCCAAGGTTATCTGGCCGCCCCATCCGTTCGAGGCCGGATTCTGTTTGTGCGACGACAGCGATGCGGGTGAGACCGAATCCGTCCGGGCCGCATACGACTGCCTCAAGACCCACGGACTGGTCGCGACCCGGGCAAGCTGGGTCTTCCTGCCCGAGGAGCCCTGTGGAATACCGTCAGCACCGCCATCGATATTGCGCGGTGTCACGCTGGCCGACAAGGAATTCCTGCGGCTCTGTTTGGAGCTGCGCGACGCCGGCTTCGAGTTCTGCCTGCACGGTGCGTCAGCGGGCAACAACCGGCGCGAACGAACCCAGGAGGGGTTCGATTTCATGGAGCGGCACTTCGGACCGCAGGATACCTTCATCTGTCATGCCAAGAACGCCGACAACATCTACTGGGAGGAGTGGACCGCGCCGGAACCGCTGTCCCGGGCGTTGACGTCCTGGTACTCGCGCAACCGCTGCTCGGGTGAGGTGCCCGGCAGCCGATACTTCTGGGGCGATGTCTGCCGCGGGCGGGTGAAACAGATACGGATGTTCCGGACGCGCAACACGAACACGCTGGCGGCGAACCCGTCGATGCCCTATTTCGAGCCCCGCAAACCGTACGTCCGTGGTTGGTTCAGCGCCACAAAGCGTAGCCTGCGCGACTGCACGTCTGAGGTCGCGCTGGACCGGCTGCGGCGGCAGAACGGCCTGACCGTGCTTTACCAGTACCTGCATCGCTACGCGCTTCCGCACGGCGGCGGTGTGCAGCCGGCGTTCGCTGAATCCATTGAGCGGCTGGCCGGCACAACCGGCATCGCTGTAATGACCGTAGCTGCGGCGATGGACAGGCTGCGCCGGATGCAGTCGGTATTCGCGGTGTCGCTCGGGAACCGTGCTTGGCTGGCCAACGTGGGCGGGGAGGCGGTCGATGACGTGCAGGTGCGGTTTGCGGACCAAGGGTTTACCGGCGAGCCAGTCCACATCGACCACGTCGAACCCAACGGGATCGTCGAACTCACCATGGGCCGTGCCGTTAGATTCGTCGGGCGGCGTTGCGCTGCAGCCGACCGTCTCGGGCGTGCTGCCGTCGACTTCGGATTCGGCACAGCATTCGTGAACGTTGGCAGCAACGAATGGCGATGGCGCGGGTTCACGGTCGAACCCCATACGTGCCGCGCAGTGTTCGATCCGGGATTCGGGTTGTCACGGCCGTTCTCAAGAGCGGGCAGCTTGGAGCTCTACAGGCTGTTTGTCGGGCAAGCTGGGATACTCGCAAGAGAGGTCCTGTTGAAAGGACGTCACCCGGATGTCAATCAGTTCCTGTCCGCGCACCAGATACAACTTGAGGACCACGACAACTGGTAGTCAGTCCGGGTTTGAGTCGCAGGTACACCCGTTTAGCTGCGCTGCACGGGCGAAGAGACACTACCGATACTGCCTAGCGAATCGGCCCGACGTGATCCGGGTGGCCTCGGGACGGATCGCGGGGACGCAGTGCTAGTTCTTTTGTCCCGTGGGAGGTGGGAAAGAGGGACACTTCCCCAATTTCTAATCGAGAGCATGTCAAGGGCATCGGGCGTTCTCTCCTTGACAGTCTCGGTTTGACCCTGCTCTGACAATCCGGCCAGCTATGCTGCGAGGCCTCTCGTCTACGTCCGGAGCGACGTGCTCGGCTTGGGACACGACCCGAAACCTGAGGAGGATTTCGGTCATGTCCCGCGCTACAACCTGATCTGGAACCGGCTTGGTGCTCAAGGTCGCAGCGTGCCGGCCGGAGTCTGCTTCTGTACCCTGAGTGCTGAGAACCAGCTCTCCAGCCGAAAGGTCGTGCTGACGGAGTAGAGGAGAGTACTCCAGTGGTCGAGTGATCCAGTGGTCAAGTGACGGAATGGGACCCGGACAGCCAGAACGCAGCCGCCCGGTGAGAGCCGGGCGGCTGTCGGGTTACTGAGAGATTCCTCCCATCGCGACCGGGTCGCTCCGTCGGAATGCCGAGGGGCGACGCGCCACGCACCTCAGTCTGAATGAGAGAAGGCTGGCTACGGTTCCGGCGGGCCGACCCTTCGACTTCGCTCAGGGCAAGCGTTGAGGACTCGAAGCGGATGGCGGCGAGGACGGAGCGGAGGCAGCCGAGTGGTTTCACAACTGGACACAGCGCGAGTCCAACCGAATGACCAAGCCGAGCCAAGTCAGTTCGGTGCTCGGCGGGTAGCCCTCAAACCCGCAGTTCTGCGGGTGCGACATGCGACGGCACAAGCCCGGAAGGACAACTGACCCGACCCAGCAGGTCTGAGTCGAGCTAAGTGGCAGAAGGGGAATGTGTTAGGTCCTGCAAGACCCGGTCAAGAAGACACTCCGGGGACCACGATGAGAACCGTTCCCGGGACGGTTCCCGGGGTGGTTCGGAAAGTGAGTCTCAAGGTCACTTCAAGGCCGATTTCTGGCGCGGCTTCCGGGCTGAACTCGACGGTCATGTCGACGGTGGTATCGGGTTGGACTTAGAAGGCGAATGCCAGATTCACTGTAAGGTCGAATTGGCCGGCCTTTCTCGTGCGGGTCTGCGGGGCGAATGCCGAGCTGGTTCTGAAGGTGGTTTGCAGAGGGACTTGCCGGCCGGTTCTGGGGCCGATTGTCACGGGGACTGACGAACCAAGCCGCAGCAGCGGCGCGGACTAGCCGAGAGGGATGAGCCGCGGCCGGGGAGTCAGGGCGCGGGGCTTGCCAGCGAGAGCGGGCGGACTAGAATGAGCATTGATAGTATGCTTCCCAAGGAGTAGTAACCATGCCTCTTTTTGACCTTCGGCCGCAAGCAGTCCGCAGAACACCTGAGCAATTGGTCCAGCACCTGAAGTCGTTCAATCTTGACCTGAAGTTCTCCGCCGGCATCTGGTTCTTCTCGCCTTCGGATAGCCGGTTCCACGAGAAGTACGGGCCGGACCTGAGCATCGAGCAGCGACTTGAGATTGCGCGCGGGTTGAGGGCGTATGGTCTTGCCGGGATCGAGGCGCACTACCCGAACGAAATCAACGAGGGGAACGAGAAGCTGTGGCGCGACTTCTGCGCCGACACCGGCATCCGACTGGTGACGGTCGTGCCGCTTCTGTTCCGCAGCCAGAAGTTCGAGTTCGGCTCGCTCTCGAGCCCGCTGCCCGAGTCACGCGCGGCGGCGATCGAGGTCACAAGACGCGCCCTCGAGATGAACTGCCGGATGGATACCGACTTCTGCGTTGTCTGGCCCGGAATCGATGGATACGAGAACCCGTTCGGCATCGACTTTAATGGGATGCGGGACCGTTTCGTGGACGGTCTGGCCGAGGCGATGGACTGCGTGCCGGGCGTGCGGGTGGCGTTCGAGCCCAAGCCGTACGAGCCGCGCGGGAGAATCATCTTCGGCACGACGCCGGAGGGAATGCTGTTGTGCCGCATGGTTGAGGAGAGGCTGCAGAACCCAGAGAACCGTCGTCTATTGGTGGAAGGACTCACACTGGTCGGGCTGAATCCCGAGGTCGGGCACGCGCTGATGGCCTGCGAGGACTTGCCATACGCGTATAGCTGGCCGTTGTCAGAAGGCAGGCTCTGCCACATGCATCTGAACAGCCAGCCGCTCGGGAACTTCGACCAGGACCTGAATGTGGGCGCTGTGTCTCCGGAGCAGACGGAGGCGCTGCTGTACGTCCTGAAGATGTACGGCTACCGGGGCTGGCTCGGCATCGACATCAATCCTGAGCGGATGCCCGTTGACGTAGCCTTGCGCGTTTCGATGGATGCGATTCGCGCGGCCAACGACCGTGTCAACGAGATGGACCACGAGTCCATTGTGTACGCGGTCAACCATCCTGACAAGGCAAGAGGGTGGCTGGAGGCGTATCTTGTGCGGGCACGCGCGAAGTTCCCGGACCGGCTACCACCACTGCCGCCCCTGAAGTAGCCGATGGCTCTGCTCCTGGGCCTGGACATTGGTACCTCAGGATGCAAGGCCGTTCTCATCGAGCCCGATGGTGCGGTCAAGGCCGAGGCAATCACTGAGTACGCGATGCAGATTCCTCGACCCGGCTGGGCTGAGCAGAATCCTGAGGATTGGTGGCAGGCCACCATCAAGAGCGTCAGACAGGTTCTGGCAAGCGCGGGAGGGGAGACTATTGTCGGTATCGGTTTGACCGGACAGATGCATGGGCTTGTGCTGCTGGATGAAAACGGCAACGTGCTGCGGCCGTGCATCATGTGGAACGACCAGCGGACCGCAGTGCAGTGCGCGGAAATCGAGCAGAAGGTCGGGCGTGCGAAGCTGATTGAACTGGCCGGCAAGCCTGCACTGACCGGCTTCACCACGGGCAAGATTCTCTGGGTGCGCGAGCAGGAGCCTGAGGTGTATCGACGCGTCCGGCATGTGCTCTTGCCCAAGGACTACGTGCGCTACCGGCTTACAGGCACGTTCGCCATGGACGTCGCCGACGGCTCGGGCACGCTGCTAGTGGACGTGCGTAAGCGTGTCTGGTCTGACGAGCTTCTCAGCCTGCTCGACATCCCGCGCGAGTGGTTGCCGGCGTTGCACGAGTCCCACGAGGTGGTCGCCGAGGTGAGCGTCGAGGCCGCATCTGGCACGGGACTTCGAGCCGGGACGCCTGTCGTAGCTGGCGCGGGCGACCAGGCGGCGCAGTCTATCGGCACTGGCATCGCACGCGAGGGGATAGTCTCTGCTACCATAGGTACATCCGGAGTGGTGTTCGCGGCCACGAGCAGATACACGTTTGACCCTACAGGCGAGCTTCACGCCTATTGCCATGCGCTCCCGGATACGTGGCACCTGATGGGCGTGACGCTGTCCGCCGGCGGCAGCCTGCGCTGGTTCAGGGACGCGCTATGTCAGATGGAGAAGGCTGAGGCGGCGCGGACCGGCCTCGATGCCTACGACATCATCACCAAGTTGGCCGCCACTGTGCCCGCCGGGTCCGACGGCTTGCTGTTCCTTCCGTACCTGACCGGCGAGCGGACGCCACACGCTGACCCGGCTGCACGCGGTGTCTTGTTCGGCCTTTCGCTTCGACACACCAAGGCGCACATGGCGCGGGCGGTGCTCGAGGGTGTGACATTCTCCTTGCGCGAATGCTTGGACCTGCTCTGTGGTCTCGGCCAGAGCTGCTCGCGGGTACGCGTGTCAGGAGGCGGTTCGCGGTCCGCGTTCTGGCGGCAGATGATGGCCGACGTATTCGGAGTCGAGGTTGTCGAGGTGAATGTCACGCAGGGCGCGGCCTATGGTGCCGCCCTGCTGGCTGGAGTCGGCGCTGGCGTGTACCGGGATGCCTGGGAAGCCTGCGAACTGGCCGTCCATGAAACCGGCAGCACGAGGCCGGGGTCGGATGCCGGTGAGTACGCCGAGAGCTACAAGCGCTATCGCGCCCTATATCCTGTGCTGGCGCCCGAGTTCCGACGCTCGACGCAAGCCGAGTCCTGAGACATGAAGTGGCCTCGCAGGTTCCTGGCATTCGACCTCGGGGCGCAGTCGGGTCGTGCGATGCTCGGAGAGTTCGACGGCCGAAGGTCGAAGGTTCGCGAGGCGAGTCCATTCCCAAACCGGATGCTCGAACTGAACGGCCACCTATTCTGGGACATCTGGTGCCTGCTGGATGAGGTTAGGGCGGGGATGCGCGAGTCGTTCAAGGTCAGGCAGTTTCATCCGAATCCAACGCAGGACCTGGACCGCGCCTTCGAGCGGTTCAGTGGCCTTTGAGGAGGTTAGCTCATGAAGGAAAGCCAAGTGGAGCTCGTTTTCTCCCAGGTACGGGAGAAGTATCAAGGCATCGGGGTGGACGTCGAGGCAGCACTCCGTCGCCTGAGCTACGTGCCGATATCGGTTCACTGCTGGCAGGGCGATGATATGACCGGGTTCGAGCCGAACCGGGTGACGCTCGCAGGTTCAGGGTTGGCCGTGACCGGCACTTGTCCGGGGAGCGCGCGAAATCCTGCCGAGTTACGGATGGACCTCAAGAAGGCGCTGTCCCTGATTCCGGGTAGGCATCGCGTGAACCTGCACGCGATGTATGGCGAGTTCCCGGGGGCAGTCGACCGCGACGCTATCAGACCAGAGCATTACCTGGACTGGCTCGACTGGGCGCGAGACCAAGGGCTGGGACTCGACTTCAACGCCACGCTCTTCGCGCATCCGAAGGCTCAGTCGGGCTTCACCCTGAGCAGCATGGACGAGAGCGTGCGCCGGTTCTGGGTTGAACATGTGCGGCGGAGCCGGGAGGTCGCCGCGTTCCTTGGCCACGAGTTGGAGAACCCGTGCATCCACAACCTCTGGGTGCCTGACGGTGAGAAGGATGCGGTCGTGGACCGCTGGGAGCGAAGGAGCCTGTTGCGCAAGTCCCTCGACGAAGCGTTCTCGTATCCCTACTCCGTGTCGGAGATGAAAGACTCGCTCGAGAGCAAACTCTGGGGAGTCGGCAGTGAGTCATTCGTTGTCGGCTCGTACGACTTCTATGTTGGCTATGCTCTCAGCCGAGGCATGATACTCTGCCTGGATACTGGTCACTTCCACCCAACCGAGTCGCTAGCCGACAAGGTTTCCGCCTTGCTGCAGTTTACTGGCGAGTTGCTGGTTCACGTCAGCCACGGCGTGCGTTGGGATTCTGACCCTGTGGCAGTGCCCGATGATACGCTGCGAGAGTTGGCAGCTGATGTCGTTCGGGCCGGAGCACTCAAACGCGTCCATTTCGCATTGGACTACTTCGATGCAAGTGCCAACCGGGTGGCGACCTGGGTCATCGGCGCACGGGCTGCGCTCAAGGCGATCCTTGCCGCACTGCTGGAACCTACAGCCCGTCTGCTTGAGCTTGACCCAGCAGACAGGATCGCACTGCTCGAAGAGGCCAGATCGATGCCGTTGGGAGCGGTCTGGGACTACTACTGCATGCGCGCCTGTGTACCTTCGGATCAGGATTGGATGGCCTACGTCAGGCGGTACGAGTCAGAGGTGCTGAGTGGCCGCCTCTGACAGGGCACAAGCGCAAGCCCGAGCTCAAGCCGTGACCTGTCAACGGTGAGCCGTCAGCTACCATATCGGGATTCCCGTCCGTGGAGCATAATCCAGGGCTGCCCTGAGCGACGGCCCGCAGGGCCGGAATCGCAGGGTCGCTCAGAAGAGGTTTCTCGACTCCCGCGTCCGACTCGGTCGCTCGGAATGACAGGCGTCTTTGAGCGGCTCGACGCCGGCCACGCGCCGCCGGTTCCCACCAGGGACTGAAGCATCCTGGTTCCAGGATACGTAACTGCGTCCTGAAGTGAATTCCATCCGGACTCCGTGCTTCGTCGACAAGACATTGGTACTCCTTGACTTGCGAGTGGAGGCTGCTACTATCTACCGTTGCCTGTCAAAGGGGCCGGCAGCCAGCATAGAGTAATAAGGTCCCGAGGTTGCTTGTGTAACGTCAGGTGTCTATGAGTCTAAGTCTGTGTTTAGTCCAGACCCGCCCGTAGCTCCCTTCAACGGTTCTCAAGCGCAAACATACGGAGGTCCGTTATAATGGGTACGCGCATATTTGTGGGGAATCTTCCCTTCAGCGCAACCGAGACGCAGCTCAATGAGCTGTTCAGTCAGCATGGCGAAGTGACTTCGGTCAGTATCGTGAAGGATAAGTTCACGGACAGGTCACGGGGATTCGCATTCGTCGAGATGACCGCTGCCGATGCAGCGACCGCGGCGATTGCAGCCCTGAACCAGCATCAGCTGGAAGGTCGGCCGCTTACCGTCAACGTGGCGCGCGAGCGCACGGAAGGTACGCGTCCGCCCCGCGGCGGCGGCGACCGTCGGCCACCGCGCAGCGGCGGCTTTTCCGGCAACCGCTGGTAGTAGCAAAGCGAGAGCTTTCAAGGGCGGGCGCAAGCCCGCCCTTTGTGTTGTAACCCAGAAACCGACATGGACGCCATGAAGGTGCGAAAGACACGAAACGGATCGGTGCGGAGAGAATCAGCTTCGTTTCATCCGGCTTGGCCTCGACGGTCACTGTCCGACAGTGCGTGCTCTCGTGGCTCTGGCTACCGGGATTCGGTGTGGCTTCCGCGTTGACTTGATTCCAAGCGGCTATATCATCACCCACCATGAGTGAACGTTTCCCACAGCTTTCCGGGCTGAGTCGCGATGACTTGGTCGGGTTGATTGAGGACGCGGCGCGGAACTGGCTCGCGCACGACGGTCTGTGGTTCCAGGCAGTCGAGCGGGTTCACGGTCTCGACGCGGCAATCAAGGCCGATGCCGACGCCTGGCGTGGCTTCACGGTTGTGGAGGCGAAGCGGATAATGGCGCGGCACGGAATCGCCCCGGGTGGCGGCATTCCTGCGCTGGTCAAGGCGCTGTCCCTGCGCATGTATTCTTTCCTCAACAAGCAGGACACGATCGAGCAGAGCGAGAACCGGGTTGTGTTCCGGATGCTCGACTGCCGGGTCCAGTCGGCGCGCAAGCGGAAAGGACTGGCCGATTTCCCCTGCAAGCCGGTCGGGCTGGTCGAATACGAGTGGTTCGCGAAGACGATTGACCCGAGGATTCAGACTGGCTGCATCCACTGCCCGTCCGACAAGCACCCGGATGAGGTCTGGTGCGCGTGGGAGTTCACGCTGAAGGCGGAATGATGAAGGATGAAGTCCGAAAGACGGATGGTCATCAGCCGACCATGCTGGAGACGCCCGCGCATGAGCGGCCGCGGGAGCGGCTCATCAAGGTTGGGCCCGGCAATCTCTCCGAGGTTGAGCTGCTGGCGATAATCATCAGTCGCGGCACCAAGGGCATGCCGGTGCGCCAGATTGCCGAGCGGCTGGTCAACCAGTTCCATTCGGTAGCTGAAGTCGGGCGGGCGTCCGTTGAGGAGCTAATGCTCATGCCCGGCATCGGCAAGGCCAAGGCCTGTCAGATTGTCGCCGCGTTCGAACTGGCGCGGCGGAGCGATGACACGCCCTGTATGAAGGAGCGGGCCGATGTGTCCGACCCGAAGGAGGCCGCCCGGCTGGCGCGCTCAAGCGTGAAGGAATGGCGCAAGGAGTGTTTCTTCACCTTGTATCTCGATTCGCGGAGCCGGCTCATCGGACAGACCGAGGTTTCGGTCGGGTGTCTGGACACGACGCTCGCGCACCCGCGCGAGGTATTCGAGAAGGCAATCCGGGCCGGAGCCGCTGCGATTGTGGTCGTGCACAATCATCCGTCCGGTGACCCGAGCCCGTCGGATGATGACGTTCGGTTGACGCGCCGGCTCTCCGAGGCCGCGAAGATTCTCGGCATCCGGCTGCTGGACCACGTCATTGTTACCAGGGACAGTTTCTACAGCTTCCGCGGGCACGCGCTGGTGTAAGGGAACGATGGCCGATATCAGGAGGCAGACCGGCTCCGGCGGCGCGGCGATTGACAAGGTCGGGGTAAAGAACCTCAGCTACCCGATTGTCCTACTCGACAAGGCACGACGCAAGCAGCACACCGTCGCCCGCATCAGCATGTATGTGGACCTGCCCCGCGAGCATCGCGGGACATACATGGGCCGGTTCGTCCACATTCTCGGTCGCTACCATCGTGAGATTGACCTGCACAAGGTCGGTGCGATCCTCCGCGACATGAGAAGAGAGCTTGAGGCCGACTCGGCCCACCTGGAAATGGAGTTTCCGTACTTCATCGAGAAGGCTGCGCCGGTCTCGGGCGTGCGCGGATTGATGGACTACCGTTGCCGGGTCGTCGCCGAGCTCCGTGAACGGTTCCGGCTTCGGCTTGGGGCCGTGGTGCCGGTCGCGACGCTGTGTCCCTGCTCCAAAGAAATGGTCGAGGCAGGAGCGCACAACCAGCGGGCCGAAATCCGGGTCGCGGTCGAGTTCCGAGGTTTCCTGTGGCTCGAGGACCTGATTGACATGGTTGAGGACTGCGGTTCGAGCGAAGTGTACTCGCTGCTCGAACGCGAGGACGAGAAGCTCCTTACGTCCCGGGCGCTTGAGAATCCGGCGTTTGTCGAGGATGTGGTGCGGAAGGTCGCAAAGCGGCTCGACGAGCATCCGCTCGTGACCGGCTACGAGGTCGCGGTTGAGAGCTTCGAGTCAATCCACCATCACGATGCGTATGCGTATATCTGTCGGTTCCCGGACGCGGGCGACAGCGGCAGGATTGGAGGTAGGTAATGAGAACACTGGTCATGAACTGCTATCGCGAGCAAGCCGAAGAAAAGATCAAAGGCTATGTTGCCCAGGTTGAGCGCTTCTCCGATGCCATCGAGGTGCGGTGGGGAGCGCTCGAGCGGGCCTACGACATGGAAACCTACTCGGCAGTCGTTATTTCCGGCTCGCAGTGGCTGCTTTCAGAAGAGAGGCCGGCCGGACCACTGGTCGAGTTCGTGCGCAACCTGAAGGTGCCGACGCTCGGCATCTGTTTCGGCCATCAACTCTTCGCCCGGGCGTTCGGCACGCAGGTCCTGTCCGGCGAGTTGATCGAACGGGACGAAACCATCATCATCTCCGAGCCCGGTCCGCTGTTCCACGGGATGGAGCCGGAGATGGACTTCCGCGAGAGCCATCGTGAGTACGTTGTCGCGGAGCCGATTGAGCGCGCAGGCTGGCACATCATCGCGCGGTCAGCTTCGTGCCCGGTTGAGGCGATGCACCACCCGACCCGGCCGCTGTACGGCGTCCAGTTTCACCCGGAGCGGTCCGGCGTGAACGGCGAGAAGCTGTTCGATAACTTCTACAACCGGATAGTCTTCCCGTTCGTCAAGGGCACCTACCAGCACCCGCCGGGACGGTCGTACCGGTAGAACCAGGCGTACACTTGGAATGACGAATGACCAAGTCCGATTTCCTAATCAGGCACCAATGACGAGAATGAACGACGCGACCCCGTACGCGGCTGTTGGCTGTCGGTTAGGGACCTTCGCTACACGGCTGCAGCCTGAGGCCGTGGTCTACAAGTTCTTGACTGGTAACTGGAAACTGGTATCTGGCCGGACTAGAAGGTTCGCCCGATCTGGAAGTGCGGTTCCCAGCCTGGGTTGTCTCGGTCGAACCCGTAGCCGAAGTCGAACCCGATGAGCCCGAGCATCGGGATTTCCAGCCGGACTCCGACTCCGGCGCCGCGCTTCAGGTCTGAGAAGCTGAACTGGTTGATTGAGTTCCAGGTATTGCCCGCGTCGGCAAAGGCCAGGAATGAGAGCTGGCGGGACAGCCGGAGTTTGTATTCAAGCGCGAAGATGGCCTCGGCCCTGCCGCCGATGACGTACCCGGCGTCTTTCGGACCGATCGAGCGTTCGCCGTAGCCGCGGATACCGTCCAGGCCGGTGCCGCCGGGTGTGAACAGGTTGTAGATCGGGACCGTGTCCGCGGCCGCAAAGCCGGTGATGTAGCCGAGCCGGGTCCGTCCCATCAGGCCGAACTTCCAGAACAGCGGGAAATACTGGCTCAGGTCGAGGGTGTGACGGTGGTAGCGGATGTCGCCGACGGAAAGCTCCAGTGCATAGGTCGAAATCGAGCCGGTGAGTGCGTTGAAGATGTAGTCGCGCGAGTCCCGGGAGATGGTGATGCCGGGTGTGAATGCGGTCCTGTGGACCGTGTCGCGGTAGACATTGAACGGGCCGGAGGGCTCGTACCCCGACCTGACTGACGTCGGCGGCACATAGGCGTCGGTGACGCGCAGGGAAAGGTAGGCGCGCGTGTAGTCGAGCGGCAGGGGGCGGGAAAACGAGAACCCGCCGCCGAGTTCCTGTTTGTCGTAGTAGTCGTAGCTGAAAGTCATGTACGATATGTCGGCGCCGGCCGAAATCGGGCGGTCGAACAGCCAGGGTTCGGTGAACCCGAGTACGACGTTCGTCTTCTTCCCGCCCTTTTCGAGCTTGATATTGGCCCGCTGGCCGCGGCCAAACAGGTTCGGCTGCTGGAGTTCGACATAGCCGGTTACGCCGTCGGTTGCCGAAGCCGTGATTCCCCCGCCGATGGTGCCGAAGAATGACTTCTCCTTGACTTTGTAGATGAGGTCGATGGTGCCGGTCGTATCCGCGCGGCGGTAGTCGAGAACAACGTCGTCAAAGAACCCAAGGTTGAAGATGTCACGCTGCGAGCGCATTATCTCGGACCGGCGGAACGTGTAGCCGGGTAACGAGCTGATCTCCCGGCGGATGACCTTGTCGTGGGTCTGCTCGTTGCCTTCGATGCTCACCAGCCGGACGGTTGCGGGCGTGCCCTCCGAGACTTCGTACGTGATGTCGACCGTGTCGGCGCGGACGTTCTCGACCGGCGAGACCTGCGCGTAGATGTAGCCCTCCTCGGAGTAGGCGCCGAACAGGTCCTGCAGAGTCGCCTGGGCGAGTTTGGTGTTGTACGGCTCGCCGGAATGATAGCGGATCAGCTTCCGCAGGGCGGCCTGCTTCATCACCGAGTCGCCTTTGATTGTCACGTTCCCGAAGTAGTACCGGGTGCCTTCAGAGACGCTGACCGTGATGCTGGCCCAGCCTAGGTCGAACTTCATGTCATAATCGAGCACCTTGGCGTCGATGAAACCGCGCTGCTTGTAGAAGTCGACGATGCGGTCCAGGTCTTTGACAAACTCGTCTTCCTTCAGCGTTCCCTTGCGGTACCACCGCTTCTGGCGGTTGGTGAGCTTGATCTCGATCTGTTCGTCGGTGAAGTGGTCGTTGCCGAGTATTTCGATGTTGCGAATGCGGACTGGGTCGCCTTCGTCAATCTTGTAGGTGAGGGTCACCTGGTTGAGCGCGTCGGGCTTGGTTGTCTCATGGTCGACCTTGACGAGCAGAAATCCCTTCTCTTTGTAGAGCTTCAGGATTTCCTGCTGCCAGTCGAATATCTTCTTATCGGTGAGGATTTCGCCTTCCTTGGACTTGACCTTGGCATCAAGGTCCTTCTTGCGCACGCGGCGGAATCCCTCATAGGCCACACCCTTCAGTTTCGGGAATTCCTCGACGACAAAGGTGACGTGGACGCCGTCCGCGACCCTTGAAGTCTCAGCATTCACCTGCGAGAAGAGGCCGAGGCCGTAGACCCGGCGAACTGCATCCTCCAGGCTCGTGCGCAGGGCGGCCGGCGTGAGCAGTTGCCCGCGGCTCAGCCCGGCCGTGCGGACGACCAGTATCGTGTCGGCAGTCGCGGCCCGGGCCGAGACACCAAGCAGCACGACCTTGCCGGCGTCGGGCTGGACCGGTTGGGCCAGCAACAGGACGGCGAGCAGCGCTATCACTGCTTTAGCGTCGCCGCCGGCTCGTTCACCTTCTCGGCGAAGACCAGCCGGTCGCCGTCGCGGTCGACAAGGACTACCGAACTCTCCTTGAACCGGCCCCTGAGCAATTCCTCGGACAGTGGGTCTTCGAGCAGCCGGCGCAGCGCGCGCTTGATGGGCCGGGCGCCGAACTGCGGGTCGAACCCCTCCTGCACGAGCAGGTCCTTGGCGGTCTGGGTCAGCTCGACTGTGAGTTTCTTGGTATGGAGCCGCTCGGACAGTTCGCGGAGCTGGATCTCTACGATTTCCTCCATCTGTTTCCGGTCGAGCGGTCGGAAGACGAGCACTTCGTCTACGCGGTTCAGGAACTCGGGGCGGAAGAACCGTTTCACCTCGGTCATCACTTTGTCACGGATGGACTCATAGTTGGCTTCGCCGGTAGTCGCGCCGAACCCGAACCCGCTCATGCCGCGGATTTCGGTCGAGGCGATATTCGAGGTCATTATGACGACCGTGTTCTTGAAGCTCACCTTGCGGCCGAGCGAATCGGTTATCTGGCCGTCGTCGAGCAGTTGGAGCAGGATGTTGAACACGTCGGGGTGGGCCTTCTCGATTTCGTCGAAGAGGACGACCGCGTACTGCTTGCGGCGGACTTTCTCGGTCAGCTGGCCGCCTTCCTCATAGCCGACGTAGCCCGGCGGCGCTCCAACCAGCCGGGAGACGTTGAACTTCTCCATGTACTCTGACATGTCGAACCGGATCAGCGCGTCCTCGTTGCCGAACATGAACCGGGCGAGCACGCGGGCAAGCTCGGTCTTGCCGACGCCGGTGGGCCCGAGGAAAATGAACGAGCCGATGGGCCGGCGCGGGTCCTTGACCCCGGCGCGCGAGCGGCGGATGGCCTTGGCAATCATCTCGATGGCTTTGTCCTGGCCGATAATTCGCTGCCGGATTTCGTCTTCCATGCGCAGGAGCCGGGCCGACTCGCGTTCCTCGAGTTTGGCGAGCGGGATGCCGGTCCAGTTCGAGACCACGTAGGCGACGTCCTCCTCGGTAACAACCGGGAACGAGCCCGCTTTCTCCCATTCCTTGCGTTTCCGTTTGAGGTACTCAGTCAATTGCTTCTGCTCGTCACGGAGTTCGGCGGCCTTCTCGAACTCCTGCTTGCGGACCGCTTCTTCCTTGGCCCGCGCCGCCTTCTCGATCTTCTTTTCGAGTTCGTCCAGTTCAGGGTTGATGACCGGTCGCATCAGCTTCACCCGCGAGCCGGCCTCGTCAATCACGTCGATCGCCTTGTCGGGCAGGAACCGGTCCGAGATGTACCGGTCGGCGAGATAGGCCGCGCTTTCGAGCGCCTTGTCGTCATAGGAGACGTTGTGGTGAAGCTCGTACTTCTCCTTGAGACCTTTGAGGATCCCGACGGTCTCCTGCGCCCCCGGCGCCTCGACCAGGATCTTCTGGAACCGGCGCTCGAGCGCCGAGTGCTTCTCGATGTGCTTCCGGTATTCTTCGAGCGTGGTCGCGCCGATGGCCTGCAGTTCGCCACGGGCGAGCGCCGGCTTCAGAATGCTGGAAGCGTCAATCGCGCCCTCGGCGGCCCCGGCACCGACAATCGTATGCAGCTCGTCGATGAAGATGATGACGTCGCCCTGGTGCTGGATTTCGTTTATGATTGACTTCAGCCGTTCCTCGAACTGGCCCCGATACTTGGTGCCGGCGACGATGGCGGCCAGGTCAAGGGCCAGGACCCGCTTGTTCTTAAGCAGGTTCGGGATGTTGCCGGCGACGATACGCTGGGCCAGGCCTTCGACTATCGCGGTCTTGCCGACTCCCGCCTCGCCGATGAGTACCGGGTTGTTCTTCTTGCGACGGGCAAGGATTTGGATGATGCGCTCGATCTCTCTCTCGCGGCCGATAATCGGGTCGAGCTTGTCCTCGCGGGCAAGCTGGGTGAGGTCACGGGAGAAGTAGTCAAGCGAGGGAGTCTTGGTGCGCGACTTCTGCTGGCCTGAGCCCTTTTCGCCGCCGAGCAGCCGGGTGGTTTCGTTCCGGACCAGCTCGATGTCCATGCCGAGGGACTGGAGAATCTGGCACGCGACCCCACGTTCCTCGCGCAGCAGGCCGAGCAGCAGGTGCTCGGTGCCGATGTAGGTGTGGTTCATCTTGCGGGCTTCGTCGAGGGCGTAGTTCAGGCAGGAGCGCGCCTCCTGGTTAAGCGGCACTTCGCCGAGTACGAGCGTTTCCGAACCGGCGTCGACCGCGTTCTCGACCGCTCGGCGCAGGTCATCGGTGTTGATACCGAGGTTGGTGAGGACGACGGCGGCGACGCCTTCGCCTTCCTTGACCAAGCCGAGCAGCAGGTGTTCAGTGCCGATGTAGTCGTGATGGAGGCGGACGGCCTCCTGGCGCGCGAGTGAAATGACTTTCCTAACTCTTTCAGTGAAGCGTTCTTGCATGTTTGCCTAGAGTGTAGCTATTCTCTCTCTGAAGTCAACGGAGCCAAGTGTCCGGTGCTATTCGGGCTCGAGCAGGCTGCCAAACTCCGTGCCGGTGTGAACCGGAGGAAAGCAGGTCCGGTTGCGACAGACAAAGGCGGTAGGTTTCTTGTCGGTGGCGGTGCGGCCATGCGTCAACGGTATTAGACGGCGGGTAAGCTCATCCGGTTGCGAGGCTTTGACGACCACGGTCGTGCGATAGTCGTCGGGCATCGAAGCAAGGAGCGCGGCCATCGCTTCCGACTCGGGAGAAGACTCGGGCAGGAAGAGCACGACTTCGGTGCCGGGGTGGAGGAGCGGGTCGAGTCCGGCAAGCATCACGCTGAATGCGGGCGGGTAGCTGAGCATCGTCTTGTAGAACCGGCGGATAGTTGCTGCGGCCGCTCGCTCGTAGTCGTTCCGGCCACAGAGCCGCGCCAGCCTGAGCAGGTTCATGACCGCGACCGAGTTGCCGGACGGCATCGCGCCGTCGTAGCCGTTCTTGATGCGGCTCAACAGGCCGGCATCGGTGCTGCGGGTCGTGAAGAACCCGCCTTCCGGGTCGAAGAAGAGCTCGATCATCCGGTCGGTCAGACTCAGGGTGGGCTCGAGGTACCTGGGGTCGAAGCCCGCTCCGTACAGGTCGAGCAGCCCCTGAACAACGAAGCCGAAGTCGGGAAGCTGGCCCGGGACGCTCGCCGCCCCGGGTCTCAGGAAGTGCACCACTTCGTTCCCGCTGACCATTCGGGCAAGGATGAAATCGGCAAGCGAGCGGGCTACGTCAAGGTAGTGGCTGCTGTCAAAGGCGCGAGAGCAGCGGGCAAACGCGGATAGCGCGAGGCCGTTCCAGTCAGCCAATACCTTCTCATCACGGCGCAGGGCCGGGCGCTGGTTGCGGGCAGCAAGCAGCTTGCCGCGGATATCAGCCAGCTTCGGCCACAGCTCGTCCAAGCTGATGTGATGGGCGTTGATGATGTGTTCGACCGGCACCGCCGTGTGCAGCACGTTCGTGCCCTCGAAACAGCCCGGCGTAGATACGCCGTAGAAGTCGTAGGCGAGCTTGGCCAGTTCCGGGCCGACTGCTTGCGTGACCTGCGCCTCGGTCCACGTGTAGTACGCGCCTTCCCGGCTGCCGGTGTCGGCATCCAGTGCCGCGGCGAAGCCGCCGTCGGGCAGGAGCATTTCCCGCTCCATCCACGCCAGCGTTTCCTCCGCGACCGAACGGTACGACTCCTCGCCGGTGACCTGGAAAGCGCGCGCGTAGGTCTGGGACAGGAGTGCGTTGTCATACAGCATCTTCTCGAAGTGGGGGACCATCCAGATGGTATCGGTCGAGTAGCGATGAAACCCGCCGCCGAGGTGGTCGTAGATGCCGCCCTCGGCCATCTTGTGCAGGGTCAACTCGACGATGGCGCGGGCCTGGTCAAAGCCCGGGCGTTTCGAGAGCCGGAGCAGGAGCGCAAGGTCGGTCGGGTTCGGGAACTTGGGCGCGACTCCGAACCCGCCGTGCTCGGAGTCGAATACCTCGAGCCGCTGCCTATAGAACCCGCGGAGCGGGGTTTCGTCCATCTCGCCGTCGTGACCGGGCAGGGACGAGAGCCGGTTCAGCTCGACCGCGATGCGGTTGCCGGCTTCGTTTATCTCGTGGCGTTGGGTGCGAAAATAGTGGAGTGCGGACAACAGCACGCGGTTGAATGCGGCCAGCCTCTGGCGCGACTCAGGCGGGAAGTACGTGCCTCCGTAGAACGGCTTCAACTCGGGCGTCAGGAAGACCGAGAGCGGCCAGCCGGCAGAGCCGGTCAGGATGCGTACCGCTTCGATATACACTTCGTCTACGTCAGGCCGTTCTTCCCTGTCGACTTTGATGCTGACGTAGTTCTCATTCAGGATTTCCGCGACCTTCGGGTCGGAGAACGACTCGCGGGCCATCACATGACACCAGTGGCAGGCAGAATAGCCGATGGAGAGGAATATCGGCTTGTCCTCAGCTCTGGCCCTGGCGAGTGCTTCCTCACCCCACGGATACCAGTCGACCGGGTTCTCCGCGTGGTCGCGGAGATACGGGCTGGCTTCGTTCGCTAGACGGTTGGACATCGGCAGAAGAGACTATTGCAGGCGATGCATCAAGTCAAAGGTCAAAAGCCAAGGCGCCGGACTGCTTGCGCTTGGGCTTGTGCTGCTGGCTCAGGCAGAGGCGAACCGGAAGCGGCTGATGAAGTGGCGCATCGGCCGGTCTTGGCCGTAGACGACTTCCACTCCGGGGATATGGTCCCGGTGACGATAGAGGATGCCGACTGCCTCGGCCGCAGATTCCAGGTCGGAGTCCTCGTAGCACAACCGGGGCACGGCGGCGCGGACGTTGTTCACCCTCGGGTCCGGTCCGACTTCCTTGCCGCTCACCTGCTTGCCGAATGCGTAGACGCCGAGCTCGCACATCCGGTGCCCGGCGATGAGCAGGAGCGCGGTCAGACTGATGCCCGGGAATTGGTCGTCACGCAGTTTCGTGCCGGCGAAGAACTGGTCGAGGTCAAGGTAGATAGCGTGGCCGCCGACCGGCTTGACCACGACGCTCGCGCCGCACTGCTCGTCAATCCCCGCCCCGAACTTCTGCACCTGTTTGATGCGGTGAGTGAGGTATTCCTGGTGCACGACGGTCTTGAGTCCTTCAACTACACCCTTCAGGTCACGGCCGGCCAGGCCGCCATAAGTCGGGTGCCCCTCGACCAGAATCTGGTGCCCGACGAGCATCGCCCGCAGTTGCGGGTACCGCTTCGCCAACAGCCCCCGCTCACTCACGACCAGGCAGCCGCCGATGTTCACCAGGCCATCTTTCTTCAGGCTGATATGGAACCCGTCCGCCGGCTCGAACATCATGCGGACAACTTCCATGACGCTCTTGCCCTTGCAGAGCGGTTCGTTCTGCTGGTTGAACCAGGCGTTCTCGGCAAACCGGCAGGCGTCGAACAGGAACGGTACGTTGTGTCCGTGACACAACTCGGCAGTCTCGCGGATGTTCGCGAGCGAGACCGGCTGGCCGCCGCCGGTGTTGTTGGTAATCGTCATGTAGACGAACGGAATGCGCTCCCGCGTCTTCGCGTCGTCGAGCAGGGCGCGGAGCTGTTCGAGGTCCATGTTCCCCTTGAACCGTGATGACTCGTTCTTAGCCCGAAGTTCGCTCGAAAAGAGGTTGCAGGCCTCAAAACCGTTGGCCTCGATGTTCGCCTGCGTGGTGTCGAAGTGGCCGTTCGACGGGATGAAGTAGAACGGCTCTTTCCCGGCGCGCTTCCCGGCAGCGCCTAGGATTCCGGCCATGCAGGTGAAGAGGCCGGACTCGGCCGCGCGTCCCTGGTGGAAGATGAAGACGTTCTCCTGGTCGGAGTCGCGGTTCTCCCACTGCGGCCCGAACGTCTCGACTATCTGCTGCTTGAACTCGAAGTAGCCCTCGTTGGAGCCGTACGACTCGTCGCCGAGCAAGAGCTGGGACCACTGCTTCATCGTCATCGTGGTTGTCCCGGAATCGGTCAAGAGGTCGCAACCCGGGATCATCGCGGCCGGGAACTTGAAGACGTTCAGCCCACCTTCCTCCAGCAGCTGTCTCCGTGACTCGCGGTCGTCGATCGAGCACGGGCGGAACGACACCGCAGCGTTGCGATACGGCCGGGGCTGGCTCCTCGCCTTGGCGAACTCTGCTGACCAATCATCGAGGAAAGATCGCATGGGCGGATTATACAACTGCACTACACGGAGTCAATCAGGCGTCGTCGTCGTCGGAGGGCGGAGGGGCGTCGGAGTCAGGTTCGTAGCGGGTGGATGAGTCGGCTACCTCGTCGGCTTCGGCCAGGTTCTGCCTCAGCTTGCGTAGGTAGTCGTCAGGCAGCATGAGAGGATGCCGGCGGCTCGGCTTTGGAGTCGGCACGGGCCATTATGGGCAATCCGTCTCGGGTGTCATATGGGCGGTCTTCAGAGAGGCGACCTGGCCCGTCCCTATTCGCCGAAGATACGGTAGATGGAAAACGTGCTGCCGCCGTTCGGGCCGCACGTGGCAGTGACGACCACGGTCTGTTTTCCGTCAGGGCTCGTGCGCCCTATGGACGTGCCGGCTTGGGCCTTGACCGGGTTGTCTTTCCAGCCGGCCAGCAGTTTCTCATAGTGGGCGATGACGGCAGGTGCCGGATCCGTTGTCCCAAGAACATTCAGCGCCGTGCCGACGCCGTCTACGTCCCAGCCCATGTCGCCCACCACCCGCGCTCCCGCGTAACGCAGATTCTCAGGTAGGCTGGATTGGCCGGACGACGTTGCGCGCGGCGAGCGGGCCGCGCCGTATCCGCCCGTGACCGCGAGGGTGACGGCCAGCTTCTCATGTGTTGGAGCCGGATTGGCATGCTTGGCAGCCAGTGATGATCGGCTCTCGTGGCTGAGGTCCCGCGAGCGGTGTCTTGGTTTCGTGGACACGCCCAGGTGCTTGCGGTCAATGCGGTATCGGTTGAGCAGTTGCTGCAACTGGCGTCGACTTGTGTCTAGGGCAACGGCTGCCTGTGTTACATTACCATGGTTTTTCAGTAGGGCAGCAATCACCTCATCTCGCGTATTGGGTCTAGGTCTCACTGCTAGCGTTGGGCCTTGGGATGCATCAGGAACATCGGGCCACTTTGACTATCCAGTCATGGCAGAGGGTTCGGAGGGCATCGCGGAATTGTAGGCTGCGCGGGCCCGGATGTCAAGGCGGCGGGACACGCCACAGGCGCGAGTTCCCAGTGTCCTGAAATTAGGACCCTCTCACTTCGTTCAGGGCGACTCGGCGTCGGTTTGCAGGTTGCAGTATGCGGCCAGCCCACGCCGGGCGTCGGGTTTGACCGACCGGAAAACACGGGGCGGGTGAGAGGATGGGAGCCGCAGCCGGAGCCAGAGCGGGAGCCATAGCTGGTGTCATAACGGGAGCCAATGCTGATGTCATTGCCGGAGTCATGACGGCTGCCGGAACGGGAGTCGTGACCGGTGCGAGTGCGGGTGTCGGAGCCGGTGCCGGAGCGGGAGTTATTGCTGGTGCCTATGCCGGTGCCATGACGGGAGCCAATGCGGGTGTCATAGCGGGTGCCAATGCGGGTGTCATTGCCGGAGCCAATGCTGGAGTCATGACCGGAGCCAGAACCGGAGCCATTGCGGGAGCCAGTGCGGGTGTCATGACGGGTGCAATTGCCTACCCAGTGCAGGGGGTATTCCTGAGAAGTGGTACGTAACCGCATCCTGCGCCGTCAGTTGCGCAGGAATCCGGCTTGATTGTCAATCTACTACGCTGTAGAATCAGCTTCCAATGAAGCGGTCCCCCGACACGTTCGTTTTCACTGGTGAGTTCGGGGCCATGCTGCGGGACCTGAGGCTCGCGGCAGGCCTGACCCAGCTTGAGCTTGCACGGGCCATGGGCCGGGCCGGGAAGAGTGCAGGCAACCTGGTGAGCCGGCTTGAGCGGGGCGACGAGCGCTATCCGTCGTTCGGGCTTGTCGCCGATTTCCTGCGCGGCTGCCGGGCCGGGTTCAGGGACGTTCTCGACGTTCTCGACCTTTACACCGAGTTGCCGACTACGCAGGCGAAGGTCTTCAGCCGGGCCCTTGCCAAGGTTGCGGCGAGCGTACCGCAGAAGTGGCAGAGCCAGGTGGCGCACTACGACCGGCACTTTGAACATCCGAAAGCGGCACCCAAGCCGGGTACGGAACAGCCGATGCCAGACCGGACGGCGCGACTGGAGCGGGCGAGAAAGATGGCTGCGGCCGCGCACCGTCGCTACCTGTACGGCCAGTTCCTGACCGGTATACTGAACGAGCCTGGGTACGACCCGGCAATGACCGTCCGGAAGCCGCTTTACGACCACGGTCTGGAGTGGTTCGGCATTCTCCTCAAGACACGACGAAGCCGGGTGAGCACAAGAGAGCAGCGGCTGGCCGGTTCTGAGGCCGAATTCGCCAGAGCCAGCCAACTGCCCCTGCCCATGGTCCGACGCGTGCAGGATGCAGTGCGAGGGCACTTCGCCGAAATGGAGATGAGGGGCGACCTGGACTGGCTGCCGGAACTGAGCCTGGATGAGTACGAGGCGCGACTACTGGCTCCGGCGCGGAAGCAGGGCGCAAGACGGCAGCTCCGTGAAGACTACCTGCGCAAGTTCGCAGAGTACGAGACCGCGCGGAAGGCTGCGGTCGAGCAGGTCTGGAACGAAGTGCAGCCGCTGCTCGACGAGGCGGGCGTGCCGCAGGAGCGCAGGCCGGTCTATCGCGGCGCGGTCGGCGCGTGCTGCACGGCGGCACTCAATACGGAGCCGGGCAGCGCGAGAGAACAGCGGCAGGTTGATGAGTACATCCTTGAGCCGCGTTGGGTTCGGCTTGGACTCGACACGGCTCTCGCGCAAAAGCTTGCCGGAATCGCCCTGGCTCGCATGCGTGAACTCGCCGAGTCCTTTCCGCCGGACCCGAGACCGAAGCGATAGGCGCGCCGGACGGGATTTCACCACAAAGACACCAAGACACAGAGAGTCCAAGCCCGAATGGCGAGGCTTGAATGACGATTCAAACCAGAAGCTCGAAAGCGCGGTACGAAGCAACTGCACTTGGTCATTCGGGATTCGGGCTTGATTCGTCATTCGTCCTTGGGACTTCGAGCTTCCGTTCTCGGCGGTCGCTTGACAAGTCCCGGCCGGGGCCGATAATCATGCGTCCAGGAGGTGCCATGAAGTACGCTTCTGTGTCGGTTCTGCTGCTGGCTGCGCTGGCCTTTGGCCACACGTGGGTCGTCGAGCAGGTAGATTCGACTGCCGCATCCGGGTCACCGGTCGAGCTGGTGAAGGCGTCTGACGGCAGTTTGTGGACGTGCTACCAGACGGACAGCGGGTTCGTGCGGGTTGCCTGCCTCGGTGATTCGGGCTGGAGCATGACGGACGTGGTTCCCGGCGATTTGGAGGGACTGTGGCGGCCGTCGATGGCTGCAAGCCCGCACGGGGAGCTTTGCCTGTCGTGCCGAACTCAAAGCCCTGACTCTGGGTGGCTTTACCGGCTGATCGGAGATACGTGGCACGCCGAGCCCTATCCATTCATAACCCCACGGCTGTGCGGCTCAATCGCGTACGACACAGCCGGGCGCTTGCATACAGCCTTCAATCAAAGCGGGTCGGATTTCTGGGCCGGACATGAGACCGACTCGGGCTGGACCGCCGGGCTTGCTGTGAGCCTATTCGGCACGGGTTCGTACGTTCTAGATCTTGCCTGCTTCACAGTCGCAGCAGACGGCGGCCCCTGGTACTTCGCGTATCTGTATTGGTGGTGGTCGCAAATCGTCTGGGGAGAAGAGACCGCTCTGATGCACTTCAGCGGCGACACGTGGGATACGGTCTGGGACAAGAGCGGCCAAGGCATGCCGATTCCTCTGGCTCTCGTTCCTCACAGCGATAGCGTAGGATGGGTATCCGTTGGCAACGGCGTTCTACTGTGCGATAGTGAAACTGTCGATTCGGTCAGCGAGAATTCAGTCGCCGGGTTGACTTACACCATTGAAGACGTTCCGCTCGTGACCTGGGTTCCAAGATATTCGTCTGCTGCTCCTGTCTTCGCCTTCAAGACCGACCGTTGGCGAACGGAGAACATACCGGGTCCGGACGGCGTCGGCGGGATAGATGTTGAGGTCGGTGAAAACGGGCAGGTGTTCATCGTCTACAGTACAGAGGACAGCGGGTTGTGGTGTGCAAGGGGCACGGATGTGGTCGGTGTGGAGGAAGGCCACAAGCTGCCAGCCTCAAGCCGCAGGCTGGCAGCGACGATCATCCGCAGCCTGCCGGCCGGCGCAGTAGCGTTCGACGCGATGGGGCGGAGGGTCGTGACCCCGCGGTCCGGCGTCTTCTTCGTGCGGGAAGCCCAAGCTCAAGCCGTCCGCAAGGTCGTGGTCCAGCACTAGCCGGCATTCTCCTCGCCCCGACCCTCTCCTCAGCGAGGAGAGGGAGACGCGGAAAGCAGGGGACAGCCCCTCGCCCTGCATTATGCATTATGCATGATGCATCACGCCGGAAGGGGACAGTCCCCTTTCCTGGCCGCGGGCGTGCCTCGGTTGACTCTTGTCAAGAGACTGGTATCTTCTGGAGCCTTGAACAAAACGGCGAACGGCGATCGGATGGTGATTCTTGGCTCCGGCGGGGCCAGGATCGTCGTTGCCAAGCAGTTGCGGGCGTCGGGCGGCATCTGGTTCTCGCTGGCAGGGACGCGCTTCCTGGTTGACCCGGGGCCGGGGGCATTGGTGCGGATGACCGGTTTGCGGCATCGGCTGGACCCGACCAAGCTGGCCGGGATACTACTGTCGCACCGTCACCTTGACCATTCCGGCGATGTGAACAACATGATTGAGGCGATGACGATGGGCGGGACCGAGCCACGCGGTGCCTTGTTCGCGCCGTCCGATACGCTGGGCGGCGATGACCCGGTAGTGCTCAAGTACGTGCGCCCGTTCCTTGAGAGAATAGTCATGCTGGCGGAAGGCGGTTCCTACGAGCTGGGCAATGTCAGGTTCACCTGTCCGGTTCGGCACCAGCACCGCGGCGAGGTCTACGGTTTCCGGTTTCAGACCGGACGGTCATCCGCAGATTACGCAGATTCCGCAGATGACGCCGGACGAAGCCTGAGGGCAGACGTCCAGACAGTATCATCCACAGATTACACAGACTACGCAGACGACACGGAGTGTCGCCCCGACGCCGAGGAGGGGTCTCGCCCGGTCGACCGAAGGCAGGAGTCAGAAGGCAGAATGCAGAATGCAGAAGTGAGGGCAGGGGAAGGACTATCCGCAGATTACGCAGATTCCGCAGACGACACGGAGTGTCGCCCTGAGCGGAGCGAAGCGGAGTCGAAGGGTCTCTTAGAAGCAACCGCAGAATACGTAGGTCGGTTTTGGGGACAGTCCCCGTGCGGGGACAGTCCCCCTTCTGGACGGGCTGCCGGGCTGACATTGTCGTATATTGCAGACACGCGGTACTTCCCGGAACTGGCCGAGCACTACCGGGCCGATGTGGTGGTTATGAATGTGGTGCGGCCGAAGCCGTCGCAGCTTGACCATCTGAGCGCGCCGGATGCGGAGGAGTTGGTGAAGGCGATGCGGCCGAAGCTGGCCGTGCTCGGCCATTTCGGCATGAGGATGCTCGCGGCCAAGCCTTGGGTCATCGCGCAGGAGATGAGCGAGCGGACCGGGTGCAAGGTTGTGGCGGCGTCGGATGGAATGCTGATAGACCTTGAGGAGTACAAAGCCGCAAGCCGCAAGCCGCAAGCTACAAGCAGCGCAGGGGAGAACCGGCTTTGGGGACAGTCCCCATCGGAGAACCTCGGGGACAGTTCCCGCGGAGGCGCGGAGTGAGCGCGAGACGGCCGGTGAGGTTACTGCCCGAGGAGACCGTGCGCCGGATTGCCGCGGGCGAGGTGATTGTCCGGCCGGCCAACGCGGTCAAGGAGCTTGTTGAGAATTCGCTGGATGCCGGCGCCACCGACATTCGGGTTGAGGTCAAACAGGGCGGCAAGAACCTGATAAGGGTAAGCGACAACGGCTGCGGGATGACGCGCGAGGACGTCAGGCTCGCGGTCGCCCGGCACGCCACCAGCAAGCTGGACACCGCCGAGGACCTGACGCGGATTACCACCTATGGCTTCCGGGGCGAGGCCCTGGCCTCGGTCGCTGCGGTCACGCGCCTGACCATCGAGACGAACGCCGACGAGTCCGGACCCGGCACCCAGGTCGAGGTCGAGGGCGGGGAGATAAAAGGCATCAGCGAAACCGCCCGGCCCCGGGGCACGACCATTTCTGCCCGGATGCTCTTCTACAATCTGCCGGTACGCCGGGCGTTCATGAAGTCGGACAACTACGAGGCGCGACTGGTCGTGGAGGCCGTGCGCAACTACGCGATTGCCTATCCCGCGGTCGGGTTCACGCTGATATCGAACGAGCGCGAGGTGATGCAGCTCGGCCCGACCGAAAGCGTGAAGGACCGCATCAAGGCGCTGTTCGAGAAACGTGTGTACGAGAGCCTGGTCGAGATGAAGGTCGACAACCCGCTGCTCTCGCTCTCCGGTTTCCTTGCCGAGCCGACCCGGTCGCGGAGCTTTTACGAGGTGCAGGCGATATTCATGAACAAGCGGCCGGTCCGAAACCCGACCGTGGTGCGCGCGGTGTACGAAGGCTACGGTCCGGTGCTAACCGGCAACAACCCGGACTTCGTGCTCTTCATCGAGACCGACCCGTCGCGCCTGGACGTCAACCTGCACCCGACCAAGCGGGAGGTCAGGTTCGCGGACGAGCGCTTCCTGTTCGACTTCGTCTCCGAGGCGGTGCGCCAGGGTCTCGGGATTCAGCGGGGCAAGGAGACCGCTGACGCGGATTTCCTCTACCAGCGGGGATTCGTGCCCGAGGACGCGACGCCCCAGGAGTTCTGGCAGTTGCATAACTCCTACATCCTCGCGCAGGTCACGTCCGGGTACGTGATTGTCGACCAGCACGCGGCCCACGAGCGGATTCTATTCGAGGAGGTGATGAAGGGCAGGGAGGACGTGGCACCACAGGGGCTTCTATTCCCGATTACCCTTGAGCTGACCGCGGAGGAGTTTGAGGCCTATGAGCGGGCCAAGGACCGGCTGGCCAAGATGGGCGTCGAAGTCGCGCCGTACAGTGGCCGCACGGTGGCGGTGGAGACAGTCCCGGCCGGGTCGTTCATGGGCAAGGATGAGGTGCGGGAGTTGTTTGCCGAGCTCGCGCGGGTGAAGCCGGGTGACGCCGGAATCGAGCCCGAGCTTGCCAAGGTCGTTGCCTGCAAGGGCGCGGTCAAGGCCGGGCAGCGGCTGACCACACCGGAGATGGAGTCAATCATCAACCGGCTGTTCGCCTGCAAGGAACCTTACTTCTGTCCGCATGGCCGGCCCGCTATCATCAAGATTACGGTCGAAGAGCTCGAGCGCAGGTTCGGCCGCACCTAGAGATTTCCGATTGGCGATTGTCGAATGACGAATGACGGCGGGGCTGGGTCGTCCGCGAAATCGGAAATCGTCAATCGTCGGTCGCCAAACAGCCGGGTGCTGGTACTCTGCGGCCCGACCGGCGTTGGTAAGACCGAGGTTGCGGTCGAGCTGGCGCGGAAGTTCAAGCTGGGAATCCTCTCGGCTGATTCGCGCCAGGTCTACTCACGGCTCGACATCGGCACGGCCAAGCCCAGTCCGGACCTGAGGCGAGAACTTGGCATCCACATGGTTGACATGGTCGAGCCGAACCGGGTCTACTCTGCGGCCGACTTCGCGCGCGACGCCCTGGCCGTGATGAGACGACTGCAGCGAGAGGGCAAGCGATTCATGGTCGCGGGCGGCTCCGGCATGTACCTGAAGGCTTTGTTCGAGCCGTTCTTTGAAGCTCCAAAGCCGGACCCGGCATTTCGGCGGCGGCTGGAGGGCGAAACGTCCCTGTCTCTTCACGACCGGCTCAAGCAGGTTGACCCTGAACGGGCGGCCAAGCTGCATCCGAACGACCGGCAACGGGTGATGAGGGCGCTGGAGGTGTACGAGTCCACCGGCAAGACGATGACCGAACTGGCGAGGAAGGCTAAGGTCGAGGCTGAGGTTGAGTTTAACCCGGTGTACGCGGTGCTGACGATGGAACGAGAGTTGCTGCGTCGGAGGCTTGACTCACGATTCGACGCGATGATGGGTGCGGGCCTGCTGGATGAGGTCCGGTCGCTGAGAGAGTCCGGGTTCGGGCGCGAGACCTATGTTGCCAACGCCTACGGGTACGCGGAACTGCTGCGGCACTTGGAAGGTGAGCTGACTCTGGAACATGCGGTCGTTGAGGCGAAGGCCAAGACCCGGGCATATGCCAAGCGCCAGGTGACGTGGTTCCGTTCCCTGAAGGACGCGCATTGGGTCGAGTGCAAAGACGTCGCGGATGCAGTTCGGCAGGTGGAGTCGCTGTTGCGCGAGACCATCGGCTCATAGCCAGTCCGCCTGCCTGATTTGACCAGGGACGGCTCTCCGGCTATGATTCACCGCTTGCGTCTGAAGGGCGCAGAAAGCCCTGCCGGTAGCAGTGGTCGGGGAGTTCTGCCACCGGTGTCTTGAGGAATTGCGGCAAAGACTATCACGTTGAGACGTTTGAGTAGAGGAGGACTGATCTAGTGCGGACAACTTTCACTTCTGAGTCGGTTACCGAAGGCCACCCGGACAAGGTCTGCGACCGGATTTCGGATGCGGTGCTGGACGAGGTCCTGCGCCAGGACCCGCACGGCCGGGTCGCATGCGAGACGTTCGTCACGGTCGGCATGGTGCTGGTCGGCGGCGAGATTACGACCCACGCGTGGGTCGACCTGCCAAAGCTGGTGCGGGGCGTTCTTCGCGAAATCGGGTACTGCGCGGCCGAGAGCGGGCTCTCCTGTGACAGTTGCGCGGTGCTGAACGCCATCGGCAAGCAGTCGCCCGACATCAAGCAGGGCGTTGACACCGGCGGAGCCGGGGACCAGGGCGTGATGTTCGGCTACGCCTGTAAGGAGACCGACGAACTGATGCCGTTGCCGATGGTGCTCTCGCACAAGCTGGCCCAGCGCCTCGCCTACGTACGCAAGCACGGCATCCTGCCATACCTGCGGCCGGACGGCAAGTCACAGGTCACGGTGGAGTACGACAACGGCGTGCCGGTGCGGGCGGACAGCGTGGTAATTGCTGCCCAGCACGACGAGACGATTCTCGACAAGACCGGGCACCACATCACCAAGGCGGCACGGCAGGAGCTGATTGACACCGTGGCGCGGCACGTAGTCCCGGCCCAGTACATCGACCGGAGTACCAAGTTCTACGTGAACGAGACCGGGAAGTTCGTGGTCGGCGGGCCCCAGTCCGACACCGGCATGACCGGACGCAAGATCATCGTAGATACCTATGGGGGCAGGATTGCCCACGGCGGTGGCGCGTTTTCGGGTAAGGACCCGAGCAAGGTCGACCGCTCCGCCACGTACATGGCGCGCTACGTTGCCAAGAACTGCGTGGCGGCGGGTTTGTGCAAGGAGATCGTGGTGCGGCTGGCGTACGTCATTGGGCGGGCCGAGCCGACCGATGTCTCAGTTGACACGTTCGGCACCGGGCTGATTGATGATGCGAAACTGGTGAAGCTGATTCGTGACGTGTTCCCGCTGAAGCCGAGGGAGATGATTCGCTACCTGAACCTGCTCAAGCCGATATACCAGGCGACGTCGGCTTACGGTCACTTCGGCCGCGAGCCGTATGCTAAGAAGGCAGGTAAGCAGAAGCTTGAGTTCTTCAACTGGGAAAAGACCGACAAGGCGGCAGAGCTGCGACGGGCGCTGAAGTAGGGAGGAACAATGGAAAGCGACGTAAGAAACCTGAGTCTGGCCAAGACGGGCAAGACGAAGATAGAGTGGGCCGGACGGTTCATGCCGGTGCTGGCCGAGATTCGGAAGCGGTTCGAGAAGCAGCGGCCGCTCAAGGGCGTGCGGATGAGTTGCTGCCTGCACGTCACGTCCGAGACCGCGAACCTGGTGCGGACTCTCAAGGCCGGGGGCGCGAGCGTAAGGCTGTGCGCGTCCAACCCGCTTTCGACCCAGGACGAGGTTGCGGCATCGCTGGTCAAGGACTACGGTATCCCGACCTTCGCCATCAAGGGCGAGAACCGGAACCAGTACTTCCGGCACATCGAGCAGGCGCTCTCGCACGGGCCGATGATTACGACCGACGACGGTGCGGACCTGATTTCGACCTTGCACAAGGAGAAGGGCAGGCGGCTCGCGGCAGTGCTCGGCGGTACCGAGGAGACGACAACCGGAGTCATCCGGTTGCGCAGCATGGAGAGAGACGGCGTGCTCGCATTCCCGGTGATTGCGGTCAATGACTCCGAGACCAAGTTCTTGTTCGACAACCGCTACGGGACCGGGCAGTCTTCGCTCGACGGCATTCTGCGCGCCACCAACATTCTGTTTGCCGGGGCGACCTTTGTCGTTTGCGGGTACGGCTGGTGCGGCCGTGGTGTGGCGTCACGGGCCAAAGGCATGGGCTCGGACGTCATCGTCACCGAGGTTAACCCGGTGCGTGCGCTCGAGGCGCGGATGGACGGATTCCGGGTGATGAAACTGATTGACGCCTGCAAGGTCGGCGACGTGTTCCTCACCGTGACCGGCGACATCAACGTGATTGACAAGCAGCACATGCTGGCGATGAGGGACGGCGCGATCGTCTGCAACTCCGGCCACTTTGACGCGGAGATAAACAAGGCCGCGCTGGACAAGATAACGAAGTCCAGCCGCGAGCTGCGGAAGTTCTGCGTCGAGCACATGCTTACGAACGGCAAGCGGCTCATCCTGCTCGCCGAAGGCAGGCTCGTGAACCTCTCCGCAGCCGAAGGCCACCCGGCGATGGTCATGGATATGTCGTTCGCCAACCAGGCCCTGGCTGCCGAGTACATATTGAAGAACAAAGGCAAGCTCGGGAATCGTGTGCACAAGTTGCCCGACGCGCTCGACCGGAAGATTGCCGAGGTCAAGCTGCAGACGCTCGGCATCAAGATCGACAAGCTGACGCCGGAGCAGGCTGCTTACATCTCGAGCTGGCAGCACGGAACATAGCCCGAGGACGGGAAACTCCAAACACCAAACTCCAAGCGGACGGGGCCTTCGGGCCCCGTTCCTGGTTGTCTGGGGTCAACAGTCCAGAGTCTGTAGTCGAGAGTCCGTCTGCGTCAGAAAACCACGACGATGTCCGAGCTGACGACCTTCAGCGTCACCTGCCGGATGCCGCTTGCGCGCTTGGTATGGCAGCGAATGCGGTAGTTGTACCGGGACGCCGGTTCGAATGCCACAATGTCGCGGGGTGAGCGCTCGGCCCGGCGGTTGCTGCCTTTCCAGATGAAGACGACGACCTCAAGGGTCGCCATCGGGTCGGCGCGAAACGACTCGCGGTCGGCCTCGGACAAACCCCTGAACACGTCGCCGGCGATTTCCACGTGCGAATGGAAGCTGCCGGCGAACCGCAGGCGCATCTCACGGGCCAGCTCGCGGCGGCGCCGGGCGAGGCGATTGAGGGTGGGCCAGTCCTTGAACGTGACGCCGGTGCGGGTTTTGGTGCCTCCTCGGTAGAAGCACGAACGGCGCACCGTTAGCCGACGGCTGCGGTCGAGGCTCCCGAACAGGAACCCATATGTTTCCTTCTTGAAGCTTGCCTCGTAGCCCTTGCGGGCGAGCCGGCACAACTCTCTCACCGCGTCTTCTTTGAACAGAACCGGCCCACGGAGGCGGAAGATGTAGCGGCGGGCGGTCCGCTGCCACTCCGCGTCCTCTTCAGATGGTGTACGTCTCGTGCTCAAAGGTCGATTCTAGCAGTCCCGGCCGGTGCCGCAAGTCTCGCGGTCAGGTCAGGCAACGGTCGAGGACAGAGCTATGGGCTGGGCGAGAGAGCGGGTCCGGGGCATGCGATTCCCGGTTTGTGACGGGAAAGGACGCCGGGCTAGAGTGGTTGTATCTTGCTTCGGAACTGGGCGGCTTCTTCTACGTCCGTCGCCAAGACGTTCACGAACCGCTCGATCCCCGACTCGCCGAGGCAGTAGTCGTCCCCGGCAAGCAGCAGTCCTTGCTGCAGCCAGCTTCGGACCTGCCGGCCATCGCGACCGAGCTGCTGGTACGAGCGACAGTCCGACAACGGCCTCATCGTGTCCGGGTTCAGCGTAACTGCGACCAACACGAACGGGTGGCTCCGCAGCGTGATCTTGATGGCAGGCGGGCTGTCCTCGCCGCCGGGCAGGGCCGCAATGCCGACAATGTTGTCTTCTTGCAGAAGTCTCTCAACGAGGGGATCAGGCCGGAAGCCCAGCCTGGCAGCGATCACGCCCACCCCGATGTTCCGGACGTCTATGTCTGTTGACCGCGGCTTGGTCGAGCGTCCCATTCGAATGCGGAACGTCGCCGACTCCTGCCTCGACAATAACTCGCGGAACCCACACCATGTCATGATCGCTGCCAGCCCCCCCCGACGAAAGCGCACGCCAACCGCCGCGTTCGAGAGAATGATATCTTTGCCCGAGGCGCTGCGTTCGATACTGACCAGGCCGGCGAAATTGCCGTCCTCGTGCAGCCGGACCTCGGCAGTGTCTGCCCGGACATCCGTGGTCACGACGAATTGGTGTTCCGACAGTGGACCGTCGATTATCAGAATATGGGTGTGATCGAGCCAGTCGAAACGTGGGCCGATTCGTTGCGGAGTCCAGCTCCACAACTCTGACGTTGAGAGGCTGCAATCCTGTAGGGAGGAGGAAAACTGACTCCGTTGCTCTCGCGTATGTGCCATAATGTCTCTGTTGCATTCGGTGTGCCAAATGTGTCGCACAAGCGATATTTCTTTAAGACGCTAATAGCTAAGTAGTTATGCCATATGCTGCCAATCCTAGGTGCGACAGCCTGTTGTCTTCCTGCCGCTTAGTGCGGCTGCCACTGCCGGATTACGCGGCAGATAGCGGCAAACTGCTTCTGAGTCGAATTCGATGGTACAAGGCAGCTTTCGAGCGGAAAGCAGTGGGCGGCCTGAGGCTAGCCAGGCCGCCCGGGATTCGAGAGATGGTCAGTCGGGCATGATGAGTTTCGCGATGCGGGAGTAGTCCGGAGCCTGCAGGCGACAGAAATAGGTTCCGGGCTTGACTCGCAGGCCGCGTTCATCGGTTCCGTCCCAGAGAGCGTGGTGGAACCCGGCCGCCAATTCACCCGCGATCAGCTTGCGGACAAGCGCGCCGGTGGCGTCATAGACTTGGATCGAGACCCGCGACCGCGCCGGCAGGGCGAACGGCACAAGCATCCGAGCCACGAAGGGGTTGGGCTTCGGCGACCCCAGTAAGTACTCGCGCGGGATGCCGGAGAGGTGCTCGGGGCTTTCGATTCCCGGCGCCGGGCCTACGACAAGCTGCGCGCCGACCGTGTCGTTGGACTGATTGTCGTCGCCAAAGAGCGCGGTGAATGCCTTCATGCTGTAGGTGTCAGGCGGTGAAGCCAGCCAGTTGCTGAAAGAAACGTCCGTGCTCTCCTGAGGCGCCACGGTAACGGTGGCCGAATCCTCATAGACCTGCAGAGGCGGACCGGCTGTCCCGCGCCGCGGCAGACCGGTTGCCGCGCCGGCGGTCGTTTCGATCCGGAACCAGACCGGGAACGTCTGCGTCGACGTTCCGAAGTTCTTGAACCGGGCGACCGGCGTAGCCGTGCTGCCCGAGTCTATCGTCCCCACCGGCGAGAGAATGAGTCGGCAGCCCACGTCGATCGGGAGCACCTGGACCGTATCAGTGCGGAAGTCGTTGCTGGGGTCGAGATCGCCTAGGGTCTCAAGGCTGCAGCGAACCGTAACGAGTCCGGTCGGATGTGCCGGCCAGGGTTTGAAGGCAACGACCGCCGACTGGCCGGGCGCCGGGCCGTCGTAGACCTGAACCGTGTCGCCGTAAGGCAGGCCGATGTACATGAAGGCATTGAAACTGGGGATTACGTTGCCATTGTTGGTTATCGTGGCTCGGGGGATGACCGTGTCGTAGTGGTCGTACGTGCCCTGTGGGGCGACAATCGAGGTCACTGCCATGTCGGCATTGCCGTACCGGAGCCGCGCGGTGTAAAGGTCGGTCCAGACCGGGTTGCCGGCGTGGGTGGCCTCTCCGGAGACGAAAACGTCATCCGAGTCGGACGCGCAGATGGTGGTGCCGAAGTCGATCATCTGGTCTGGACCGTCGTAGCGGTACGTCCAAATCGTGTCCTTGGGCGAGGCGTTGGACGCGGTGTAGCCCAGGACGACGAGGTCATTGCCGGTTCGACCTGTCACATAGACGCGGCCGTTGCGGTAGAAAACTGAGTAACCGCGGTCGTCGTCAGTCAAGCCGTACGTGGCGCCGGCCGGGCCCCAGCGCGACGTAAGCGTGTTGTTGAACTTCATTGTTGAGATCTGTTCATTCAAGGGCGAGGGGTACGCAAGCGTACCGGTGACATAGACGTTCTGCGGCGATGAGTCGTCGAGCGCGACCGAGAACGCGTAGTCTTCTCCGTGCTCGGACGCAACGTCGATGCTGCGCCAGTTGAGCAGGCTACCGGACGAGTTGTAGCGCACGACGGCATAGTTATATTCCTGCGAGTTGGTCCTCTCATAGTAGTCGAACCCAACAGCGTAGACATCGCCGTTGTTCGCAACCGCCAGATCGAAGGCGACGTCGTCGTCATCGTAGGTCGTGTTCGGGTTGTGGTAGACCGCGGTCCACAGCCGCACGCCGGAGGGCGTGAACTTCATGGTCCACCATTCGCATTCCCGGTTGAAATCCAGTCCGTGACCCGTGGTCACCACGCCGCTGTCCGACGAACGCGCAATCGCGACCGCGACATTGTCATAGAGGATGTAGTCGTCGAAGTAGTCAGGATGAAGGTCTTGTCCCCGATTTCTGTGGGAGAGCGCCGTGGTGTCGAGCACGTAGCTGCGCGTCCAGACCGGATCGCCGTCGGATGGGTCGATGCGGGCCACCATGTACCCGGTCAGGTAGTCGTAGCCTGAGTCCGTACCGCAGATGTAGACGTCGCCGGCGTTGCCGATGGCAATGCCGAAGGCCTCGTCATTTTCGCTAAAACCCGAGCTTTTGCGCCAGAGTTCGACGCCGTTCGAGTCGTACTTGGCCCAGGCCGCGTCCTCGAAATCGGTGTTGTCGGCCCTGCCCGCGATGTAGACGTTGCCGGCCGAGTCGACCGCTATCGACTGGGCGATGTCTCCAGAACTGGAGCCGGTGCCGCTGAACCCGTTGACCCAGGCTCGGGTTCCGTCCTGCCGGTACTTCATGACAATCAGGTCAGTGCCGCCGGGATTTGCGGCCAGCTCGCCCGCCCCGACGACATAGAGGTTGCCGGTCAGAGTGTCGAGGTAGCTGTCTGACGCCTCGTTGAGTTGAGATTGAGTCGGGCCGGTGTAGTGCTTGATCCAGGCCGGATTAACGCTTCCGGCGAAGGCGGCAGCCGCAAGCAGCATGAGGGCCGTCAAGAACCTGCAAGTTCGCATCGAACCTCCTAAGGGTCGAAAATGGTCACTGTCGGAATCGCACTGCCTCGGGTGCTCTCAGGCAGCGCCTCAAGGCTCGAGGGGGGGGGGGCGCATGCTCACAACCCCGGGACGCGCCACCTTGAATAACAATACCAGTCACGCATAGAAGTGTCAAGGAATCGGCAGTCGCAGCCGGTCGCTGGAACGAACTCAACCGACCGGGTTTACTGCTATTCAGCCCGGCCGAAGAGCTCGATCTTCCGCTCGACCAATTCCCTGACCGCATCGCGGGCGCGGCCCAGGTAGTGGCGCGGGTCGAAATTCCCGGGCTGGTCGTTGAGGGAGTGTCTTACCTCGGCCGCAAATGCAAGCCGCAAGTCGGTGTCGACGTTGACTTTGCTGACGCCCAGCTTGATTGCCCGGACCAGGTCCGCTTCAGGTACGCCGCGCGCCCCTTTCACATCCACACCGTATCGTTCGCACTTCTCAAGTAGATCTCGCGGAACCGATGAAGCGCCATGCAGAACCAGCGGTATCCCGCCGGTGCCCTCTTTCACCTTCTGTAACCGGTCGAAATCCAACCTCGGTTCGCCCTTGAACTTGAACGCGCCGTGCGCGGTGCCGATGGCCGGGGCCAGCGAGTCGATGCCGGTCTCGACCACGAAACGGGCCGCTTCTGCCGGGTCGACCAGCAGGGCTTCCCGTTCCGCGACAATGACGGCGTCCTCCCGGCCGACCAGACGCCCCAACTCTGCTTCGACGGAAACGCCGGCCGGGCGGGCCATCTCCACGACGGCGCGGGTCTGTCGGAGGTTCTCTTCGAACGGCAGTTGCGAGGCGTCGATCATCACTGACGTGTAGCCGGCGTCGATACAGCGCCGGATGAGTGAGAGGTCCCGGCCGTGGTCGAGGTGGAGGCATAACGGGACCTTCGTCATTTCCGCAGCGATCCTGGCCATTGCGACGATGTATTCGAGGCCCGCGTACTCGATGGCGCTCTCGCTTGTGGCGAGGAACACGGGCGTCTGCCGGGAATCCGCCGCCGCCACTATCGCCTGCAGGAACTCAAGATTGCTGAAGTTGAATGCGCCGACCGCACGGCCCCTGGCGCCGGCCGCAGCGAGTATCTCCCTGCCGGGGACGAGGTTCACAGCTTGATTTCCTCCATGGTAACCTGCGGCAGGATGGCGTCGATATCCGCACAGCGGCACAGGCCGGTGCCCGGGTTCAACGTTGCGGCCGAACCGGCGGCGACCGCCCGGCGCAACGCGTCGGCGGCCGGTTCTCCGACTGTCAGGCCGTGCACGAACCCGGCCACCGCGCAGTCGCCGGCACCGACCGTGCCCTTCACCGTCAACTTCGGCGGCCTCGCGTGAAGGATCTGCCGTTTAGTGACCATCACGATTCCGTCTGCTCCCATTGATACGAGTACGGTTTCGACCCAATCCACGAGGCCCGTGCAGTACTCGGAGATGGCACGGACGTCGGCGAGTTCCTTGCCGGCGAGCTCGGCAAGCTCAAAGCGGTTGGGCTTGATTACTGCCGGGTGGGCGTGGATGCAATGGCGCAACGCATCGCCCGTGGTGTCGAGCACCACCCGCGCGCTCCGTTCCCGGCCGATGGCGATTATGCGGCCATAGACTTCAGGTGTAAGCCCGGGCGGCAGCGAGCCGGAGATGATGAGAAAACTCATGTCCGGAAGCTTCCCCAGGACGTCGAGGAAGTCCATCAACTCGAAGGGCTGCACTTCCGGGCCACGGGCCAGCAGCGCGGTCTCGGTGCCGCTCGGTTCGTCCTGGATGATGATGTTAGTGCGGGTTTCGTTGGCGATGCGGGTGAACCGGCAGGCGACGCCGGCCAGCAGCAGCCGGCCCTCGAGTTCCTTGCCGTCGAATCCGCCCACGAGTCCGAGCGCGACATTGTCGCTGTCCATTTCGCGGAGTGCCCGCGAGACGTCGAGACCCTTGCCGCCCGCGTAGCGCGCCTCGTGCTTGATGCGGGTCGACTGTCCGGGCACCAGCGATTCCACATAGAGCGTCCGGTCCAGAGCCGGGTTGAGAGTGACGGTGTAGATCATGTTACGCCTTTGGTCTGCAGGCAGCCTGCCCGCGTTTCGATTCTAGCCCCGCGGCCGGCGGTGTCAACGCCGGGCAGCAGAGGGCATTGATCCGCTTCGCCTCAAGCCCGGGTTGTTGTCGGTTGCGAGCCGTCGGCCGTCAGGAGTAGACGGTCAGCAGACGACGGACTCCGTGGCCGAGGAGTGGCTTTCGAGCCAGGCGAGGAGTTCGGAAACGCGGGCGGTGGCGAGGGCGATGCAGGTGTCGGCCGCGCCGTAGTAGACGTTCAGGGTGTCGCCGTCCGGCCCGATGGTGTGGCCGCAGGGGAAGACGACGCCGCCGACGTCGCCCTGGCGTTCGTAGCTCTCGCGCGGGCCGAGGATCCACTCGTCGCCGCGGAGCAGGACGCGGCCCGGGTCGGCGGAGTCGAGCAGGGCCGCGCCCAGCCGGTAGAGGCAACCGGCCGCGGTCTGACGCATGCCGTGGTAGAGCATCAGCCAGCCGCGGTCGGTCTCGATGAGCGGCGAGCCGAGGCCGATCTTGTTGGCGTCCCACCACGGGCCTCTGCGGGCGGCAAGCAGCAGGCGGTGCCTTCCCCAGTGAACCAGGTCGGGTGATTCGGCAAGCCAGATGTCGGAGCCGCGCCCGGTGTGGGGCCGGTGCAGCATGAGCCAGCGGCCGTCGAACCGGCGCGGCAGGAGCGCGGCGTCTTTGTCTTCGGGAGGCATCACCATGCCGACCCGTTCACAGCTTCGAAAGTCGGGCGTCAGGGCGAGCGAAACCGCCGGTCCGGTCGGCGAGTAGGCGGTGTAGGTGACCGCGTATTTCTTGATTTCGTCCAGCCAGACGATGCGCGGGTCTTCCACGCCCCAGACTTCTTCAGGATGGTGGTTCGAGTCCAGCGGCAGCCACGGCTTCGGGTCGATCTGCCAGTTGTGACCACCGTCGGGCGAGCGCGCTACCCAGAGGCTGGAAATGCCGCGGCGGTCTTCGACCCGGCAGAGCAGGAGTGTGGTGCCGTCGGTCAACCGGACCGCACCGGGGTTGAAAACGGCGTTGACGGTGTGAGGCCAGTTGGGCGCGGTCAGGATGGGGTTGCCGGTGTGGCGCTGGAACAACTGGTCGCGCACGGCCGGTGTCATCGGCCCTCCTCGCCGCCGATTGTCTTTGCATAGCGCAGGGTGAGCAATGAGCCGAGGAATGCGAGAGTTGATTCGGCCCCTTCGTTGTCATTGACGCCTTCGGGGTGAAGGCCGTCGTGGCAGCCGCCGGTCGCGTAGTCGTACACGGGGCGGCCGAGGTCGTTGCGGCCGAGGAACCACTCGAACGCCGAAGTCATCGCATCGCGCCAGCAGTTGTCGTTTGTGGCACGCCAGGCCCGAAAGCAGGCTTCGACCATGCACTGGGCTTCAATCGGCTGCTGGTCGAAGCGGGGCCTCGGTGTCCCGCGTTGCCAGCCGGTGTTGGGAATGGGTGAGTAGTTGCCGGCTTCAGCGGTTTCGATGCGCAGCAGCCAGTCGAGTGAACGCAGACCGGCGGCGGTCATCTCTTCGTTGCCCATGTCGGAGCCGGCGCGGATGAGCGCCTGGCTCAGCCGGGCGTTGCCGTAGGCGAGAGACCGTTCGAACCACGACCAGTCATCGTCAGCGCCGGCACGATACAGTCTGAGCAGGTGCTGCGCCAGCGCGTCGCGTACGCGGCGGGCGTTGCTGGCACCCGGGAAACGTTTGATGTAGGAACAGACGCCGAGCAGGGCATAGGCCCAGGCGCGCGGGCTTGAGAAGAGCTCGACGGCAGGCAGCGCCGCGTCGAACAGGTTCATGGCGAGGGCGACAAACGCGTTGTCGTGCGAGCCTCCGATCACGGTGCCGAGACTCCAGAGGGCGCGGCCGTGGGAGTCTTCCGACCCGGTATCGTCCTCCCAGCGGCGGTCGTAGCCGAGGCGATTGCGGAAGCGCCGGTTCTTGCGGTTGAAGGAGTAGTCGACGAAAGCGAGATACCGGCTGGCCAGCCGGTGGAGAACCATAGTGTCCTCATCGTGCGCATGGGCGCGCAGAGCCACAATCAGCGCCCGGCTGTTGTCGTCGGTGCTGTAGCCCTCACTGAGGTTGGGCACGGTGTTGCGGGCGTGCTCAATGATGCCGGTGTCGTCGGTGAGCGTCAGCAGGTGATTGAGGTTGAGTTCGGGCAGGTCCATGTCCAGCGGGTTCTCGACCGGGACTCGGTCGACGAAGACCGGGACGCGCAGGCGCTCCTCGGCGGCACGGTGGAAAGTGTCGAGATAGTTCCGTGCGACTTCCTTCCAGATCATCTGGCGTCCGAAGGCGTATGCCTGTTTGCGCATGGTGTGGCGCTCGGCTTCGTTACTGAAGAGCCGGATGATGGTGTCGGCCATAACCGGGTGGTCGCTGAACGGGACGATCCGGCCCCGGCCATCGGCCAGCAACTCTTCGGCATACCAGTAGGGGGTGGAGATAACCGCCTTGCCGGTGCCGACCGCGTACGCGAGTGTCCCGGATACGGCCTGGGCCGGGTTCAGGTAGGGCGTAACGTAGATGTCGGCGGCACCGAGGAACTCGCACAGCTCGGAGATGTCCACGAACCGGTTGTAGAAGATGACGTGGTCGCTGACCTCGAGCTCGCGCGCGAGCCGCTGCAGGGAAACGCGGTACTCCTCTCCGCTTTCACGCTTGACGTGGGGGTGGGTGACGCCGAGCACGAGATAGACCGCGTCCGGGAACCGCTCCACGACGGCAGGCAGCGCCCGGATGACGTTTTCGATGCCCTTGTTGGGCGAGAGCAGGCCGAAAGTCAGGATGACTCGGCGGCCCTCGACGCCGAACATGTCCTTGTAGAAATTCGGGTCGACGAACGGCATGTCGGGTATGCCGTGGTGGATGAGGTCCACTTTGCCGGCCGGGACCTTGTAGATTTCACTCAGATACCGGCGGGAGCGCTCGCTCATCACCACCACGCGGTCGGAGAGCTGGCAGACCTCGGTCAATACCTGGCGCTGCAGGTCGCCAGGCTCGCGGAGCACGGTGTGCAGCGTGGTCACGACCGGCATGCGCAGGCGGCGCTGCGCAAGCAACAGGTGGCTGCCGACCGGTCCACCGAAGATGCCGTACTCATGCTGCATGCAGACCAGGTCCACGCGGCCCAGGTTCAGGAAGTCGGCGAGCTGTCGGTACTCGTCGAGGTCATTCTGCGCGACTTCGAAGCGCACGCGGTCCGGATAGTCATAGCCTTCGGCCGTGTCGTTCATCGCCGTGGCCAGACACTCGATGTCCGGCACTTCCTTGGCGACCGACTCGCAGATGTCGGCGGTGAACGTGGCTATGCCGCAGCGCCTCGGCACGTAGTTGCCGATGAACGCAATCTTGCTGAACTGGGATGTACGGTTCTTCATGATTCTCCTAGCAGGATTGTTATACTAGCCGGGATGAGGCCCGGAGTCAAACCGGGCGCGTTGCGCCCGAGTTCTCAGCTACCAGGTTGCAGGTCGGCCCGCTTGCGGCTGGCGGCTGCCTGCAACTGCTAACCGCAGACCAGGAACTGGAAGATCGCGCGCGCGCGGGGTTTGGGATTTGGAGCTTGGAGTTTGTAGCTTCCCGCTCGGAGCGGACTTGATGGCAGGGGAGACCCGCCCGCGCGTCAGGTAAGTCTTGTCGCTTCCCCGAACATCCCGTTGACAAAAAGAGAGTCACGTACAGACCAGTATCACGGCAATGTCTATGACCGAGCCGTTCATGTGATACCGAACTGCCGTGCTCTCAAGCTATCCTAGTGCTGGACTATAACCTTATCTGTGGTCCTCTTTCCGCCCGCTTCGAGGCTGACGAGATAGACGCCTGCCGGCATCGCTTTCAGGTCAAGCTGGAGCGTCGAAGTCCGGATGACCGACAGCGAGCGGACCAGCCTGCCCGCGACATCGTGCAGCGTTAGATTGCCGGTCTGATTGTGGGGAATCTGAAGTCTCAGCCTGACTGCCTTACGGACAGGGTTGCCGAGTACGGCCAGCACCGGCCCCAAGCTCCCGGTCTTCTGTTCTTCCACCGCGTATGGGTCATCCCGGTAGACGTACAGCCTGCTCGTGGTCGCCTGGAACACACGGTTGTCAATCGCGTCCCACGCCATGCTGCGCGGGTTGATTGAATCAAGGCGGGTCACGACCGAATCATACCGGCAGTCAACAACCGCGCCGTATCTCAGGTAGAGCTTGTCGTTCCGGTCGTCCATCAGGCCTGAATAGCGGAAACCGGCATCAATCGTATCGACTATCGCATCCTGATTGCAGTCGAAGACCAGCGTCTGAGCGCGGAGGCACAAGTACAGCTTACCCAGCCGTCGGTTCAGGAACATGGCGTCGACATTCCCCGGCAGGCTCTCAGAAGAAATGACCGAATCCGTCAGCACGTCAATCGTGAACAGGATGTCCGGTGACTGGTCAACGTAGTAGAGCCGCCCGAGGTCGACGTTCAGCGCCATCTGACCACTGGCGGAGCCGCCAACGAGGTCGAACGTCTTGACCACAGCGTTGGTCACCGGGTCGAGCGCGCGCACGGGAGGTGGCGAGGGACACTTCCCATATTATAGGGTCCCGTCAAGGCCGAGGGTTCGGATTCCATCGCTGGATTCTAGGACTCGCGGGTGGGCGTGTCAAATGGGCGAGCGGGGCGGGAGTTTGACTTTCCACTGGTCGTACGTCTTTGCCGCGAGGGCGGCCATGGCGCGGGCGAAGGTCTCGTCGTGGAGGCGCGGGGCGGTGGCGTCCACTTCGGCCTGCCATTCGGGAGAGCCGGTGCCATGCGCGAGCGCAATCGGGAGCAGCCGGTCGACCCAGCCGTTGTAGTGCCGTTTGACGAGGTAGAAGTCGAGCTTCTGTTCGTCGAGCTTCTCGTTGACCGCCATGAAGACCATCGCCCGGATGAGGCCGTACGCTCGGTTCTGTTCGCTCACCGGCTTCGCTTCGTCCGTCTCGAGCCGGGTCTCGGCTTTGAGTACCCGCGGTGCGTGGCCCCGCCGCTTGATGAGCTCTTCCGGGCTCGGCTCCCAGTCGAGCCTGCCTGAGTCGAGAAGCTCGCAATACGCCTCGCTCGCCGTGTTCAGCAGAGCCAGCACCAGTCTGCCGGAGAAACCGTCCTCCTTTGCCCGGCGCTCGACCCGCTCAAGCGCGCTCTTCCTCCGCGACTCGTGCTGGTAGTACCGGGTGAGTATTCCGAAGAAGCGGCGGGCGTATTCGCAGGCTTGTCTCCGCTCACTCCTCGGTACCTCGTCCTTGAGTTTGAGCATCGTTTCGTACAGCTTCTGCTCGAAGACCTCGTTCCAGTTCGCGTGAATGAACGTCCAGACAACCCTGAATACGCGCTCTCGGTCGGTTTCGACCCTGGGCTTCTTCTTCCCCGGGCGGGCCGCGGCCAGCTCCTCCCGCTTCTCGGTCGTCTTCTTCTCCCACCTGAGCATCGCCCGCTGCTCTGCCTTGGGCAGGTTCTTGAGCAGGTCAGCCACCGCGGCGTCGCCCTTGGCCTTGAGCACCGGCCGCTGGGACGTGTACGGGTTCAGCAGGTCGAGCAGGTCCCCGAAGCCCGCGCCGCACGCGCGGAGGTAGTCCACAATCATGTTGATTGACGGGTACTTCACCTTGCCCCGCTCCAGCCTTGCGAGCTGCGCGTGCGCGCCAGGCACCGGCCGGTCCATCAAGACAGCCAAGGCGCGCAGAGTCAGTCCCCGGCGCTTGCGCAACTGGCGCAGCCTCGCCCTGAACTCAGGGCCGAAAGCAAACGTGGTCTTAGAATGATGTGCCATGGCCGGTCCTCCAGTCTGTAGACGTATAAGCCTACAGGCCGGCTACCCGTCGATCAAGCGTATCTGTCTGTGGAGTAAGGCGTTAGGCGCGAAGCGTCAAACTCGGAACCCCACCTTGGAAGCAGCTCCCCAAGACGCCATCGATTTGGCTTAGGAACTGGCTTCAGAGGAAGCTTTGAGATGAGCGTCGAGTTCAGCTTTCAGACGAGCCTTGCCCCGAGCTTTCGAGCGAGCTTCGTCGCGAGCGATGCGGGAAGCGATGTCTTGAACTTTGGCCCAAGCGAAGTGTTGAGCGATGCGAGGAGCTTTGGCCTGAGTTCTGTAGCGAGCTTTCAAATGAGCTCTTCAGGGAGCTTTGGAACGAACTTTGGGACGAGCTCTCCGCTGAGCTTTCCGGCGAGCTTTGGACTCGCGCAGTCGAGGTCGCGATGACCGGTCGGTTGGTGTGCATATCGCTGCGCAGTGTAAGCTTCGCGCCGAGAATGCCGGCGTATTGACTTCCGGGAAGAGTTGCATAAACTAACCGCCCTATTCAACGGAGCCGGGGAGAGGCGTTCTCGCCTGCCGGCAGAGATTCCTGGAAGAGCGTCGAAAGGAGACTTGATGAGTCCGTACTTCTGGATCGCGCCGGGTGGCGCCGTGCTTGCGCTTGTCTTCGCGCTTGTCTTCGCGGTTCGCAACTTGAAGTGCAGCGAAGGTACCGAGCCGATGAAGGAAGTCGCCAAGGCAGTGCGCGTCGGCGCCATGGCTTACCTGAAGCAGCAATACAAGGGCGTCACTATCTTCTTCGCCATCGTATTTGTCCTGCTCTGTGTGCTGGCAGCGCTGAAACTGCAGACCTGGTTCGTACCGTTCGCGTTCCTGACCGGCGGGTTCTTTTCCGGGTTGTCCGGTTACATCGGGATGTCAATTGGCGTGCGGTCGAGCGCGCGCACGACCTGGGCGGCCAAGCAGAGCCTGAACTCGGGTCTGCGCGTGGCGTTCAATTCCGGGATGGTGATGGGTCTGACGGTAGTGGGGCTCGGGCTCATCGATCTCTCAATCTGGTACCTGATTCTGAACTGGTTCTACTCAGTCGGTCCGGGGCATCAGGTGTTTGACGTGGCATTGAATGCGCTCAGAGACCTGAACACCGCCGAGCGGCTGACGTCCATCACCTCAGCGATGCTTGCGTTCGGCATCGGCGCGTCGTCGCAGGCGCTGTTTGCCCGGGTCGGCGGCGGCATTTTCACTAAGGCGGCTGACGTCGGCGCCGACCTTGTCGGTAAGGTCGAGGCCGGTATCCCCGAGGACGACCCGCGCAACCCGGCGGTGATTGCGGACAACGTCGGCGACAATGTCGGCGACATCGCGGGTATGGGCGCGGACCTGTACGAGTCGTACGTCGGGTCGATGGTCGCGACCATGGCGCTCTCCATCGGCGCCTTTGTCGGCTCAGGTTTCGAGGTGAACGGCGTGTTGCTCCCGATGGTGATGGCCGGTTTCGGTATCGGCGCGGCGATTGTCGGCAGCTTCCTTGTGCGCGCCGGGGAGAGGGCCGAGCAGGGCGTCCTGCTTGCTGCTCTGCGTCGCGGCATCTATGGTGCCACCATCCTGTCCGCTGTACTCGGTTTCGTGCTGGTGCACTGGCTCCTGCCTCAGCATACCCAGGTCTTCTGGTCGATTCTCTCCGGTCTGCTTGCCGGGGTCCTTGTCGGCTATTTCACCGAGCGCTACACGTCCGATTCTTACAAGCCCGTACAAGGAATCGCGGCCGAGGCGAAGACCTCGCCGGCTACGGTCATCATCGAAGGCCTGGCCGTCGGCATGAGCTCGACCATCCCGATTGTCATTACCGTCGTGGTCGCCATCATCACCAGCTACTACATGGCCGGTGGAGCGTCGAATCCGGGTCTGGGTCTGTACGGCATCGGCATCTCGGCCGTCGGGATGCTGTCTACCCTTGGTATCACGCTGGCGACCGATGCGTACGGGGCGGTGGCGGATAATGCCGGCGGCAACGCCGAGATGACCCATCAGGAGCCCATCGTGCGCGAGCGGACCGACGCGCTTGACTCGCTGGGCAACACGACCGCGGCTACCGGTAAGGGTTTTGCCATCGCCTCGGCGGCGTTGACGGCCCTGGCTCTGATCGCGGCCTACCGCGGCGAGGTGCTGCATATGAGCGAGAAGGTGCTGGGCCATGTCAAGGACATGGACCTCACTCTGCTGAACCCGCGCCTGATTGCGGGGCTGTTCCTGGGCGCGATGCTCCCGATGGGCGTCAGTTCGATGATTCTGCGGGCGGTCGGGCGGGCGGCGTCAAAAATCGTCGAGGAGGTGCGCCGGCAGTTCAGGGACATCCCCGGCTTGATGGAAGGGAAGGCCAAGCCGGACTACGCGCACGCGGTCGCCATCTGCACCAAGGCGGCGCAGAAGGAGATGATTGCGCCGTCGTTGATGGCAATCATCGCGCCAATCGTGACCGGGCTACTGCTGGGTGTCGAGGGCGTGGCCGGGTTCCTCGCTGGCGGATTGGCGGCGGGGTTCTGCCTAGCAATCTTCTCGGCGAACTCCGGCGGCGCCTGGGATAACGCCAAGAAATACATCGAGCGCGGCGCGTTCGGGGGGAAGGGTTCGCCGGCGCACAAGGCGGCAGTGGTCGGCGATACGGTCGGCGACCCGCTGAAGGACGCGGCCGGGCCGTCGCTCAATATCCTGCTGAAGCTTCAGTCGATGGTCTCGATCGTCGTGCTGGGGCTGGTGCTGAAGGTGTCGTCCTACCTGCCGTGGCTTAGGTAGGAAGGTAGCGACTACTGAAGGCTCGGGGCTTCCCCCGGGCCTTTTTCTTCGGACCGTCCGGCTTCGGCCTTTTCGGCCTCAGCCTCGAGACGACGAAGCTTATCGTCGGACAGCCCGAAGTAATGGCCGACCTCGTGGATGACGACGCTGCGGACCAGCTTCCGGACTTCAGTGTTTGTGCGGGCCAGTCGCTCTATCGGCTTCTGGAAAATGAGAATCCGGTCAGGCAGGACGTTGCCGTACCACGGGCCGCGACCCGCGTAGGGCACGCCCTGGTAGACGCCGAGCAGTCCCCACGGGTTCTTGCCGAAGCTGCTATAGACATCGGGCGTTGCGATTGGCTGGATTTGAATGGTGATGTTCTCGAGCTTGGAACGGAAGTCCTCCGGTATCGAGGCAATCGCCTCGTCAACCAGCGCGCCGAATTGCTCGACTTCCATTAGGTTTGGGGCAGCAGAGACTGAACCGCCAAGGACGCCAAGAACGCCAAGCTAGGAAACGGGACGCGGGCCGAAGATGGCGGTGCCGATCCGGATGATGGTAGCGCCTTCTTCGATGCCGACCTCGAAGTCCGAACTCATACCCATCGAGAGGTGGGGTAGAGGGATGCCAAAGCGCCGGCGGCAGTCCTCGGCCAGGGTCCTGAGCATTTTGAAACAGGGGCGCGAGGCCTCGGGATCTTCGATGGCTAGCCCGGGGCCGATTGTCATCAGGCCGACGAGTACCAGCCGGTCGAGCTTGAGTGATTCGGCGATAAGGTCGGACACCGCGTCGGGCAAGACTCCGTGCTTGGAGGCTTCGCCGGACGTGTTCACCTCAATCAGAGTGTCTATACGCCTGCTCATCTGCTCACAACGATGCTGCAGCTCAAGGGCAAGGTGGAGTGAATCAACGCTCTGGATGTAGTCGAAGAGTTCCAGCGCCTTCTTTGCCTTGTTGGTTTGAAGGCTGCCGACCAGGTGCCACGTTGCCGGCAGAGTGACCTGCGGTTTCTTGTTCAGCGCTTCCTGCACCCGGTTCTCGCCGACGTGGATGATGCCGGCCTCGATGGCCTCGTCTATCTCACTCGCGGCGCGGGTCTTGGTCACGGCCACGAGGGTGATATCGGAGCGGATGCGCCCCGCACGGGCGCAGCTCGATTCGATTCTCTGTTCGAGGGCGATCAGGTTGTCTTTGATACTCACTGAGGACAGAAGGCTAGCGGGCTTTCTTTTTGCGGCTGAGCAGTTCTTCGTAGACTGCCAGATGGCGGTCGGCCAGCAGGCGTACGTCCCATTTCTCCATCACGCGCCGGCGGGCCGCGTTGCCTACTTTCTCGCGGTCCTGCCCGAGCAGCCAGATGACCTTCTCGGCGATGTCCGCGGCGCTGCCGGCCTCAAACAACGCGCCGCTGACCTTATCTTCGACAATCTGGGGCAGGCCTCCGACCCGCGAGGCGGCAACCGGCGTTTCGCAGGCCATGGCCTCGAGCGCGGCGATGGAAGTCTCCTCGTAGAAGGACGGTACGAGCGCCACGTCGCCGGAGCTGAGGAACGGCGGCATCTCGGTGTTCGGCCGCTTGCCGAGGAACGTTACCGAGTCCTGCACGTTGAGTTGCTGGACGAGTTGCTCCAGTTCGGGCCGGAGCACGCCTTCGCCGACGATGTAGAGGTGAGACGGGTAGCGCGCGAGTATGGCGGGCATGGCCTCGATGGCGTGGCGCACGCCCTTCTTGGGTATAAGCCGGGCCGAGCAGACGAGGATCTTCTTGCCCGGCAGGCTGAATGCCGGTGCCGTGCGATGGAACACCTTGGTGTCGCAGGCGTTGACATAGGGCTCGACCTTGCTCGAATCGGCGACCCGACGCGCGGCCTCGGCTTGCGGCAGGCTGTTGGCAAAGATGTGGTCGACGTCGAGGTAGAGCAGCCTGAGCCATGGGCGTAGCAGTAGCTTCCTGACGAACTTCTGGAACCGCGTCTCGTGGAGGGTGATGAGAGCCGGGGTGCCGTAGACGAGCTTCGTGATGGTGACGGGCCAGCCCGACGGGAAGCTCTCCCCGTGGACGATGTCGGCGCCGCGGGCGACCTTGAGCAGCTTGAATGCCGACCAGCCGGTGTAGAGGAACCAGCCTACCGGGTTGCGGCCGAACCAGGCAGTGCGGTGGACGTGGATGCCGTCCAGGACTTCACATGTGGCGAGGCCCGGCAGCGACTTGCCGCAGACAATGTGGACATCATGGCCCCGGTCGCGCAGCTCCCAGGCAAGGCTCTGGATGTGGCTTTCCATCCCGCCGAACTCAGGTAGGTAGTAGACTGCGTGGAAGACTACCTTCAAGCTAGGAGATTCGCTTGCGGCGGATGAAGGCGAAAGCCAACGTCCCGCAAAGGAAGACGACAGCCAGCAATGAGACGTACGACCCGAGCTTGTAGTACTTCGATTCGTAGCGGAACGTGACGTCGTGTTCACCGACGGGAAGCGCTACCGCGCGGAACGTATGGTAGGCCTGAAGGAGTTCCGCCGGTTTGCCGTCCACGTAGACCTTCCAGTCCGGCACGTAGTTTTCGGTCAGGACCAGCAGGCCGGGCGCGGTGAGGGCTGCCTTGACCTTGACTTCGTTACAATCGTAGCTGGTGACCTGCGCCGTCCCGGCCGTGGAATCGGGCCCGGGTGAGAACCCGGGTTCCCTGTACAATAGAACGGTCCGGGCCGGATTGACGTCCGGCCGGCGGAGCGTGCCGAGCAGTTCCTCCTTGCTGCCGACGACCAGGAAGCCGGGGGCAACGAATGCGCGCGGGAGGACCGCATGGTTGCGATAGATGGCGTACTTCTGGCCGGCAAAGACCGGTTCGAACTGCGGCTGGCTGAAGAAGGTGCGTATGCGCTCGATCGTCTGGCGCGTCTGCTGGTCGTATTGTGACACGTCAATGGGCAGCGGCACGCTGATGACGTACTTGATGTTGGACAGGTTCATGTAGTTCGCGTTGAGCATGTTGTCGGGTCGGAAGAAAACGCTGGAGCCGGACCCGATGAAATCCTGGTAGACTTGCAGTGGGTTCGGCATTTGGCCGGCGACAGTCTGGATTCCGTTGTAGGCGAGGATCCCATCGTCGTTCCGCTCGTAGTGCCAGGGCAGGACCCGGTACAGCGACGTATCCTGTTTCAGGAACGCGACGGCCTCGTCCGGGGCGAAGTACTCCTTGGGCGGCGGCACACCTCGGATGTAGCCGCTGGATTCGTCCCATAGATTCAGTGACAGCCCGATGTCCATGACCATGACTGCAGCCATGCCGATGGCAAAGGCGACCGGCTTCAGCCGTCGGTTGATGAACAGCCGGACCAGCAGAATACCGAGCGCGGCGAAGACCGAGGCGAACAGCAGACCTCCCAGCATTGCCGGGTAGTTGCCGGCAAGGGCCTCGAGCTTCTGTGATGTCTGGCTGGTCATGGCCCCAAGCAGTGACAGCATCGGTCCCTTCAGCGCGCCAAGGAGCAGTAGCATGGCGAGCGGGATAGCGCCGAAGACCAGTAATGTCCTGGTCGTCTTGCGGGTGTCGCTGCCTTTCTCACCGCGCAGTACGTAGTCGACGCCGAGCCCGGCGAGCGCGACCAGCGAGAACGCGGCGAGGAAGAATATCATCGCCGGGCCGCGGAACTTGCTCACTCCGGGGAAGAGATAGTAGGGAATGTAGTAGAACGGCGTGTTGCCGCCCCATGCCATCAGCATCACGCCCAGGAACGAGAAGGTGAAGAACTTGACGTTGCGGTCTTTCCAGCGTCGGAAGACAGCGATGAAGGCGAACAGCAAGGGCAGGATGCCGAGGTACTCGCTGTGGAGTTTGAATATGTTCTTGCTCCAGTAGCTGTCAAGCCCGCCCGAGAATCTGGGCGTCAAGAGGTCGAATGTCTCGATGACGGGCATGGACCAGGACGAGGCGTACGCGTAGCCGCGTTCGCCGCCACGCGAGGCAAACGGCATGTTGCCGTAGACCGGCAGGTACTGCACTGCCGACAGCGCAACTCCGAGCCCGACCGCCACAACGAAGTAGATGGTCAGCCTGGACACGACCTTGGCGGACTTTTCCCGGACTGCAGTCTGGATGACCAGGAACAGGAAGTAGGCGAAGAGCATCAGGCCGGTGTAGTATACTTTCTGCACGTGACCGGAGAGCAGTTGCAGGGCGAGAACAAAGCCGGTCAACGCGAACCAGACGAACTGCCGGCGGGTCATACCACGATGGAGGAAGAACAGGGCGAGCGGCATCAGCGCCGAGCCGATCAGCCGGCCGTCGTGGCCCGCGTATGCGAGTGTTATCAGGCTGCCGGCCAGTTCATACGCGATGCCGCCGAGAGCAGCCGGTATCACCGACAGCTTGAGCTCTCGCAGGAACAGGTAGGTGCCGAGGCCGGCCAGGAAGTGGTGCAGTACGAACGTCCAGGTCCAAACGACGTGGACGGGCAGGAACAGGCGAAGCAGCAGCGTCGGGTAGAACATGTCGGCAAAGAAGCCGGCGACCGTCGGCTGGCCGCATATCAAGGCCGGCCACCAGAGCGCTACGTTGCCGTGAGACCTGATGTACGTGGCCATGAACTCGCGCCACATAAAACTGCCGGCGCCAAGCCAGTCCGTGCCGAAGAGCATGTTGGCGCCGAAAAGGTACTTGCCGTAGAAGAGCAGCGGGAGCAGCGCGAAAACAACAATCGCCGCGGTCCGCAGGCGGGGCTCCGGTATCTCCGGACCGACCGGTCGCGCGGTCTCGGGTCGGGTCGGTTGCCTCTGTCTCTGTTGTTTCATCGCGTCCTCAGCTTAGCGAGCCTGGGCAGCAAAGTAAAGACCAGGGCCAGCAGTCCCTCGCTGCCCGTAATCCAGACCCTCGAGAGCAGGGCCGCAATGATTGCCACCGGTTCCGGCATGACCAGCCGCAGCGCGAATGTAAAGATGCCTTCTCTGACGCCAAGACCGGCCGGGCTGATGAGGACGATGAAGCCAAGGATCCATGACAGCGCGAAGGCGCCGGCGACCATCGGCAAGCGGGACAGCTCGATCGGGTAGAATGCCCGGATGAGCATGTAGCAGCCCAACCCTTGGATGACCCACATCAAGACGTACAGGCCGAGGATGCCGAGCAGTCTTAGGAACGTCATCCTGATTTCGAAGACCGGCTGGTGCAATCGTCTGAGGATGAAGCCGGTGACGCGGTTCAGAATCGGCGGATAGACAGCAACGACGCAGAAAGGAATAAGCAGGAACGCCAGATAGACTTGGGTCGGCACTACCCCGCGCGGAACCAGCGCAACCGCAAGGCCGAAGAGAACGACTGCGCCCAGCAGCGACAAGGCGATCTCCATGGCCGTACTGACCGCGGTCTTGGCTTCGCTGACACCGTGCTTCTTCGCCAGGTACATCCGTCCGACCGTGAACCAGAGCTTGCCCGGGATGTACTTGCCGACCTGCGAAACCGCGAGCACGGACACGGAATTGAACAGCGAGATGTGTTCGTCCAAGCCGGCGAGCAGGACCTTCCACGTGAGCCCATACACGAGCATCCATACGAACATCACGAGAAAGGCCGAAACCAGCACCGGGATGTTCAGCCGGATTTCGTGCCACGGGATTTTGTGCCAGTCGCGAGCCAGCCGGTCGCCGAGGAAGTAGAGGCAGGCTACTGCGACTGCCGCTCCGATTGTCAATCTAAGCAAGCGGCCGGTTCGATTCCTGCGGGGCAGGGTCGGCCCGGCTTCAACCGAGTGACCGGCGAGTGTTGGTTCGTGCGGGTCGGGGGTCAACGGCATCATTGTTCCCGCAGATGCCCGTCGGCTGCCCTTCGATCCCCGCGCTGGAGTGTGATCAGGGAGGAAGAGCGGAGCAGTTGATGCGGCGGCTGTCGCCGCACTCCGTTACTTAAGGTCGGCTGCTTCGCGTGCCAGCCTGGACTTCAGTCGGCTCGCGGTCTTGTGATGTACCATCCGCCGCTTGGCCGACTTGTCAACGAGCGACTGGACTCCGGGCAGCAGCTTGAGCGCTTCTTCCTTGCTTTTTGCGGCAGCCAGGCTCTTCAAGGCGGTCTTCAACGCCTGCCTCTTGCCGCGGTAGAACACGCGACGCTTCTCACTCTTACGGGCCTGTTTCTGGGCCGATGCGATTCTCTTCGCCAATATTCCTCCGTCAGGTAAAAGAAGGTGCCGGGACACAGAATTGAACTGTGGACACCGGGATTTTCAGTCCCGTGCTCTACCAACTGAGCTATCCCGGCAAAGCACGGCCATTCTAGGGCAAAACGCCTGGATGTCAACCAACAGCAGATAGGTCAAGGCTTGGTAGCCGGCGATGCCAAGGAAGACACGGGCTGCTGGCTGCGGCCGGTCGGCGCGGCTGTGCCCCGCAGCCGGAGCAGGAAGTAACCATTCGTGCCTTGGGGGTGGCGGGCATCGTAGGCGGCCAGTCGCGCAAGGATGTGATTCATCAGACGGGCCGGCATGAGCTCTTGCAGGGCCCGTACCGGCAGGTACCAGAAGAGGTAAGCCGGAGCGTTGAGCTGGACCAGTTCACAGTCCAGGCCCGTGTCTTGAAGGAACGTCCTCAGTTCACTCTCGGAGTAGCCGAAGCACTTGTAGTGCGCCCACTTGCGAGCGACCCACCCACGCAGGAAGTTGGGAAAGACCCGGATATCGTTTGAGGGAGTTGTTACGTATGCGGTGCCGCCGTCCCCGAGAAGAGCGGCGATTCGGACGAAGTAGTCGTGCTCCGTTCCTGCCGGGATGTGTTCGATGACGTCCAGCGACAGGACGCGGTCGAATTGACGGCCTCCGAAGTCGTGGGCAATAAAGTCAGCCTTGAGGTACTCGATTCCGTCAAAGGACGGCTGGGCGTCAGGATCGACGAGCATCTTTGAGTGGCAATCGAGGTTCGACAGGACGTACCCGTCGAAACCGCCGACATCGAGCACGTCATCGGTTATCCGAACCTCGTTCCAGAGGCCCAGGAAACCCAGCAATCGGTACCGGTAGTAGGTGCCCAGTCTCATTGGTGGACCACTTGGTTTATTGGAAAGGTCACGGACTAGGTTAGCGGCTCAGGCTGCACTGTCAAGATAGCGAGCCGTCTCATGCAGTGCAGAACCGTCGGGTTCATCCTAAGTGACAGACGGCCAAGATGTTGAGCTGTCATCCCGCTTGCCTTGACTATTGTGGCTTTCTGGCTTAGAATCCCGGCCACCATGCTCAGTCTGTCCATCAACATAGACCACGTAGCGACGCTGCGCCAAGCCCGACTCGAGTCGTTCCCTGACCCGGTGCAGGCGGCGGCGGCCGTGGAACTGGGCGGGGCCGACGGTATCACCGTTCATCTGCGGCATGACCGCAGGCACATCACGAACCGTGACGTCGAGTTGTTGCGCGCCACGGTGAAGTCCGAATTCACTGTGGAAATGGCGGCGACCGATGAGCTTGTACGACTGATGACCCGGATAAGGCCGGACCAGGTGACATTGGTGCCGGAACTGAAGAGTGAAGTAACGACGACCAGCGGCATCGACTTGCTGAAGGAGCGGAGCAGGTTGGAGCCCGTGGTGCAGCGCCTGAAGAAGGCGAAAGTCCGGGTGAGCATGTTCATCGAGCCGGATACCGCACAGGTCGAGGCAGCGGGACGGCTGGGGGCGGATGTGGTCGAATTGAACACCGACCGGTACAGCCGGGGCTGGTCTCGCGGGCCGCGACTGCTGGATGAACTGATCACGGCCGGCCGCGCTGCCGAGAAGGCAGGGCTCTTGATTCACGTCGGGCATGGCCTGGGCTACCGAAACGTCGTGCCGGTCCTGAAGAGTCGGATCGCTGCCGGGTACAGTATCGGGTTCGCGATAGTGGCGCGGGCGGTCTTTGTGGGGCTGCAGCGTGCGGTCGAGGAAATGAAGCGGACTATGGAGGTCTACTCTTGTGAAAGGTGCTAGAATCAAACTCGCCGTTTTCGTGGCAGCCGTTGCGCTGGGTATCTGGTCCTTGATACCGACGTACCAGCTGTACTTCGTGCTGCCCGGACAGGAGCAAGCGCTCAAAGCCAGGCTTGCGCGGGCCGCGACGGCAGACGACAGTGCCCGCGTCCAGGGCGAAGTGGCCGACTTCCAGCGACGGAAGGTCGGCATCCACAAGCGCGCGCTGCACCTCGGCCTCGATCTCGTCGGCGGTATGCAGCTTACATTGGAGGTCGACAAGAGCAAGTTGTCGGCTGATGAGGCCGCGGATGCCGGCGACCGGGCACTCGAGGTCATCCGGAACCGTGTTGACCAGTTCGGCGTCTTCGAGCCAGTCATCCAGAAGGTCGGCCGGGATCGGATACTCATACAGCTGCCCGGAGCGGATCGTGAACGAGCCAAGAACCTGATTGGCCAGACCGCCCAGCTTGAGTTCCAGCTTGTCCAGGAAGAACGCGCGACCTACGACGCGCTGAAGGCACTTGATGACAAGCAGAAGGCCGGGCCTGGTGCAGATACCGGTCGAGCGGCACAAGCTGAGACGGCGCCGAAGGTCAACTCGGACACTTCCGGGCTCAAGGCGCTGCTCGACACGGCCCGGGAGGACACGGGCATGGCAGCCGTCGGCGAAGCCGAGGAAGGAACGCTGCTCGGCTTCGTTCGGACAATCGGCGGCGACTTCGGGGTGGATGACCGGGACTATCCCGAGTTTAAGATGCTGCTGGAACGAGCCCGGTCGTACTGGCCTGGGGGGTACGAGTTCCTGTTCGGGCCGTCCGAGGCCCACGAGGGCAGCCCGGTGCGTCGCCTGTACATGCTCAAAGTCGAGCCGGAAATGCTGGGTTCCGCCATCAAGGATGCGAGGCCCGCTCCCTATCAGGGTTCGGAGCCGGGGCTTGCCAACACATGGATCGTCAGTCTCAAACTCGGGCGGAAGGACGCGGCGGTGTTCGCGCAGGTCACGGGCCGCAACATCGGCCGGCGACTGGCCATTGTCCTCGACAACGTGGTGAAGTCCGCACCGGTGATTCAGTCGCGGATTCCGGACGGTAACGCGATGATAACCACCAACGAAGTCAATCCCGATGAGTCGCGTGACCTGGCGATTGTGCTCCGGTCGGGCGCGTTGCCGGCTCCGGTGAACATCGTGGAGGAGCGGTCGGTCGGCGCTTCCCTTGGCAGCGACTCGATTCGCCGCGGCATCCTCGCGAGCCTCATCGGTGCGCTGGCTGTGGTGGTGTTTATGGTCATCTACTATTCGGTTGCAGGCGTGCTGGCCGACTTCGCGTTGGTGTTCAACATATTCTTTCTCCTGGCGATACTGGCCGGGCTGCGCGCGACCATGACACTGCCGGGTCTGGCGGCAATGGCCCTCACCATTGGTATGGCCGTAGATGCTAACGTGCTGGTGTTCGAGCGGATACGCGAGGAACTGCGCTGGGGCAAGACGGTGATGGCCGCGGTGGACTCGGGCTACGACCGTGCCTTCGTCACCATCATCGATGCCAATGCCACGACGATAATCACGGCCATCGCGCTCTACTTCGTCGGCAGCGGCCCGATTCGCGGGTTTGCGACGACCCTCGCGGCCGGCCTGGTAATCAACGTCATCACCGCGGTGTTCCTGACCAGGTTCATATTCGACTGGTGGCTCACCCGGTTCGAGGTCAAGAAGCTGAGGATATAGCACATGCGACTAATCGGCGATACTAATATCCAGTTTGTTTCGAAGCGGAGGCTGTTCTTCGCCATCTCCGGGTTGATGATGCTGGCGAGCATCGCGGTCATCGTCATCCGCGGTGGGTTCAACTACGGTGTCGATTTCACGGGCGGTTCACTGGTGCAGGTGCATTTCACTCAGCCGGTTTCAACCGATGCGATGCGGGGTGCTCTGGAGAAGATCGGGGAGGGCGGCGCGGCACTGCAGCGTTACGAGCGGGGCGACTTCCTGATCCGTGCGAAAGCCCGGGAATTCCCGGGACAAGTGACTTTCAGCACGGTGCTCAGCCGGCAGTTGGAGACATCATTCCCCGGTAACCAGTTCGAGATTCTGCGTGACGAGACGGTAGGCCCGCAGATCTCCAAAGAACTCCAAGGCAAGGTACTGTTGGCGGTCCTGCTGGGACTGCTTGGCATCCTTGTCTACGTCAGCTTCCGGTTCGACGTCCGGTTTGGGACCGGCGCCGTGCTGTCGCTCGTGCATGATACAGTGATGACGCTCGGGTTCGTGGCGCTCTTCAACAAGGAAGTCACGATTACCCTGATCGCGGCCGTGCTGACGATGATCGGTTTCTCGGTGAACGACTCGATAGTCGTGTCGGACCGAATCCGCGAGGACATCCGGAAGATGCGTAAGGAGTCGTTCTCCGACGTCTGCAACCAGGCGATTAACAAGACCCTCGGACGGACGCTGATCACCTCGCTGACCGTGTTGTTTGTGTCACTGTCACTGCTCATCTTCGGCGCGGCGAGCATCAAGGACTTCGCGTTCGTGATGACCGTCGGCATCGTAGTGGGAGTCTACTCCACTGTGTTCATCGTCGTGAACTTCGTAGTCGAATGGGAGCAGAAGTTCCCGAGCAAGCGCCGCCGCTAGGGCGGACGCGCTTCTTTCTGGAGGCGCTGGTCGGCAGCGGCCTCTTTACCGGCTACTTCCCGATTGCGCCGGCAACAGTGACGAGCCTCTTCGTGCTGTTGCCGGCCTTCTTTCTGGCCCGAACTCCCTTCTACTGGCAGCTGACCGCAATCGCGGCAATCTTCTTCCTTGGTGTGCCGATTGCCACGGACCTCGAGCGAGTCTGGGGCAAGGACCCGGGCAGGGTCACGATTGACGAGGTCGCGGGCACGCTGGTGACGTTCTTTCTCAACCCAGTCTCAATATGGGGCCTCGGCGCTGGGTTCCTTCTCTGGCGGTTCTTCGACATCGTCAAGCTGCCGTTCATTGACAAGTCGCAACGGCTGCCCGGCGGCTGGGGCATAATGGTGGATGACGTGCTCGCCGGCATCTGCGCCAATCTGGTCCTGCGCCTCGGGCTCTTCCTGTTGCCGATCCTGAGGTTTCACTGATGGGAGCCTCAGGAAACAGCAAACGCCGAACGCCAGTCGTCAATTGCCAGTCGCCAACCGTCCTGGGTCGACTGCTCAGAAGGAAGGGCCTGACCCTGGCCGTTGCCGAGTCCTGTACCGGGGGCCTGATTGGCGACCGCCTGACAGATGTCCCGGGGAGCTCCCGATACTTCGTCGGGGGCGTGATTACCTACTCTGACGCTGCGAAGATGCGGATGCTCGGTGTGAGAAAGCAGACTCTGGCGAAGTGGGGCGCGGTCAGCGAACCGACGGTCAGGGAAATGGCTGTCGGAGTCTGCCGGCGGTTCCGAGCGCAAGTCGGCGTGGCGGTCTCCGGCATCGCCGGTCCGGGCGGATCCAAGGTCAAGCCGGTTGGGCTGGTGTACGTTTGTGTCAGGGCGGGGAAGCAGATTGTGGTCGAACGCCACCGCTTCCGGGGAGGTCGCCGAGTGGTGAAAGAACGGTCGGCTGCGGCTGCGCTGCGGCTCTGTTGTCAGGTGCTGGAGTGAAGAACGTGAGCGAAGCGATTCGTTCCTTTGTCGCGGTCAGTATCTCCGAAGGTGCGAGACGACAGATTGCCGAGCTGCTGGACAGGCTTCGGTGCGGGCCATGCCCTGAGGTGCGATGGGTCAGGCCCGAGTTGATGCACCTGACACTCGCTTTCCTCGGGGAGGTGTCTCAGGATTTCCTTGAGTCCGCAAAGGTCCGGCTCGGTGAGGTCGCGCAACAGCACAAAGTGTTCACAGTCCAGTTGAAGGGGCTGGGAGCGTTTCCTAGTCCATTACACGCGCGGGTCGTCTGGATCGGCATGGACCATGGTAGAGGTGAGGTCAGCGCCTTGCAGAAGGACGTGGCCGAAGCGTTGCGTTCGGTGGGTTATCAACCCGAGAGGCGGCCATTCAGCCCGCATCTGACCATCGGCCGTCTGCGAACTCCTGCCGAAGTAAGCAATGCCGCTGCCGCGCAGTTCGAGTCCGAGTCTTTCACGGTCGAGCGCGTGGTGCTGTTTCGTAGCGTGCTCGGGCCCGGCGGGCCGACATACCACCGACTGTCCGAGTTTCCCCTGCAAGCAGACTGAGGCCTGCTGCTTGACATCGGGCAGAGGCGTGCCATCATATGACTGGCTTGGTCGGGGGCGGTTCCAGCGCCGGCCATACCGTTAAGAGAATTGAGCGTAACTGGAGGTTGCAGTGTTTGAACTGAAGCCGGCAGTCTGGATAATCGCGGGTCTGGTTCTGTCTGCCCTCGAGATGGTCGTACCGGGGTTCGTGATCATCTGGTTCGGTGTCGCCGCGGTCGTGACCGGTATTCTGGCGATCTTTGTCCACAATCCGTACGTCCAGTTTGGTGTCTTTCTGGCCCTGTCCGCATTGATGGTCGTCTTCTCGCAACGGATTGCGCGGAGGATAACACATGGTGAACCCGAGCCGGTCGGCGCCAACCGGTGGGTTGGCGTGAGCGGCCAGGTAGTCGCCGACATCAGGCCGCCAGAGTTCGGCCGGGTAAAAGTGCACGGCGAGGAATGGCGGGCGACGGCGACCTGTGCCATCCCGGCAGGCGGTTCGGTCCGGGTGGTCGCAGTCGTCGGGACCCACCTGGTAGTCGAGTTAGTCAAAGAAGGGAGCTGCTAAATGAGTGGAACACTACTGGTAGTCATACTGGTTTTCCTCTTCCTGATAGCCCTCATGGGCATCAAGACGATTCGCCCCTATGAGCGTGCCTGTGTCGAGCGGCTTGGCAAGTACCAGCGGACTGTCCCGCCCGGCCTTAACTTCATCATGCCGTTCCTCGAGCGGCTGATGAAGGTGGACATGCGCGAGCAGGTCGTCGACGTGCCGCCGCAGGAAGTCATAACCAAGGACAATGCGACGGTGACGGTCGATGCCATCATCTACTACGAAGTCACCGACCCGGTGAAGGTGCTGTACAACGTCGCCCAGTTTCGGCTGGCGACCGTCAAGCTGGCCCAGACCAACCTGCGTAACGTCGTCGGCGACCTGAGCCTGGACGAGTCGCTGACCTCGCGTGAGCGCATCAATTCCAAGCTGCGCGACGTCCTGGACGAAGCGACCGACAAGTGGGGCGCGCGCGTCACCCGGGTTGAGCTACAGCGCATCGAACCGCCAGAGGACGTGACCCAGGCGATGCACCGGCAGATGAAGGCCGAACGTGAACGGCGAGCGGTGGTGCTCGAGGCCGAAGGTTTCAAGACGGCGGCGATTCTCAGGGCCGATGGTGAAAAGCAGGCCAAGATTCTGGAAGCCGAGGGGCATGCGGCCGCGATACAGAAGGTGGCGGAAGCCGAGAAGTACCGCCTGCTGACTGTGGCCGAGGGCGAAGGCCAGGCGGTTGAGCGGGTCTATGGCGCCATTCACAAAGGCAATCCGACCAAGGACCTCATCACCATCAAGTACCTCGAGACGTTGGCGAAAATGGCCGACGGCAAGGCGACCAAGCTGTTCGTGCCCTACGAGGCGTCGGGGGTGATGGGCAGTCTCGGCATGATTGCCGAGGTGCTCAAGGAGAAGAAAGAGGAACCCGCGGCGCAGGACAAAGGATAGAGTCCAGATACTCAGACCGGCGGCGATCGGGCTTGACCCCGCGCCGCCGGTCGGCAGAATAGGCATCCCATGACAGGAAGAGAACCGCGCGGACAGCCTGTCGCGTGGCACCAGCTGACCGCTGATGCGGCCCTGGAGCGTGTCGAGTCGCGCCCAGAAGGACTTAGTGAGAACGAGGCGCAGGTGCGTCAGGCAGAACATGGGCCCAACGCTCTGATCGAGCGCGGCACGCGGGGTCCGTGGAGCATCCTCGGCGGGCAGTTCACCTCGATACTGGTCATTATCCTGCTCGCGGCCGGAGCGATGTCGTTCCTGCTTCGGAAGTACACCGACGCGGCGGCAATCCTCGCAATCGTCATCCTCAACGCCATCCTGGGTTTTGTCCAGGAGTTCCGGGCCGAACGGGCGATGCAGGCGCTCAAGCGTCTGGCAGTGCCCACGGCTCGAGTCCGGCGCGACGGCCGGGTGCAGGAGGTCAGGGCAAGCGAGCTGGTGCCGGGCGACATCGTGCTGCTTGATGCCGGCAGTCACGTGCCGGCCGACGGCCGCTTGATTGAAGTAGCGAATCTGCGTATCCAAGAATCGACGCTGACCGGCGAGTCGGAACCAGTCGAGAAACGGACGCCGACTCTGACCGATGCCGGGCTGGCACTTGGCGACCGGGTGAACCTCGCCTACATGGGCACCGCGGTCGTAGCCGGTCGGGGCGTGCTGGTAGTCACGAGCACGGGCATGGCCACCGAGCTCGGACGCATCGCCGACATGCTTCAGACTACGAAGCGCGAGCCGACGCCGCTGCAGAAGAAGCTCGACCAGCTCGCTAAGGGGTTGGCCGCCGCCGCCCTCGTCGTGGCCGCAATCGTCCTCGGTCTGGGTGTGCTGCGGGGCGAGCCGCTTGACGTGATGTTCATGTTGGCGGTCTCGCTTGTGGTCGCCGCGGTTCCCGAGGCGTTACCAGCGGTCGTGACAATCGCGCTGGCGCTGGGCGCCCAGCGAATGCTGCGCCGCCGGGCGCTCATCCGCAAACTGCCTGCGGTTGAGACCCTGGGGTCGGTGGATGTCATCTGTTCGGACAAGACCGGCACGCTCACCGAGAACCGAATGACCGTGACCGTGCTCGATGTTCTGGGCCACCGGCTGGAAGTCACCCCCGACACCACGCGCGAGGACGTTGGCAAGTCCGGCTCGCCGGCGACCGCCATTGAGATGCTGCTGGTTGGGGCCGCACTATGCAATGACGCAGTCCTCGAGACCGGTTCTGACGGTCGTCACCGGGCGATTGGCGACCCGACCGAGGGAGCACTCGTGGTCGCCGCCAGCCGGTTCGGCTTCGGCAAGACTGAACTGGAGCAGGTACTGCCCCGCGTTGCGGAGGTGCCGTTCAGTTCCGAGCGCAAGCGCATGACGACCGTGCACCGATTGGACCGCGTTCGTGGCGGACGGTCTGTGGAGGTCATGGCGGCAGTAGGCGACGCGCCCTACGTGGCGGTGATGAAGGGCGCGGTGGACGTGATTATGGCAGACGCCACAGGCGTTCTATCCGGCGGGTCGGTGGTGTCCATGGGCACCGAGATACGCGGGCGCATCGCGGCGGCCAACGACCGGCTGGCCGAGAGCGGCATGCGCGTGCTCGGCCTGGCGATCCGTCCGCTAGCCGACGTGCCGGCGGCGGTCAACGAGCAGTCCATCGAGCGGGACATGCTGTTCGTCGGGATGGTCGCGATGATCGATCCGGCCCGGGCCGAGGTGAAAGCTGCGGTCGCGACGTGCCGGGCGGCCGGGGTCAGGCCGGTGATGATAACCGGTGACCACCCGCTGACCGCGCGCTACATCGCCACTGAACTCGACATGGCCGACGTCGGCTCCGAGGTGCTTACCGGCATCGACCTCTCGCGGACTTCGGCCGAAGAGCTTCAGGATATCGTCGAACGAACGTCAGTGTACGCACGCGTCGCGCCCGAACACAAGCTGGCAATCGTCGAGGCACTGCAGAAGAAGGGCCATATCGTGGCGATGACCGGCGACGGAGTGAACGATGCGCCGGCGCTGAAGAGGGCGGACATCGGCGTGGCGATGGGTATCACCGGCACCGATGTCTCCAAGGAAGCGGCGGACATGGTTCTGCTCGACGACAACTTCGCGACGGTTGTAGCCGCGGTCAAGGAAGGCCGTGTCGTTTTCGACAACGTCCGCAAGTTCCTCAAGTTCTCAATCGGCGGCAACATCGGCAAGATACTGGTCGTGGTGGTCGGGCCGTTTCTCGGGATGCGGTTGCCTTTGCTTCCTTTGCAGATTCTCTGGCTCAACCTTCTGACCGACGGACTGCTCGGGTTGGGACTCAGCGTGGAGCCGGCCGAGCGCTGCGTGATGCGGCGATTACCGCGCAGTCCGAAGGAGAGCATCTTCGGCGACGGACTCGGCGTCCACGTCGTCTGGGTCGGGCTGCTGGTTGCGGCGGTGTCGATGGGCATGGGTTCCTGGCGAAATGGTGACCCGGGGTGGCGTACCATGGTTTTCACGACGGTGGCGATGTCGCAGCTCTTCCACTCGTTGGCGGTCCGCTCCAGCCGGGATTCCCTGTTCCGTGTCGGTTTCCACACGAATCCGGCGCTTGCCGGCACGTTTCTGCTGACGCTGGCGCTGCAACTCGCGGTTATCTACACGCCCTTCCTTCAGGGCGTGTTCCAGACAACGCCGTTATCGTTGCGAGACCTCGGGATCTGCGTTGCTTTCGGCTCGAGCCTGTTCTGGGCCGTGGAACTGGAGAAGCTGATGCTGCGGGTACGAGACCGACGCCGCGTGCGCGCCGTCTAAGCCTCGGCAGGCCGGTGGGTGGGCGGCTGGCCGCAAGCCACAAGCCTCAAGCTGCAAGTCCCAAGCTGCTGGGCAATCGGGATCGGCAATCGGAAATGGGGCGCACGGTGTTCTCGCCGGTGGAGTCAGACGACACAACCGCCAAGCTCGCCAAGAACGCCAAGGGTGATGTCATTCCGACCGGAGCGAAGCGGAGTGGAGGAATCTCTCAGCCACTGCCAACTGCAAACCGACGCGCAGCATCGCCCTGCTCGCTCCTGCGGTGGCGAAGCCACACAAGCGAAGCGAGTCGAACGGGCCTCTCAGGAGAGACCCCTCGTTCTATCTCGGGGCGACAGCCCGCGCTGTCGTCTACAATCTAGAATGACTGGTTGGCCCTGTCCGCCAATCGTCACTCGACAATCGTCAATCGGAAAAGGGTCGGCCGGAAGCTCGCGCGCGAGCGCGCGGGGTTTGGGATTTGGAGTTTGGAGTTTGTAGCTTCCCGCTCGGAGCGGGCTTGATGGTAGGGGAGACGCCCGCGCGTCGAGAATTGCCTATCGTGTCTCCGCGACTTCTCCGGTTCACGTCGGCCCAGGGACTTGACACGGGCTGAACCGTTCTTATTATCTGCGCGTGGGTGGCATGACGCGAACAGTAGCCGCAGTGTCCTTTGCCTTGTTGGTTGTCACCGAGGCAGCCTACGCATTCGATTGGCCGGAGACGTTCCAACAGGGCTTCCCGGACTCGGTCGTCGCGCAGATTCCTGTGGGCGGTGACCCGACCAACGTCACGGCCCTGCCGAATGGGGACTACCTCTACGTCGGCAACGAGACCGTCAACTATGTGACTGTGGTCAGGCTGACTGACCGCACGGTCGTAGGTACGATAGCTACCGGAGCGTCTCCATGGGAGTTGACGGCGAATCCGAACGGCGACTATGTCTACACCGCAAACCTGAACAGCAACTCAGTGTCAATCATCAAGACCACCAACAACGCTGTGGTAGCTACCGTCCCGGTTGGCGGATCACCTTGCCTCATTGTCTTTCGTCCTGCCGGTGACTTCGCCTACGTGGCGAACAGCGCAAGCAACAGCGTTTCCGTCATCAGGACGTCGGACAACATCGTTGTCGCCACGGTACCAGTGGGCTCTAACCCGCGCGGCATCACCTGTCTACCGAACGGGGAGTACGTCTACACCGCGAACTGCTACGGCGGCGACGTTTCGGTCATCCGGACCTCAGACAACACGGTTGTCGCCACCGTACCCGTCGGTGGCGAACCGCACCGCGTCTGCGTTCTGCTTGACGGCAGCGCCGTCTATGTGACAAGGCGTGGCGGCAACAAGGTGCTGGTCATCCGCACGTCCGATAACGTGCTGGTCGACAGCTTTGTGTCGGGGGCCAGTACTGTCGGCATGGTGATGTTCCCGGCAAGCGATTACGCGTATGTGGTGAACGGCGGCGAGAATACGGTGTCGGTTGTCCAGACTTCTGCCGACTCGCTTGTCAGGAAGATACCGACCGGCCACGCACCGTGGGGAGTGACCGCCCCGGCATTAGGCGATTTCGTCTACACGGCGAACCGCTACGGGCAGAGTGTGACTGTCATCGGCTACCGCCACGGACATGATGTTTGCCCGATACGCATCCTGGTGCCCACCGGCATTGTCGATTCGGGCACCGCGGTGGAACCGAGTGTGCTTGTGAAGAACTTCGGGACGTCAGCCGACGTATTCCCGGTTACGATGCGCATTGGAACCGGGTACACCGGCACGGTCCAGGATACACTCCCTGCCGGCTTCAGCGACACGGTTCGATTCCCCACCTGGACCGCCGGACCGGTAGGGCCGTCGCCGGTCGTCTGCTTCACCGGCCTGCTCGGCGACGAGAACCCGGCCAACGATACAGTTAGCGATTCAGTGCGCGTGGTCCGGACGTCGAGTTTGGACGTTGGTCCGGTCGAGATTCTGTCACCTCCTGGGACACCCGAGTCCGGGAAAGTCTATGCGCCGAGCGCGGTAGTCCGCAACTTCGGTCAGACTCTGGCTGCATTCCCGGTGACACTGAATATCGGCGCGGGCTACGTCGAGACGGCGCAGGAGACGCTGGCGCCGGGATTGTCTGACACGGTCGTGTTTCCGTCTTGGACCGCCGAGCCGGTTGGACAGCTCGCGGTGACGTGCTATACGGCGTTGGTCGGGGATGAGGACCCGGCCAACGATACCATCAGAGATTCCGTACGAGTGGTCGGCCCGCCCGCGCACGACGTTGGTGCTGTCGCGATTCTGGCTCCGTCCGGCACGGTGCGCACGGGCGACACGGTGATACCGCGGGCGCGAATCAAGAACTTCGGGAATACGGTGGAGCGGTTCTTCAACGTCCGGTTTCGCATCGGCACGAGCTACAACCGCACGGCGAACGAAGCGCAGACATTGTATCCTGATTCGGTGGTGGAGTTGACGTTTGCGCCCTGGGTGGCGGCTTCAGGTACATGGGCGGTCAGTTGTTCGACGATGCTCGCGAGTGATGCGAATCGGGCCAATGACAAGGTCACGTCCACAGTGCGGGCGTTCGCGCAACTGCTGCACATCGAGCCTGACCAGTCGGACCGGCTGGAGGTAGGCGAAGGCAAGACCTACCAGTTCTATGCCTTGATTGAGGGTGATACCGGAGGAATCGTTGAGGTGGCGAGGCCTACGGCCCCGGCGGGTTGGAGTGTCCGGCTCGCTGACGCGACCGGCACGAACGACCTGACCGATACCGACGCCGATGGAAGACCTGACCTCGGGTACGTCGCGGCGGGCGAGTCAAGCTGGTTCTCGCTTGAGGTTGCTACGCCGTCCGGGCTGGTTGGCGATACGGCGTCGCTCACGCAACGGACGTTCGTGGTAGCCGGGCACTTGGGTAATGACTCAATGGTGACTGACACTGCTTTTCTGAATCTGATTCTCGTGCCGGGCTTCTCCGTGCACAACTTCCCGAATCCATTCAGCGACCATACTACGTTTGTCATCGGCCTGCCTGCCGACGGGAAGGTGAGCTTGACCGTCTACACCCGCGCAGGCGAGAGGGTATGCCGGGTTCTGGAGCGAGAAGACAGATCGGCCAGAGTCCACTTCGTACCTTGGGACGCGGTCAACGACAATGGCCGGGCTGTCGCCCCCGGCACCTACGAGTACGTGCTCGACTACGTGCACCAGGGCAAGACCGACCGGATCCGCAAGCGGCTGGTCGTGACAAGGGAATAGGGTGCGGTCGGCTTTTCTCATCCAGCAGAATGATGTGCAATGTCTGTGGGTACGAGCCCCTACGGTTACGACCCGGGGGACGTAGTTCCTCAGAATTGGATCTGCCCGAAATGATGCTGAGGGAAGGCTGCATCACGGGTTTGACGGTGGAGAATACTTGGACTGGTAGGCTCGGTCAA
>Ga0208046_1000001_pt1 | contig 77863 bp, 63 predicted proteins | sample PL_2010_300m_FD_184161 | JGI IMG/M metagenome (GOLD analysis project Ga0208046, IMG submission 184161) | Freshwater microbial communities from Powell Lake, British Columbia, Canada to study Microbial Dark Matter (Phase II) - PL_2010_300m... | ecosystem: Environmental > Aquatic > Freshwater >... | reverse complement strand
CGCAGCGAAGAATCTTCGCGATGATGATTCTACGAGAGTTAGAAGACCCTTCACTTCGTTCAGGGTGACATGAATGGGGTTTCTCAACAGCCCCACGCTCCCCCAATTTCTATTCCGAAGCGCGTCAAGGCGCATCTTCGAGCACGCCCCGATTCCGCCCGCCCATTTGACACGCCCGCTGGGCATTTCAGATTGCCGATTGGAGATTGCAGATTGCCTGAAGCTGTCAGTCGATTGACAATCGTTCCGGCGAGTCCTAGAATCCGAGCGTGAATGTGCCCCGACCCGACCTGGCCGTGCTGGGAAAGAAGCTGGCTTCGGACGTGGAATGACAACTGCACTCAGGCGATCCGAGAGACGAATTCCACGGTCGACTGCGGCCGCAAGTACCGCATGGGCCGCGGGGCCGGGGAAGAGGAATAGATGAGCGAAGGGCCGGCGGCTGCCGGCGACAGCCAACCCCTTCTTGCTCGCGATGGCAAGACCTGTTGCTACTTCGTGGACGAAGCCGGTGACGGGACGTTGTTCGACCGGAATGGGAAGGTCACGATCGGGCAGCTTGGGTGCTCGCGGTATTTCACACTGGGCTTGGCCGAAATAGGTTCACCGGAGGCCTTGGCCGGCGAGCTGGACGCGCTTCGGGCCAAGCTCTTGGCAGACCCGTACTTCAAGGATGTGCCTTCGATGCAACCCGACCGGCGCAAGACCGCACTGGCCTTCCATGCCAAGGACGATGTGGCCGAGGTCCGGCGTGAAGTCTTTGCCGTTCTAGTGCGGCACCCGATTCGCTTCTTCGCTGTGGTTAAGAGCAAACGGGCGGTACTCGAGTATGTTCGCAGCCGGAACGCTGCTGTTCCGGGTTACCGATACAACTCGAACGAACTGTATGACCTGCTCGTGAGGCGGCTGTTCCGGGACAGGTTGCATGACGCGTCCGCCTATCGCATCGTTTTCGCGCGTCGGTGGGGTTCGGATCGCACGGCCGCGATGCGCGCCGCAATCGGCGTGGCCCGCCAGCGATTCACGGAGAAGTTCGGGATCGAGCGCAGTTGCACCATTGAAGTAGCAGCATCGACACCAGCGCAATCGACCGGTCTACAGGTGGTTGACTATCTGCTGTGGAGCCTTCAGCGGTTGTACGAACGAGGCGAAGAACGGTACCTGAGGTTCATCTGGCCGTTGGTGAGACTCGTAATCGACATCGATGACACCCGGCGGCACAACTACGGCGAGTATTACACACAGAGGAATCAACTGACGGCAGCAGCCATAAAGCAGGAACCGGAGATATAGGACTGCCTGTGGCAATCACCCGGCATGGAGCCGAACTTCGTCTCCGGTCGACAGAGAATAGCCCGGGTTGACAGCTTGTCAAGCGCGAATGTGCCCCGGGAAGTCACGACTGCAGGGAGAAACGGGGACAGGATACTGAATCCCGCCCTCCCGCACTCTCTGCCGTTGACTCCTGCCTGAGCGGTGTGTATCTTCTATCCGAGTGACCATCACAGGCTTCAGGCCGAACCGAAGCAGCGGCCCGAGGACACAGACAGAAGGAAGCATGCGTATGAACCTGCTTCTGGCGACGTCGCTGCTGGCAGTCCTCGTAATCTTCACGGGCTGCCCGAAGAAAGCGCCGACGAGGCCGGAGAAGCCGAGTGGTCGGGCCCATGTGGCAATCAGTAGCCCGGCGACCTATTCTTCAGTGACAACCGACCCGAACCAGGATTCGGTGCTCTATGTGTTCGACTGGGGCGACGGGCCGGCTGACACCACCGAGCTCCTGCAGTCGGGCGACACCGCTTTCGCATCTCACGCCTGGGCGAGCATCGACGTGTTCGCGGTCCGGGTGAGGGCGCAGGATTCCAAAGGAAACTGGTCCGGCTGGTCTGGCGCGCTGACGGTGACGGTCACCGTCAATCATCCGCCGGAACCGCCGCTCAGGCCGACGCACGCCGGCGTTGACTCGGTCGGGATACCCATCGCCTTCACGACCTCGGCGACCGACGAGGACGGCGATTCGGTCCGGATAAAGTACTTCTTTGCCGAAGGCCAGGTCAGCGGCTATGGCCCCGAAGTTGCCAGCGGCGCGGCATATACCGACACGGTCATCTATTCGCAGAACGGGTGGAAGGTGGTTTATGCCGTGGCCTCGGACGGAACCGATACGTCGGACTTGTCCGCGCCGGACAGCATCTACATCAAGTCCCCCAACGTTGCTCCATACGCCCCGGGAATCAGGACCCAATACACACCGCAGCGCGGCATCCCGAACGGCCCGGCGTACCGGTTCTACGCCTCCGCCCGTGACCAGTACGGTGACAGCCTGTATTACCGCTGGTACTTCGACGGAACCGACTCGGTCACTTCCGGGTTGTTCCCATCCGGCGTTGACGCCTATGCCGAGTGGACCCCGACCGGCGATACCCACAGCTACACCGTGGCTGTGCGCGTGTTTGACCAGACCGGAAAGACCAACGAGACCACGCCCACGATGGTCTTCAAGACCGTCGGCGAAGGAGAGATGATCTGGGGCATACCGGGGGAGTTCGTCGCCTCGCCGGCTATCGGCACCGCGCTCTGGAGAGGCGACACCCGGCCGGCAATCATCTGCGGCAGTATCGAGGGGGACATGTACGTGGTTGACGCCTACCAATCGTTCCTCACCAACCGGATATTCTTTGCCGACCCCTACGAATTCAACTCGTCAGTGACCATCGGTGCCGATGGAACCAGGTACGTCGGCAACGAGAGTGGCTGGTTCTATGCCATTGGCCCGGACGACAGCATCAGGTGGATTTTCGGCAACGGCACCGATGGCATGACCGCGACCGCGGCGCTCGGCGCCGACGGCAGCATCTACTGCGGCGGCGAGGACCAGCGCATACACAAGCTGATTGACAACGGCGGCAGCGTGACCGAGGCCTGGAGCTATGGCTTGCGCCAGTGGATGACGAGTTCACCGGCCATCGGGCCGGATGGCAGGATCTATTGCTGCGACAACGGCGGCTATGTATACGCCCTGAACAGCGACGGCAGCTTGGATTGGGAAATCGGCGTCGGTGATTCGGTTTTCATTTCCTCTTCACCCGCCGTCGCCTTGGACGGCACGGTCTACGTCGGGACCGAAGACGGACGGCTGCTGGCGCTGAAGGACGGCAGTGTAGCGTGGTCCTATGAAGTCACACTCCGACGTTCCATCCGGTCATCGCCGGTAATCGGCCCCGACGGCAACATCTACTTCGGCTGCGACGACGGCAAACTCTACCGCATCGACCAGAACACCCACCAGCCGGCTGCGAACTGGCCGATTACGGTGTCGACGACGGACTTCGTGAACAGTACTCCTCTGCTCTGCGCCGACAACATTGTCTACGTGGCCGACGACACCTCGCTCTACGCCTACGACACAAATAACCCGAGCGGTGGCCCGCGGTGGCGATTGGCGCTGACGGAGCCGACCACGAAAGGCCCGGGACAGCGGTCGCTGCGGCCGTCGCTCGACAACCAGCCGTCGGCGGTGGTTGACCAGTACGGGATCATCTATGTCTCGAACGAATACAACGGCATCTTCGCCGTCGCCGGCCGCCCGGGCGGAACCCTGGCCGTGACCGACTGGCCGATGTTCCACCACGACGCGAAGCACACCGGCCGGTTTGGAGCGAGGTAACTCATCCGGTAGGGAGAACGCGAGATGCAGTTGCGCAAAGTCTCGAAGGCGGCGTCGCTACTGGCGGCGCTGCTGCTCTTTTCCTGCACGACCGAGCCGCTTCCGACCGTGCCGATGGCCCCGCTCGGGCAGGACACGCTTGGCGAGCATCAACCTGGCAGCTTCGGATTCTACACCGCGACCGCCCGGGTTGAGCGTGTCCGGTACATCGCATACTGGGGCGACAACGCGACCGATTCATCGAACTTCGCGCGGGCCGGTGATACCGTGGACTTGACGCACGCCTGGTCGGATACCGGGCTGTTTTCAGTCCAGTGCCGCGCCCAGACCGAGGCCGGGAAACTCTCGGACCTGTCCTCTTCTCACCCGGTTCTGGTCTGCAACTACGCGCCGCAGACCCCGGCCGGCGTGTTCGGGCCTTACCAGGTCAGGGCCGACTCCGCCGCCGAGTTCCTCGCGGCGACAACCGACCCGGAGGCCGACCTCATCACCTACACCTTCGACTGGGGAGACGGCGACACTGTCACTGCGCCGGGCTATGCGTCCGGAGACACTGCCCGGATGCTACACTCCTGGACTGAACCGGGCGAGTACGAAGTGAGGAGCATGGCCTCCGACCCGGCGGGACACACGAGCTCCTGGTCCCCGCCGCACGGTGTGGTCGTAGAACCGTAACCGGCGAACTGCCCCACCCGTTTGGTCGTACCCTCTGCGGGTCCTTGTGTCATGGTGGTAGAGTCGTCTGACTCAGGGGCTAGGGACGAGGGGCTAGGGGTTGGGGTCGAGGCCGGTGCGGAGGCCGGTTTGGATTCCAGTTCTTTGTTGCTTTGCGTCTTTGTGGTGAAATCGGGACTCGATTCGGTTAGAACCGGAAGAGCCTGTCGCCGAGCAGGGCGGCCACGACCCGGCCACGCATGGTCCGGCCGAGGTAGGGCGAGTTCCGGGAGAGCGAGAGTACCCGGTCGGCCGTGTATTTCCACTCCGCCTTGAGGTCGAGCACGACCAACTCGGCTTCGGAACCCGCGGCGACTGCGGCGGGCGGCAGGTTCAGAATCCGGCGCGGCGCGACTGTCAGCCGGGCGACGTAGCCGGCCAGGGACATAACTTTGCCGAGAACGAGTTGCTCGTACCCGAGGCTGAACGCAGTCTCAAGGCCAATGATGCCCGGCGGTGCGGCGTCGAACTCAGCGTCTTTTTCGCCTTTCAGATGCGGCGCATGGTCGGTGGCGACAACGTCGATCGTACCGTCGGCCAGCCCGGCAATGACCGCCCGGCGGTCTGCCTCGGTCCGCAGCGGCGGATTGACCTTGTAGTTGGCATCAAAGCCGGCGAGCGCTTCTTCGGTCAGTGTGAAGTAGTGCGGGCAGGTTTCGGCCGTGACCTGCACTCCGCGCGCCTTGGCCCAGCGGATGACATCAACCGTAGCCTGCGCCGAGACGTGGGCGATGTGAAGCCGCGCTCGCGTGAACTCGGCGAGCAGGACGTCGCGCGCGGCCTGCGCCGACTCGGCCACATCCGGCCCCGACTTCAACCCGAGCTTCGTCGAAACCCGTCCCTCGTTGGCGACGCCCTCAACCAGCTCCTTCAGCTCGCAGTGCGAGATGACCGGCACGTCGAATGCCTTGCAGTATTCCAGTACCCGGCGCATCACCTGCGCGTCCGAGATTGGAGAACCATCGTCCGAGAAGGCAACCGCGCCGGCCTCTACCATCGAGCCGATTTCCGCCAGTTCCTTGCCCTGCCTGCCTTTGGTGCAGCAGCCGACCGGGTGGACCCGGGCAAAACCAGCTTCCGCTGCCCGGCGGATTTCGAAACGGACTTGTGCCTCGGAGTCGATTGCCGGCTCGGTGTTCGGCATCGGGCAGATACGCGTGAACCCGCCGGCCAGCGCCGCCGCGGTGCCGCTGGCGATTGTCTCTTCGTCCTCGCGTCCGGGCTCGCGCAAGTGGCAGTGCATGTCGGCAAACCCGGGGGCGATGTGCTTGCCGCGGCAGTCCAGCACCTCGGTGCCGTCTCCCGCCGCGATGCTCGCTTCGACCTTCTCGATCCGTCCGCCGACCACGAGAACATCGGCCCGGCGCGCACTCACCTTCTGCGGGTCGATGACGATGCCGCCCCGCAGCAGAATTCTCTCCCCGGTTTCCGCCTTCATCCTTCCGCCTTCATCCTTCAACTTTGTTCTCCTGTGCCTCGCCGCCGGCCAGGAGGAACAGCACCGCCATCCGCACCGCCACACCGTTGGTGACCTGCGGCAGCACCAAAGCCCGGCTGAAGTCGGCCACGTCGAAGTCCATCTCCACGCCCCAGTTCACCGGCCCCGGGTGGGTAACCACGACCTCGGGCGCGAGCTTTCTCAGCCGTTCCGCGGTCAGGCCGTAGAGCGCGCGATACTCGCGCACCGTGGGGAAGCTCGACGCGGTAATCCGCTCCTGCTGGACCCGGAGCATGTTCACGACATCCACCTCGTAGAGTATCCGGTCGAGCCGATAGAAGACCTCGCAACCGTATTCCTCGACCGCGGACGGAATCATCGTCGGCGGGCCGCAGACCGCTACCTTCGCCCCCAGCTTCGTGAAGCAGAGCAGGTTCGAGCGGGCGACCCGCGAATGGGCGATGTCGCCGACAATCAGTATCCGTTTTCCCTTCAGGCTGCCCAGCTTCTCCCGCAGGGTGAAGGCGTCAAGCAGGGCCTGGGTCGGATGCTCGTGCGCGCCGTCGCCGGCGTTGACCACGAAGGCCTTCACGTGCCGGGCGAGAAAGTGCGGGGCACCGGGTGATTGATGCCGGATGATGATCCCATCCACGCCCATCGCCTCGATGTTCCGTGCGGTATCGAGCAGGGTCTCGCCCTTGGACACCGACGACGTCGCCTTGCTGAAGTTCACGCAGCCGCAGCTCAGCCGGCTCGCGGCGAGACTGAACGAGGTCGCGGTGCGGGTCGAAGCTTCGTAGAAAAGGTTGACCACGGTCCGGCCGCGCAGGGCCGGCACGATGGGAATCGTCCGGTCAAGCACCGCGCGGAAGGTACGGGCCTGGTCGAGGATTGTCAGGATTTCGGAACGGTCAAGACCCTCGATGCCGAGAAGGTGCCTTGACCTCAGTCTCATTTGCGGGTGAGGGTTATCTCGTCGCGGCCGTCGGTCTCTTTCAGGAAGATGTCGACCAGGTCGGACCTTCGGGTCTTGATGACCTTGGCCGCGAAATCGGGCTGAATCGGCAGCTCGCGGTGTCCGCGGTCGACCAGCACCGCCAGTTGTATCGCCTTCGGCCGGCCGAAGTCCAGGAGCTCGCTCAGGGCAGCGCGAATGGTGCGCCCGGTGAAGACCACGTCGTCGGCCAGCACCAGGATCCTGCCGTTGATGTCGAAGCTGATCTCCGAGCCGCGGACAATCGGGGTTTCCGCGACCATTTGCAGGTCGTCGCGGTACAGGGTGATGTCAATCGCGCCGACCAGGATTCTCGACTTGCGGCCGGCGTTGAGCCGCGCGGCGATCCGTTCGGCCAACGGAACTCCCCTGCGCTTGATGCCGACCATGGCAAGGTCCTTGTCTCCGCGGTTGTGACGGCTGATCTGTACTGCGAGCTTTGCGACGAGAGCGTCGACTGCCTTAGCGTCGGCCAGCCGCCGCGTCATACGGGACTCCTATCCGCAGATTTCGCAGATTCCGCAGATTGGCTCAGGACCCTCTCTGTGTAATCGGTGTAATCTGTGGATTCCCTGCTTCCGGCTTCGGCCGAATCGGACCATGGTGCCTTGGTGTCTTTGTGGTTAAGTAGCCGAGTCAGTCCGGTCATTTCACCAGCAACCCGACCGGTATCAGGACGCAATACCCGAGGACCAGGAGTATCGGCGCCAGCGTGATTGAACCGGATGCGAGCGAGATGAAGCCGGCGGCGATAGTCACGAGGCCGGCGCCCATGATGGCATAGTTCTTCTTGCCCAGATTAATCATGGGCCGGAGCGGTTTCTTCGGTGCCGGCTTCGGTCTCGCCGGCTGCGGCTTGTTGAGCTTGCGGTCAGGTTTCATTCGGCAGTTACCTCGGCGTCCATCTTAACGGCCTTTGCCACGAAGTCAAGCCGGCGCAGCGCAAACCCAAGCGGCCGATACTGCAAACTGCAACCTGCCAACTGGTTACTCGACCAAGCTGGACTTGGGCTCGTCGTCCAACTTCAGGCGGTCGTCCGGCGGCGGTGGCGCGAAGCGTTGTTCGAGGTAGACGACAACCGGCTGCGGGTCGGCAGGCAGCATCAGGTGCACGCCGCGGAAGTTGTCCAGGTAGTTCTTCCGCGAGAACGGGCTGATAACGATCCCGCCCGACGTGCGGAACCAACGACGGAACTGCTTCCACTCGTACCGCGCGGTAAAAAGCCGCTTGTCCACCTCGATGCCCTTGTCGGTCAGCGTGTAGGTGATTGGCAGAAAGTAGGTGTTCAACGCGAGAAACAGCACGACCAGGGCCAGAATCCCCAGCATCGGCCCGAACACTGCCCAACTGAACGCGACAAACGCCAGGATGAAGATTGCGACGACGACGGTCTTCGTCGGCATCTCCCTCGCGCGATGAACGGTCCAGCTCAGTGGCTCAGCCATTCCTCAATGGGTGATCTTCGGTCCTGGTTCGCTCCGACCGGCCTTGCCCGCAAATCCGCAATCTTCAATCTAGGATATTCCATCTTGAATGGACATGGGCCCGGTCCGGGTCGAACGGACGACCAGCTGATTATGAGTCAGCTGCTCTGACCAACTGAGCTACGGGCCCGTCTGTCTAACGCCCTAAAGATACCGGAGCTACCAGTTCGAGTCAAACGTACCGCCACGACGCTCAGCCCGTTTGAGACGGCGCAGATGTAGCCAGTCGGTTCAATGCAATGAGACTGGGCTGGTCGTCCAGTCTTCAGCCTGAATGCGATTATCCGACATCATCTGGCGAGGAGCATCTTCTCCACCGCGTCACGACCCTCGGTCGTCAAGGAACAGAAGTACACGCCCGAAGGACATGCTCTCCCCGCTTCGTCTCTGCCGTCCCAATTCAGGTTGTATCGCCCGGCGTCCTGCCAGCCATCGGCGAGCTCCCTCACCTGCCTCCCGCCCGCGTCATAGATGCTGAGATATACCCTGGTTCTGACCGGAAGGTCGTAGGCGATTCGGGTGCCCTGACGGAAGGGGTTTGGGTAGTTGCGGTAGAGCTTGAAAGCTCCGGGCTGCAGCGAGGAAACAACAACCTCGCCCCTGTCCCGGCTGAACCTGGCGTCGAATTCCGAGCTCCAGAAGCCGCCCATGATGTAGTACGCGCCGACATCGACAAATCCAAGAGTGGATATCGGGGATTGGGAAACGCAGCCCGAAAGTGCATAGGGACCGGCTTTGTCACAGAGCACTCCGGCGGACGTCACGGTGTACCAGCCAAGACAGTCTGTCCGCTTGCTCCCCGCCGGGGTCATCGACGGGCCTTTCTGGGGCGATACCGGGCTGGCTCCCCAAAGACACATCCAGAGGAGAAGGGAAGAAAGGTGAGCCATGGATCCTCCTTACCTACCCATCAAGGCTTGATCAGAACGTAGTACATGTCGTCGTCGTCCGGATCGATGGTGGTGTTGCTCGGAAGGTATGCACGCACCCTGATCGTGTCGGCACCTGTTACCTCGCAGGTAGCACAGAGTATGAAATTGGCGTTGAAGCTCGACGTGCTGGTGAGGAAGACCAGGTCGCCGACCGCAGCACCTGTTATGGTGGCGGTCGTTTCCGCGAACGCGGGGCCGCTTGTACTTGGGAAGTCGACGTTGACGGTGCCGAACCTGAGCGACTGCATCGTTGTCGGTGAGATGTTGCCGACCGCGGCTGGATATCCCCAAACAGGATTATTGCCAGAGCCGTGTGATACTACTGCCATCCCCGAATCTGGGCTCGTGCCACGTTCGATCTTGCTCAAAGTGACATTGCTGTCGGTTATCATCCCGCTGGTGATCGAGCTAGTCTGGCCGGTACGCACGAAACCGGTAGTGTCTTTGCCTTGCAGCCTCTTGGCATTCCAGAGCGCAGTCGTATCCTTGCCCTGCAGCGTCTTGGCATTCCAGAGTGCCGTCGTGTCTTTGCCCTGCAGCGTTTTGGCATTCCAAAGGTCAGTCGTATCTTTGTTCTGAAGCAGATGGGAGTTCCCCGCTACGCGCGCGCTATCCGAAGCCGGTGCCGAACTGGCGTAGTCCGCGGTGTCGGAAAAGGGTGCTTTGAAGTCGGTGGCCACGTCCGCCCGGACGATCGTATTGGGTACTATCATCGCGCTGGTCACCGCGTCGGCCTGGCCGGTACGGACGAAACCGGTCGTATCCTTACCCTGCAACTTCTTGGCGTTCCAGAGGTCGGTCGTATCTTTGTTCTGGAGCAGGTGGGAGTTGCCGGCCACCCGCGCGCTGTCTGAAGCCGGTGCGACATGGGCGTAGTCGGCGGTGTCGGCGTAGGGAGCCTTGAAGTTGGTGGCGACATCCGCCCTGACAATCGTGTTGGGGACTATCATCGCGCTGGTTACTGCATTGGCTTGGTCGGTACGGACGAAGCCCGTCGTATCCTTGCCCTGTAGTGTCTTGGCATTCCAGAGCGCGGTCGTGTCCTTGTCCTGCAGCGTCTTGGCATTCCAGAGTGCCGTCGTGTCTTTGCCCTGCAGCGTTTTGGCATTCCAAAGGTCAGTCGTATCTTTGTTCTGGAGCAGATGGGAATTCCCCGCTACGCGTGCGCTGTCTGAAGCCGGGGCTGAGGTCGCGTAGTCGGCCGTATCGGAGTAGGGAGCCTTGAAACTGGTGGCCACGTCCGCCCGGACGATCGTATTGGGTACTATCATCGCGCTGGTCACCGAGTTAGCCTGGTTTTCGTTGACGTATCTTCCATCGAGCGCAGTCGTATCCTTACCTTGGAGGGTCTTGGCATTCCAGAGGGCAATCGTGTCTTTGCCCTGCAAGGTCTTCGCATTCCACAGCGCAGTCGTGTCCTTGCCCTGGAGCAGGTGCGAGTTGCCCGCGACTCGTGCGCTGTCCGAAGCCGGTGCGGCATGAGCGTAGTCGGCGGTATCTGAGTAGGGAGCTTTGAAGTCGGTGGCGACGTCCACCCTGACAATCGTGTTGGGGACTATCATCGCGCTGGTTACTGCATTGGCTTGGCCGGTGCGGACGAAGCCCGTCGTATCCTTGCCTTGCAGCGTCTTGGCGTTCCAGAGCGCACTAGTATCCTTGCCCTGCAGCAGGTGGGAGTTACCGGCCACCCTGGCACTGTCTGAAGCCGGTGCGACATGGGCGTAGTCGGCGGTGTCGGCGAATGGAGCCTTGAAGCTGGTGGCCACGTCCGCCCTTACAATCGTGTTGGGAACTATCATCGCGCTGGTCACCGCGTCGGCCTGGCCGGTGCGGACGAAGCCGGTCGTATCCTTACCCTGCAGTGTCTTGGCATTCCAGAGCGCAGTCGTATCTTTGCCCTGCAGCGTTTTGGCATTCCAAAGGTCAGTCGTGTCTTTGTTCTGAAGCAGATGGGAGTTCCCCGCTACGCGCGCGCTATCCGAAGCCGGTGCCGCGCTGGCGTAGTCCGCGGTATCGGAGAAGGGAGCTTTGAAGTCAGCGGCGACGTCCGCCCTGACGATCGTGTTGGGGACTATCATCGCACTGGTCACCGCGTCGGCCTGGCCGGTGCGGACGAAGCCGGTCGTGTCCTTGCCCTGTAACGTCTTCGCGTTCCAGAGAGCCGTCGTGTCCTTGTTCTGAAGCAAATGGGAGTTGCCGGCCACTCGCGCGCTGTCTGAAGCCGGTGCGACATGGGCGTAGTCGGCGGTATCGGCGAATGGAGCCTTGAAGTTGGTGGCGACATCCGCCCTCACAACCGTACCATCGAGTATCTTGGCAGAGGTCACCTTGTCGCCGGCAATCGTCGGGTTGGGGTAGTTGCCGGTCAGGTCGCCGCCAGCCGGGCCGGTGGGCGCCGCGCCAAGTATGGTCGAGTCCGTGGCCGCAGTCAAACGGCCAACGGAGTCGACCGTAATCCGGGGAACATGATACCCGTCACCGTAGGTCCCAGCGACGACGCCACTCGTCGCGATATCCGTCGATGTAATGGTGCCGTCCTCAATATCGGCCGAAGTGACGGAATTATCGGCGATCTCGGTGGAACCAACCGCGCCCGCGGCGATCTTGCCCGTAGTGACTGCGCCAGTCGCGATCTTTAGCGCCGTCACCGCCGAGTCTCTGATGTGCGCCGTGTTCACCGTCGTGTCGCGAATCATCGAGCTCGTAATCGAACTCGCTTGTCCTTCATTCACGTAGCTCGCATCGAGCTGGACCGTGTCCTTACCTTGCAGCAGGTGCGAGTTGCCGGCCACCCCAGCGCTGTCCGAAGCCGGGGCGGCATTGGCGTAGTCCGCAGTATCGGAGAAGGGAGCTTTGAAGTCAGCGGCGACGTCCGCCTTTACGATCGTATTGGGAACTATCATCGCACTGGTCACCGCGTCTGCCTGGCCGGTGCGCACGAAACCCGTAGTATCTTTGCCCTGCAGTGTCTTGGCATTCCAGAGCGCAGTCGTATCCTTGTCCTGGAGCAGGTGGGCGCTGGCGGCGACCCTGGCACTGTCGGAAGCCAGCCGGGCATAGTCCGCAGTATCGGCATATGGCGCTGTGAAGCTGGGAGTGACATCAGCTCTGGTGATCGTGCCATCCGATATCAGGACCGACGTAACGGCGTTCGTGTCGGTATGGCTTATGTACAGGCTGTCAAAGGCCGCGGTGTCTCTGCCCTGAAGTTTGTCGGAATTGTCCGCCTGGAAAGCGAACGGAACGCTCACAATCCTCTGACGGCGGAACTCCTGCGTGGAGGGCAAGACCCTGATACCCAGGTAGCACCCGCCTTGTGGCATGGCGTCAATGGATATGGGAGCGTTGCTGCCAAGGAGTATGTTGAAGAGCCCTCCCCTGGTTTCGACAGTCTGGGTCTCATGCCAGAAGGAACTGCCGGTGGAGTCCGCGGAGAGCGAGAAGATCATGACATAACTGCCGTCATCGACCGGCCGCCCCGTGGAATCCGTGAGCTTCCCCTGGTAGGCGATAAGCTGAGGTATTCGGACGTCCAGCTTCGCGCTTCTGTCCGGGGCCACGGCGCACTTCTCCACTCTAGCAGCAGTTTGCCCGCTCACCTGTATTGCCGCCATGGCAACAGCCACCACACACGCGACGACGTAATGCTTCACTTTTCCTCCTTGTTCATTGGGGTCTTCCACACCGGCATCTATTCTACCGTCACCCGGATACTGTGGTGGAAGTCAACGTTGTTAACCGGGTCACTGACCCTGAGGTAGATTCCAGTCGTCCCCACTGAATCACTTGTCTTCAACCTGAGCACCTTCGCCCCAGACGAATCCGCCAGCGAGCACTCCGGCAGCCAAGCTGAATCGCAGACAGGCTTGTCCCAAATGAGTCCCTCCTTCAAGTCCGGCCTGTAGTCACAGTCCAGAACCGTGTCTACAACACTATTGGAGTCCATCACAACCGAGTCCAGCCGGATCAGGAACTCAAAGATCCGAATAGGACATGTCCTGCTGGTACTCAGGCCGCCCGGGTCAGTTGCAGTGAAAACAACGTAGCTCGTGCAAACCTGGTTCGGGACCGGCCCTACTCTCGCTGTGTCACCGTAGAGCCTCACTTCAAGCGCAGGACCGGGCGAAAGCGACCACGTGATAGTTGAGTCCGCATCGTCTTCGTCCGCCACAATGGCATCCAGGTCAAATGCCCTGCGACCATTCTTACTGATATGCACCGCGCCCGAATCGGGAAGTGCCCCGATTAGCTGGGCTGTGTCTAGGACTGACCCGGTTACGAGTCTGGGGGGAAAACTGAGGTTAGACCGGCAGGCACAGATGACGAGCAGACCAGCGACCAGCAATCCTGCAAGTGACGTCAGGACACGTCTTACCATATGCTCCTCCTTACCCCCAAAGAGAGATTCAAGTCCTTGTCCAATGAGCAGTACACTCTTGTCGGGCTGTCGTCTCCCAGGAAAGAAACCTTGCCGGGGAAGACTCTCTCCGATACCTTCAGCCCGACGTAGAACCCGACCGCTATCAGAGGATACGAGGAATAGTAGAAGACACTAGCCAGAGAATGATACTGCAACGCCTTCCCCTTCAACTCTGCAGCATCGGCTGAATCGCCTGCCATGCTGTAGGCCTTGACCTTGTCAGCAGCCAGATTGTCAAACAGCACCGAGGCAGAGTACGACGCCAGGCCCAGGACGGCGCCTGCCGACGCCCCTGCCAGATAGTCGCCGAGTCGGTGTTTGACATACACAGGGTAGTTCACGTGCGCGCTCTCGGGAAGCGGCTGCGGTTTCGGAGCTGGCATCGTATCAGCAGGTGGCGGTGGCGGCTCTTCGACGGGGGCGTCGGGCTCGTCCCTGACTTGCTGCCTGATTCGCTCAAAGCTGTCCGCGAACTCCTCGGTCCCCTCGGGGAGTTTCGCGTCGGGATTCCGTCGGACAAGCATCCTCAAGAACTTGCTTCCATCCTCCGGCTGCCCCAGTTTGAAGTGAGCGAAACCCAGGTAGAAGTAAGCGAGGGTGGAGTCTCGGGAGTCGAGCTCGGATTTCACCGCTTCCTCAAGGGTCACAATGGCAACCTCGAAGAGGGCGCTATCCTCATATTGGGCGATACCCTTGATGACCAACGCTGGTCCACGCCCCTCTTGCGCTCTGGAGTTGCCTATTCCAAGAACCAGCAGCAGGAAAAAGAACGGGAGCGGCCACCTGGAGAACCTGCCACAACGCTGCTTTTGGTGCATACCTACCTCCTGTCTTCCTTTGTTCCCTGAACGACCGGCGCTTCGCCGCCGACGCCGACTCGGTCGCCGTCCCTGAAGACGTGCTTTCCCGTCCTCTGACTGTTCACAAATGTCTCATAGGTGCTGTTCAGGTTGCAGACCCATAGAAACGCGACACCAGTCCCGCTATGGTGCTGCCCGAGTCTGTCGGACACGAATTGGATTGTAGGGTCAACGTGAATAGTTGTCAAATGGCCGGCCATAACCAGTCTTGCCAACTCGCGGTGGCCTCACCCCATGCTCGGCGCGCTCTCCCGGCCGCCGGCCGAAGCTGCCGGCCGGATTCGCCAGAAGTGCAGGACGTCCATATCCTCGGGTTTGTCCTCATCGTGGTCACCCCTGCCCTTTGCGGCATCGAAGTGGGCTCCATGGTCGGGCGTGAGCAGGAGCGCACGGTTGTACCCAGCCCAGTGTTCTTCCGTTGCCTGCCACAGGCGCCCGAACGTCTCCACATGCCGGCCAGCAGCGGCCAGCGCTTCAGGACTGTCGTGTCGGGTCCGGTGCAGAGTGTCGTCGTACTCCTGATTATAGGAAACGATGAAGTCGTGCCGATCGTCGTTCAGCAGTGCCAGCGTGCGCGCCATGACCGCTGCGTCGTCTTCCTCGGTGAAGTAATCAATCTGCCGGTTGCGGAAGATGATGTCCATGCTGCAGTCTCTGACAGCCACGATTGCGGCCCGCTTGCCCGCGCGTACGAGCGCGTCGAACAGCGTATCGCAGGTGAGCACCGGCCGCTCGTACTTCCGGATGCCGTGGACTTCGGGCGTGGCGCCGGTGAACATCGAAGCGTAGCAGACCGGTGTCTTGGGTGGCATCATCGCCCGCAGTTCAACCTGCACATCCGATGCCGCAACCAGCCGTTTCTTCATTTCCGGATGGCTGTCCAAGAACACGCGGCCGATTGCGTCGGCAGCATAGACGAGCACGCGCTCAACGCGGCCCGCCTCCGCTCTCAGCACGGCTTCGAGCACCGGGGCTGTGCACACGTACGGCGGTTCGATGCCCGTCAGCCGGCAGAGAGTCGGGGTGACGGAGGCAATACTCGGAACGTGGCCCAATGAGCTGGTGGTCAAGTCGAAAGCGAAAGGGATAGAGGGACAGAGCGGGCGGACCGAACCGTGGGCTTCGTGCTTGCGGCCAACGTCGGCGAAGTCATCTCGGCTCGTGCCCGTGCTGCTTGAGCTGGCTGCGGAAACTCTGGTTTACCGCCTCAATGTATAGGTCGCGGGGAACCAGTCCTCTGGCCGCGCGTCCCTGCGTGGCGTCCGAGATGCAGCCGGTCTCAACCAGTTCGCGGCCCGCTTCGGCGCAGGCGTCAAGGACGCCTTTGACCGGTGCGCCTAACTCGGCGATGTGCTCAAGGGACGAGGCATACGGCCGAACCAGTGCCCCGGCAAAGTCGCAGCCCATGTTGCGGCTGGCGGCTTTCACGTGGGCAATGAGCGGGTCGAAGTTGTCGACCTCGGTGAAGCCTGCGGCTGAGACAAGCACGACCCGGCGCGCTCTGAACCCGGGCCGGCGCGGATGGCGGCAGTGGTCTTCACGCAACTCGAACCAAGGCTCAATCAGCGGGATGCAGCGGTCGAGGAACATCTTCATCGTGCCATTCATGCCGTCTACGTAAAGCGGCGTTGCGTAGACCAGAGTATCCGCAGCCGCGAATCTGGGCAGGAGTTCGTCCATCGCGTCGTGCTGAACACAGCAGCCGGGCGTCCGGGTCCAGCAATCGAAGCAGCCGAGGCAGGGCTTGATGTCCATGCCGAGAAGATGGACAAGCTCGACCTCGGCGCCGGCAGCGCGTGCGCCTTCGATGAAGCGACTGAGCACCAGTCCGGTGCCGCCTTCGGACTTGTGCGGACTTGAATTCAAAGCAAGAATCTTCACGTCAGCTCCGCCTCCTTATTGGGTCAGGACCAGCTTGCGGGTAACCTGGGCTTCGGGGGTAGCGAGACGAATGACATAAATTCCCGCCGAAGCCCGCATGCCGTTGCGGTCCAGCCGGTTCCACACGACGCGATACTGACCGGCAGGACGTACTCCATCCGCCAACACCCGCACCAGCCCGCCCTCGAGGTCATAAACCGCAAGCGTGGCGCGGCCGGGCCGTGGGAGAGAGTAACTGAGGCCGGCCGGGCCGCGTGCCGGGTTCGGGACCGGAGCGGCAAGCTCTATCGTCTGCGGAAGACCAACAGGCTCGGCCGCAATGCCGGCATATCCGAGGTTCACGCCCTTGGTGGGCTCGATGCTGTCGCCGTAGGAATTGGTGAGCGTCATCTTGAGAATGTAGGGTCCAGACACCAGGCCGTGCGTATCCCAGGTTTCTAGCGTGTCGTTGTGCACCGGCGCCGAGTGCACGACGCCGATTGGATGCCAGGTGGTCTGCGAATCCACGCTCGCAAATGAGAATCGGTAGCTGCCGAACCGGAGTGGGTTCTGTGGCCCGGGCTGGATGTCGGCGGTGCCGGTGATAGGAAACACGGTGTCGACCGTACCCCAGTACGGAATGGCGTAGTCGCACAGGTACACCACGCTGGTGTCGAGCGGTCGCGGGTCGAACTCGCTTGAGCAGAACATCAGCAGCATGGTTGAAGCATCGGTGGCGTTGACCGAGCCGAACCTGACGGTCGAAGCCGCGCCGACCACAAGCGACCGGTCGCGCGACACGACCTGGGTCTGAATCATCGAGAGAATGAAGAAAAGCTGGCTTGAGCCCTCGGCGCCGATGTAGCCGCCGGACCCGTCGCAGATGGCGTTCTGGATGACGGCCTTGAGCGCGCCCATCGCCAGCATCTCGCCGAACACCGAGGACTCCAGCACGAACCTAACCGAATCAACTGGGTACAGGTTCCAGGTGCCGAGATACGTGTTGACGAGCCGGAACTGCCGATCGGCAAGCGGCAGGGTGTAATCTGAATGCTGCCGGTTGTTAGCCAGACCGGACATGTACACCGAATCAGGGCCGGGAATGAGGAGTCCGGTCGTCCGCATCCGCGAGTCGCGGATAGTGACGCTGCACCCGGGCTGGGGGAAGCTACCCCAGAGCACGCCGGTCGTGGTGTCCAGCGTCACCGCGTACCCGATGCCGGAGACTCCGGGCAAGCCGTCGTGGATTTCCCAGTGCATCAAGGTCGTGTCCGCTCCCGGCAGCGTGATATCGACGACGCTGCCGGCCGGGAATCCGAGCCAGACCAGCGCGGTGTCGGAATGGCTGACACGCAGCTGGCAGGAATCGAAGACCACGTATTCGGAGCTGAAGTCCGAACCTGAGTAGTCCACCTGCGCGTGCCCGATCAGGCTCACGGTTGTAAAACCGTAGCGCAGTGTGCAGGCCTTGACCGCGAAGGCCGCGCTGTCGGTGACCGCCACGCCCCAGGATGACCCGCCGTACCGGGCCTGGCAGGTGTCGAGTTCGAACCTGCCGTCGTTCGAGACTTGAGCACCGTACTGGTAGGCGAACTCCTGCGGAACGGTCAGCCGGCCTTTCCGGACCCGCAGAGTCCCGTGGTTGAAGACAAAGATGTCGCCGCGCAGGGTGAAGTCCGCGCTGTCGAGGACGAGCGTGCCGTTGTTCAGCACGATGATCCGGCCCTGGTGCGAGTAGGTACCGCTGATGACGCGGACTTCGTTTGAGTCCGGAAACCCGACCACGATGTCGGTATCCGGCCGCGCCGCCGGCACGTCCAGGCGACATGGCCGTATCTGCCTCTCTGCCGCCCGCGCCCGGGCCCAGCCCGGTGTCAGGCCGTCGGCGGCAACCGCAGCAACGATCATTGTCAGAACGAGCAGCACAATGTGTCTCATCGTCTCCTCCTGGAACCGGCGGTCCCAGTATCGCACAATATCTGCCCGGGCTTCCTCGTCACGGTCAGCTTGCGGACGGCAGCACCTCGGTCGTCGACCGGCGGCGGGCGATTTCCGCCTCGAGGGCCCGGTCCACCTGGCGCCGTATGAGGAACCCGGCCAGACGTTTCTGCCCGTCGGGTTCGACCACGACGAGGTAGTCGCGTCCGCTGTCGACCATCGCCTGCCTGGCGCGTGCCAGGTTCGTGTCCGGCGTGACCGTATCGCCCGCCGGCTCCATCAGGTCCTGCGCAACTATGAACTGGCCGACCTCGGCCAAGTTGATGACGTTTTTCAGACCTTCCAGCGTAATCACGCCGTGCAGGCCGCCCGCGCTGTCCAGCACCGGGAAGTAGATCGCCTCGCTGCGCGCAACCGTGTCCATCACCTCGGCCAGGGGCGCATGCAGTCCTACCGATGGTGACTCCCGGCGCATCACGTCGCCGACCCGCAGCGTTTCAAGCAGGTCCTCGACGGTGACGTTTCGGCCGGCTTCGCCGGCACGTATGATTGCGTAGCGCACGGCCGGCGGGCCGATGAGCTGGGTCAGGAACGTCGTGGCCGTGACCACCGCCACTATGGTCGCGCCGACTTCCGGGTGCCCGGCGAAGGTATGCGAGGACAGCATGGCCAGGCCGATTGCGACCCCGGCCTGGGAGAAGAGGCAGAACCCGAGCAGGCGGCGCAGCACGTCCGGCGCACCGGCTAGCTTCGCCCCGAGCCAGACACCGGCGAACTTGCCGACGGTCCGACCGACGAGGTACGCCAACGCGGTCAGGGCTATAATAGTAGTCAAGCCCTGGATATGCAGCCGAGCGCCGACCAGGACGAAGAACAGCACGAATATCGGCGGCGCGAACCGCCGCACGGTCGCAAACACTTCGTCGCTCTCCTTGCCGGCCACGTTGGCGAACACCGAGCCGCAGGCCATCGCCGCCAGGATCATGTCGGTCGACAGCGCCTGGGACACGCCGACCAGCAGCAGTATGCAGCCGAGCGCCAATGCCAGCAGCAGTTCCTTCTCCCGGATTTGGCGCCGCGCCCAATGCAACAGCAGGGCGACTCCTCCGCCGAGCAACAACGCACCGAAGATTTCATAGAGCGGCCGCACGACCGTCAGTACCGAGAACCGGCTGTGATCGAGCATCGTCCGCGCTATCGCCGAGGCAAAGCCGAAGAGCAGCAGGGCGAGGCCATCATCCAGGGCGACAATCGCCAGGGTCATCGTGGTCAGGGTTCCCATTGCCCGGTATTCCCAGAGCACGTCGACTGTCGCGGCGGGCGCGGTCGCCGAAGCTATCGCGCCGAGCAACAGGGCCAGTGCCCAGTTGCGCGTGACGATGCCGGTCGCCAGCGTCACGAGGATGAACGCCCCCAGGCCCTCTGCCAGCAGGATGACTATCGCCCGGGTGCCGTGCCGGCGGAACATCGACAGCTTCAGTTCGCCGCCGATCATGAACCCGATGATGCCCAGCGCCAGCAGGCTCAGCGGCGTCAGTCCCTCGACCGTCTCGGCGTTTATGACGCGAAGCCCGGTTGCTCCCAGCAGCACGCCGATGACGATGTAGGCGACCACCTGCGGTACCCGGAACCGCTTGAACAGCCGGGCGCCGAAAGTCCCGAGCAGCACCGCCAGGGCGACGGTGAGCATGATGTTGAATTGGAGCGTCATCGTTGCCTAGACCCGGCTTTCCCAGTACCGGGCGATTTTCGCCCGGATCTGCTCGTCGGTCGGCGGGCCGTCGTGAACCTCAAGCGAGCCGCCGCCGCGCGCGTCCATCAGCCGCTGGACGGTCGCGGGCGCGAAGCGCGTGAGTTGCGCGTACGCGTGCGCGTCACCCATCGCGTACCGTTTGTAGTAGTAGCGCAGCGGAAAGACGACGTAGAGCCAGTCCTTGGCCCGCGTCACCGCGACGTAGAAGAGCCGCCGCTCTTCCTCGATACTCTCGTCGTCATCGGTCGCCATGTCCGACGGAATCATACCGTCCGCGGCATGGATAACATAGACCGCCTTCCACTCGCAGCCCTTGGCTGAGTGCATCGTCGAAAGCACCAGCCAGTCCTCGTCCTTGAACGGCGGTCCGGCAAAATCTGCGGTCGAGCTCGGCGGGTCGAGCGTCAAATCCGAGATGAAGTTGGCGCGCGACTTGTACCGCTGGGCCACCGCTTCAAGCTGTTCCAGGTCGCGCAACCTCGGCTTCGGGTTGTCATAGAGCGTAGCCAGGAACGGCTCGTAGTACCGGCGCAGCCGCTCGACCTGAACCGCGACCGGCAATTCCTCTTTGCGCAGGGAGCTAAGGGTCTGGGCCAGGGCCGTGAACTGGTCATGCGCGGCCGCGGGCATGGTAATCTGTCCCAGCACGGCGAGGTCATAGGTTCGCGCCTCGAGGTCGGCAACGAACCGCTCCGCCGTCCTTGGCCCCACGCCCTCAAGCATTTCTAGTACCCGGAACCAGCTCATGTCATCGCGCGGGTTCTCAAGGATGCGCAGCAACGCAAGCAGGTCCTTCACGTGGCCGGCTTCAAGGAACTTCAGGCCGCCGTACTTGTGGAACGGGATGTTGCGACGGACGAGCTCGATTTCGAGCTGGTCCGAGTGGTGCCCGGCCCGGAACAGCACCGCCTGCTGCTGCAGCTTGATGCCCTGCTCCAGGTGTTCGAGTATCTGGTCGCAGACGACCTTCACCTGCTCATCCTCGTCCCGGCAGGTGACCAGCACCGGCTTCTGCTTGCCTTCCCGCACCGCGGTAAGGTTCTTCGTGTACCGATGCGGCGCCGGCTTCATCACCGCGTTGCCGACGTCGAGTATCGGCTGAATCGAGCGGTAGTTCTGCTCGAGGGTCACGACGGTCGTACCCGGAAACTGGTCCGGGAACTCAAGGATGTTCTTGATGGTCGCGGCCCGGAACGAGTAGATTGATTGGGCATCGTCGCCGACGACCGTGATGTTGTGGTTCTTCTGCCGGAGCCGCTGCAGGATTTCGGCCTGGATGATGTTCGTGTCCTGGTACTCGTCCACGAGGATGTGCTCGAACCGCGCTCCCATCGCCTCGGCGACTGTCGCGTCCTCAAGCGCGAGGTTCCAGAACAGCAGCAGGTCATCGTAGTCCAGCACCTGCCGCGCGTGCTTCCGTTTCGTATAGGAATTGAAGATGGCCCGCAGCCCTTCCTCCGCCTCGACGCACCACGGATACTCTTTCTTCAGCACTTTCTCCAGCGGCTCGCGCGAGTTCACGACCCGCGAGTAGATGGAACGGATGGTCGACTTGCGCGGGAACCGCTTCTCCTTCGAGGTAAAGCCCATCTGCGCCCGAATCAGACCCAGCATGTCGGCCGAGTCCGACTCATCCATCACCGTGAACTCCGGCTGCAGGCCCACGACCCGGCCGTAGGTACGGAGGAGCCGGTTGGCCATTGAGTGAAACGTACCGCCCCAGACCTTGGCGGTCGTCTGCTTGCAGACCGCCTGGGCCCGATTGAGCATCTCCTGCGCGGCCCGGCGCGTGAACGTGAGAAGGAGAATCCGGCCCGGCTGCACGCCCTGGTGAACCAGCCACGCCACCCGGTGCGCGAGGGTGTTGGTCTTGCCCGTGCCCGCGCCGGCGATGATGAGCAACGGCCCGTCGCCATGGGTGACGGCCTGCAGTTGCTGCGGGTTCAGATGGCTGAGCCAGTCGGTGGTGTCAGGCATCGCAGGAGTATACAACATCCCGGAATCGGCATACAGCAGAACCGGTCCGACTCCCGGCGATCAACTGCTGACTCCTAGCTGGCCATCAGCCCAGCCGTTTGCCGTAGATACGCCAGGTAGAGAACCAGCATCCGTGGTTCGGCCTGAGCTTCGGAATCGCGGCCCGGGCGGCGCGGCGGAACTCACGTGCCCACTCTGCCGGGTAGTTGACGACCATGTGCCCGCGCTTGGGCACCAGAGCCAGCAGGCGCGGAACGAACGTACCAAAGTCCGGCGGCCGGTCGAACAGATTGATAGTCACGCCCGTGTGCCGCCGACGTTTCTCGACGTACCTCCGGCGCCGGACCATCACCGGCACGCCGTCGAGCGTGAATCCGGACTTGTCGACTTCCCTCCGGTGGGACGGAATCAGCCGCGAAGAGAACCAGCCCGGATGCTGGTGGAAGTACGTCCTGCGTCCGAGCAAAACAAAGTGGCCGAAGATATCACGGTATGGCTCTAGTCGCGGACGCGCCACACCCCTGGGCCTTCGCCAATAGACGTCGTCGGCATAGATGTCCTCGACTCGGAAACCGAGCTTCTCCATCACGCGGAAGGTTGGCGCCGGCTTCCGATGGTCGAGCGTGTTCAACCCGGCCCAGGTTCGGCCGGCCGCTTTGACCACGCGCAGTTGGGCCCGCGTGAACCTTGCGGCCGCGCCTTTGTTGCGGAAGTCCGGGTCGACCCTCATCCCCCAGAGCCACGCGTCGTCCGGGTTCAGGTATGCGACCGCGGAGAAGGCGACGATTCGGCCGTCCTCGCGCCAGACGTGGCATTCGCCTGGAAGCCGACCTTTGGTATGTACCTTGATGATCAGCTTGACGTAGAAGAAGTTCTCGCACTTGCGGGCGAACCTCGCCACCTCAGGGAAGAACTCGGACCGGTACTTCTCAAGCATGTTGCCGCGCTGTCACTCTGAGCCCTTGGGCGAAGGGTCTTCAGGGCGATGATTCTTCACGGAGCTTGCCCTGAGCGCCGGGCGAAGACTCTTCGCTTCGCTCAGAGTGACAGCAAGCGAAGGGCTCAGAATGACAGAACCCCGCACTCGAGTGCGTCTCACTCGGTCCGCCTTCCGCTCACTGACAGCTCGACCGGGTTCTGTCACTTACTGCCGGCAAGTTCCTTCCATGCCGGCAGCGTCTGCTCCTCGAACGCTCGCGCCTTAACGAGCGCTGCAATCTGCTTGTTCCGGTCCGCCTCTTCCCACTGCCAGCCCGGCACAACGCTTCCCGGGCACGGCAGTTGTTCAAGCAGCGGCTCTAGCGTTTCGACCTCCCGCTGGTACAGCGCCGCCAGACCGGCAGTCCTCGGCTCGAACCCGGGCGTCTTCTGAGCCAGAATGTTGAGGTACTCGATACCGGTCTTCCGGTCCGCAATCAGCCGCTGGAATATCCAGTAGTTCGCCTGGACCGTGTTCGACAGCTTGACGCTATCGAGCTTGGTGAAGTCGTCGTCCCGCAGCCGCGCGATCCACTTGTCGAAGGCTGCGAGCCCGGAGAAGTACTCGCCGTATTTCTCGGTTGTCAGGTTCTCAGCTACGATGCCGAATCCCTGCTTGATGCTTGCGTCCTCGTCCGGCACCTTGCCTTCACGCTTCAGGATGGCGACCGCGAACGGGAACTTCTGCGCGACGTCGAACCCCTTCCGCTTATCGAAGTAGGTGCGGCAGAGGAGTTCCTCGCCGTTCTTCTGGTACCCGATGATGATGCCCCATTCCGGCACCTCAATCAGGTCGATGGCCAGCACTGGCATCCCGGCGTCGACGCTCTTCCTGATTGCGGCGAGTATCTGCGGCTTGTTCTTACCGTCGCTCGAAACGTGCAGCCACGTTGCCGAAAGCCCGCGCGCCTTCAGAACAGCCGCCGCAGCGTCGTAGCCGACAGTCGGGTCCGGCGAACTCGGGCACCAGGTATCGAAGAACTGCGTACGGAATGCCGCACCCGACACTCCGCAGAGGATAGCGTAGCCGGAATGGTCGCCGATTCTGTGCCCGATAGCCTGCAACGCGCCCATGAAGCTGCTCATCTCGTTCCAGCTCAGATTCGGCACGCCCGCTATCAACTTCGCGTCCGAGTCGGGCGGCACGTCGTTCATCCACTCGGCAAAGTAGATGCCGAGCTTACCTTTGGGCAGCACGAAGTTCAACTCCTTGTTCCCTCGCCGGAACGACGCCACGGCTGAATCCACCTGCACGGCAGCCTGTACCCGTGCTAGGTCGGCTCTGCACCCCATCGGCTTGCCGTCGTAGCTGGCGAGCGCATCGCCAACCCGGATTCCGGCCTTGGCGGCCGGACCGTCAGGTACGAGGCCGGTGACCTCGAGCCAGTGGCACGGCGCGGATTCGGCCTTATCGTTCGGGCATCCGGCGCAGTTCTGCGCCAGCGCCAGCGCGGGTAACAGACAAAGGAAGATAGCCAGTGTTTTCATGGGTAATGTTCAGGCGAGAACCGCCAATTGTCAAGCGCCGGCTGCACTCACTTGACACGCGGCGCAAACAGCCGAAACTGACTCGTGAAAACGAGCGTATTCCTGGCCCTCGCAATCCTCGCCGCCGCTGCTCCCGCATTGTCCGCCCAACCTAGAATCTCGAATCTGAAATCTCCAATGCCTCTGGATTCGGTCTGGGACCGGTTCCCCTCTGCTCCGCCACTCGTCATTCGTCATTCGGACTTCGGACTTCCCTCTGCCCCGCGCCCCTTGCCTGACACCTTCATCCAACGTCTCATCGCCAAGGTCAGCCCGGACTCGATTCAAGCCCGGCTCCAGCGGCTGCAGGACTTCAGCACCCGCTACTCGTACACCGACTCCTGCCGGCGTGCCGAGGAGTACGTAGCAGACTACTTCACGTTCCTCGGCCTCGATTCGGTCCAACTCGACTCGTACCCGGCGTACGGCGACACCTGGCGCAACGTGGTCGGCACGATCGTCGGCAAGACCCACCCGGAGAAGATTCTCATCGTCTGCGGCCACATGGACGCCACTTCGGAAATCCCGGACAGCGTCGCGCCCGGCGCCGAGGATAACGGTTCCGGCACCTGCGCCGCAATCGAGGCAGCTCGCGTGCTGGTCGGCGAGAGTCTGGATTGCACGGTGAAGTTCATCGCCTTCACCGGCGAGGACGTCGCCCTGAACGGGTCCGACCACTACGCCAGGGAGGCGCGCGCCCGCGGCGACGACATCGTCTGCGCCTTCAACTTCGACATGATTGCCTGGCCCGGCGGGAGCTGGGGCGTCGCCCTGGTCGGGGTCGAGGCTGCCAAACGCTTCGTCCAGTACGAGGCGCAGATTGCCTCGACCTACACCACCCTCGCACACCGTGAAACGTATCGCAGCTTCCCCTCTGACTCCCGTTCGTTCGACAACGTGGGCTATGCCGCGACTTCCGGCTACGAATACGGCAGCGAACCGTACGTCTGGTACCACACGAGCCACGATTCGCTCTATCGCCTCTCGATGCCGCTCGCTGCCGAAGTCACGAAGCTGGCCGTGGCTACGCTGGCCTCGCTCGCGGTCGCGCCGGTTGCGCCCGTGGGCTTCGAACTGCGGGACGCGGGTAACGGCACAAGCCTCGAAGCGGACTGGCAGGCGAACTCGGAGCCTGACCTTGCCGGGTATAAACTGCTCTGGGGCACCGCACCCGGAGTCTACTCCGATTCCATCGCGCTCGGCCTCGTCACCTCGCACCGGATAGACGGGCTCGCGACCGACACGTGCTACTACAGCATAGTCGTTGCCCGCGACTCGAACGGGTTCGAGGGACCGCCATCGGCGGAAGCGAACGCGACACCTCGCCTGCTGCCGCTGCCTCCGGACAGTCTGTGTGCGCTGCCCTTCTACTTCGGCATGGGACTATCGTGGCGGGCGAGTCGCGAGCTGGACCTTGCCGGCTACAACCTCTACCGCGGCACCGACTCGTCGAGCCTACCGCGCATCAACCCGTCAATCATCACCGACACCACTTACCGCGACTCGGGCCTCTTGTCCGACACGATGTACTGGTACGCGGCCACTGCCGTCGACACGCAGGACAACGAGAGCCAGAGGACTGCGCTCGCCCACGGCAAGCCGATTACCCTCGACCACGGCATCCTGCTCGTGGACGAAACCAGGAACGGCACGGGCCAGCCCGGGAACCCGTCCGACGCGCAGGTTGATGACTTCTACCACGAGATGTTGCGCGGATTCAGCTACACGGAATGGGACGCCACCGACCTCGGCGTACCCTTGGCCGGCGACATCGGGCCGTACTCGACGATTGTCTGGCACGGGGACGACTACTCGCAGCAGCAACTCTCTCCGGCCATCGCCGGCATCGCGAACTACCTGACATATGGCGGGAAGCTCTGGCTCGTCGGATGGAAACCGGTACTCGCCCTCGTCGGCAGCGGCCAGTACCCGTTCACATTCGCGCCGGGTCAGTTTCCATACGACTACCTGCACATCACGGCCGGGCACGAACAATCAAGCTACGACTTCTTGGGCGCGACCGGGTCCTCCGGCTACCCGGACGTGTCGGTGGACTCGGCCAAGCTCTTCGCCAGCGCGCATGGCCGCCTGCCCTTTGCTGACGCCTTCGCGGTGCTAGACGCGGACACGGTCCTGCGGTTCAGCTCCTTCTCGAACGACTCGTTCCAAGGCAAACCGGTCGGCATCCGTTGGCTCGGCAGGAGGGGACTGTCCCCGCACGGGGACTGTCCCCAGAACCTCTCCGGCGGCTCGGTCGTCTTCTTCGGCTTTCCCTTCTACTACATGAAAGAAGCCGAGGCCCGTCCGGTCGCGGTCAAAGTGCTGACTGACCTCGGCGAACCGTATGGCATTGAGGAAAGCGCAAAGTCACAAGTGGAAATGACAAAGGCTCTCCCAACCGTCGTGCGCAATGTGCTCTTCCTGCCGCCTTCAGTTCTCTCTCCTCCCTCCTCTCTCCTCTCTGTTGCTGGCCGCAAGGTGCTCGACCTCAAGCCGGGCGCGAATGACGTCCGCGGGCTGGCTCCTGGTGTCTACTTCGTACGGGCCGTCAACCGTTGGCCGTCAGCCGCAAGCTGTCACAAGGTGATTGTCACGCGGTAGCGACTTCAGTCCGGCCGCGACGGGTTAGCGCAGCAGCAGAACCGGTACCGTCTGTGCAGGCCGGCTTCTGACGTAGTACACGCCCGAAGACAGTCGCCTGCCGGCATCGTCGGCCCCGTCCCAGGAAACGGACATGGGGCCCGGGACGAGGGACGAGGGAACGGGAAGTGAGCGGACAAGGCGGCCCTGCGCATCGAAGATGCGCACGGGAGGATAGGAAGGGAATCGGTCAAGGGAGTGGTCAAGTGATATACGAACGGAGCCGCGGAATGGGTTCGGGCTGACCGTCAGCTCGCTGCCCGCCATTCGCCATTCGCCACTCGCCTCAACTCCCGAAACGAGCAGGCGGTCAATCACGCGAATCACTTCCTGCGGGTCGAACTGGTCCGACCAGTACTGGACGACGCCCTGCTGGTCGATCACGTAGTCCTGCGGATACGGCGCCTGGGGACTCGGGACGCGGTACGCCTGGTACACGCCAGAAGTGTCCACCAGGCCGACGTACCTCATCCCGAATACGTCCCGGAACTCGCTCATCTGGTTGATGTTCTCGCCGATGGCGAAGATTCGCACGCGCGCGGTGTCATACCGCTCGAAGATCGAACCGTCTATGGCCGCAGCCTGCGGCCCGCAGAGCGGTCACCACGACGCCCCGAATTCGAGGTACACCACCTTCCCGCGTTCGGCCGAGAGCGCGTGCCAAAACCCGTCGGTCCCGAACAGGTTGAAGTCGGGCGCGACCGACCCATACTGCGGGAAACCAGTATTGCTCTTGTAGACCTCAACCGTCCGCGCCGGCTCGTCCGGGTCATTGCAGTTGAACGTCATCAAGGCGCGCACCGCCCCTGAGCCGGTCGCCGTGACCGTTACGAGTTGCGAGTCCCCGGCTGGAACCGAGAACACGTCCGGGTTCACGGTGATTCCCGACGGCACGCTTACCGACGTCACGCTCAGTACCCCGGCGCCGGTATTGCGCACGACCACAGTCGTATCACGCTGGCCGCTGACGTCGCCGAAGTCGAGTATCTCCGGCATGACGTCAATATCCGCGCCGGGGTCATTGCCGACTCGATAGCACGACATGCCCTGCCAGTCAGCGACCGCAATCACACTGTCGTCGCGGATGTCCGCGCCGTGCGCCCAGACAGAGGTGTTATCCCAGCCGACCCGCGTGATGCTCGCCGGGTTTGACACATCGAACAGCTCCATCACCCGCCACGAACCGGCGACCACCAGGTGCCCGGCATTCCCGATGCCCCATACGCAACCATCCGTGCCAATTGTATCGAGGATTGCCGGGTTGTGCGGGTCGGAAATGTCTATCGTTGCCAGGCCCGCGACTCCCAGCGCCAGCACCGCCACGTCGTCGTCCAGCACGATGTCGTTCGCGGTTCCCGGGAGCTCCAGCCGCGCGGTCACGTGCATCCCGCCGGCCAGCCCCACGACGGTCAGTCCGTGGCGACCGTTCGCTACGTAGAGAAAAGAGTCCTTCGCCTCGACGTTCCACGCCTGTGACGGGTTCAGCGAAAGCGCGCCGACCTTCTGCGGCGAAGACGGACTCGTGTAGTCTATCGCGTAGATGCCGTTCTGGTGCGCGGCGCAGTAGAGCATCGACCCGACCAAAGCTCCGCCCTCGAGCGCCTCGCGGTTCCCGGGCGGGTCGTATCGGCCCAGCCGCACCGGGTCGCCGGAGCCGGATATGTCGAACAGCACTACGCCCTCGCGGCGGCAGAAGTCAAACAGCCAGGTGTCGCCGTACGCCCGGCAGCGCCACGAGCTCGGGCCGTTGCTCAGCCATGTCCTTGCCGGACTGGCCGGGTTCGAGATGTCGTACGACTCAAGCCCCTGGCCTAACCCGTTCGCAACAAACGCCCGGTTCCCGACAATCTCGGCGTCCATCTGGTGCGCCCGGTTCACATCGTTGTGACCGAGGAACTCAAGCCCGTCAATATCAGCGAACGCGACGCCGACCAGCACGAGCCCGCACAGGCATAGTCGCAGAAACCGCACGCTACTCATACCGGACATTCTAGCGGTTCCTGCCCGGCACGCAACGCGGACAGGGCCGCCCTTATCCCGATATTGAAAGCCACGAAGACACGCACTGTCCGACAGGGGCCGCTGAGGCCAAATCGAAGGAAGCGGAACCTCGTCCCTCCGCCCCATCAGTTTCGTGTCCTTCGTGCTTTCGTGGCTCCTGTATCGGTCTCAGGGGAGCTGACCGCAGATGCAGGCATGAGAGCCACCGAGAGCGGTCGGAACAGCGGCAAGAGACAATGGAGCAGAGCAGAAACCGAGGCAGGCGTTACTTCCGCGCTGCCTTGGCCATGCCGACCTGCACCTGGACTTCGTCAGACGGAGGCGCCGCCGGCTTTTCAACCGGCGCGGCCGGAGCCTGCTTCGGGGCCTCGTTCTGAACCTGCGTGGCAGGCACGCTGCCGTCCTGCGCGGGCGACTGACGCTTCGGCGGCGTCGGTCTGTCCGGCGGGGTCGGCGGTATCGGTGACTTCTGGCGGTCATTCGTCACCGGTGCGTTCGTCTTCTTCACTGGATGTTGGGGATTCACCACTCTGGGCTTGTCCGAATCACGCGGCTGATTCGGGTCCCGGCGCGACCCATCATCGCGGCCTCGGCCTCGCGGCGGCGGGTCGTGCTGTCTCGGGGACCACCCGCGCTCGCGATGCCCCCCGCGCGGCGGCAGGACCACCTGCTCATACACGTAGACAGTGTTATACTCGTTGTACTCTTCCTCGACATAGACCGGCTGCACCGGCGCGGGCTCCTCTTCAAGGTATACGGTGTCCACGTATACCACCGGTTCCTGATAGTGTACTTCGCGCACGATCACGGTTGTTTCCGGCGGCGCGTAGTAGGGCTCAGCCGAATACGGCTCCAAGCCGGTGACTGCGGGCCGGGCGCAACCGGCCACGATGGCGGCGACTGCTGCGGGAATGAGTAAGCGGTTCATAGGACCTCCTGTAAACATCACTGTATATACAGACCGCAAACCGCCCTATTCCCTGCGCCTGCTTCTGCTATTTGTTCTGTCGGGGTCCTTACTTCTGACTTCTGCGAGACGAGACCCTTCGATTGGCCTCTGCGGCCCCTGTCGGACAGTGCGTCCGCCGGGACAGCTCTATTCCCTGCGCCGGGTCAGCCCTGCGTCCCCGCTGAGGGCTATCAGCTCTTCTGGGGGTATGCGGCAAGCCGTCAGCCGCTGGCTACGAACCGTTCGCTGTCGCGCCCGGCACTCATCGTTCCGCGCTCATCGCTCTTCCCCTCCCTCATCGTTCATCACTCATCGCTCATCACTCCTCGATTGTCGCTCATCGTTCTCCGCCCGTCTCGACCATCCGGTCACGCCGCGCCGTGGATGTCGCTCTGGGAAGTGAAGAGTGCCCCTCGCGGCTCGTTGGTCTCAGCCCTGCCCGGCGCGAGACTTCCAGTATCCGGATTGCCGGTGCAGATGCATGACCGCCAAGACCTCGATGCGCTCCGGCTTGGCGCGGTATACGACACCGTAGGGAAAACGGTGAACCCGGCAACGGCGGATGTCGTCTTCGAGAGCCGGGTATAGTAGCGGGAACTCCTGAATCCGATGGACCGCATTACGCACGGCCAAGGCGAAGCGCCGCCCGAGGCCGGGACGTTGGGCCTGGTAGTACTTTGCCGACTGGATGAGTTCCCCGCGTGCTGCCGGGTGGAACTCGACCGGACTCATCCGAGCTTACTGTCGAGTTCTTCGAATACCCGTTCGCTCGAGGAAAGAACTGCTGTCCCGTCGTCGATTTCCCGGCAGCGCCGCCTTATTTCGTCCATCCACGCCGGGCTGACTTCGAAGCCTTCCTCATAGTCCAAGCTCTCCAGCAGCTTCTCGGCAAGAAGCGCCCTGGATTCACGGGGTAGGTGAAGTACCTCTTCAATGATGCTGTCTGTCTTTGCCATCCACCAAATCCTACTGCCCTTCGGACACGAGTCAACTCCACAACTCACGTTCCGGCTGAGCGTCGGCCGCGAGCTGTCAGCCGTACGCAGTGAGCGCTCCTACGCCTGACGATGTACGAATCCGGCGCTGCAACGATGTACGATACCGCATCGTCTCGACCGTCCCGGCTATTCCGTCGCGTCCGGCACTCATCGTTCCGCGTGGCCGCGGAGACCCCCGTCAGACGGTGCATCGCTCATCGGCCCGCTCCTCGCTCGTCACTCCGCACTCATCGCTCATCACTAATCGCTCATCGTTCCCTGCGTGACTCGACCATCCTGCCATGCCGCACCGGGCCAGGTCAGGTGTAGCATCATCGTTGATACATAATGGAGTATCTCGGCTCCAAGACGCCGTCCGGGGCCCTGCCCGCTTCGTCGAACTTCGACGTCGAACGTCGGAGCGCGCCTCAGTCGCTGCCGGGCGACTGGTCGGCGTCGTGAACCAACGTCGGTGAGGCGACGGATTCCGGATAGGCGCAGCCGACTTCGTGCCAGAAGCGGCGCGACGCTTTGCGGAAGTAATCCACAAGCGCCGCCGGCGACGCGCCCTTCGTGTCCTCCATGACTCGCTCCTGCAGGCGATCCTTCATTTCCAGCGTGCGTAGCCCAGGCTCGACCGGGAAACGTTCCCATAGTGGGCTACTCATCGAAGCTCACCTCCTTCGGGCTAACTATTGTGAGGAGACCGTAGCCGTTTAGGAGATTCACTTGGTTATAGCCCTTAATCTTGTCCAGTTTGACGATGTGCCGGAAGTTCCAGGACACGATGGCGTCTGCTCGCGCCACAGTCGCAGAGGCAACGTGCCGGCAGTCTTCAAGCCACGCTTCCGGCACGACTCCGCGGGCCACGTACTCGCGCGCCAGAGCTTCCACTTCAGGTGAGAAGGCGATTCGTTCCCGAACACTGTCCGGCAACTCGGCAAACAGCCGGCGAACCGGCTCGGGCGCACTAAGCAATTCTGCCTCGATAATCTCGGAGAACAACAGTCGTGCCCGCCCGGACATCACCGCATCCATGACACGACGTGAATCCTCGGCGAACTCGGCATCGAAACACCCGCCGATGACCGACGTGTCCAGATACAATCTCCAGCAGTGCTTCATCATTGTTGCTCCACTGTCACTGTACTATAGCAGGCCCGGCTGAGCTGGCAAGCACATCGTGCTCCCCATGAACCGAGACAGAGCCACCTGTCGCCGTTCGACATCATCACGTTGTTGCTCATCCGCTGCCTTCTCAAACGAACCGACGATGTACGACGAACGCACTGTCTGACAGGGACCGTGAGCCGTAAGCTGTCGGCCGTAAGCCGTCGGCCGTCATTGTCACCTCGACCAGCTCATCACTCCACTCCGCCATTTCAGACAATCTGCAATCTACAATCTGCAATCTGAAATGCCGCTGTGCCGCGCCTTGACATCGCTCAGAGAATACGGGAGGAGTCCCTCACGGTCCCGGGTTTCCTGTAGTCCGGATTGTGCGCTCAATCCTTGCGCGGTTCCCGACTAGCCTGACGCCCCGCATCCTTCTGATCGCGAAGGACCTAGTGTCGTTTCTCAGGTGGCACCATCCTTCGACGCAAAGTGACTGGCCGACTTGCTTGATGAGCTTCGGCGATATCGTACGTGTTGAGGATTCCCCGTCGTATTTGCGATATGAGAAGTGAACTGCCTGTTGGTTCGCGATGGCCGACCGCAGAATCACTATTCGCTGCGCGAAGACGCTGGGATGTGCCTCGTCTTTGAACTCACGTCCAGAGAAGTCCTTCCCGTGTTCACGCCCATGGCACTTCTCGCAGAGTACTTCCAGATTCTCCGGGCGGTGGTTCCCGCCATTCCCTATGCGAACACGGTGATGGACATGCAGATGTCTGTTCGAGAGACACCGCTCGCACGAGCCCGCCGCCGTTCTTGCGGCTTGCTGGCGTTGGTCCCAGTCGGGCGGATATTCAGGCCAGAAGTCCCACAGTTCCCTGAGCCGGCACCCGTTCAGCTCGACATCATGCTCAAGTCGTTGTACTTCCAGATCTGTCTCCGAGATTTCCTGCCGGTGCCGCGGGACGTCAATCGCATCGCCGCGAAAGAGAGCTCGTATCTTGTACCCTAGAGAACCGGCGCGTACAATGGCCTGCTCATGCGCAGCCCGCCGCGCCCTCGCCTGCTCCATCGTCGTTCTCAACTGCCGAGACGTCGCTAGCATCGTTTGGTAGCATGCGTCATGGTAGACGCGTCCGTCGCACAAAGCCCTACCGTCTGTTGCGTTCTGCCCGCAGATCACACACTGTGATGGAATCCGCCTGCTCGGCACAGAGGGTTCATCTCGCGTTTGTCCGGACGACTCCTCGGCAATGCTGTCGGCTCCTTCAGTCTCCATGCCGAGCCGTGCGGTCTTGCTGCTACCCGGAACACCCACTATCGTGTCGTAGGCTGCATCGATTTCCTCGCGACTTGCGCCTAGTTCGGTCATGTCGGGCACGAACCTGCTGAACCAGCCGGCTCCAACAGTCCTGCAGTAGCGCTGCGCCTCCGCCAGCAGAGCGCGAGCATCGGGTTTAGTGGGCTGACCCGAGTTCATTCAATCTGAGGACCGCCGGATGGCCGGGCGGAATTGGGACGTGCCCGCAGATGCACCTTGATGCGCTTCGGATTGGAAATTGGGGAGGTGACACTATTCACCCCGATGGCCGCCGTCATGACTGGCCTCTGGCTCTAGCTTCAACAACGGGGCGATCCACTCCCACAACTGCGCTAGGTCGTCGAACTTGGGGTATGGGTTGTAAGACATCGGGGAAAGGCGCTGCGTCGCCGCCCAAAGAGCGTCGCATGTGCGACGAGGATGCTTGTACAGCCAGGAGTCCTCTATGGTGGTTAAGTGCCACGCGTGGTCCCGGACGATGAAGTCATTCCACTTCTCCAGAGAGGTCTCCTTATCCTCGACGTTGACTATCTCGATCTGTGCCATCTCCCGGAGTGGGCCCTCTTTCCAGCCGTCGAGCAGCAGTTGCTTCGCCTCCACGTCGGTCGCAGGGGCAGCGTACCCGAATACGGTCAGCATGTACGCCTGCTTCAACTCATCGGATGTCATCGTCCATTCGCTATGGAGAAGGGGATCATCACTGTAGTGTTTCCTTTTTACTGGATACAACAGCTTGCTCGGTTCGAGTAGTCTTGAACACGCTTCGCACCGCTGGTCGGTCCAGCCGACTTTCCTGCAGGTCTTGCATGAGCCAACGCGCACATTGCCATGGAGGAAGTGTATTCTCGGGAGGACATCTCGATAATCGAAGGCCGACAGACACCTGCGATAGGCCTCCCGTAGGTACGGGTCCCAGTTGAATGTAGCTATCACATCCTTTGGGCGGAGAGCCAGAATCAAGTAATCGTACATCGTCGGGAGATCGGGTAGGGACAGCCCGTCGAAGTAGGCGCGGATGAGCCTCTGAATCTCAACAGCGAACGGCTCCGCTGCAGCGACGTCAGCGAGGTCGGAGTACGTCGCCTCGAAGTCGTCGTTGTGGCGACCGAAGCCCGCGTCTTCAAACTGCCCTTGTACGCCCTCGATGTCGAACAACTCCTTCGTCAGCAGCGGTCTCCGGCCGACACGACCCCAGTCTTCCCAGGCTGCCACGCTGGCTCCCGCACCTAGTATGACGACATGCGGGGGGCCGGCTCTGCCATCCTTGCCAAAGGGGAGCGAGAGCACCGGGATCTTGTCAGGAGATTTCGGGGACGTCTTACTCATTCAATCTCCGTCAAGCTGAGATTCTGGTTCCATCGCAGACATGGCAGCGGCTGGACCTAACCTGCCCGCTGCACGGGTGGGAGCAAGGTCCTTGGACCCTTCTTCGACCTTGGCCTGATTGCCGGCTGCGAGCCGGATGACTTCATCGGTTCCTGGTTCTCGGTTCCTGGCTTCCAGTCTTCGGTTCCAGGGACTATGGACAATGAACTATGAACCGTGTTTGCGATGGCCGCGAATTCGGACAGGCCCTGTCTGTTGTCCATGTCCTAGCCGAACGCGGAGAAGAAGGGGTTGAGAAACTCAAGGCGGAGTTGTTCTTCTTTGTAGTCAGGGGACTGGAAGACCTTGCGGTCTTGGTCGAAGCGGTCGACCAGACGTTTGACTGAGTCGGGCGCGGGCATTCCCATGCCTGAGAAGGATATGCCCGAGGGGCGTCAAGTCAAGACGCGGCGGATTGCGTCAGGGCGCGACTTTGATGTCGAAAACGGTCGCAGCGATTGCGCGGAGCACATCGCCGTCGAGGGACTTGGCTTCGTAGTAGTCAATCAGGTCTGACGCGGCCATTTGCAGCGATTTGCCGCCATATTTGCGCGAGAGGCGGCCGAGTTTCTGGGCGAAGGCGTTGTAGTGGATGAATTGCTCGCCGGGGATGTTGCGGTCCCTGAGCAGTAGCGCGAGTTTCCGGCTGATGTCACGGTTCTGCGCTATGCCTCGCGCGTGACCGGCCGACTGTTCTTCGATTGTCGCCGTGCCGCTGCGCGAGACGCGTCCCTGTTCCAGCGCTTGCGCATATGTCCGCTTCTTTCTGCGCCTTGGTCTGGACTTTGACTCCGGCACGAGCGGCTTGCGCTTCGGCATCTGGTGCCCGACTGCGTGGAACTTCTGATGGCAGTCGCAGAGTAGCCGTTCGAGCAGCTCCGGCGCAAGCCCGAGGTTTGACCACTTGCGCACGCAGAGCGCGAGCGCCTGAGCCAGAGGCTCACCGGTCTCGGTGCGGAAGGCCTTGAGCAGCTCGGTCACGTACCGTTTGTACATGTTCACTTCGTGCACCGGCACTCCGAACGAGCCGATGCGTTTGCTCACCGGGCCGCGAACCATCGGCCAGACCCGTCCCGCGCTTCGGCCGTACACGGAAAGCGGAAACCCGGTCCTGCGGATGAAAGCAAGGACGTCGCGGGTCTGCGCTTCTAGCTCAATTGGTCGCATGGCAGAAACGGCAAACAGAACTGCGCGGTCGGGGCGAACGGTAAATGAGGCATAACTCCAGTATTATGCGCCGGTTGAAGCCATGTGCAAGGCTTGAAAACCGCATATAGGGGTCGCCTGGGGAGCTACATCTTGAGGAGCAACTGAATACTCATCCAGAGGAACAATGAACGATACTTTGAAACCTACAATGAAAGGAACGACAAGAGGTCCGACTTGGGAAACAACTTCTGAAACAACTGCTGGAACAACTTCTCGAACTTCTCGCGACACAACTCCGCGAGCAACTTAGGACTCAGGTAAAGGTAGAGCTAAAGATACAAGTGCAGATACATGTGCTGGTGCAAGTCGCGATACTACTGAGGATACCTCTGCCGGTACTTCCCGGCGTACTTCTCAGCGTAGAATGAGCGAAGCGATGCGGCAGGCAGTTTCGCGTGCGATGCGCAAAGCGATGTGGCGAGCATGAACGACCGAGTGAGCGATTCGACAAGCACGAGGTGCCGGTCGCGAGACAGAAGGCAGAATGCGGAAGCCGGAATGTCCGGTTCTGCGAGCGGGCGCTAGTAGTGCTGTTCGAGGAAGGGGAAGAAAGCGGAGTCGAGTGCGGTGTAGCCGGCGTCGTTCGGATGCGAGTCATCCGGGCCGGCGGCGTATCCGGACTTGAGATTCCCCGAACCATCGACCAGCACCGAGTACATGTCGAAGACCTCGAGCGTGCCGGTGTGCTGCGCCGCCAGGTCGAGCAGCCGCTGGTTGTACTGGCGGTGGTTCCAGACCAGCCATTGGTCGGTGGCGCTGGCCACTTGCGGCAGGGCGTTGCCGGCAATCATGAGCAGTCCACGACGGTTCGCCGCGGCGTACACCGAGTCAACGTAGTTGACGTTGCGGTCGAGGTTCTCTTGCGCCTTCGTGGAGTCTTCCCCGACAAAGTCTACGAAACAGAGTTTGTAGAAGAGCACCGGCTGGTCGCAGAGTGTCAGGCTGTCGATTATCGCCTGGGCGCTTGAAACGATTTCCGGCGGCGACTGGACCTCATGGTATTCGAGCGTGAACCGGCCCCATGTGTAGGGGTCTGTACCCCAGTGGCTGAACCAGCCGGCCATGACTGACCGCCCGAGCATGTAGACCATAGCCGCCGGCGCCGAGGTGTCACCGGTGAAGAACTGGAACGGCCCCGCGGGCTGCAGCCGGTTGCCGGCGACGTCGGCAGCGGTCGTGTCCACGTTGAACGTGTAGGATGTCTGAACGCTGAGCAGGGTATCCGGCTTCCAGTACATCATCGAGTCACTGGCCCAGTCGAATGTGCCCGTGGTCACGGGCGCGAGGCTGAAGGCGGCCTGGACCGACGCGGCGTCCATCGCTTCCGAGAACGCTATCCGGATTTGCGTGTTGGTCGCGACCCCGGTCGCGCCGTTCGCCGGATGGGTTGAAACGACGACGGGCGGCGTGTTATCGACCGGCTTGCAGGCAAGCACGACCAGGAACAGCAGAGCAGCGGCCAGTCGATTCACGTTCCTCTCCAGTCTGTCACCCCGAGTGAGCAACGCGAACCGAGGGGTCTCGCCTGAGAGATGTCTCGACTTCGTCTCGACATGACACGGCCGGGGCACTATTCGACCGTGACGCTCTTGGCGAGGTTGCGCGGCTTGTCGACGTCGCAGCCGCGGATGACCGCCGAGTGGTAGGCGAAGAGTTGAAGCGGAATGGCCACGAGCATCGGCATCAGGTACTCGGGCGCGGCCGGGACGGAGAAGACCGTATCGGCAAGTTCTTCGAGCTCCTTGTCGCCCTCGGTGCCGACCGCGATTATCAGGCCCTTGCGCGCCTTGGCCTCGGACAGGTTGGAAAGCATCTTGTCGCGCACCGCGTCGCGCGGCGCGATGCCGATGACCGGTACGTTCTCGGCAATCAACGCAATCGGCCCGTGCTTCATCTCGCCGGCCGGCAGCCCGGTCGCGTGGACGTAGGAGACTTCCTTGAGCTTGAGCGCTCCCTCGAGCGCCGAGGGGTAGTTGATGCCACGGCCGAGGAAGAGGAAGTCGCGAGCGTAGGAGAGCCGGAACGCCGTCGCCTTGACTCTCGCGTCGAGGGCCAGCGCCCGCCGCATCTGCGCCGGCAGCTTGCGGCACTGCGCGACGATGTCGTCGAACTTGTCGTCGGGCATCGTCTTGCGCAGGCGCGCAAAGTAGAGCGCGAGCGTGAGCAGGGTGAATATCTCGGCGGTGTACGCCTTGGTCGAGGCAACGCCGATTTCCGGCCCGGCGTGGATGTAAACCGAGGAGTCGGCCTCGCGGTCGATCGAGGAGCGTTTGGTATTGAGCACCGCCAGCGACTGGATTTCGCGAGCGCAGGCTTCGCGCAGTGCGGCGAGCGTGTCCGCGGTCTCGCCCGACTGGCTGATGGGGATCATCAGGGTCCGGCCGTCGTAGATGAACTCGGAGGTACGGAGCTCGGAGCTGATCTCGACCGAAACCGGAATGCGGCAGAACTTTTCGAAGTAGTAGCGCCCGACCAGACCCGCGTGGTACGACGTACCGCAGGCCTGGATGACGATACGCTCGATCTTCTCGACCTCGTCCGAGTAAAGCAGGAACTCCGGGTCGAGCGCAACCCGCCGGTCCCGGAACCGGTGCTCGACGCCCGCTTTGATGACCTGCGGCTGCTCGTAAATCTCCTTGCGCATGAAGTGCGAGTACCGGCCCTTGGACAGGGCCTTGGCCTTCATCTCAATGGCGGCGAACTGGCGTTGGACGCGCTTGCCGGCTGCGTCGGTCAGCTCCAGCGAGTCGCGGGTGATGACCGCAAGGTCGCCATCCTGCATCGCAACCATCCGACGGGCGATGCCGACCAGCGCCTGCGCATCGGACGCGACCACGTACTCCCCTTCGCCCTGACCGATGACCAGCGGGCTCCCGACCTTCATCGCCACCATCCGGTCCGGTTCGTCGGCCGATATGACGACGATTGAGTAGGACCCCACGAGCTCGGCCGCGGCCTTGCGCACCGCGGTGACAAGGTCCTTCTTGTGGTGCGACTCAATCAGATGGATGATGGTCTCGGTGTCGGTGCTCGACACGAACCGGTGTTTCTGAGCGACCAGCCGCGCGCGCAGTTCGCGGTAGTTCTCGATGATGCCGTTGTGCACCAGCGCCATCCGGCCGTAGCAGCCGGTGAACGGGTGGGCGTTCTCGTCAGTCGCTCTGCCGTGGGTGGCCCAGCGCGTGTGCCCGACCCCGAGGTTGCCCGTCACCGGGCTGTTCGCAAGCATCTCCTTCAGCTTCTGCAGCCGGCCCGCGGTCTTCCTGATGGTGAGGCCGCCGTCAACCGCGGCAATCCCGCACGAATCGTAGCCCCGGTACTCGAGCCGCTCCAGCCCGACCATGATGACGTTAGTGAGGTTGCGCGGTCCGATGTAGCCGACTATGCCGCACATGTTAGAGGAGCACGGATAGTGCAGAATCCAGAGACCAGAAATCAGAATTCAGAATGTCCAGCAGTTCTGCGCTCTGGATTCTGGATTCTGAATTCTGGACTGCCTGGCTCACTTCTTCTCCGGCTCTTTGCCGTTGGCGCTGAGCGTCTGCCGGACCTTGTCCGCGACCGTCTTTGCCTGGGCGTCGGTCTTGCCTTCGGCAATGATCCTGACAATCGGCTCGGTGTTCGATGGCCGGACGTGCACCCAGGAATCCTCCAGGCTGAACTTCAGGCCATCCTGCCGGTCAACCTGCGCGCCCTCGAACGCCTTGACCAGTTTCTCGGTCCGCTCGGCGAATTGCTCGCGAGTCAGGCTGATGGAAGTCTTGACCATCTGGTACTTGGGCAGGGTTGCGCCGATGGTGGAGAGCGGCTCGCGCCCCAGGCTGACGAGCCCGATGACCGTAGCAGCGGCCACCAACCCGTCACGGGTGAAGTTCAGCTCGGGCAGAATCACGCCGCCATTGCCTTCGCCGCCCAGCACTGCCTGAACCTTCTCCATCCGGCCCGCCACGTTCGCCTCGCCGACCGGTGTCCGCTCGACCGTCACTCCCAGCTCGGCGCAGACATCGTCAACCGCCCGGGTCGTTGAGAGATTGACAACTACCGGACCTTTGCGCCGGGGCAGCACGTACTTGCAGGCAAGGCAGATTGTCGCCTCTTCGCCAAGCGCCGCACCGGTCTCGTCAACGCAACTGAACCGGTCTCCGTCCGGGTCAAAGGCAATGCCCAGGTCGAGCTTCCGCTCGCGCACCAGGTTGCAGAGGTCGCCCAGGTTCTGCGCCTCGGGCTCGGGCTTGCGCGGGAAAACCGCTCCCTGCTTCATCGGTTCGATGCTGCAGTAGAGCCGGACTGGCTCCGCGCCCAGCGCCTCGACCAGTTGGCAGGCGGCGACCGAGGCCGCGCCGTTTACCGCATCCACTCCGACCTTCAGCTTCCGCTCAATGAGCGCGGGCCTGATGCCGCGGAAGAGCTCGTTCGACAGGATCGAGTTGATGTGGGCGTAGATGGCGTTCGAGTTCTTCTTGACCGGGCGCAGGGCGTCCCAGTCCGCGTACTTCGCGCCTTTGCCTTTGACCAGCCGGCGGAACGCTGCCACCTCATCCGGAGACAGGAACTGGCCCTCGCGGCTGACGAACTTCATGCCGTTCCATTGCTCGGGATTGTGGCTGGCGGTGAGCATGAGGGCGCCGGCGAGCGGGCCGCGTCGGGTGACGTAGACGACCGTCGGCGTCGGACAGATGTCGAGGTCCATGACCTCGCAGCCGACCGACACCAACCCGGCGGTCGCGGCCGCGTGCATCATCTCGCCCGAAGCCCGGCAGTCGCGGCCGAGGGCGACCGTGCCGTGCCCGACAAAGGTGCCGAAGGCTGCCGCGTAACGGGCTACCGTGTCCGGCAGGAGGCTATCTCCGACAATCCCACGGAGTCCGGAAATCCCGAAAATGGGAGACTGCACTGTTGGTGATTATAGCCGCCGCGCCGCGCCCGTCAAACCTCTGGCGCGGTCGCTAGATGCTCACCGGGTCGAGGAACTGCTGGAACTCGACCGACCGTCCTTCCGGATCGCGGCCGTAGAAGTGGTAGATCCGGTACTTCGCGTTCTCTTTCGGCGGGCCGAGCGCGACGTCGGCAAGCCGCCCGTACATGGCGTCGACCTCGGCCCGCGTCTCATAGAAGAAGGTGAAAACGCCCTGTGTGTCCGCCGTTTCCTGCTGGTTGAAGCCGAGGAGCAGGTTGCCGTGCCGCAGGATGGCGATGCCCGGCTGCTCAAGCCAGACCGTCATCCCGACCCGCTCGCGATAGAACGTCACGACGCGCTCGAACTCGCCGGTCCGGAGGAAGACGACGCCGGCCACCGGCTACTGCAGCAGCACCAGTTCGACGGCGTCGCGCTGTCCGCCCGCGCGGCAGAAATAGACACCGCCAGGCAGCATCCTACCACTCATATCACAGCCGTCCCAGACCAACGACGAGGAACCGCCCGGCCGAATCGCCCGCAGCGTACGGACACAGCGACCGGTAGCGTCGAAGATGCGCAGCTCGGTAGCAGCGGCTCCCGGGCTGGATGCGACCTGGAAGCGGACCTGCCGGCGCGCGGGGTTCGGCCTTGCTTCGAGCCACGTGCCCCCTGCGGTCAGCCAGGCGTCAGCGACGCCGGGAGCGGGCGAGACTTCGACCGAGTCCTGCAGCCGGTCGTTAGCCGGCAATGTATCGGCGCCCAGTTGGGTCGAGCAGGTGACGGTGTAGAAGCCCGGCGCGTAGCTCACGGTCCAGTCCGGGAAGACCACGGCCAGCTTCGTGCCCGCGGCGTGGCCGGTCACGCCGACGACGGTGTCGTAGCCCGGGCCGATGACCATCCGCGCGTTGTAGCTCTCGCTGCGGTTCCCGTAGTTGTACAGGGTGCAGGCGGGCGCAACGACCGTACCCGACTCAACTACCGCCGAGGGCGAGGCGATACTGACGACCCCGACGTCGTGGCGGGGGGTCGTGTCGTTCCTGACCTTCATCATCATGCTGTCGGCCGCGGTGTTGCCGTACTCGTCGCGGGCGATGACCTTGACCCAGTAGTCACCGTCGGGCGAGAGCGTCGTGTTCCAGCCGGCAAGCGAGTCGGAAGGCTCAATCAGCGAATCGCCGTCGGTATTCGTGAAGATGTAGTAGTACTGCCGGGCCAGCGAGTCGTAGTTGCAGCGGGTGTTGCAGGTGGCGTCCTGCTTGTACACGACCCGCGACTGGTACGGGCTGTAGCCGTCGATCGAGTCCGACATCTCCACCGCCCGCGTCAGCGGCACGACGTAGCTGCCGGACGTGTCCCGCACCGAGTAATCGATGCGGTAGACCGCGACCCTCCAGACCGGATGGTTGATCTTGTCATCAAGCCGGCAGATGAGGTCGACCGTGCCGTGGACGCTGTCCTTGGTCTGGTAGGTGCTCGTGTTGTTGAGGCAGATTGCGAAGCGCTGTCCGGAGTAGGCGTCGAGGAAGGTCGGCACCGTCGAGTCGTCGTCGGGCGAAAGGTCAAGCAGCGGGTTGTGGTAGAACGCGCCGAAGTCCGACCAGGTCACGCCGGAGTTGTGGTTCGCTGAGAAGTGGTTGTGGTGAAAATCGGCTACGGGCCAGGTGGAGATGAACCCGAGCGTGTCGCCGACCGCGACCGTATCGCCATTCTGGACCTGGATTGTCGTGTCGTCGATGTGATAGTACATGTACCCGGAGCAGAACGCCGTGCCAGCCGAATCGGCGACCGTTACGCCGTTGTACAGCGGACTGCCGCCGAGCCAGACCTGCTTCACATAGCCGGGCTTGATGGCTACGGCCGGTGACTGCGCCGGGACCATGATGTCCTGCCCGTTGTGGAGGTAGGCCGAGCCGTAGTTCTGGTAGTTGCCCCAAGAGTTGCCGATGGGGTGGACCGAATCCTGTGGCACGTGCGGCCAGGGCAGCGCGAAGCCGATTGTCAGCAGTGCGGAAAAGACTAGCAGGTGTTTCATCTACTCCCCCTCCTCGTACCGGTACTCGCGCACCGCGTCGGCGGTCCTGACCGAAAACGTGCCGGCCGGCCCGAAACGGACCTCCGGCACCGCGAAGTACCAGCGGTCGTAGGTAAGTTCCTGCTGCCACAGCGGTAGTCCCGTCGCATCGAGCAGAACAACCGACCCACGCCGGTGGCGGTCGGCCGTGCCCCGGCCGCCGTCGACATCCAGGCCGGCGACCACGAGGCCGTTGCCGACGTCGAGCGAGATGCACTGCAGTCTCGCGTCAGCGGGACGGTACTCGAACTCCCGAGCCGCATCCCGGACCCGGTACAGGTAGAGCGTGCGCCGCTCGCAGTACCCGAAGCGCTCACCATCCGGCGAGAACGCCATGCCGCGGATGAAGGGCGACGCAACCGGGATACTGGCGGTCCGCACGCCGTCCTTCAGGAGCAGGATTGCATCATCGGTTGCGAGCGCGACCTGCCGGCCATCAGCGGAAACCGCGAACCGATTGCAGCGACCGGCATTGTATAGCTCTTTCCCTTCGGAAGTAAAGACCCGGAGTCCCTGCTTGCCGTCCTGCACGCAGTAGACACTGCCGTCCGACGAGAACCCGTGCCGGTCCCAGAAACCGACATCGGCAGTGCCGCGCTCCCTGCCCTGCGTATCGTAGAAGTGCAGCTTCGCCCGTCCCGACACCGGCCCATCAAAGTCGGCGCCGATCACAAGTCCATTGTCCGAGATGTCCAGAACGGTATTCTGACCGCCGTTCCTGGCGTACACCGTCCTCCCGGCTCGGTCCCGCAACTCGAACCGGTCGATTGGGACAAACTCCGTGTTGCCGACAGCGTACTCCACCTTCGCGCCGTAGTTGCCGAACGGCGAACGGAACTGCAGCGTGTCGGTACCCGTCGGCTGCTCGCTTACCAGTGTCGGCGAGAACGCCAGCACCAAAGCGGGCATCAGTAACAGAATCAGCATTCTCATCCTCGTCTCCTTTGTCTTTGTCACCCGGACGGGTCGTCAAGCCCCTCGGGGCAAGGCATCAGCATAAGCCTTGCTGGGCGCAGGTCAAATCCCGCCGGGCTAGTCGTGCAGCCGGAGTTCTTTTATCTCCTCGGAGACCGCCTGGTGGGACAGGCGGATTTCGAGGTAGGCGAGGATTCCGGCCCAGACGACCGCCGCGAGTCCGATGACGAAGAGCACGAGCATGAGCACCTCAAAGACGTTCGCCGCCCCGGATAGCCCAACGCAGAGCGAGGAAAGCGCAAACACGGCAACCGCGAGGTACAGAAGCCCGCAGGCGTTGCGAAGCAGCAGGGCGCGCCTGAGCAATAGGTCAATCTGGTTCCGGATGGAGAGCCGCCGGACCATATCGACTTCCGCCCCGAGACCGCGGTCCTCCGAGTTCAGTTCGCGGATCCGGTCAACGATGCGGCCGAGCTTGTTCGAGACCGACAAGAGTAACAACCCGCATGCCGATATCATCACCGCCGGCGTCACCATCGACTGGACGAGACCCAGCAGGCCGACCGGCATCAGCCACACTCCTCGACTGCAGAGGTCACGCTGCCTTCGGACCCGGCTGTCTTCTTCGTCATTGCTCCTCCCTCTTTGCCTCTTCGCCTGCGCTCTCGCCGAGCCAGACGTCAAATCCGTGCTTCCGACCGATTCGGCCAATCTCCTCCACCTTGGCCGGGCTGATGTTGTCGCCCAGCGAGAAGTTTTCCAGCCTGCCCTCGAGCGCCAGGGCCATGGTTTCGGCCATGCAGGCATATACGACGCCCCGGGACAGCCCGATGTCAACGCTGAACTCCGGCTTGCCCGGCAGCTTCACCCGGCCGCCGTCAACCACCGTCACGTCATCGCGCGAATGCTCGACCTTGGAGATATTCTTGGGCACCGATACGTCGGCGACGATGCTGCCGGGTCGCAGTTCCTCCAATGTGAATAGCGCGTCAGGGGCGCTGGTTGTAGTGATGATGAGGTCCGCGGCGCCGACTGCTTTGTGTGCGTCCATCTCGACGCGCACCTCGGCCGGGGACGACTTCACGAGTTCGTCTCGCAGCCGCTCCAATCTGTCCTGGTGCCGGGCGTTAATGATGACTCTCTGGACCGACGGCGCTAGCACCTTCGTGCAGAGGGAACCGATGGAGCCGGACGCGCCGATGACGGCCAGCGTGGAACGGCCCGGGTCAACGCCGCGCTGCTCAGCCAGTCGCCGAATCGCCTCGACCGCTGACCAGGCTGTCATCGCGCTGCCACTCGTTACCGCAATACTGAGTCGCGACGCTACCGTGCGTCCCTTGTCGCCGACGATTGAGGTGTAACCGCCGAGGCCGAGAATCCCGGCGCCCAGCCGCTCGGCAATCCTGCCGGCGCCGACTATGCGCCCAAGGACGAACTCGGTCTCAAGCTCCAGCATCTGCTTCGGCAGTAGCGGGCAGACAACAAAGAAACCCTGGACCTCGTGCCCCAGGACCGAACTCACCTTCCGCACACGCGAGATGAGATACGGCTGCTGGTACCTGATGAGGGACACGACCAGGCCGTCCGGGACATAGCGCATCGCGGGTATCGCCTTGCGTACGTTCCTGAGCGAAGGCGGGTGCACGACAAACCCGAAGGAGACCGGCTTGGCCGTCTGCGTCATTTCCCGGGACCTGCCAGCGAACGGATGAGGTCAGGATCCAGCTTCCCCTTTGCGCCCCAGCCCTTCACGCCGTCGGGAATCTGGGGACGGAACTGCGCGTACAGGGCAAACGCCCGCGCCGCGAGCACGTCCGGCTTCATGGACCGGGCCAGTTCTTCCATCGCCGCGCGCACCACCGCCAGGTGTTCACCGAACTTGGACTCAAGATACGCTCGAGTACTCGTGGCCGAAACCGGCGCGCCCTTGTTCAGTGCCCGGATCCCGTCCGGCGTCCGCGTTACCGGTATCTCCCGACCGAACAGCTCGACCGCGTCGGCCCGCCCCTCGCGCCTCTCTCGTGGTATCTCGTGCTTCTTGTATATCCCGAGGTGCTGTCCCTTGGCCTGCGCGTTCAGTCCGGTCACCGCCTTGCCGAGCGACAACGCCTCGTCGCGGCTGAACCCCAGCCGCTCGGCTACAATCGTCGCCCACAAGGCCAACACGGGAGCCCGGTTGATTGTAACTGTCTGCCCAGTGTTCATCTCTGTCGCTCCTCGCCGCTACTTCCCGCCGAGGGCTTCGAGGATGTTGCCGGCCGGGTCGTAGAACTGGAACCAGTAGTTGTCGCCGCCCATGTCCTTCGGCTCAGCGTGGATGAACCTGACACCCGCTGCCTTGAGTCGTTCATGCGTTGCCGCGGCTGACTCGACCGAGAAGACAAACGCGGCCCGCATTGTGTCTTCCCCGTAGCTCGCAGTCTTGTTCTTCCCCTGCAAGTACACCCCGGTGTTGTCGGGAAGCTTGAAGAAGCACGCCGCACTACCCATGTCGTACTCCTTTTCCAGACCCAGAACCCCGGCGTAAAACTCGTATGCCCGGTCGAAGTCATCAACGTAGACCGACGCGAACGCCAGCCCTTTCACCCTATGCTCTGCCATCTCGGGCTCCTCTCATACTATGGTAGTCAGCTACCTTCCATCCCGATGTCAGCGGACAACAAGGACTTTGTGCGCCGGCACTGTCCCGCACGCCGGCCGGACGAAGTAGATTCCACGCGGCAACGACCCGGCTCGTGCAGTGACATTAACCCCTGACTTGTCGTAAACGTCCGCGCCCACCGGCACCACTGTCATTCCGAGCGTAGCGAGGAATCTCGCCCTCGCGGGAACGTGGCGGACGGGAACCGGCGGCGTTTCGGCAACGCCCGACACGGTCTGCCACGCTATCTCCTGGCAGAACCGCGCGGTCGCAGAATCCAGACCGCCGTAGAACTCGAGGCCCACCGGGCTGGCTTCGTGCAGCATCGCGTAGAACACGCAGGCTCCGAGGTAGGTTCCCATCAGAGTAGCATGGCAGTAGTCAGCCTGCCACAGGTCGACCAGCGAGTCAGATCGACGAGCACGGTCAAACCCCATCCCGACCGGCACCATCGTGGACGACAGCTCGCGTGCTATCTCCTCGTAGGCCACACGCACGCTCTCCTGCATCTCGAAGTAGTCACGGAAATCCGGACTCAGGGACTCGCCGTAGCTCTGCTGGCCGCCGTACTTCCAGCCCCACGTCATGTAGAAGGCCGTCCGTGCGCCCTGGAGACGTATAAGCGAGTCGAGCAGACGCGAGGCGGGGTACATACTGTTGTAGCGCCAATAGTGAATGGTCGGAATGACGCTCTGCTCCTGCAGCACCACGAAAGACCACGAGTCCTGCACAATCTTGTCGAGCGTCGCCTGCGTGGTCGTGTGGTCTTCGAGCGAGTAGCCACCGAACGTGCTGGCGTCGGTCCGCACCGGCTTGCCACCTGCCTGGGACAGCCCCGAGAACAGGCCGGGCAGGTCGTTCACGTAGGTATGGCTGTTGCCGATGAAGAGGACTCGCAGGGAATCGTCGACCGAGGCGGTGCCCGTCCTGGCCAGAACGAAAGCGAGGATGAATAGGCGTGGAATCACAGTGTGATTGTCCGGCGCGAACCGCCCCTCGTCAAGCCGCGCTTCGGATTCAGAATCCGGATTCAACCACAAAGACACCAAGGCACAAAGGGGAAGGGGTGAAACACGGAAGGGCTGAAACAGGAAAGCCCGGGCTCAACATTCATCCTTCATCCCTGCGCCTTCATCCTAGTCTTTGTGTGCTTCGTGTCTTTGTGACTTGGTGGTGAATTCCTGTCTCGGTCTGGTTGGTGGTTGACTCGGTGCGCTGTCGCGGCTAGATTCTGCCCGATGGCCTCCCCTTCACTGCACCGCTATGACCCCGCGAACCGCGGCTCCGGCGTGCTCGTCGTCTACACCGGCGGCACCATCGGTTCGATGCCACGCGACCCGCGCGACCCGAAGAGCCCGCTCATTGTAGTCGACTGGGCCGAGTTCCGGCGCCGCACATGGTCGCTGTGGGAACGCCTGCCCGACGGCAGCATCAATACGCGCTACATCGGATTCAACGTCGATGGCGCGAGCCTCGAACCGCTCGACTCGTGCAATATCGGGCCATGGTACTGGGTCGAACTGGCGCGCATCATTGACGAAAGCTACGACCGCTACGAAGGCTTCGTCGTGATGCACGGCACCGACACGATGGTCTACACTGCATCAGCGCTCAGCTTCATGCTCGAAGGCCTGGGCAAGCCGGTCGTACTCACCGGCGCCCAGCGCTCGCATCTCACCAGCGTCCGCAACGACGCCCTCCAGAACCTGCTGACCGCTCTGCTCATCGCCAACCCGAAACACTCGGGCCTGCCGATCGTCCCCGAGGTATCGATCTTCTTCCACGAGGAACTCCTGCGCGGCAACCGCAGCCGCAAGGTCAACGCCTCCGGTTTCGCCGCCTTCAAGTCGCCGGACTACCCGCGGCTCGCCACCGCCGGCGAGAGCATCGTGATCGACCGCCGCGTGCTGCGGCCGCCGGGCTCAGGCCTGCGCCTGCGCAGCCGCATCGAGCCCAATGTCGCCTCGGTCATCTTCTTCCCCGGCATCCAGGAAGCATCGATTCTGCAGGACGTGCTCTCCGACCCGCGGCTGAAGGGCGTCGTGCTCATGACCTACGGTGCCGGCACAGTGCCATCCGACTCACGGGTGCTCGACCCGATTGCGGCCGCGGTAAAACGCGGGGTTGTGGCGATCGCGGTCACCCAGTGCGGCGGTGGCCGGGTTGAACTCGAGCGCTACGAGGCGAGCGCCCACCTGCTCGAGGCCGGTGTAGTTTCAGGCTGCGACATCACACCCGAGGCCGCGCTTGTGAAGCTGATGGTCCTGCTCGGCGACCCGGACCTCGGCCCGGCCGAAGTCCGGCGGCTCCTGAGCCAGGACCTCGCCGGCGAGTTGACTCCACGCTAGGCGTTTCGCCCTCTGACCTCCGACGAAGACCGGGACAGTCCCAAGGAGCGAGCGGCGCGCGGTACAGTCCCCGTTTTCGCCCGGGCCTTTGTGTCTTAGTGGTGAACCGGTTTGGAAGAAAGAAGCCGGAGTTGAATATCTCCGGCTTTCCCTGCGTCCTTCGGCACTCGCCTCAGGATCTATCGGGTTATGGAGCTCTCAGGAGCCCTCGTACAATTATCCCTCAACTCCGGCCGTCGGTCAAGCCTACCAATCACTGGACGCTAATCGCCAACCGCCCCTCGTCCTCCGCCACTGCAAGCCGACACCGAGTCACCCTGAGTCCGACGAGAGGGTCTCTCAACCTGCAGACTGCTAACTCGGGCGCTGAAAGCGTCCCGCAAAGCTCGCCGGAAAGCTCGCCGGAAAGCTCCTTCAAAAGCTTGTTCAAGAGCTTCTTCGAAAGCTCATTTCAAAGCACCTTTCAAAGCTCGGCGAAAAGCTCGTTCAGAAGCCCGTCGCAAAGCTCGGTCGAAAGCTCGCGGAAAAGCTCACGGCAAACCTTGTTTCAAAGCTCGGCTCAAACCTCGTCTCAAAACTCGGCCCAAAGCTCGGTTCAAACCATAACTCAGACCTCATTCAAGACCTCATTCGAAAGCAGCCCGGGGAGCAGTCCCTGGTTCATCCACTCCATGGGAGAATTGTGTTCCCGCCCGAGCCCGGATACTACATGTAGATTGCCAGCAACCCACGGCCCGCCGCGCCTGTAATCTGACTCGCAGTACAACTCCTTTCACTGGTATTAGAGAACCCACGCCCCAAGAACGTAACATCCCTCGTTCCTTCGTACATCGTACATCGTTGGCCGCAGCGGCCCCTGTCTGACAGTGCTTCGTTCTCCTAAGCCACTCATCGTTCATCGCTTATCGCTCTCCCGCTTTTTCTCGGTGGCCGTGCCCCGGATAGCTGGGGGAGTCCTTGCCCCTTAAGCGGCCCTTGTTCCGGCACCTGCAACAGCCGCCGCAACAACGCCGGCAACAGCAGCCGCTCCTGCCACTGCAACGGCTCTCGCTCCGGCCTGATGACCGGCCCTCGTGCCTGCACTCGCTCATCGAGCCGGAACGGCTTCTGCTCCGGGTGCTGCACCTACGTCCTGACCTGCACCCGGTCCTCGTGCCGCAACAGCCGCCGTTTCTGCTTCCGCACCGGCACCCGCTCCGGGTTCTCCAACGGCAGCCGCTTCGGGTGCCGCAGCGGCGTTCGCCCCAGCCCCTGTTCCGGGACGACCAACAGCCGCCGCTCCTGCTCGCGCACCGGCCCTCAGTCCTGCACCTGCCCCACTTTTCTTGTGCGTCCGCATCCGCGCGTCCGCTTGACTCCGGCCTGAGCACGAATAACATCCCTACTGATGCAAGGCCAAATCCGGCCAAACCCGACGACTCCGTCGCCATCGCCTCCTCCGCGCCCCGCCGCAAGCGCATTGCCTCGCCTGTCCGCAACCTCGGGGATTTCGGAGACACAATACGTAATTCAGTGCGAGGCGTGTCAAGGGGTGTGAAGGCTCAGTAATCCCGGGTACGCAAAAGCGATTCCTAACGTAACGCCCATTTGACACGCCCGACCGCGGGTCTTAGAATCGAGCCATGTCAGAGCCGACTCCGGCCTTGACGTGCTGGGTACCAAGCAAGCTGTCCCCGAGCGCCGGCTTTCCTCCATCCCCTAATTCGAGCCGGTTCGGCGTAGCTCCACAGGCCGGTTCGTCCCCGTCCGGCGAGCGGGCTGGCGTAGCGGAGACCTAGAGGCATCATGTTTTACCGGGCTATGGTAGTGACCAACGCCGCTTTGGGCCTGCTCGGCATCGGTCTCTCGTACCTGCAGCGGCGGCGGAACCGAGTGTACTTCTGGTTGATGTTCGGTTCGGGCGTCCTGCTAGTGGTGCCGTTGGCACAGTATTTCTTTGGCCAACTGGCATTGCTGTGCGGATACAGAGTCTACATTGGCTATCAGGCTTTCACTCTCATGCCGACGGCATACCTGTCCGTATGGGGAAGGTGGGTGGCGTACGCGCTGCTGTTCGGCGGAATGTTCGATCTAGTCCGGCGCAGGCTGGAGCCGGCAATGACCGAGGATATGCTGCTGGCGGTGGCCAAGTTCAAGGCAAGCCCTGGCGCATTAGCAGTCCTGAGAACGAGGTTGCCCGAGCCGTCGACACAGCAACACTCGGAACAGGTTGAGTTCCGGGACGTGTCGGGCCTGCCGGCCGGTTCGTCTGAGGAGCTGCTCGGAGCGTGTTCAGTCGGGCCGTCAATCGGAGGCGCGGCCGCCGCGAGACAGTGGCAGGATGAGCTGCATCGAGTCGAGCGTGACTACCACGAGAGGCCGACGTTGCGGGATGGCGGTGCCTTTGTGACCTGTCTGGACGACACGCCGATAGGGTTCGCTTCGCCGCACCTGACCGAATCGCCGGCCCTTGGAGTTGTCGGCTACAACTGCATCATGCCCGAGTTCCGGTGTCGTGGGTACGGCAGGATGCAGCTTCTGGAGATTGTGCGCCGCCTGGAAGCCCGCGGTGCGGAGTCGATTGAGGCGACCACGAGCCTCCATCCGTTCTTTCTCCCCGCGCGCCGGATGTACGTTGCGTGCGGCTTCAAAGAGTCGGGGACCCGTCCCGCCGGTCACAGCGCCCGTCATCAGCTCGTTGATTACAGCCGAGCAGCCCGGAACCCAGAGCCCGCTGGTGTCGATACCGACGGGACGCCGGCACCGGAGAGGGTCGAACCCGCGGGAGGCAAGACATGAGGGGATTCGGGATGGCTGTGCTGTTCGCGCTGATTGCCGCCGGAGCGCAAGCCGGCGTCATAACCGGTCAGGTCCTTGATGCCGACAGCACAAAGCCGATGGCGAACGTCAATTGCGTGCTGTGTCTGTCATCCGACAGCACGCAGGTCACCGGCACTGCCACGGACAGCGGCGGCAGGTTCCGGCTTGAGGGCAGGGACTCGAGCCGATACGCCCTCGAGGTCTCAGCCGTTGGCTTCCGAACAGAGCGGATACCGGTTATCTTGCCGGCCCCCGGCGCTTCTCTCGACCTGGGGAAGATACTGCTGAAGCAACAGGCACTGCCGATGAGGGGCGTGGAGGTCACCGCTCAAGGACCGGCAGTGACGTACGAAGCCGACCGAAGGGTGATCGACGTCAGCAAGCTCCCTATCGCGGCAGCCGGTACGGCGGTCGACGTGCTCGAGCACGTACCTTCGGTTAGAGTCGACCCGGAAGGCAACGTGCTTCTGCGCGACCAGGGCTTCACCCTGCTCATCGACGGACGCCCGTCGCCACTTGAGCCGAGCCAAGCGCTGAAGCAGATACCGTCAACAACCATCGACAAGATCGAGATCATCACCAACCCTTCGGCCAGGTACAGCCCGGAGGGCACGGGCGGCATCATCAATATCATCCTGAAGAAGCGCCGGGTACGCGGGTTCAGCGCGCTCGGCAATATGAACGCCGGCACAGGACCTCGGTATAACGGCAATGCCTTGCTCGGTCTACGCTCGCGGATTGCCGACGTGTACGCCGGCGGCGGCTTCATCCGTGGTGAGTTCCACTCGAATGACGAGTGGGAGAGTCGGACCTTCGGAGGCTCGGAAACACTAACGCTCGCGTCTGCGGGCTCGAGGTCGCGCTACCAGCAATCCGGGAACGGCCAAGCCGGACTGGAGCTGCGGCCGGGGCCCAGGGACAAGTTGAGCCTGGTTGGGCGATATGGTCTCACGACTTCGGGAAGCGAGCGGAAGGCATGGCAGACTGAGATCCACATGCCGGGCGACAGCGGTCGCCAATACTCGACCACCAGGACCGGCCGTGGCGACGGCGACTTCTACTTCGCGATGGCCGACCACCAGCGCAGCTTCGACACGACCGGGCATCAACTGGTCGCGCACGCGGACTTCACGAGCCGCAACGGAGACTCTCGGAGTGAATACGACGAGCTGGACTCCGCTGGCGCACTGACCGACGGGCGGATATCCGAGGAAGGGGGGCCGAACAGCAAACTGAACCTCAGCCTCGAATACACGCTGCCGTTACCGAGGAAGAACCGGTTCGAGGCCGGCATCGAGAACCGAAACCAGCGGAGCACGCAGAATCCCCGGGTGTCATGGTATAACCCGGGCGCCGACAGCTTCGAACTGGACCACGAAGCCAGCCACTCGAGCCGGATGACGGAGCACATCATCGCGGCATACGCAACCTGCTCATGGGACTGGCGCAAGCTCAAGTTTGAGCCCGGGCTGAGGGGCGAGTTCTACCAACGAACGCTCGATATCACGGATACGGCCGCGACGTATGGGGCCGAGCACGTAGACCTCTTCCCGAGCATGAATGTCTCCTATGGCGAACCTGGCAGATTGCAGGCGAGCGCCAGTTATTCGCGCCGCACCACGCGACCGTCCGCCGGCTCTTTGCGACCATTCCGGACTTGGTCGGACCGTCACCACGCGGGACAGGGCAACCCGACGCTCCGCCCCGAGCACACCAACTCGTGGGAGGCGACGTGCAACCTGCCGGTCGGGACCGGCTCCATCGACGCTGAAGTGTACTACCGCACAACCAGTGACCTGATGTGGGGCGTAACGTCGCTGTATCCATCCGACTCGAGCGTCCTGTTCTCCACCGCCACCAACATCGGCAATGACCGCACACTCGGAGCCGGGCTGGTTGCCAACGCCAACCCGTACCGCTGGCTGAATCTGAACCTCAGAGGTAACCTGCACGACTATCGGGTATACGGTGTGCCTCTCGGCGGTCAGTACTCCCGCGGCGGCATCTCCTGGAACTGCTTCGCAAACGCCAGCCTGCAACTTCCGTTCGGGTGCTGGATAACCCTCGGCGGCGGCTACACCGGTCCCTCGGTCAAGTACCAGAGTTGGACGGGCAGCAACTTCAACACGAACGTCGCAATCCGTCAGACTCTGCTGAACCGCGCGCTGTCGATAAGCCTGCGAGCCTGGACATCCTCCACCATGGAGTCGCGGTACGAAGGCACGTACTTCTCCAATCGTACGACCACCCGCTATGAGCCGTTGAACGTGAGCCTGGCTCTGAGCTACAACTTCAGCAACTTCCGGCTCAGTCCGAAGCTGCGGCAAGGAGACGGGATTGAGATGGAAGGTTTCCAGGAGCCCTGACGGGTGTGAAGTCAGACCTCGGGAGGCATCGGGGCACATCACTCGGTTCCACCCACCCATCTGACACGCCGCCCGGGGCATTTCAGATTCCGTATTGAAGGGCGCAGATCCCAAACTGGCCGAGTCCGACGCCGGCGGCGAGGGAAGCACAGGCAGATCTGCGGCCTGGGGATGATTGGGGGCACTTCCCCGATTTTCGGTCGGAGGCGTGTCAAGATGCCAGCCTAAGAACGGGCCCACGACACAATGCCCAGCCGGCCCGACGCACGAACCTCTCCCCTGCCATCAGCGCAAGCCGTGACCGCGCCCTGCGTGCGCGAGCTTCCAGCTCCCGGAGATGAGAGAACCCTCTCACTTCGTTCAGGGCGGCTCAGCGCCGGTTTGCAGTTCGCAGTTGGCAGTGTCGAACTCTGCACATCCGACATCCAACCTGCTGCCTATAACACGCGGTTCATTATAATGAACCAAGGCCCGATGGCCGTCAGCCGTGAGCCGTTGGCCGTGAGCGGACTTCCCCCGCCGCCTTTACATCCCGACCGGCGAGCCCTGCAATCCGTCGATGCCTGGACCGCTTGACCTAACCGCGATCGCGCGTACTATAGTTGGTGAAGCCACGAGCGATGAGGTCCACTCTGACCGGCGCCTCGTGCATGCTGAGCAGGAGTCCCGAGGCTCCCTTCTTGATGGAAAACCCGGCGGGCAGGTCACAAGGGACTGGGCATTGCCCCGTCAAGGCCCGGGCTCGCGGCGTGGCATGAAGCGAACATGAGACTGGGATGGGACCCGCAGAAAGCCAACTCGAATCTGCGGAAGCACAACGTCGCGTTTGAAGAGGCGGCTACGGCCTTAGGAGACCCCTTGGCCGCCACCGGTTCCGACCCGGACCACGCGGTTTCTGAGTCTCGATATGTCACCTTCGGCACGTCGGAACGCGGCAGGCTTCTGGTTGTAGCTCACACGGAGCAGGGCGATACGATTCGTATCATAAGCGCTCGCCTGGCGAGCAAGAGAGAACAGAGAATGTATGAAGAAGACTAGACCGACCGAAAGGAACGACTTGCGCGCCGAGTACCGGCGTTCCGATTTCTGCGGACCTTTGGTGAGGGGGAAGTACGCGAAACGTCTGCGGGAGGCTTCGAATGTCGTGGTCCTCAAACCGGAAGTCGCCGAGGCGTTTCCGAACGAGGCTGCCGTCAATTCAGCGCTCTTGTCGCTGGTCAAGCTTGCGCAAAGGACGACCAGACGACCGAATAGAAATAGGACGGGTTCAAGTTCTGACGTCCGGTGAGAGATCAGGGGCGGAGCAGAGATTGCGGCTGGTCCCGTGTGGGTGTCGGGGCCGGTAGCATTTTCGCTTCACATAGCCGTACACCGTAAACCGTAAGCCGCCTGCCGCCCAACCCGCGACCCGCAAACTGGAAACTGGAAACTGAGAACTCGGGCGCTCCGCGCCCGGTGCCACCTTGACATCCCCGCCCGCCAGCCGCTGCTGTTCCTTCCAAAAACCGAGCTGGGATCTTACCACGAAGACACAAAGACACAAAGATGGGTCCGGCCGGTAATGTCCTGTGTACGCTTGGCGTTCTTGGCGGTTCATCTCGGGTCGGGTCGGATTCCGTCCGAACAGCAGGACGCGGCGCTGGAGTGCGCGCCGCGTCAGAGTCGCGAGGGGCTCTCTATCGTGTTTCTCGCTCGGCGTTTTGGCTCAACGTGACTTCTCCCCCCGGCGTCACGTTGAGCAGGAGGCGGCCGTCGTACGGCGAGTAGATGCCGTCGGCCTCCGAGCCTGAAACCGTAACCCATCGCCACGGAACTTGCAGAACGACGGACATGGGCACGGGCGGAAAGCTGTCTGCCTGGACGCCGTCAATCCTGAACGCTGCGGAGTGTTCCGACTGACGCAGGTTCAGCCTCGCCTGCCGGTACTGCAAGAGGTAGCGGCCGACGTCTTCGAGCGGCGCAACCCAGGCACCGGTGTTGCGGGCGAGCCGTACCTGGCGTCCGTAAGTCCGGGGCGAGACCGAGTAGGTGTGCTCGACGTTGTGCCTGAGCATTGTCTGCATCTCGCGCGAGTCCGGGTCGAGGACGTGGTGGTAGAGAAGGATGGTCCACTTGCCGCGGCCGGCGTCGAGAATGCGGGCGTATTCACGCAGGTTCGGAAGCGTCTCGCCGTACAGGGCAAAGCTGTTGAGCCGGTAGCGGTCAAACCCGGCCGGCTCGTTGTAGCGCTCACCCGCGGTCCGCGCGAACCAGAACCCGGCTCGGCGAACGGCGGCGACGACCTGGGGACTGACTGCGCTGTAGGGGTAGTGGAACGCATTCACCGGTGCTTCGAGCTTCTGCTCGAGCAGCGCTTTCGCGGCCAGCACGTCTTCCGTCACCTGGTCGGCCTTGCTCTCCGGAAGGTCGTGGGACATCCCGTGGGACGACACTCGGTGGCCATCTGCAATCAGTTGCTTCGCTTCGGCAATCCCGATGCGCAGAAATGACGTGCCGTCCGGTTCCGCATGCCAGCCAGCCTCGGCGCCGGTCCAGGCGGCGACCAGCCCGAAGTTGACCTTGAACCCGTAGCGGTTCAAGAGCGGCGCGGCGCGCTCGAACTGGTCGTGCGAGCCGTCGTCGAAGGTGATGGACAGCGCACCGGTGCAATCTCCCTGGAACTGCGCGATTCGTGCCCCAAGGCGCGCGGCTGTCCGAGCACGGGCCAGGCGCTCGAGGCTCGCCAGCCGCTGGGCCGAGTCGCCAAGCACGCCGGGCAGGCCGGCGGCGATTAGCCTGTAGCTCTGTTTGAGCTGCTCGGCGTACGCGGGTTCTTCCCAGCTCTGCCAGCGCCAGCGACGCGTGAACTGGAGCGTGCTGCCTTTGCGAGCGGGCAGCGCGGCGACGACCGCGTTCGGGCCCGTGGCGCCGTCGTCCGCGACGAACGCCGAGAACGCGAAGCCCGGAGTCGTGACCGACTGGATGTCCGGTTCCAGTGTGTCGTCCTGCAACACCTGGAAAGAGGACGGGTCCGAGACGTTCAACAATCCCCACGGGATCCGGATTTCGACGACCCGGTCCTTCGCGTACCAGTCGGTCAGCGAGTTGTCCGGGGACCGGCCGAAGGTGAGGCGGCCGTACTCGGTCGCGTATGCGGGGATGGTTTCACCGCTGGCCGTGAACCGCAGGTGGTTGCTGAGGAGGCGCTCGGGTACGAATACCCCGTCGCGGTTGGCGACCGTGCGGAGCCGGGGCCGGTCGGGCTGACCGGGGTCGAAGAAGAGCGAGTAGGTGCTGTCCACCAGCACCTCGGCGTCGCTCGTGTCGTTGAGCAGGACGAGGAACTCGACGCCGTTTGCGCAGTCGAGCCCGAGCGGGCCGAGCCGCCGGTCCCCGAGGCGCGGGTCGTACGTGTCGATTGCCAGCCCGATGCGCTGACTCGACCAATCCGGGGGACGCGCCAGGTCGAGCCGGGCGTAGAGGTATTCCTCGTCCGCGGCCAGCCAGAGGGCGTGGATGGCCTGGTCGCCGCGCGCGATGGGCCGGCCGATCCAATCGCCGGTCTCGCCGTCGATTGTCACCAACTCGCGTCCGAACTTCACCATCCCGTAGCACTGCTCCGGGTTCTGGACGTTGTGCCAGAGCCGGACCCGGTCGGGCGGGACCGCGAATTCGTCGAGCATCCAGTTGCGCTTGAACCACTCGTCGAGCCAAGCGAAGACGACGCCGCCAGCGCAGGCCTCGTCGTGGATGGCGCCGAGCATCCTGAGGTTGAGCCGGGCCTGTTCGTCCTCGTTGTGGCCGCCGTGGTCCATCCCGAGCCGGTTGTGGTGAGAATTGCCGCGCGAGGATGGCACGCCGAACTCGGCGACCAGCACGGGCAGGCCGGCGTGGTACCGCTTCAGGTCGTTCAAGTAGCCCGCGTAGTTGTCCTCCTCACCGCGAGCGTTGCGAAAGGCCACGTACTCCGGGTCGAGGAAAACGAAGTCGGGGTAGTATGGGTAAGCGTGGTAGGCCGCGAAGTAGCCGGCCCGCAACGCGGGCGTGGTCTGGATTGCGAGCGGGTCGATGGTCACGATGTCGTTGTCGGACTCGCGCGTGTGCCGCCGGTCGGCGTACTCGCTCGGGTGGTACATTGGGTCGAGCGGCAGCCAGTTGACGAACGCGACCGGGTGCTGAACCCCGTAGGTGACCGCTTCGTACTGGGCGAGGAAGTCGAGCATCCCGGCGAGCCATATTTCGGTCGGGCTGCCTGTCGGTACGTTGAGCAGAACTCCGTCGTAGCGGCTCACGGCGTGGTTGGCGGAGTCAGTGGCCTCGACCACCTCGGGCTCCCACTCACGGCCGAACACGTAGCCGAGGGTTACCGCCGCGACGTCGGCCGAGTAGGCGCCGGAGGCGCGGCCGGGCCGGACCGGAAGCACTGCCCGGCCGGCGACGGCGTCCACCGCATCGCGGATTTCTCGCTTCAGCGCCTGCGTGTAGGCCGGGTCGAACAGGTTGTTCGAGGCGGGCAGCTCGGCCCAGATGCCCTGCAGCAGAAAGACCGGCCGCTCGGAGTGCCGGAAGTTGTACTCGGCCAGCGCCTGGTAGAACTCGGGCGGCAGTATCGTGTAGACCCGCACCACGTTGACGCCGGCCGCGCCCATCTGCTCGATCCAGCGGGCGTAATCCTCCCGCCGCGCGGCGAACTCGGTCGGGTAGCGGCCGGGCAGGGCGACGCCGAGGTTCGCGCCGACGACAAAGAGCTTCTGCCAGGCCTCGGTCTTCTCGCCGCGCGCGTTGCTCGACAGTGTCCTGTGCTCGAACTCGTCGCCGGCGCAGCGGAAAAGAACGCGTGAACCCAGCGCGGCCGACTCGGCCTCCTCGCGTGAGGCGGTGAACTCAACCGGTGCCAGCGTGGGCTCGACGATACGCACGGACTCGGGCCGCGCGCGCCGGCTCTCGATTCGCACGAGAAACGACACGAGTGCCGCCAGCCCGGCAAGCAGCAGCGCGATGACCGCGTACTTGCCGTGCATCTCAGAACGAACGGCTGACTGCGAGGCCCAGACTGCCATAGGAATAGGAGTACCCGCCTGCGTCGGTGGTCAGCGCCCAGTTCGCGTCGAGCGAGACCCGGGTGCCGGGCAGTATCAGCCGGTTCGCGGAGAGATTCGCCCGGGCGACCCACTGATCCGCGGCATTGACGCCCCCGGCCGCGCCGGCCGCAATCCCGGTACCTGCCCAGCGGCCGTCGAACGTCACGCCGACGGCGCTGGTCGTCAGGTCCTGCGGCGAGTAGTAGCTCGGCGACCACTCGTTGAAATCGTCATAGCTGAAAGTGTAGGCAGCAGTCAACCGGGGGCTTGCCAGCAGGTCGAACCCGGCGCTGGCGGAAAGGGCGCGCTTCTCGTTGCCGTCGCCGATTATCTGGGTCCGCCCGGCACGGACGTCCAGCTTCAGTCCTTTGAGCGGTCGCACGGTCAGCGCGGTCCAGCCAACTCGGGCGCCGATGTCCTGAGTCGGCTCATAAAGGATTCGTCCCGCTTCGCCCGACCAGGAGAACCACGACCGGTCAAACGCCCAGCCGAGGGTCGCGGACTCGAACCCAAGCCGCAACAGGTCACCCTGAACCTGGCCGTTCAGCCGCAGCCACGTGAAAAGCCGGTAGGCAAGGCCGGCCCGGGCAAGCAGGTAGTCGCGCGCCAGCGTGTCCCGCCGGTTGCTTGAGAAAGTGAGGCCCGCGCTCGGTTGTAGCCGGTCGCCGATACGCTGTTCGTACCCGAACCGATAGTTGAGATAGGTGCCGGGCGTGCCGCCGTCGTCCTCGGTCGCGCCGTTGAATCCGAGACGGGCCTGCGGCGCCGCCGCCTCGGCAGTGCGTTCGACCGCCTCCCTGATCTCTTTCCGTTCCGGGGCGAGCGCCTGCGCCCGGCGGAAGTAGCTGTTCGCGGTTACGGGCAGGTCCGACCATTCATAGTTCTGCCCGAGGCCGAACAGGTAGTCAGCGTTCTGCGGGTCCTGCCGGTTCAACTCGCGGTAGAGAGCGATCGCCCGAGCCCGGTCGCCGGACCAGGAGAGAATCTGGGCCCGACGCTCCGCGACCTCGCGGTTGCCAGGCGCGAGCGATTCAGCCTCGGCGAGGTAGCGCAGCGCCTCGCGGTACCGGCCGGCCCAGCCCGCAACTCGGCCCTTCCCGACCACGGCTTCGAAGTAGCTCTCGCTACCGGGCTTGATCTCGGCGTAGAGCGCCAGCGCTTCATCGAGGCGACTCTGCCAGGAGAATGAAATCGCCTCGCCCAGCCGCGCGTCGTCGTCCGACGGGTCTTCCGCGAGCAGACGGTCGTAGACCGCGTTCGCGGAGTCGAGCGCTCCAGTGTTGCGCAGCAGGAACGCGTACGCCTTCTGCATCGGGCGGTCAGTCGGGGCAGCCAGCGCGGTCGACTCGGCGCGGACCAGGGCCTCGGCCCCGCGCCCCTCGTTGACAAGGTCATGGACTTCCGCCACGGTAATCGGCTCGTAGGCAAGGAGAAGGAGAATCAGCAGGGTCACGGTTTCGCCCCGCGGAAGCCCTCGCGCTCGAACTTGTACCAGGATTTCCGGCCGGCCAGCCAGTCCCAGATACCCCAGAGCTGGAACGCGGAACGGAGCGGACCGTAGACCGGCCCGCTGATGGCGGCGTAGACAAGCAAGCGCAGCCAGTCGCCGAATGAATGGTAGCGCATCGCCTGGACGTTGACTGCCGAGTTCCGCGCGAAGCGCCGCTCGACCGCAGTGGTGACAAGCGCGGCAATCACGCCGCCGGCGAGCGCGGTCGCGCCCAGCGCGCCGGCCAGCCAGAGCCAGCTCGTCTCCCCGCTGATCGCCATCCAGGCGAGCAGGCCGAGCCCCGCAATCTGCAGAACCGGTGAGAACGCGACGAACACGAGTTGGTAAGGAATCCCCAGCAGCCCGGCTGCGCCGTACCCGGGCTCGAACCACATCGCCCGGTGCAGGAAAAGCGACTCCAGCAGCCCGCGGTGCCACCGGTTGCGCTGCCGGGCGAGCTGACTCAGGCTGGAAGGGACCTCGGTCCAGGCAACCGGCCACGGGTCGAAGATGATCGGCCGCCGCAGCCGGTTCTCACGGACGTAGCGGTGGAGGCGCACGATGACTTCCACGTCCTCGCAGACCGTAGCGACCGGCCGGCCCCGCGTGATGCGCCTGACATAGGGGCTGTGGTTGCGCCGAGTGAGAAACCCACCGCAGTCGAGCAGGAGCCGGCGGTCGAACATCGAGAACGCACCCGAGAGTATCATCAGCGCGCCCGTGGACGAGAACGCGACGCGGCCGACCGTGTAGGAAGCCAGATACTCGATGATCTGGAACAGCACCAGTGCCCGGTGCGGGAGGCGACTCGCAAGAACCCGGCCGTCCTTGACCTGGACACCGTTGGCGGCGGTGATGAGCCCGCCCGCGGCGGCGGCGTTGCGGCGACGGAACAGGTCGGCGAGCCGACCCAGCGCCGACGGCGCCAGCAGCGAGTCCGAGTCAACGGTCACAACCAAGGGCATCTCGGTCAAGGCGAGCCCCACGTTAAGGGAGTCGGCCTTGCCCGAATTGGGCTTGTCCACCGCGAGGAGCCGGACGTCGAGGCCGGACCGATAGACGGCGCGGACCGGCACGGTGCCGAGCAGGTCAACGTACTCCTTCTTCTCCGGCTGCAACTTGAACTCCCGCGTCAGGACCTCCAGAGTCGCGTCCTTCGAGCCATCGTTGATGACGATGACCTCGAACTTCGGGTAGTCGAGTGCCAGCAGCGACCGGACGCTGTCGGCCACGGTCGCGGCCTCGTTGTACGCCGGAACCAGGATTGCGACTCCGGCATCATCCGATTGACTGCTGACGATGGTCGATTGGGGAATGGATGGCGAAGGACGACGGAAGACCACCAGGAATACGACAAGGAAAACCAGATTCACCAGAACGTCCAAGCCGAAGTACACGGCCAGGAGGTCGACGGCAACCCAGGGGAACATCAGCTGCGGTCAGCAGTCAAGGCCGGCCCGAGTGTCCCATGGTGCGTTCTCGAAATCGGCGGCGACCGTCGCTGAGCAGGCGCGGTTTCCGGCTCGGTGTCATCGCGACACCTCGATTTCACCGGTGGTTGTCAGGTCGAACGTCAGGTAAGTGAAGGTCCCGTCCTCTTCGATGCGGTCCACCCGCTCAAACGACAGACCGCGCGCAGCTACCTTAAGGCCGGGCTCGCCAAGGCGGACCGTGAGCGCGCGGACCGGCTCCGGGTTGCGGTTCGTGAAGCCCAGGACGGTCCTGCCCCCGCCGGATTTCATGCGGATGTCGATGTTGCGCCGCGCGTTCCACCAGTCCGCGATGCCGTCGAGGCTCGAGCACCAGGCATCGCCCGACTTCGCCACCGCGGTCAGGAACTGCGTGACCGGCTCAAGCGTCATTTCCGAGTAGCCGCTGTATTGAGCGTGCAGGGCGAGGACCAGCATCCCGCGCCGGTCACGTACCAGGTCGTGCCAGACCGACTGCAGCCGGGCCGCAAGGCGCTGGGCATCCCTGGACTGCACCGGTGCCGGGTACTCGGCGGCGAGGGCCCCTTCGCCGAGGTAGTCCCAGTCTTCGAGCGTCGGCGAGAGTTCGAGCAGGTCCGTGCTCAAGCAGTACTGCCCCTTCACCCATATCGGCAGGTTGTAGGGGAAGAGCGCGCCCGCAAAGCCGGCAGCGTGGTCGACGAATACCGACGACTCGTACCGGTAGCCGCGCCGCACGAGGGTGAACATCCCGGCCGCGGTGCGGTTGCTGAAAGGGAAACGGAAGCCCGCCAGGGGCATGCGCAGGTAGTCTTCGAGGCGGGCGATTTCCCAGACCGTGCGGCAGTAGTCCAGGTTACGGAAGTACGAGTGGCTGAAGCTGAGGCTGGCGAGCTTCACGCGGGGTTCCTGCCGCAGGTAGTCCAGTGTCGGCTCCGGCATACGGCCGGTGACGAAGACGTCGACTTCCTTGACTCCGGGCACCTCGAAGAGGCTGGACAGCATCGGCCTGATGCCGAGCCCGGCCGTGGCCGAACCGCCGGCGGCTTCGTTCAGAGTCACCGCCAGCGCGCTACGGTACGCGCCCGGCCATGGGTTTACGCATACCTCCGGGCCCTCGCCGAACGCGAGTGCGAACACGCGCCGGTAGAACGTCGTGATTGCCGAAACGTCGCCGGCGCCGCCGTCCACCGAAGGCTGCAGCAGCAGGAAGTAAGACACCATTATGCCGTAACCCCGGCCAAAGGCGTTCAGCGTGACGCCGGGGTAACTCGTGCTGCCGTCGGTCCACCGGGCCTGCGTTTCCACCCCGCTTACCACTGCCGACTCGACCGGCACGAGCAGCCAGACGTCAGGCAGAACCTGTGAGAGGTCGAGCCGGTATCCTTCCAGCAATACCGCGCCCGAGTCCTTGACCAACCGGAAGTTCCTGAGGTTCGCCTCCCGCATCGGGTAGCCGAACACCGGGGCGAGCGGCCACTCCTTCTCCTCGAGGAGGTTGCCCGACGCCACCCGGTCTTCGCCCTCGAGCGTGTTGCGGCCGACGTTCTCGCCCGCAACCAGGATGCCGCCCGCCTGCACCCACACTTTGAGATTCGCCATACTCGCGCTGTCGAGGAAGGAGAGCGAAAACACCCGGTCGGCGTCGTGGTAGCCCGCGATGGTGGGGGCGACAATTATCCGCGTCGACTCCATCCGGGCGTAGTCGAGCAGGACCGACTTGTCCGCAACCTCGGTGAAGGCACCCAGCCCGTCGAACGCCTCGAGGCAGATGTTGGCGCCTGAAGGCAGCGTGCCAAGGCCGTCTGACCCGGTTGTCAGGAACAGCACGCGCGGGTATACCAGCGCCCCGGACACGGGCATGCCGGCGCCGGCCGCACCAGATCTGGACCCGCACGTGGTCGCGGCAAGCGCTACCACCAGTAAGGTGAAGGTCGCGAATAGACGGGACGGCACGCCAGCCGGGGAAAAGGTGCTGCGGCCGGCCAGCCCCCCCCGCCTGTTGGCACGCCGGCTAGGAAGACGGGACATATGAATTTGATTATACATCGAACCCTCGTGCATGCCAACGTAGACTCCGAAGCGTCATGCTCGTCCCGACCGCGGGCGGAGCTGGCCGCGCTCGGGCGACGCCTCGTGGCTTGGGGCACCTGATTCTCAGCGCGGTTGCCGCGGGCATCCGGACGGATGCGACAGAGCATGCCAGCCGCGAGCGTCCTTCGGTGTAGCCGGAGCATGCCTGGAGCGGCAACCCGGTCGGCCAAACCGCGCGCCCCGCCGAAGCGGGGCGCCGGTTTCGGTTTGACTCGGTCTAGACGAGGTAGTCGCCGCGGGGCGTGTAGTGGGTGTGCAGGTACTTGTGGCTCACCTCGCCGCACGGCCCGTCGGTGAGGAACTCCTCGTAGAGCTTCAGCACGTGCGGGTTCTCGTGCGACTTGCGTATCGCCAGGCCCATGTCCTCGGAGTATATCGCCTTGGCGCGGGCCGCGCGGATTGCGGGCGAGGTTGGAATCGGTTGCCCGCCGCCGCCGAGGCACCCGCCCGGACAGGCCATGAACTCGATGAAGTGACAGTCTGCGAACTTGCCGCCGGTCTTGATGTCTTCCATCACCTTGCGGGCGTTGGCAGTTCCGTGCGCCACCGCAACCTTCAAGGTCGCGCCCTTGAGCCAGGTCCAGTCCTTGCCCAGCTTGCCCTTCTTTATGAGCGGCTTGAACAAGTCGAGCATCGGGCCGGTCTGCGGCACCTTGATTTCCATGTACTTGACGCCTTCGAACCCGCGCACCGGGATAACGTTGGCGTCGGCGAAGACCTGCTCGGCCTTGAGGCCGGTCACGACCTCGACCACGGTCCGCAGTGCCGCTTCCATTACGCCGCCCGACGCGCCGAAGATGAGGCCGGCACCCGAGGCGTCGCCGAACGGGAGGTCGAAATGCGACTTGGGCATTTGCGGCAGGTTGATGCCGGCTTCCTTGATCATCTGTGCGGTTTCGCGGGTGGTCAGGCCGTAGTCGACGTCCTTGTACCCGGAGGAGCGCATCTCGGGCCGATTCGCCTCGAACTTCTTGGCCGAGCAAGGCATCAGGGAGACGGTCACGATGTCAGCCGGGTTGATGTTCTGCTTCTGGGCGTAGTGGGTCTTGATGAGCGTGCCGAACATCTGTTGGGGCGACTTGCAGCTCGACATGTAGGGGAGATACTCCGGGTAGAAATGCTCGATGAACTTGACCCAGCCCGGAGAGCAGGAGGTGAACTGGGGCACGAACGCCTCGTCCTTCTTGACCAGCGCCTTGTACAGCCGGGTCAGAAGCTCGGTGCCTTCCTCGATGATGGTCAGGTCGGCCGTCGTGTTGGTATCGAAGACCATGTCGAACCCGGCACGGCGCAGGGCGGTGTTCATCTCGCCGGTCATGGACGTACCCGCTTCGAACCCGAACTCCTCGGCGATTGCTGCGCGCGGGCTCGGCGCGGTCTGCATCACGACGTGCTTCTCGGTGTCGTCGATCGCGGCCCAGATTTCGTCCGACGGGTCTTTGGCCCGCAGGGCACCGGTCGGACAGCGGTTGATACACTGGCCGCAGTTGATACAGATAACGTCGGCCAGCGGCCGGTCCTCGAACGTCTCGATCCTCGTCTTCTCGCTCCGGTGCGCCGCGGTCAGCACCCCGACCGACTGTAGGTCGATGCAGGTCCGGACGCAGCGCCGGCAGAGCACGCACTTGTTCATGTCGCGCACGACCGAGTAGCTCGACCGGTCGACTTCGAACCGAGGCTTGTCCGGGTGCCCGAAGCGGAAGAAGTCCACGCCGTATTCCTTGGCGAGCGACTGCAGCTCGCAGTTGTTGTTGCGGAAGCAGGAATAGCACTCGCCGTAGTGCTTGGAGAGGATGAGGTCGAGGACGTGGCGGCGCGCCTGGCGGACGCGCTGGCTGGTGGTGTTGACTGTAATAGGCTCGGTAACCGGGAACGTACAGGCGGTCTGGAGTGTCCGCTGCTTCGCCACCTCGACCACACAGATGCGGCAGACGCCGGCGAGACACAAGTCCTCGTGGTAGCAGAGCGTCGGGATGCGGATGCCGACGGTCTTGGCCGCTTCGAGGATGGTCGTGCCGAACGGCACCTTGATGTCGAGGTCGTCGATTTTGACCGACACGAGGCCGCCGATGTCGCCCGGCTTGCCCGCCAGAACGGTCATCGGCTTCTCGCTGGTCGGGGCCGTGCTGCCCGGCGCGATCCGGGCCGGCTTCCCGCGTGCGGCTTGAGGCTTGGGGCTTGGGGTTTTCTTCGCAGGCATCGCTTACTCCTTCGTCGCGGGCACGCGGCCCAGGATTTCCGACCGGAAGTACTCGGTGATGTCGAGGAACGCGTTGGCGCTCGACTGGCCGAGCCCGCACTTGGACGCGGCCTGCATCGTCCGGCCGAGGCCCTGCAGCTCGCGCAGGTAGTTGATGGAACAGCGGCCCTGTTTCAGCAGGTGCACGCCCTCCAGTAGCTTCGGGTTGCCCTCGCGGCAGGGGGTACACTGGCCGCAGGACTCCTCGACGAAGAAGTCGAGGAAGTTCTCGGCCACGTCGAGCATGTCCCGTTTCTGCCCGATGACGATGATCGAGCCGCCGGTCGCGAGATCCTCGAAGCCGAGCTTGCGGCCGAACTGCTTCACCGGGACCGTCCGTCCTGACGCGCCGCCGACCTGCACCGCCTTGGCGCCCTCGCCCTCGACGAGCTTCAGGAGTTCCCTGACCGTGGTACCGAAGCCTACTTCGTACACGCCCGGCCTCGCGCAATCACCGGAAACCGAAAGCAGCTTGGACCCGGTCGAAACCTCGGTGCCTTGCTTCTTGAACCACTCCGGCCCCTTGACCAGGATGTGCGCGCAGGTGATGAGCGTCTCGACGTTGTTCACCGCGGTCGGCACGCCGACGAGCCCGGTATTCACCGGGTAGGGCGGCCGGTTGCGCGGCTCGCCGCGCGAGCCCTCGAGCGACTCGATGAGCGCGGTCTCCTCGCCGCAGACGTAGGCGCCGGCGCCCATCCGGATTTCGATGTCGAACTCGAAGTCCTTACCCAGCACCTTCTTGCCCAGCAGCTTGCGCTCGCGCCGGGTGGCGAGGACGGCCTCCAGCCCGGGCCGCATGTAGGCGTACTCGGCGCGGAGGTAAATCACGCCCAGTTTCGCGCCGATGGCATAACCGCCGATGGTGATGCCGTCGAGCAAGACCTCGGGCCGCTCGGTCAGCAGCATCCGGTCCTTGAACGTGCCCGGCTCGCCCTCGTCGGCGTTGCAGACGATAAACTTCTTTGGCGACTGGGCCGCTGCACAGAGGTTCCACTTCACCGCGGTCGGGAACCCGGCACCGCCGCGGCCGCGGAGGCCCGACTCGCGCACGGTCCGGATGACCTCGGTCCGCGCCATCGAAAGCGCCTTCTTCACGCCCGAACCGGCCTCGTAGCGTTCCGTGATGTGCACGACGCTAGCCATTGAGCACCTCCGCGGCAAAGGCTGAAGGATGAGGGATGAAGGCGGAAGACGAAACTGCAGACTGCAGACTGCAAACTGCAGACTCTCTACGCATGAGATGCCTCCTTTTCCTCAAGCTGTGAGGCAGGCCCGAACATCCTCCGGTACTTCTCGAGGATTTCCGACACCAACTCCGGGCTGACCTCGGTGTACACGTCATTGTTCACCAGCAAAGCGGGTCCGTGGTCGCACATCCCCAGGCAGTTGCAGTACTCGAGCGAAAAGAGCCCGTCCTGAGTGGTGCGGCCGAACCCGATGCCGAGCTCATTCTCGAGCTGGCGCGCCACTTCCTTCTTGCCGGCGAAATCGCAGGAGAGGGTGCGGCAGAGCCGGATGGCGAACCGTCCCCGCGGTTCGACCGAGAGGAACGAGTAAAACGACACCACGCCATAGACCTCGGCCGAAAAGACCCCGAGCTGGCGGGCGGTTTCCTGCATCGCGAAATCGGAGACGCAGCGGTACTTTTCCTGGATGGCCTCGAGGATCGGCATCATCCCGTCACGCTTGTGCAAGTACTTCTCCGCCAGTTCCGCGATCTCGTGGCGGAGCGATTCTCTTTCAGTTGCCAGCATGGCTACTTCCTCAGGAATTTCTTGACCTTGGCGACCAGGTCCTTGGGCGCAACCGGCTTGGAGACAAACTCGTCCACCGGCGCCACCTCGGAGTCCTTGCCGAACTTGTAGCCGGTCACGTGGCCGATTGAGGACAGGATAATGATGGGCGTCTTCACGCCTTTGTGGCGCAGGTCCTGGGCCACCACGAATCCGTCGTCCGGCTGCTCCATCATCACGTCGAGGATGATGAGGTCCGGTTTCTCTTTCTCGACCGCCCGCATACCTTCGTCCCTGCTCGTGGCTGCGGCCACCGCGTATCCTTCGGCCGACAGGATAAGCTTCAGGGAATCAACGATATCCGGGTCGTCGTCAACGATCAGTACCTTCGGCATAGCAACTCCTTCTGGTTCTGCCTGTCTTTAGGCCTGAATAACGGGTTTGATGCGAATGGAATGGAGTACGACCTAAAGAATTCAGTGTATCATAAACGCGTCCGGCTGGCAAGTGCCGGACCGGCGAACCGCGGTTGACTGAAGCGCGGCGGCGGCTATCTTCTTTCTTCAAAGAAAGCGAAGACATGATGCCGACGGACAGACCGGAAACGCCCGACCCGGACGAATCGGCCCGCGAACTGCACGGGGCCACGGTCCAGATGGTCCTCGAGGACTTGAAGCACCTGTGGTTCTCGGGCAAGTCGCTGTTCGAGGTGCTCGACGTCGTCTACGAGACGATGCGCCACATCATCCCGTTCGACCGGATGTCGGTCGCCTTCTACAACGAAGAAACGGGCATGGTCGTGTCGCGCTGGGTGCGGAGTGAAACAGAGGTGAAGCGCGTCGACAAGGGTTACTGGGCCGAACTCAAGGGTTCCTCGCTCGAGCCCATACTCCGCACCGGTCGGCCGCGCATCATCAACAACCTCGAACAGCACCTCGCCGCCCGGCCGGACTCCAGGGCGACGCAGGACATCCTGAAAGACGGCGTGATGTCCAATCTCACCTGCCCGCTCCGCGCTGGCGACCGCGCCATCGGCCTGCTCTTCTTCAGCTCGCGCAAGCCCGATACCTACGAACCCAGCCACATCGACACTTTCCTCGCGGTCGCGGACTCGCTCACCCTCGCGGTCGAGAAGGTGAAGTACCTCGACGACCTGGCCCAGGCCAAGCGCAACTACGCCCGGATACTCTACTTCGTCGCGCACGAACTGAAGGCGCCGCTGGCCTCGATTGCCACCATCGGCTCAACCCTGACCGAGGGCTACGTCGGCAAGCTCACCCCCCAGCAATCCGAGAAGGTACAGCGGATGGTGGCCAACTCCAGCTATCTGGTCAACCTCGTACGCGACTACCTCGACCTCTCACAGATCGAGACCGGCGAGCTCCCGTACGATCCCGGCCCGGCCGTGGACCTCGTCGAAGAAGTCATCCGGCCGATGGTAGAAATCCAGTCGCCCGCGGCCCGGACCCGGGGAATGACCATCGAGACTGACCTTGAGTACCTCGTCGCGCCCTGTGACGCGACCCTCCTGAAGATAGTATTCAACAACCTGCTCGGCAACGCAATCCGCTACGGCCGCGAGAACTCGAAGATCCGCGTCCGGCTGGTGCGCCGGAGTTTCTTCGACTACACCGAATCGGGCGAACGCGTCCGGCAGTACTGGGCGTTCTTCTCGGTGCGCAACGAGGGCGTCGGGTTCGAGCCGGAGCAGACGCAGAAGCTCTTCACCCGGTTCCAGCGCCTCCATCACCCCGAACACAAGGGCGTGACCGGTTCCGGCCTCGGCCTCTACATCTCGCGCCAGATAGTCGTGAGGCACGGCGGCGAGATCACGGCCGACTCCGAGCCGGGCAAGTGGGCCGAGTTCCGCTTCCGCATCCCGCTCCGGCAGGACGCCCCGATCGTCGACGCGCCCGCCTGAAGCAGTTAGCAGTTAAGAGTGAGCAGTTAGCCGCCGGACCCTGCAATCAGAAATGAATAGCGCCATGTGGCTCAATGTCGGATTGGGGAATGAGTGGGTAACTTGACTTCCGGTCAGTCCTGATTTAATGTCAAAATCATGAAGCATGTTTTGGTGGTTGACGACGAAGCGCCGATTCGGCTTCTGCTGGAGAAGATTCTTCAGTCGGCCGGCTACCGTGTGACCAGTGTTCCCGACGGCACCACCGCGCTCAAGGCGGCGCGCGAAGACCCGCCGGACCTGGCCATCTGCGACCTCTCGATGCCCGGGATTGATGGCTTCACGGTTAGCTCGTTATTCAAGCGCAACAAGACGTTCAAGGCACCGGTGTTGGTCCTTTCCGGACGCGTGAGCGAAAAGGATATCCAGCATGCGCTCAAGGCCGGGGCCGACGCGTTCATTCCCAAGCCGGTCGAGCGAGAGAACCTGCTGGCTACGGTCGCGGACTGGCTCGCCATCGGAGAAAAGCGGGCCGCGGAAGAAGACGACCCCGACTCCTGACCGCAACGAGCCCGGCCTCCTCGCCCCGTCCGTCCCTCTCCGGCATTCTGAATTCTGCACTCTGACTTCTGAATTCTGACTTCGTCCCCTGGCTCAATGTCGTGTCCTTCTTGACGTAGACCTCGACCGATTCGCCGACTCCCGACCCGAACACGCCGATCCCACCGGACAGATGGGTCGTTTCGCCCGTGTTCGTGCCGGGTCCGAACCCGCCCGCGCTGACCCAGTCGAAGTAGTTCGTATCGAGCGCGTAGACCTGCAAACTGTACGGCCAAGGCCAGGGCTCGACGACCAGGAAGAGAAACACCATCTGCGGGATCCTGAACAGCAATGTGTCATAGTTGTTCTCGGACGTATCGTTGGGAACCGCGAAGTCGTAGTACACCGTGTCCCCGTTCTGAAGGAAGCTCCGGAACGACATGTAGTAACCGGCGCAGTTGCGGCTCCGGGTCCAGACCATCGAATCACTCATGGTGACCGTGTCGCCGTTGCGTGGGAACAGAATCCGGAACGAATCCGGCACCACCGTGTGACCGTAGACCGTGTCGAATCCATCCCTGGCAACCTGGATGCCGAACGTGTCACCATACGCCGGGCTCGGGTGGATCTGCTGGCTATAGAAGAAGTCACGCTTGTAGTGGACCAGGCCCCACGTGTCGTTCCGTCGCCAGACTACGCCGTTCACATCGGAGAAGACCGAGTCGAACGGCTCGTCAATCGCGTAGGTCCGGTTGATGTTGGCGTATATGTAGTTGTGGCCCGCCTCAACCAGACAATGCACGACAAGCTGCGGCGTGAACTGCTCGGACGGCGACACCTCGCAAGCCACGAGGAGCAGCCACAAGCCGCAAGCCATAAGCCACAGGCCCGAGCGCGAACAAGCCCGAATATCGAAACCAGAATGACGAATCAAGCTCGATTGACCAAAGACCGCAGCGGGGCCGGCCGCCGTTCGGTCATTCGGACTTCGGGTTTCATTCGTCATTCGAACTTCGGAATTCGTCATTTCCTAAAACCTCACCTTCACTCCGATTGTCGGCAGGATCGGTATCATGCCGATGCTGTGACGCACCGGCAGTCCGTCATCACCGATCTCCCAGTAATAGAGCAGGACGTTCCTGGCGTTGTACAGATTCGTCACGTCGAGGAATGCGGAGATCTCTCCCCACCTCTTCTTCCAGGTCTTGGTGAGCCCCGCGTCGAGGCGGTGATAGACCGGATAGCGAAATGCGTCGCGCGGCCCGGTGATGTAACTCCATTCCGGACGTCTCCACCAGTTCGGGTCGACCGGTCGGTACTGGTACATTGGGTAGTAACCGACGCTGCCTGAATACGGCAGCCCGGTGCCGAGCGTCCACTTGGCCGAGACGTCCATGCCCCAGAACAGGTGCGGGAACGTCAGCACCACGTTCGCGTTGTGCCGCCGGTCATAGTGCGGATGGTAGACCTCGTCGCCGATGCTCCGCCGCGTCCACATGTACGAATAGGAAATCCAGCCGTTCACCCAGCCTTCGGTCTTGCGCAGCATCAGGTCGGCGCCGGACGAGTACCCGTCGGCCACGAGCAGCGAGTCCGGCGGCGTGAAGTAGTCGCCGTACCGGGTCTCGAGCAGGTTGTCGTAGTCCTTGTAGTACCCCTCAAGCGAGAGTATGACGTCCCGCTTCAGCCACTGCTCGGCCCCGGCGATGAAGTGCAACGCAGTCGGCAGGGCTTGCCTCGACTGCACCGGCAGCCACATGTCGTAAATCGAGAACACCGCGTCGGTCGAATTGAGCGTGACCATCGGCTGCGTGAACCTCCCCGCCGCCAGGTTGAGCGCGGTGTTCTTGGCCGGGTGATACTTCAACCCCAGCCGCGGCTCCGGCGCGAACCGCCGGCCCTTAGTGTAGTAGCTCAGCCGGAATCCGGGCTTCAGGTAGAGCTTGTCCGGAACAATCTCCCATTTCTCGTCCACGTACACGGCCAGCGGCCAGAGCGTGTCCGCGGTCTTGACCGTGTCTTTGTCATACGCAAACGACATACTGCTGCGGGCAAACCGGCCGTCGAACCCGAGGTCGAGCGTGTGCCGGTCTGCCGCATACCAGGTCAGGTCGGCCTTCAACGTGAAGTCAGTGAGGTCGGTGCTCATCTGGGCGTCAGTCGCACTGCCCAGATTGACGTTGAAGTTCGAGAAGAAGTTACTCCACGCGCCGATGACCTCGCCGTACAGAATCGGCGTGAACACCCGGTTCCAGCGCAGCGACGCCCCGCGGTTGCCCCACGTCAGCTTGGCTTTCAGCCCGTTGGCGTTCTCCGGGTCCCAGAAATCGAGGATGTCCTCGGCCGCAAGCCCGGTCAGGGTGAACCGCGAATCCTTCCATGGCTCATAGTTCGCCTTGCCCATCAGGTCGTAGAAATAGTAGCCCAATCCGTCGATACCGAATGCCTTCAGCAGCACGTCCGGAAGGTATGTCCGGCGCCCGGCCAGAAGGTAAGATCCCGAGGGCCTGAACGCTGTACTTGCGCTATCACCCACAGTCTGTCCCTCGTCCTTGGTCCCTTGTCCTTCGTCCTTTGCCACTGAGACAGAATCCCCCTCACCCTTTCCCTCTCCCCCTTGGGGAGAGGGAAAGGGTGAGGGGACATTCGAAACTCGACCTTTGGACCTCGGACTTGGGATTGGTCCTTCGACCAGCCCCTGCGCCGCAATCACCGACACCGACGCGTCGCCGGTGAAGTGCTTCGAGTTCCCCTCTTTCGTGGTCACATCCAGCACCGAACTCAAGCGCCCGCCGTACTTCGCCGGGAACCCGCCCGCGAGCAACGTCACGTCCGACACCGCCTCGGCGATGAACGGCGAGAACAACCCGAACAGGTGCGACGGGTTGTACACGGTGATGCCGTCGAGAAGAATGAGGTTCTGGTCCGGGCTGCCGCCCCTGATGTACAGCCGGTTCGAGAAATCCGAAGTCGCAATCACCCCGGGCAGCAGTTGAATCGTCCGGAACAAATCCACCTCGCCGCCGACCTTGGGGATGGACTGCAGTTGCTTCGTCTCAAGCCTCACCGCCGAGACCTCGACCTCGCGCTCAAACCGCGCCCGGTCCGCGGTCACCTTCACTTCCTTCTGTTCAATCGCACCGGGCGAAAGCTCAAGGTTCACGTTGACAACCTGGTTCGGCCCGACCGTAAGCGTCCGCTTCTCGTTCTTGTACCCAACGAACGAGGCCACCAGGTCGTACTTGCCGGCCGGCACGTGACCGATGTAGAAATAGCCCTTGTCGTTCGTGGCCGACCCGTACTCGGTTTTGTCGAGGTAGACGTTGCAGTACGCCAGCGGCTCGCCATCGCTCGCATCCCGCACGAAACCATTCACCGCGCCCAAGTCAGCGCCGTGCGCAAAGTGGAAAGTGGAAAGGCATAAGGCCAAAGTCAGAACTGCCGCCGTCCTTGGCTTGGTCATTCTCCACATTAGGGCTTGATTCGTCATTCGAGCTTCGGTATTCGGGCTTGCGAAACCTAGGCGCGCAGCGCCTTGGTGAGTTCCTTCCCGAAGACCTTCGCCTGCTTCTTCAGTACCGCGCTGTTTCTGAGCTTCGCCCCATCCGGGCACGGCGCGACCACGTGCTGGCCGATGTACTTGATACCACCGTAGTCCGCCAGCCGGCGGAACATCTCGACGGCGAGGTCCGCTCCGTCGAACGCATCCCCACCCGCGGTCAGCACCAGCGCCCACTTGCTGTCCTTCAGCAGGTCCTCGCCGGTCAGGAGCGCAAAGCAGCGGTCCAGCGCCATCTTGGTATGGGCCGTCACGTTCCAGCAGAATATCGGGCTGGTCCAAAGCACGAGGTCGGCGTCAATCAGCTTGTCATACAGCTCGACCATATCGTCATCCTGCGCGCACCCGGCCCCTTTCTTCGTGTCGGTGCAGGTGAAGCACTCCTGGCAAGGCTGGATGTGCTGCTCGCACAACTTCACGCGGGTGACCTTGTTGCCTTTGCCCATCCCGGCCAGCACCCAGTCGGTCACGACGCTCGTATTGCCCTTCCTCGGACTTCCCTCAAGCACAAGAATGTGATTCATGCCGAACTCCTTTCCAGTAGGGTTGTCATCGTCAGAACGCCACCCGAAGCCCGACGTGAAACCACAGAGCACACAGAGAGTTGGAGGGTCCGGACCGAGTCTGGCTCGTTGCCTTACCCTGTGCTCTCGGTGGCCTCTGTGGTTGATCCCTTTCGTCTTCTCGGATGGTCACCGCCTCTAACACTATCCCGCCGCACCCCAGAGTCAACCAACACAGGCAGAAGCCGGACCTCAGACCGTCAACTCAGCGCACTCCTGAAGTGCGCTCTGCACTACCGAAGACGACTCCTTGATGCGGGCAAACTCCTCCCGCGTGTAGCAGAGATAATCAACGTGCTTCGGGAACCGAGCCAGACCGAGCACGTAGGCCATACGCCTGACAAACGGAATCCCGGCGAATGCCTCAGCCACAATGATCACGTCGAGGTCCGACTCGGGGCGGACGTTTCCGGATACCCGTGATCCGAACAACAGAATGCTCGAAGGCCTGAGCGCATCGGCCAGCTTGGGCAGCACTTCCTTTCGGTACCGCTCAACCCAAGTGTCAGTCATCTCGCGACTCCGGCATCAGGTCCGCGTAGCGTTCCTTCAGCAGTGCGAACACACTGCTGGCAGCCCGGACCTTCTCGTTAGCCAGCGCCTCGTCATACTGCTCGTACGGCACTTGGTCGCTTACGTCGGGATATCGGGACAGCATGTAGTCCGCGGTCAGGCCGTCAACGTGGACCTGCACTTCCGGGGCAGGTCGAGTTGCCCGGCCAACTCATCAATGAAGTGCATCTTCGGGACTGCCCGGCCCTGAGCTGCAAGGAGTGCCTTGAGGAGTTCCTCAACCGACTGGTGCGCAAGGAACGCGGCGGTATCGTATCCGCGCCGATGCCGACATTCCTCCCGGCCATGTCGAGGTCGTGGAGGGCCTGTTTCAGCCACTTTGCGGCCACAGCTCGATTCATTGGCAGTTAGTATAGCACAACTGACAAAGAGTCAAGCCGGCCGGCGCGCTTCTCTCCAGCCCCAGGCTGTCAGCAGTTGGCTGTAAGCTGAAGGCGGTCGGAACGTTCACCGGCTCCAACACTATCCCGCCGCGCCCCAGAGTCAAACTGCGCAGCCGCAAGCACGCGACTGCTGCCCGGCCGCAGCTTGACTCCCAGCCCATCCGGCATATCCTCACGCCTGTGGGAACGCCCGCGCCCGATAGCGTCAAACTCCTGGTCGACCGCTTCGGCGGCAGGTTGCCGTGGCAAGCGAGCCCCCGGACGCAGGAGCCGTGATGATGAAAGTGAAAAGAGTGATGTGGGCCGTAGCTGTAATGACGGCGCTGTCGGGCCTGGCGCTGCCGGCCTTGGCCGATGACAGCCTGCGGGTCCACTTCATCGACGTCGGGCACGGCGACTGCATCTTCATCCAGACGCCGGACGACGGGATTCCGAACAACGGCCGTGCCGAGGGGTATCGCGTGCTCATCGACGCGGGCGAGACCAGGTACAGCCACGATTATCCGGTGACCTACCTGAAGGAGCTCGGGCTCAGGCGCGGAGACAGGATCGACTATGTAGTTGCGACGCACCTGGACGCGGACCATGTCGGCGGCCTGCCGACGGTGTACGATTCTTTCCACGTGTTGAACACGATTGAGCCGGGGTATGAATACTCAAAAGGGCCGGCCAGGTCATTCCGGACCGCGGCGTGCAGGGAGTCGCTCGAGGGTTCGACATTCTGGTGCGACCCGGTCAAGTCCGGGTTGATTACCAAACTAGGCGACAAGCTGAAGCTCGGGAACGAGCTCGAGGTCCGGCTGCTGTTCTACGATGCGACGCCGGGCAAGGTGGACACCCGCACCAATGCCTCGTCCATAGTGCTGCGCATTCGATATGGCTCGGTCAGTTTCCTCTTGATGGGCGACGCGCCCAAGGCAGTCGAGGAATCGCTGCTCGCCCGGTACGGAAACAAGCTGAAGAGTACGGTACTGAAGGTCGGGCACCATGGCTCGAAGACTGCATCCGGCAAAGCCTTCCTGAAGACCGTGTCACCAAGGTATGCGGTCATCTGCGCCGGGCGCAGGCACCATCTGCCCAACCCCACGGTCATCGCGCTGCTCATGGACACCTGCTGCGCCGACTTGTGGCGCACCGACGACAACGACGTGGAAGAACACAAGACAAGCACTACTGCCTACGGCGACGACAATATCCTCTTCACCACCGATGGGAAGAATCCGCGGCCGAACGTGAGGTGGAACCGGTAGCCGGCCCTGGCGCGGCACCACGCGCGGCGGGGAGGAATCTAAGAGGCCCTCGGACGGGCGGGGAGCGTCCGGTGAGGCAAAGGAAGAGGACCGAGCCCGAAGGCGCGGCCAATCAAGGATCTGGAGTCTACAATCTGCAATCTGAAATGCCTCGCCTCTGGAACCCCCGCCGTTTGACACCCAAGGGCACTGCGGTAGTATTGAGATACGATGAAAATGGAACGCGCCTCTGCCTGGAGGACGAGATGAACACAGCCAAAGACGAGGTCCGTCAACTGCTGGACCGAGTACCGGACGACGCGTCGCTGGAGGACATCCAGTACCATATCTACGTCTGCCAGAAGGCGGACCGAGGACTCAAAGCCGCTGACCAGGGCCGCGTGCTTACGCAGGACGAGGTCGAACGCCGAATGGCCCGGTGGCTCGAACAGTAGTCTGGTCCGAACCCGCGTGGCACGACCTGGAGCAAATCGCAGACTACATTGCCCAGGACTCGCTTCACTATGCAGCCACTTTCGTCCGTGAAGTCCGCGACGCTGCGCGTTCACTCGGGACGCTCGCCGAGCGCGGTCGCGTTGTTCCCGAGCTCAACGACCCGGCAGTGCGCGAACTCCTCGTTGGCAGATATCGCCTGATGTACCGAGTAACGATATCAACGATTCAAATCATCGCCTTCGTGCACGGCGCGCGTGACTTCCGCGGCCCTCAACGCGCCGATTGACCCGCGCCCGCTGACCTTCCGCCGCAAGCCGTAACCCGTCGCCCGCCGGAGTTCATTATAATGAACCGCGTGGGATGGCCCTCCCGCCTGTTCGTCAATCTACAATCTGCAATCTACAATCTGAAATGAAGTGACCCCAGTTCCCCAACC